>Ga0114938_1000817_pt1 | contig 22546 bp, 17 predicted proteins | sample AshMeaBigSpring_FD_88675 | JGI IMG/M metagenome (GOLD analysis project Ga0114938, IMG submission 88675) | Groundwater microbial communities from Big Spring, Nevada to study Microbial Dark Matter (Phase II) - Ash Meadows Big Spring | ecosystem: Environmental > Aquatic > Deep subsurface >...
GTTTGCTGTAATACATGCCATAAATACATACTACTAGCTTCTTGCACATAATAAGCACCTGCATGAAAAACTGGATCGAATGTAAATGATGGTCTTGTTGATAAATAACTACCCAAGGAACACCAAGGAACTTCTGTAATTTGTAATGTTGGGGCATTTTCTTGTGCATTGGAAGAATTTGGCAAAATAGTCCAATGCGTTGAATCGGCTACTTGCTTATATGGATGCATTCGAACAGAAGTAACTTGTTCTCCACTTTGATGCACTTTAATAAATGCATCTTCTTGAAAACCTTTAACCGATTGTAAGGATTGAATAAAAGATAATGGTAACACAAAACGAAGATAATAAACAGAATATTGAATTGAACAAAAGCATTACTGCAATAAGGTTTTTAGACCGATTTTATTTCTGCGACTAATTGTTGTAAAACGCCTTTTGCATCGCCAAATAACATAGATGTTTTGGGTTGAAAAAAGAGTTCGTTTTCAATTCCTGCATAACCAGGTTTCATGCTTCGTTTGTTTACAATTACGGTTTTGGCCAATTCAACTTCTAAAATTGGCATACCATATATAGGAGAAGAAGGATCGGTTTTTGCCGCCGGATTTACCACATCATTGGCTCCTAAAATTAGTACAACATCAGTATTTTTAAATATTTCGTTGGCTTGTTCCATTTCTTGTAGTTTATCGTAACTCACATCTGCTTCTGCCAATAAAACATTCATGTGACCTGGCATTCGACCAGCAACTGGATGAATAGCATAGGTAACTTCTACCCCTTTTTCGTCTAATAATTTTTCTAATTCATGACATACATGTTGTGCTTGAGCCACTGCTAAACCATAACCTGGCACAATAACAACTCTATTTGCATACGTCATCACCATGGCTGCATCACTTAAAGAAATTTCTTTGTAACTACCACCAACTGCATGAGCAGCTCCACCCGCTTTAGCATTGCCACCAAACGAACCAATTAATACGTTTAATAAACTTCTGTTCATTGCCTTACACATTAAAATGGTAAGCAATGTACCCGCTGCACCTACTAAAATACCACCTGTAAGCATCACTTTATTGTCGTATAAAAAACCGCCACAAGCAGCAGCAACACCTGTAAACGAATTGAGTAAAGAAATAACAACAGGCATATCTGCACCACCAATAGGAAAAACAAATAAAATACCATACAACAATGCACCAACAAGTATCAAATAAAACAACCAACTATTGTCTACAGATAAATTAAATACCAAATATCCTGCAACACACAACATAGCTAGTAGCATAATGGTATTTAGCATTTGTTGACCACGGAATGAAAAATCTTTTACCGAACCGTTTAATTTTCCCCAAGCAATCATGCTACCTGCAAATGAAACCGAACCAATAATTAGCCCTAAAAAAATGGTAATTAGAATTCCTTCTTGATGAATAAGTGGCACATGCATTAAATGTCGAAATTCTATAATAGAAATGAGTGCTGCACAAGCTCCACCCATTCCGTTGAAAAGACTTACCATTTCAGGCATGGCTGTCATTTTTACTTTTTTGGCAGCCATAAATCCGAGAATAGTGCCTAAAAACAATGCACCAAAAATCCAAATATGGTTGTGTAAGCGATTGCCAGATTCATCGGTATAAAAGAATATAGTTGCTACAATGGCTATAAACATTCCTACAGCAGCAATTAAATTTCCTTTTCTTGCCGATGCAGGATTGGACAACATTTTTAATCCTAAAATAAAAGTAACCGACCCAATTAAATAACTAATGGTAAGTATATTCAGTTGCATGTAACAAATTTATTGAGCTTAGAAAAGTAGGCGTAACAAATAAAATATAGTTGGCTTAAAGGTATGTGAAAACCCAATTAAAAACAATTGTGCAGCAAAAACTTTATGAATTCATCCACTGCAAAAAATCATCTAAATAAAAAAGCAATCCTATTTTTTGTGGATTGCTTTTTTGAGTATTATTCTCAATTAAAAACGCCTTTTAACCCAAATTATGGGTAATGGCATATTTGGTAAGTTCGGCATTTGTAGTCATGTGCATTTTCTCTAAAATTCGAGTTCTATATGTACTAATTGTATTGATGCTTAGAGAAAGTTGTTCACCAATTTCAGAAATTTTATAACCTTTGGCAATCAATTTAAACACTTCAAACTCTCTATCAGAAAGGTTTCTATGTGGTTGATCGCTCATTTCATTACCTTGAAATTCAATTAACAATTCAGCAACTTCTGCAGTAATGTATTTTCGTCCGCTTGTAATTTGTTGTATGGCTTTTACCAATTCTTCAGGAGCACTTTCTTTGGTTAAATACCCTGATGCACCTGCCTTTAATGTACGTACAGCATAATGTTCGGCTGCATGAACACTGAGTATCAATACAGGAACTTTGGGTAAATTTTCTTTTACATATTTAATAATTTCTAATCCTGATCTTCCTGGCATAGAAATATCGGACACAATAATTGTCCAATCAGATCGTTTTGCTAACTTTTTTATAATGTCTGCACCATCTTGTGCTTCTTCAATAATGGCATTTGGATAGGCTTCCTCTATAATCATTTTTAGTCCCTTTCGAACCACACTGTGATCGTCTCCAATAAGAATATGCATAGCAAAAATTAATTTAGGGGCATTTTAATAGTAATGGTAGTACCAACGTTTGTTTCGCTTTCAATCGTAAATGTAGCATTTATCATAATTGCACGTTCTTTCATTCCTAAAATACCCAATGTTTTATTTGTTAAATGCGTATCAAAGCCTCTACCATTATCGACAATTTTTAATATCATTTTTTTCTGAATTACTTTGGCTATGCTATGAACACTTGTTGCATTTGAATGCCGTATTATATTCGTTAAAGACTCTTGATAAATTCTAAACAAATTCGATTTAATATCTACAGATAAATCTAAATGGTCTATTTGATTATCGAATACACATTTAATAGCAGTTCGTTTTTCGAATTCTTTGGCTTGCCATTCAAGTGCAGCACCAAGCCCTATATCATCTAAAATACTTGGTCTTAAATCTGATGCTATCCTTCTTACGGTGTTTACAATGGTATCTGTAAGGTCTAAAACATCAACCATGTAATTACCAATATCTGGTATTTTGTTGCTTAATCGTCGTTTAAGCATACTAATATCCATTTTTAAGCCTGTGATAAGTTGACCTAATTCATCATGAATTTCTCTTGCAATGTATTTTCTTTCTTCTTCTCTCACTTTTTGAAGGTGAGATGTTAATTCTCTTAATTGTAAGTGCGATGATATTAATTCTTTCTCCGCTTTTCTTCTTTCAGTAATATCTACCAACATGATGTACACAATATCTTGGTGAATACTAAATAAAAAATTAAAGGTTCTAGTTATTTTGTCTTTGCAACGAATATCTGTTTCAATATGAGGAATATCACTAAGTTGATTGTTTCTGTATGCCTCTACCGTTTCTAACCAATGAGCAAATAAAGTAGCTCGTATATCTGGATTTGGTTGTGTTTTTAAATACCAATCTTCTAGTGTAGGAATATCTTGTAATGTATATCCTATTGTTTTTAAAAAGTGATTGTTTAAAAATAAAACAGTACCATTAATATGGTGACTACCAATTGCTATTGGCATATTATCGGCCAAAGCTTTAAAGCGTTGTTCACTTTCGAATAAACGCAGTTCGGATGTTTTACGCTCGGTAATATCGTCTAAAATTGCATATACCAATTTATCATCGGCTGTAAAACTAATTTCAAAAATTCTATTCTCTCCATTTTTACAAATGATAGTTCTTTCTAAACTTTCTGCTTGCAATAAATTACCAGCTCTTAACCTATTTACACTTTCTAGCCACTCTTTCTCGTTTTCAAATCGTTCTTCTTCGGTTACATGCACAATTGATTTTTGCCAAACATCATAAGCTGCTACATCTTCAAGTGAATAACCAAGCAATCTTTTAAACTGCTTGTTTACATAGGTAATATTCATTTGAAAATCGAATGTAATTATAGCCAAAGGAGCATTTTCGGCAATATTTTTAAATCGCAGTTCACTTTTTTGTAATAAACGCTTAGTTTGAATTTTTTCGGTTACATCGTTTAACAATGCATAAATTAAATCTTCTTGCACTGTAAACGCAATTTCAAATACTCTTGTATTGTTGTGCTTGTCTTTTATTCTTCGTTCAAGAATTGGTGAAACTTTTGTTGTATTTTTTTGGAAATTAGCAATTGCATCAAACAATTCAGTTGTTTCTTTTTTCTCTATTTCTGCTGTAGAATATACAAATTTAGAAAGCCATAATCCATAGCTATTTATATTGTTCATACTTAACCCAAACACCTCTGTAAATTGTTGATTGGTGAAAATGAATTCCATTTCTTTGGTATGACAAACCATTGGTAACGGAATATTTTCTGCAACTTTTTTAAATTTTTGTTCGCTTTCAATTAACAATTGCTCTACCTTCTTCTTTTCAGTAATATCTATAAAATTGGAATATAGAAACTGATTATCGATTGAAAAATTTATTTCAAAATGTTTGATTGAATTGTCTTTACAGCGAATTGTTCTGTAAATGATTTGTTTTAAAAGTTTACCCGTGTTAATGTAAGTATTGGCAATTTCTAACCATTCTTGTGTTTGCTGTTGGCTTTCTTCCTCATCCTTAAATACAAAGTATGGATTACCGTTTTGCACTTTTGGAATATCATCTAAAGTATACCCAAGTACTTTTGTAAATGCTTTGTTTACAAAAACAGTTTCCATTTTTAAATTTCCAATAGCAACAGGAATCGGTGTATTTTCTGCAACATTTTTAAAATATTCTTTTCCTTGTATTAAGTCTTTTTCGTATTGTAATCGATAAGTTAAATCTGTGTATGAATAATACAGATTTTCGTTGTTTACAGATCCATTTACTTCAATATCTTTATATGCACCATTTTTACAACGAACATGAATAATTCTTGGCTGAATAGGTTCGTAAGGCTTTGTTAGCAAATCGAACTGCCAACGTTGCTTTGCTTTTTGAATAACAGTATCTGATTCGTAAAATGTTTGAATTATATCGTTTACGCTTTTAAGTTCATCGGCATTGTATCCAAATAGTTTAGTATAAGCTGCGTTGATAAAAGCAATTTTACCAGAACGTTCAATGCAAATTATTGCAAGCGGTAGTGTTTTTGCCAATTCTCTAAATCTAGCTTCACTGTCTGATAAGCGTTGCGTATTTGCCCTAAGTTCTGTAATATCTTTGCCAATACACACAAAAGCGATATCTACATTATTCGACGATTGAATGTTTCTATTTTTCCAGGTGATGATTTTTGTTTCTCCACTTTTGGTAAGTAAAGGCCCTTCATAGAAACTACCTTTTTGCCCAGTTTTAATAAGTTGCATTAAAAAGGCGTGTTCGTTTGGAAAAATATTTTTGGGTACAAAAATTTGTAAAGCATTTTTACCCAAAACTTCCTCTTTAACATATCCTGCTATTTGTTCTGCATTTTTGCTAAATCGAATAATTTCTCCATGTTTATTTAACGCAATTATTATTGCATTGGCATTATTAATGACTTCTGCATTAAAATCAGAAATCTGCTTAATTGTTTTAAGTTGTTCTTTAGTCTGTTTTAGTTGGTTTTGTAAGTGAATAATTTTCACTTGCTGAGCATTCATTTTTTTTACCATAACAATTGCTAAAGTTTCAAAATCGATCTGTTGTTGTTTTATGGTAAATACATGCCAAATAGCTTTTCCATTTATCAAAAGTTGTATATGTAGTTCAATCTTTTTTTTATTTTTTGTAAATACTTGTTTTACTGCATGTGCAATTTCAGAAGCAACAGATTCATGAAACAATTGGTTATACGTTGCAGGAGCTACAAAATCATTTAAGCCAATGTTGTCTAGGTTAGCAGCGTGGATAATTACTTCATTTTTATCTACAACAAATGCAGTAATTGAATGTCGAATATTAGAAAATAGAGCGTTTCTCATAGTTTAAAAGGGAAACTAAATATAAAACTAATAGGCTAAAGGGAAACATTTTATTCTTGGTTTCGAAACTTTACCCAATAACATATTAGTGCAAGCAAAGAAACTATTTTGAAAAAGAGATGCATTTTGCAGAAAACTAAATAGTACAAGTTATTCTATACAATCGTAGTATAAAACATGTCAATAGTAGTATTATGATTAAAGCAAAAATTACCTAATTTTCCCTTTTTACAAATTCTAACATTCAAGTTGATAATTGTTACAAAAAATTTTACGGTAAGCTTTGAGAATTTGGATTGAAAAAAACAATGATAAACACAAAACCAATGCTTTTTTATTGTGTAAAATGTTTTGCTTATTGTAATAGAACCATAGGCTTTGATTATTTGTGGGTGAAAAAATGATGATTATGTGCAATTAAAATCCGATTTAGTTATCCTGTTTGATTTGTCTATAGCATATAATTTGATTTAGTGAATAATTGGGTTTCTTTTTTTTGCAATTAAATTCTGTATATCCTTGTTGAAAAAATGGTTATTTACTGTGTTTTACCATAGGCATTGATTTTAGTATTTACAAAATTGTTTGTTGCAATTATGATTATTCTACATCCTAAATAAGCTTTTTTCAATTATCTTCTTCCTACAATTACACTTGTATTTGCTTTGTAATTAGGAGAAGTATTGATGGCTACAGCAGTAGCAGGATTGTTTTCTGATTTGTATAAATATTTAGCATAAATACCCATTTGAGGCTGATCGTTACCAGAAATTGGGTGTAAAGAAAGTGGGTAGCTTTTCCACCAAGGACCAGCAGCCCAATAGCTTCCACTAATGTTGTTGGCAGTTAAATAGCGTAAAAAATTATCTAAAACAGGTAACCAACGTTTGTCGTTTTTAGGAATTCCAAATTCGCCTACAAATCCTTTTTTACCGTTTGCTTTTAACCAGTTAATAAAAGGTCTTATTTTATCTACGCCAGTTTGTTCATGAATGTTCATTTCATCGTAGCTGTAAGCATATCTACCAGATAAATCGGTATCAAAATAGCAGTGTGCATTGTAAATTAAGTTATCAGCAGGATCCTGAAGGTTTTTTAGATTATCGCTATGTTCAGCCCAAGTAGGAGCATTAGAATATCTATCTCCTTCTATCATAATGTAAATGCTAGGATTTACTTCTCTAATACCATTAATAGCTTGTTGTGCTGCATAAAACCAAGGATAATTGCCCATATCATGTGGTTCGTTCATAATATCGAAGGCATATATGTTGCTGAAATTTCTAAGTTCATAAGCAATTTTTTTCCAAACATCTTTAAAAGCAGCTAAAGGCACTTGTGGAGATCCAATAATAAATTCTACGCCATTGATTTTGTAACGAGCAAAATTGTGCATGTTTAACACTACCATTACACCTGTATTAGCACAATCGGTTAAAAACTTTTTCATATAAGAAAGCTCTTGTACGTCTAAAGCACCGCCTAATTTTCTTTGTATACGCTCCCAACGAAATGGCAATTGCATTACACTAATCCCTTTTTTAGCAAAATATTCTATTTCTGCTTTGTCTGGATAGATGTAATGTTTGTTGTATAAACCTGGTAAACTTTCTGTACCAAATTCAGCACCACATAAAGAAACGCCAAATGGCAACGGAGTGTATTGTGCAGTGGTTGTTGTGGTGAAGAAGAAGAGTGCTGCTACAAATGTGATTAGACTTTTCATGACTGTAGGATTTTGGATATCGCTTAATTGCAACCCAAAGGAACTACAGTATGAATAAGATTATTTTAGTATACGGAATGAACTAATCATCAATTATTTGTGACTGTTTTGTAGTAGTTTGATTACTGTTTTTTGTGAAATAGTTTAAAGCATGCTATATCAAATTATTGCTATGTGCATACTTAATAATATCGGCAAAATTTTGGAAGTTCATTTTTTCTAAAATCCTGCCTTTATAGGTACTGATTGTATTGATACTTACGCCTAAATCGTTGGCAATTGCAGACACCGTTTTACCTTTTGCCAACATCTGAAAAACTTGGTATTCTCTATCAGATAAATGCTCATGTGGCATTTTTTCTACATCATCTAAATAAGCATCTGCCAATAAGGATGCAATTTCTGGAGTAATGTATTTTTTACCTTTTAGTACAAATTCAATAGCCTTGATAAGTTCGTTAGGTGCAGTGTCTTTATTTAAATATCCATTTGCACCAGAACGAATAACTCTAACCGCATTTTTTTCGGGTAAAGACATACTTAACACCAAAATGGGAACTTTATTTTGAGCCTCTCTTGTTTGTTTAATAATATCAGTAACAGCGGGTCCACTCATAAATAAGTCAGTTACTACAATATCAAACGTATTTTCTTTTAATTCATCTTCTAAATCGTAAGCATTGCTTTTTTCAACTATTTCAGCTGATGGATAAGACTGTGTAAGAATCATTTTTAATCCCTGACGAATCATAGAATGATCATCTACCAATAATATTTTCATAAGAATATTTTTAATGATGAATTACGATAAACAGTAAAAATAGGTTTGGATATTTTTAAAACAACTGTAAATAAAAAACACATTTATATGAACTGTATAAATGTGCTTGATATTTAGCTAAAATGTATAAACATTGAATTTAAATGAGTTGATTTTGAATGCCATATTTGATCATATCAGCATCGCTTTGCAAATGCATCTTCTTTAAAATATGTACTTTATGCGTACGCACTGTATTTACACTAATGCATAGTTTTTCACTAATTTCTTGCATGCTTAATCCTTCTAACAACAATTTAAAAACTTCGTATTCTCTATCAGATAGGTTTTCGTGTAAAACTGTTCTTGATTTGTCTTCAAAAGAAGCAGCTAAAATTTCAGCTACTTCCATATTAATATATTTTTTCCCAGCTAAAATTTGATTAATAGCTTTAATAAGTTCGTCGGCAATATTTTCTTTGTTTAAATATCCAACGGCACCTGCTGTAATACATCGTATGGCATATTCTTGAGCAGGATACATACTCAACATTAATACAGGAATTTTGGGTTTATGGGTTTTTATTTGTTTCAGAGCATCTAAACCAGATTGATCAGGAAAAGCAATGTCTGAAATAATTAAATCCCAATGCTCTTTAAGTGCCTTTTTAAGCATTTCTGCTGTGTCTGCAGCTTCTTCTACTACAGCATTACTGTATGCCTCGTTAAGTATGCAATGTAAGGCCATACGTACCAATTGATGATCGTCAGCTATTAATATTTTCATAGGTAGCAGATTTTACGTAATTCACAGAAAATTGTATGGTTGTTCCCTTATTTATTTGACTAATAATTTCTAATTCTCCCATTATTGCTTTTGCTCTTTCTTGCATTCCTAAAAGACCAAGACTTTGTTTTTTTGCAATAATATCAAAACCTTTTCCATTGTCTTTAATGGTGAGTATAATTTCATTGTTTAGAAGTGAAATGGTAACCACCACTTTTGAAGCAGCTGCATGACGCATAATATTGGTTAATGCTTCTTGGCAAATTCTAAAAATAGTTGTTTCTAATTCTTGTGTAAAACGTGTATTCTCAGGCGTTTCATCGTTAAAAATACAAATGGTACCGGTTACTTTTTCAAACTCTTTGCAGTGTTTTTCCAAAGCAGTTTGCAGGCCTACATGGTCTAATAAATCTGGTCTTAATTCGTATGAAATTTTTCTAATTTTAGAAATCAAAATATCCATTGTATTTAACAATGTAGTAAGCTTTTGTTCAATATCGGTTTGACCGTCAAGATACTGTTTTCTAATTCGTACAACATCTACTTTTAAAACGGTAGCAATTTGCCCCAAATCGTCGTGTAATTCTCTAGCTATTTTTTTCCTTTCATCTTCTCTCAGATTTTGAAGGTAACTAGATAAAACCTGCAACTGTTTATTTTTTTGTTGTAATTCTTCATCGGCTCTCACTTTTTCTGTAATATCACTTACATATACCGATAAGCCATTGTCTGATGGATAAATGCTGCTTTCAAACCATCGATCGAAATGCTCTATATATTCCTCAATAGAAACTGTTTTTTGATATTGCAAGGCTTGTAAACAAGCATAATGAAAGCTAGAAGCTTGTGCATTTGGAAATAAATCTTTCAAATTAGAGCCAATAATTTTGTCTTTATCTTTTTGCATGTAAGTAGCAATGGTATCATTGGCATAAGTAATATTTAAGTTTCTATCAAAAGCAATAAATGCCTTTTTCATTCGCTCAAAAATTTCTTTAATTTCTTTTGCTTTTTTGTCAACATCAATTTCTAGGTAAGAATTTTCGAATTTTAGCTTACTTTCTAAAAGTTTTTGTGCCGTAATATCTGTTCGTATAGAAGTGTATCCTTTAATTGATCCATCGGCATTTTTTACAGCACTATAAGATAGTAACATGTATAGTTTTTCGCCATCTCTATTATATTGTACCACCTCTCCTTTCCATGTTCCTTTTTCTTTTAAAGATGCAATATTCTCACTTCGTCTTTCTTCTGTTAAATCGCTTTTTAAAACTTTTAAAATGCTTTTATTAATTACTTCACTTCGTTTATAGCCTAACGATTTTTCGGCTCCATAATTCCAAGATGTAATTTTAAACTGATCATCAATGGTAATAATAGCATCGTTGCTATTGTTAATTAAATCTGACTGCTGCTGTAATTCTTCATATAAAAGATTTTCTTTCTTAATTAATTTGATTAATCTTTTTGCCAATAAATAGAAACTAATAAACAAAAGTGTTAGTACAATTAAGAAAGAGTATTGCAGTTGCACAATTTCATGAATATTTCTTTCTTTTTTGGCTGATAAAATACCATCTTGTTCTGCTTTTAGCTGCTGAATAAGATTGAGGATGGTTTTGTTAAGTGCAACACTTTCATCAAATGTATTAGCTGCTACAATTTGAACATTCTGTTGAAAATTATTTGGGGAAAATTGATTGTATAATTGAATTTGTTTTGCAGTGAGTTTATTTAAAGAGTCGAATAATTTTTCATTATTAGGAACTACTTGTAAAAGCTGTTGAAGTTGCCTTAACTCTTTCTGAATACTTTGTTTTTCATTTTGTATACTTTCTATATACAGCTTGCTTTTGGTGAGTTGAAACAATCGAATAGAACTTTCAAAAGTGGTTATGTTGGCTAATAATTGATTGGTGCTTGCCAACACTTTTCTGTGTTTTTCAGTATCCGTAATATTGTTTTTTAGTACTTCTGACTGAAAATAGGTTACAAAAACGGTACTTGCAACCAATATTAAAAAGGCTACAGCAATAAAAACATAAACGGTATTAAAGCCTTTTTTCATGCATACATAATTTTAACAAAGCACATCTACAAATTTGAACAATAGATTTCACATTTGTTTCAAATAAACAAATAATCTAAAAAAGATAGAACATATACTACTGTATGTAAATATAAACGTACTACATAATCATTGTTTTCTCGAAATAATGTGCAATAAACTGAGTAACATACAATGCTTCTGCACAGAAAATCCCCACTAACATAAAAACAGATTTTCTGATGATGAAACATGGTTACTTTGCACCTATGATACAGTATCAAGAATTATTGCAGCACATTTTAGATAATGGTGCCACCAAAACCGATAGAACTGGCACCGGCACAAAAAGTTGTTTTGGTTATCAAATGCGTTTTAATCTTCAAGAGGGTTTTCCAATGGTAACTACCAAAAAACTGCATTTAAAAAGCATTATTCATGAATTATTATGGTTTTTAAAAGGAAGTACCAACATTCAATATCTAAAAGAAAACGGTGTAAGTATTTGGGATGAATGGGCAGATGAACAAGGAGAACTTGGTCCTGTTTATGGAAAACAATGGAGAAGTTGGGAAGGTGCAAATGGAAAAACAATTGATCAGATTTCGGAAGTAATAGAACAAATTAAAAAAACACCTGATAGCAGAAGACTGATTGTAAGTGCATGGAACGTAGCAGATTTGCCAGAAATGGCATTAATGCCTTGCCACACTTTGTTTCAGTTTTATGTAGCCGACGGCAAATTAAGCTGCCAATTATATCAACGTAGTGCAGATGTGTTTTTGGGTGTTCCGTTTAATATTGCCTCTTATGCTTTATTAACCATGATGGTAGCTCAGGTTTGTGATTTAGAATATGGCGATTTTGTACACACTTTTGGTGATGTGCATTTATACAGCAACCATTTTGAGCAGGCAGAACTGCAACTTACAAGATTGCCTTATCCTTTACCAACAATGAAAATAAATCCGAACATTAAAAACATTTTCGAGTTTACATACAACGATTTTACCCTAGAAAATTATCAACATCATCCTGCTATTAAAGCCAAGGTTGCCGTTTAATGTTTTCTCAACTTTCTTTCAATATGAATATTACCCATATAGTAGCAGCTTCTACAAACAATATGATTGGCAAAAACGACCAACTTTTATGGAAGTTGCCCAATGATATGATTTTTTTTAAAAACAAAACATGGGCTTTACCTGTAATAATGGGTAGAAAAACTTTTAAAAGTTTAGGTAATAAACCTTTAAAAGGGAGGTTGAATATTGTAATTACAAGGCAGCAAACGCTTGAAAATATTTCGAATGAGGTTGTTATTGTAAATAGTATTGAAAAAGCCTTAGAGTATTGCAAACAAGAAGATTATAAAGAAGTAATGATTATTGGAGGTGGAGAAATTTATGCTGCAACTATGCCATTGGCTACAACAATTTATTTAACCCGAGTACACACTATTATTGATGGTGACACTGCTTATCCTACTATTGATACAAATGAATTTGATTTGGCTTTTAATGAAGATTTTAATGCCGATGAAAAGCATGCTTACAATTACAGCTTTCAAACTTGGATAAGAAAATAAAGAATTTATTATGGATTTTGTAGATGTTGGTTATAGCTATTTAATGCCTCTCTTATTGTTGGGATTATTTGTAATTCCATCAAAAAACAAACCTTATTTGATAGCAATTATTAAATCGGTAAACGTTTCTTTGGTATTTTACTTTTTGTATCAATGTTGGGATTATTATAATTTTTACAAATTAGCTGCAGTATTTGGGGTAGAAATTACGCCAAAAGGATTGTGGTTGTTAATGCAAACAAATAAACTTGCTGCAGCAAAAAATATACTATTGCTATTTTTCCCATTGATATTTCTATTAAAAAAGCCATCTGAAAGTATAATTGCCGCTATATGTATGCTAGTATTAATTTGGTGGGATGTAATGTTAGCAGTTGCTACCAAAACAAGTTATATTTTACCAATTGATTTATATAAACCATTAAGCCTTTCTGTTTTAAAATATATTAGCTTAATCATTGCTTTGTATTCGTTTTTGTGGCTTCGTAAAAAGCATCCTTTTACGTATTCTAATTAGTGTATGAATGCATCTGCTTTATTTAAAAGTATTCAATATTGCTATTATTATGCAACAGCTTATAATAGAAAAGGACATGGCGTACATTCTCCGTTTGTATACCAAATTATAAGAGAAGTTTTGTTAGATAACCGTTTTTTTTATGCGTTTAAAGATTTAGCAGCAGCAGCATTAACGCATCATTTTCATCAACAATTTTCTTTAAAATATTATCAATTACTGTTTAGGTTTATTCATTTTTATAAACCATCAAGCATTGTTATTCTATCAAAAAAAAGTCATCTTGCTGCTTTGTACATAGCAGCTACAAATACAGAACAACCTATTTGGATAATGGAAGAAAATAGAGCAGAAATGGCTCATTTATCTAACAATCATTTATTCAAAAATCTAGATTGTTTAGATAGAATATGGGAAAATGAATCTGAAAAAAAACACTGCTTTTATGCTGATTTTTTAACGCTTGACGAAGCCTTGAAATCGAATATACAATCGATACTTACCCATCAAAACAAAAGCGTTTGTATGGTTATTGCCAATCCTCAAATTCATTCAAATGCAAATACTTTTTACAAATTTTTACGGCAATCTTCTTCTGTAACATTATCTATCGATTTGTTTTACATTTCATTGCTCTTTTTTAGACCTGAACAGTTACAGAAAGAACATTTTTCAGTGCAGTATTAACCCTAAAATGTTTCTTGGTTTCAAATAATTTATCTACATTGTAGCCTATGATTGTAGGAATATTAAAAGAGCCAAATAGCGAAAACAGAGTATCGCTTTTACCAGAACAAGCAGAAACATTGGTCAAAAAAGGCATTTCTGTTTTTGTAGAAACTGGTGCAGGTAATTTGTCTTTTGCAAACGATAGTGTTTACACCCAAAAGGGAGCTACAGTAACCAGTAGATCTGAAGTTTTACAACAAAGCAATATTGTTTTATCAATACAATTGTTAACTGAAAATGATATTGCCATGTTACAGCCAAATACGGCTGTTATTGGCGTGTTTCAACCCTTGTTTCATTACAAAACCATGCAACAATGGGCTACTAAACAAGTAACTACTTTTAGTTTAGATACATTACCAAGAACAACAAGAGCTCAATCTATGGATGTATTGAGTAGCCAAGCCAATATTGCTGGTTATAAAGCCGTTTTACTTGCAGCGAATACGTATTCTAAATATTTTCCCATGTTTATGACTGCAGCAGGTAGTATTCCACCTGTAAAAGTATTGATTTTAGGTGCTGGTGTTGCTGGTTTACAAGCCATTGCTACTGCCAAAAGATTGGGAGCAGTTGTAGAAGTTTTTGACACTCGGCCAGCTGTAAAAGAAGAAGTAATGAGCCTTGGAGCAAAATTTGTTGAAGTAGAAGGTGCAGCCGATGCTACCAAAGCTGGTGGCTATGCTGTAGAACAAACTGATGAATACAAACAAAAGCAACAACAAAAAATTGCGGAAGCCATTGCAAAGGCAGATGTGGTAATTACAACTGCACAAATACCGGGCAAACCTGCTCCTATTTTAATTACGCAAGCAATGCTTGACACCATGAAATCAGGAAGCATTATAATTGATATTGCCGCAGCAACCGGAGGAAATACGCCACTTACCAAAAACAACGAAACTGTATTGTATAATGGAATTACCATTATTGGAAATAGTAATTTACCTAGTTTAATGCCTAGTGATGCTAGCAAATTGTATGGCAAAAACGTATTAAACTTTATGCAACTAATTCTTACAAAAGAAAGTACAATATCTTTAAACTTTGAGGATGATTTGGTAAAAGGTTGTTGCATTACACACAATGGAAATATTGTAAATGAAAGAGTAAGTAGCTTATTATAGCTTTTTAATTCTTTCAATAAATTATTCATCTGATAAAATACTTTTTATGCTCAGCTTTATACAAACCCATCAACAGATTATTTACATTGTTATTCTAATGATTTTTTTAGGAATAGAAGTGATAGGCAGAGTGCCTAGTGTTTTACACACGCCTTTAATGAGTGGGGCAAATGCTATACATGGAGTAGTAATTATTGGTGCCATTATTGTTATGGGTAAAGCTGAACAAGATAATTATTGGGCCTTGGTTTTAGGTTTTTTAGCAGTTTTATTAGGCACATTGAATGTTGTTGGCGGATTTGTAGTTACAGATAGAATGTTAGAAATGTTTAAGAAAAAGAAATAGTACTTTTAATCAGCTTCTATATTGAGTATCCCATTCATTGTAGTTGCATAAAATGATACAAAAAAGCCGCTTCATTTTACTGATAGCGGCTTTTTGCTGTTTTGTTGTTTTGTTTGTTATAAGTGTAAGCCTAGTTTCCTCCTATTTGTACTCTATTTGCTTCGTCTAAAGCAGATTTTCTTCTTACATTATTGTTGCTCATTTTTCCTTTACTAAAACGATAACTAAAACTTAGGTTAATTACTCTGTTATCGTTTCTATTTGCAAAACGAACATCTATATCATCGTATTTAGCATAACCTTTTGGTTGTTGCAACCAAAAAATATCTCTTACATTCAAACGTACAGTTCCTTTGTTTTTTAGTACAGTTTTAGAAACACCTGCACTTATTTGTCCTAAAGAACGAATAAACATTACACCTTCAATAGATTTTGTTCTATAAAAACCGCTCAATTCTGTATTCCAACCTTTACCTAATTTAAAAGTGTTATTGATATTGGTTTGCAGTGTTGGTGTACTAAAATCTACATAAGTATTGTTTACAATTCCTCTAAAACGGTTATTAAATCCATTGGCATACAAATTTAAACTCCACCATTTTTGAACAGGAATTTGTCCAGCAATAGCAATTCCAAACTGATCTAATTGAGCAATATTGGCTCTACGTACAAATGTTTCGTTGGTAGCTGTATTTTGCTCTAATACTTGTTGAATAATATTGTTTACTTTGGTATAGTTAAGTGTAGTTGACAATAAACCACCCATAAACAAATGGCTCAACTCTAGATTGTGGCTAAACTGTGGTCTTAAACCAGGATTTCCTTGTTGAAAAGTATAACGATCGATAAACTCAACAAAAGGATTTAAATCTTCATAATTCGGACGTTGAATTCTACGACCATAATTAACCGTAAACTGATGTTTATCGTTTAAAGTATAGGTAACATAAGCCGTTGGAAAAAATTGAATATAAGATGTATCAAAACCGCTAGCACCTCTCATTACATTACCCAATTGGTTACCAATTGCATGTGTATGTTCTGCACGTAATCCAATTTGATAAGCCCATTTTTTATTGATTGTTTTACTAAAGTTTACATAAGCAGCAGCAATTTTTTCTTCATAAATAAAATGGTTGCTTCTATTGTAATCTGGCTTGTATTGGTTGTTAATTAAACTATCGTAACGAGCATTATTATCTGTTTCTACATAGCTAAATTTTGCACCCGCTTCTAATTTTGCTCCTTTTTTTAATGGATGTAAATAATCTATTTTTCCGCTATAAATGGCAATTTTCATGGGTAAACTTCCATCAAGGGTATCGCCTATTTTTCTAAAACTACCATCACCATTTAGATAACCATTTTTTAAACTTTGAAAATTAGTAGCATCATATTTTACATAGTCAATATCAGCAGTTAATTCTTTACCTGTACTATCAAACACATGACGAAAATTAGCATTTGCACTATAGTTTTTCCAATTTTCGTCTGTAGTAGTAATTGCTTTCGTAATACTATTCAGTGAATAGTTTTTATCGAAAATATTAGTGGCATTATTACTTACACCAGTACCAATGCTATTAAAACCAGTTACAACAATACCAAATGTTGTTTTTTTGCTAGCAAAAAAATCGGCTCCAATTTTGGCATTGTGGTTTCTGCTAATATTATTCATAGTAGCAGATTGATCGAAATAAGAAACAATTTCTTTGGTATTTCTATCCGAAAAATTTCTGCTAATGTCTAAATTTTGAAACCCTTCTCTGTAACCAAAACTATAATTACCAAACAAATTCCATTTCCCATTTCTATAGTTCATGTTTAAGCTATGATTGGTTTTTGGATAAATTCCTTGTCCATAACCTGATGTAAACGAACCATTTAAACCCTTTGTCTTTGTTTTTTTGGTTTTAATATTAATAACACCTGAGTTACCTGCAGCATCATATTTTGCAGGAGGGTTGGTCATAATTTCGATTTGCTCTAACTGTGTGGAATTCATGTTACGCAACATATTTGCTAAATCTGCACCTCCTAAATAGGTGGGTTTGTTATCAACTAAAATAACCACACCTTGTTTACCTTTTAGGCTAATATTTCCGTCTTTATCTACAGAAATTCCAGGCGATTTTTCTAAAACTTCTAAAGCAGTTGAGCCTGCATTGGTAACAGAAGCTTCTACATTTACGACTGTTCTATCAATTTTTTGCTCAATCAAAGGTTTTTTACTTTCAACCACTACTTCTTTCAATTGCTTATCTAATAGTTGAAGTGTTGCTTTTTGTATTTCATAAGTTGCATTAGAAGCTACTTCAAACAATTCGCTATAATACTTTTTGTAGCCAACGCTTTGAATAGAAACCAAGTACCTACCTACTTTAACTTGATCTATTTCAAAATTTCCTAGTTTATTGGTTAGTTCCATTTTTACCAATGAAGAATCTTTGGCTTTTAAAATGCTAACAGATGCACCTTCAATTGCTTTATCAGCAACTATTAGGCTTCCTTTTACTTTTCCTGTAGATACCGTGTTTTGTGCTTGAATGCTTTGAAGGGAGGAAAATAAACCCAAAGCAGTTAGTGCAGTTACAATTGATTTCATGTTGGTTGTTTTAATTATTTATAGTTCTTGTTTTTAAATATTACAACACAAAACTATGTACTATGCAAAGCAAGGTACATAGTTTTAACATGAACGGTATATTGTAATGACAAGTGGTATGCATTACATAGTACTCAAATTATTGAAAAATAAAAAAGCCATCGACGAATGGATGGCTTTTGGCAGAAAGAAATTGATTATCAATACATTAGCTTGTTTTAGCCTTTCGAGTAACCTGAACAAACAAAAGAATTCCTACAATAATTAAAATAAATGAAATCAACTCAGCTTGTGTTGGTTGAAATGGTAATCCTTCATATTTAGTATTTACCCGAATTTTTTCAATGAAAAAACGTTCTAAACCATTTAACACCAAATAAACACCCGTTAATTGACCAGCAATTTTTAGTTTTTTACGAAGCATCCACAACACAAAAAACAAAATTGTGCAAGCGATAATTTCGTATAAAGCAGTAGGAAAAACAGGAATCGGTAATTGACTACAATGTTGAACTTCTGTGCATCCTGCAATTTTTACGCCCTCGCTAATTACATTATGTGGGTAATTATATGCAAATAACCAATTGGGTAAATGCCAAAAAGGTGCTACAGACAAATGATGAACAGCCTCTAGCGATTTAAACTGACTAGCATAATAACCAGCATTGGCGTATAAAGTATGTTGAAATTGCCCTGCTGTAGCTGGCACAACTTCACCAGTTGGTGTAGAAGCAAAATAACTATTGATAATTCCCCAATCACCATCGCCACTAACTTGACAGCCCATTCTTCCAATAGCATAGCCAATCATTAATGCAGGGGCAAAACTATCGGCTAAATGAATAATGGTCATTTTATGTTTTCTGGCATAAAACACAATAGCCAAACCTGCACAAATCAATCCACCATAAAACGTTAAGCCGCTAAAAGAAATCAAGGCATCAATGGGGTCTTTGATAAATTCATTCCAATTTTCTAAATTATGAAACACTTTTGCACCAGCAAATCCAAAAATAGCAGCATAAATTACCAAATCACCAACCCTATCATGTGGCCAAATTCGAATGGTACGTTGCTCAGGAGTTGCTAATTTTTGTTTGTTTTTTTCCCACCATTTTAAACCAGCAAAAATAGCTCCTACAATTAAGCCAGTAAACACATTTCCATCAGTAGATAAAATAAACGACTGAGGATCTTTTAAAGCATCTGGATTTAAAAATGCTCCGATAATTTTAAATCCGAATACAAAACCCAATAAAAAATTGACAAGTAAATCAGAAAAAGAGGCAGCAGCACCCACTAAAATTTTTTCTTCGGTAAAAGAAAATAACCCTTGAGCTTCTTTTCGTTTTAACTCAAGCGTTAAAATCCATGCAGCAGTAATAAAACATATCGCTACAAAAAAACCGAAAGAATTAATGAGTTTTAACCCATTCCATTCAACCCCAAAAAAATCTTTAAAAACATAGTATAGATTAGGATACATAACAATACAATTGAATTATAAGCCTTGCAATCTTTTGCAATGATAACCAATAAACGGTTGTAAGTAATGAATTTTAAAATTTTTGAGGTGCGAAAAAGAGGGTTTGTTGTACCAAATAAGAGGAATTAACTTTTTTTATGACTGCTAAAATTTGGCGTATAATAAAAGAAACAACGATACGTACTATTTTGATCGTATTGATAGCCGTTTGATTTTTGTTGATTTACAAGCATATATCCAATGTCAAAATGCAGATTTTGCAAAATACGTTGTTTAAACCCTAAGAATGCTCTATTTTGATCGAAGGTATTGTACACTACTTCTTTGCCCATTTGTATGCACAATTCATCTGATAATACAAGTGATGGGTAATATTCATTTTTAGAAATTGGAATAGTAAGACTGGCTAAATAACGAACTCTATTGGTAAACTTAAATTCGTTGGTTCGTTTATCGTTTACAATTTTTTCTTGCCAACGTTGTTCGTTTCTAAGCCTATTTAACAGTTGAATAGTTCCTATTTTGGAAGTCATTTGAATTTGTTGAAACAGTCTATTTTCTTGTGCACAAGTTTTAAAACCTGCTTTTGAAGGAGCCAACCATAAATGTCCCCAACCAGCAGCAGCAGTTATATGTTCATTTATCCAATAATTCCCCCCTAATCGAACGAAATAAAAATTTGGATTGGCAAAAAACTGATTACTTCTATAATGAACATCGACCATAATACCCCATTTTTTTGAAACACGAATGGTACTATTTACACTTACCCATGATTGTATTTGATGATTAATTTGCTTATTAGTGTAAGATGTACTTTGTGCATTGGAAGATTGCAATAAAAGCAATGTAGCTATAACGGTTACGAGTAATATTTTAGGAACAAAAAGAGGTTTCATACAAAATACATTTCAAATACGATTTAATGGAGGCTAAAATCTTACTTTACGATAAAAATAAAATAAGTAGCTGTGCAGCTAAAATTCGTAAAATCATAGTTAAAGGATACACCGTTGCATAAGTTGCCGACGGAATATCGCTACCAGCCATTTTTAAAGCAAAAGCCAATGCAGGTGGATCAGTAGAAGCACCTGACAATAAACCACAAATTTCAAAATACGTTTTTCTGAAAAATCGATGTGCAATAAATCCAACCACCAACAAAGGAATCATTGTTATGGAAAGCCCCATCCAAATCCAGTGATAACCTGAACCATCTGAAAAAGCGGAAGCTAAATTATGTCCACTACCTAAACCAACTCCTGCTAAAAACAAAGAAATTCCTAATTCTCGTAGAATAAGATTAGCACTATTGGTAGTATAATTATTTAGATAGAAAAAACTACCAAACCGGCTTAAAATTAAAGCAATAATTAATGGACCACCTGCCATTCCTATTTTTACAGCAACAGGCATATTGGCAATATGAAAAGGTATACTACCTAAAATAACACCCAATGCAATCCCAATAAAAATAGGTGCAAGGTCTGGCACTTCTAATCTTTTAAGTGAGTTACCTAAAGCTTTTGTAACACGTTCAACACCTTCTTCTGTACCAACAACTTTTACAGTATCGCCTAATTGTAAAAAAATATTTCCATTGGTAACCATTTCTATTCCAGCTCTATTTAAACGAGTAAGCGTAAAATCGTTTTGATGCATTTCTGCCAAGCTACCCAAACGCCTATGTGTAACTTCTTTTCTAGTTACCACAATATGTCTAGAGACCAAATTGCTACCTGGCGTTTCTTTTAAATCGATATCACTTGGTGAGCCTACCAACAGCTTTACATCTTCTAACTGTACTTTAGGCGTAAGAATTAAAAGCACATCTTTATCGGCTAAAATTATATCTGGTGTTGGTGTAATTATTTTTCCTTGATGCAACATTCTAGAAACAACAATGGGGTGTTTTAATAACTCAAAAACCCTACGTAATGGTTGACCAACCAATTGATGATTATCTAGATTTAGGTGTATAGAAATGGGTTTACTAGATCTAAAAATTTCAAGCTTACGGTGTTTTTCTTTTTCTCTATCAATATTTATTCTCAATACTTTTCGAAGAATTACTAGCGAAATAATAATTCCAAATACACCAAAAGGGTAAGCAACTGCATAGGCCAAAGTTATGATTGAACTATCTACACCTGTAATATGTAAATCTTTTACGGCAGTTTGTGCAGCTCCTAAACCAGGTGTATTAGTTACGGCACCACTCATTACACCTGTAACAATACCAATATGACTACCAGAAACAAAGTGCAAAGCAATAGTAATAGCAATTCCTAATAAAACTACCGTTGCTGCTAACAAATTATTACCCAATGCATTTTGCTTTAAGGAAGCAAAAAAACCTGGACCAACTTGCAGTCCTATGGAATAAACGAATAAAATAAGACCAAATTCTTTTAAAAAATGTTCTATTTCTTTATTTACGGTTACACCAAAATAAGATAAAATTATTCCTATAAATAAAACCCAAGTTACTCCAAATGATATTCCAAAAAGCTTTACTCGACCCATCCAAATGCCTATGGCTATAGTTACAGCATATACCAAAACGGTTTGTGCTATCGATTCTTTTTGTATTAATTCTAAAAACCAGTTCATGTTTGGTAGTATTTAAGATAATGGCTAAAAAATGAGCGAAGCAAACAAAGAATATAGTAAAATAAAATAAAAAGGGAATACATGCAACACATATTCCCTTTTTATGAAAAACATTAAATGTGTTCTGGTTCTAAAGCCCAATGTTCAGGAGAACGCCACAAAGATGACAATAGCAATTCTCTCATAAAATAAAATTCTTTAGGTA
>Ga0114938_1000819_pt1 | contig 22518 bp, 20 predicted proteins | sample AshMeaBigSpring_FD_88675 | JGI IMG/M metagenome (GOLD analysis project Ga0114938, IMG submission 88675) | Groundwater microbial communities from Big Spring, Nevada to study Microbial Dark Matter (Phase II) - Ash Meadows Big Spring | ecosystem: Environmental > Aquatic > Deep subsurface >...
GCACCGGCTCGATGTGGGTGTCCGGAGCCGGGAAGATCGAGGAGGTGATGGCCACCCCGACGCTGTGGTCGGGACCGACGCCACGGTCGGTCCCGACGCCCAGGATGGCCTCGCTGTTCGTGCGGAACAGGTGACCCAGCCGGTCGGACAGCCCGGGCAGCAGGCCATCGGCCTTCATCTGCAGCAGCAGCCGCTGGGTGCCCATGGCTCCGGCCGCGACCACCACCTGGTCGGCCGTGACGGTCCTGCGGGAGGCCTGTCCTCGACCGCGGGTGTGCTGCAGCTCGACGGCATAGCCCCCGTCCGGCAGCGGCCGCAGCGCCTTGACCGTGGTCATCGGTGCGACCCGGGCGCCGGCCTTCTCCGCCAGGTACAGGTAGTTCTTCACCATCGTGTTCTTCGCCCCGACTCGGCAGCCGGTCATACAGCCACCGCACGAGGTGCAGGTGGTGCGGGCCGGGCCGACCCCCCCGAAGAACGGGTCAGGAACGACCTCGCCAGGGCGGTCGCCGAACAGGACGCCGACCGGTGTGCGCTGGAAGGTGTGCCCGACCCCCATCTCGTCCGCCACGGCCTTCATCGCCTCGTCAGCCGCGGTCATCTCCGGGTTGGTCACCACGCCCAGCATGCGCTGTGCCTGGTCGTAGGCGGGGGCGAGCTCGGCCTTCCAGTCGGTGATGTGCTTCCACTGGGGGTCGTCGAAGAACGGGTCGGGCGGCACGTACAGGGTGTTGGCGTACACCAGCGAGCCCCCACCGACTCCGGCGGCGGCCAGCACCAGGCTGTTGTCGAGCAGAGTGAGGCGCCACGTCCCGTACAGGCCGGCCCAGGGTGCCCACAGCGACTTGCGCGCATCCCAGTTGGTGCGCGGCAGCTCGTCGTCGGCGAAGCGTCGTCCCGCCTCGGCGACGAGCACCCGGTAGCCCTTCTCGCTGGCACGCAACGCGGCCACCGACCCCCCGAACCCGCTACCCACGACGAGAACGTCCCAGTCAGCCATGAACGGTCACCTCCACCCGCTGGAAGTCCTTGACGTCGGTGAACCCGGTGGTGGCCATGGCCCGTCGCAGCGCGCCGACCAGGTTCATCGACCCGTCCGCTGCTTGCGAGGGCCCGACCATGATCTGCTCCAGCGTCCCGCTCGTCCCGACCCACACCCGCTCACCACGCGGCAGCTGACCGTGCCAGGCCTCTGCGCCCCAGTGCCAACCCCGTCCCGGGGCCTCGACAGCTCGGGCCAGCGGAGAGCCGATCATCACCGCGTCTGCCCCGCAGGCTATGGCCTTCGGGATGTCCCCGGACCGGCCGATGGACCCGTCTGCGACGACGTGCACGTACCGGCCGCCGGACTCGTCGAGGTAGTCCCGCCGCGCGGCAGCGACGTCGGCGATGGCGCTGGCCATCGCGACCCACACGCCGAGCACCGACCTGGTGGTGCCGCCTGCTCCCCCGCCGAAGCCCACCAGCACCCCAGCGGCCCCGGTCCGCATCAGGTGCAGCGCAGCCTGGTAGGTGGCAGCGCCGCCGACGACGACCGGGACGTCGAGCTCGTAGATGAAGCGCTTGAGGTTGAGTGGCTCCGCCCGCCCGGACACGTGCTCGGCCGAGACCGTGGTGCCGCGGATGACCAGGATGTCAACCCCGGCGGCGACCACCGCCTTGTGCAGCGTCTGCACGCGCGGCGGCGACAGCGCGCCGGCGACGGTGACGCCGGCGGCCCGCAGCTCGTCGATCCGGGCACCGATCAGGTCCTCGCGGATCGGGGCGGCGTAGATCTGCTGGAGCCGGGCTGTCGCGACCTCGCCGTCCAGCTCGGCGATCTCGGCCAGCAGCGGCTCAGGGTCGTCGTATCGGGTCCACAGGCCCTCGAGGTCGATCACCGGCAACCCGCCGAGACGCCCGATCGTCACCGCCGTGGCCGGCGACACCACCGAGTCCATCGGCGCGGCCAGCAATGGGGTGTCGAAGCGGTAGGCGTCGATCTGCCAGGCGGTGGACACCTCCTCGGGGTCCCGGGTGCGCCGGCTGGGCACGATCCCGACGTCGTCGAGGGCGAACCCCTGCCGGCCGCGCTTGCCCCGGCCGATCTCGACCTCTGCCATCCTCGCTCCCCTAGCGCGCGCTGTAGTTGGGCGCCTCGACGGTCATCTGGATGTCGTGCGGATGGCTCTCGGTGAGCCCGGCCGCGGTGATCCGGACGAAGCGCCCGCGCTCGTGCAGCTCGGCGACCGTGGGCGCCCCCACGTAGCCCATCGCGGCACGCAGCCCCCCGACCAGCTGGTGGGCCACCGCCGCCAGCGGCCCGCGGTAGGGCACCTGTCCCTCGATGCCCTCCGGCACCAGCTTGTCGTCGGAGAGCACGTCGTCCTGGAAGTACCGGTCCTTGGAGTACGAGGTGGCACCGTCGGAGCCGCGGCTGCGCATCGCGCCCAGCGAGCCCATCCCTCGGTAGGTCTTGAACTGCTTTCCGTTGATGAAGACCAGCTCGCCCGGGCTCTCCTCGCAGCCGGCGAGCAACGAGCCGAGCATGACGGTGTCGGCGCCGGCGACCAGGGCCTTCGCCACGTCGCCGGAGTACTGTAGTCCGCCGTCGCCGATCACCGGCACACCCGCGGGGCGGGCCGCGCGAGCAGCCTCGTGGATCGCGGTGACCTGCGGGACGCCCACCCCGGCGACCACCCGGGTGGTGCAGATGGAGCCCGGTCCCACACCGACCTTGACCCCGTCGGCACCAGCCTCCACCAGCGCCTTCGCCCCGTCGTAGGTGGCGACGTTGCCGCCCACGACATCGATCTCGGGCCGCTCGGCCCGCAGCATCGCCACCATCTCGAGGACCGCCCGCGAGTGGCCGTGGGCAGTGTCGACCACGAGCAGGTCGGCGCCGGCGTCGGCCAGCAGCATCGCCCGCTCGAACGCGTCGGGGCCGACCCCGACCGCTGCGCCGACCCGTAGCCGACCACGGTCGTCCTTGGTGGCGGACGGGTAGGCCTCGCGCTTGACGAAGTCCTTGAGGGTGACCAGGCCGGTCAGCCGGCCGTCGTCGTCGAGCAACGGCAGCTTCTCCACCTTGTGCCGGCGCAGCAACGCCATCGCTTCGTCAGCCGACAGGCCGGTGCGACCGGTCACCAGCGGCATCGCAGTCATCACCTGGAGAACCGGGCGGGTGCGGTCGGACTCGAAGCGCATGTCGCGGTTGGTGATGATGCCGACGAGACGGCGCTCGGTGTCGACCACGGGAGCACCGGAGATCCGGAACCGGGCGCACAGTGCGTCCACCTCGGCGAGGGTCGCCTCCGGCGTGACCGTCACCGGGTCGCTGACCATCCCTGCCTCGGAGCGCTTCACCAGGTCGACCTGGGCTGCCTGCTCGGTCATCGGCAGGTTGCGGTGCAGCACGCCGATGCCACCCTGGCGTGCCATCGCAATCGCCATCCGGGCCTCGGTCACGGTGTCCATCGCCGAGGAGAGCAGCGGGATGCGCACCTCGATGCGCCGACTCACGCGGCTGGAGGTGTCGACCTCGCTGGGGACGACGTCGCTCGGCCCCGGCAGGAGCAGCACGTCGTCGTAGGTCAGTCCGGTGGGAGGGTCCAGGGCCGCCATGGTGCGGCCATGCTAGACGCCGCCGAGGACCCCAGCGCCCGCGGCGCGGGAGAGCAGCGAGACCGCCTCGGAGAGGTCCGCGACGCCGACGACGCGCTGGCGTACCGCCCAGCGCTCGGGGTGCGCAGGCCAGCCCGGTCCCGCCACGGCCACCAGGGGCGACGGCCTGATCTCGGGCAGCGCGGCCAGCTGAGCCGGGTCGCCGGTGTGGGGGCGTTGGGCCCAGAGGAAGACCGCCGACGGAGCCAACCGCCGGACGGCGGACGCGAGGGCGTCGGGCGGGACCCGAGCACCGAGCACCCGTGTCCCGACGTGCCGCTCGGCGAGCGCGGCCGCCAGCGCGTGCAGCGGAAGGGAGTGCTGCTCCTCCTCGACGCAGGCCAGCAGGATGGGTCGAGTCGACATCGGAACCGCCGAGAACCGGGCCGTGTGGTGACGCAGCGCCCCGAGGACGCACTCGGATGCCAGGTGCTCGGCGTCGATGCCCTGGCCGGTGCGAGCCCAGCGGGCACCGACGGCCGCCAGTGCCGGTACTACCAGCCCGTCCCACGTCGCGATGACGCCCCGCCGGTCCAGCGACTCGCGGATGATCGCGGTGAAGCGAGGCGCGTCCAGCGCGTCTGCGGCCCGGACGAGCTCACGCACTCGGTCCTGGGACCTGTCCAGCTGGAGGACCGTGGCGCCCCTGCCCACCGGCACCACGGGCGGGGCCTCCAGCGAGACCGTGGGCAGGTCGGCCGGCGCTGTGGCCAACGCGACCCGCGCAGCGTCGCCCGCGGAGGCACCGTCGGCAGTCAGCCGACGCATCAGCTCCAGCCTGGCCACGTCCTGCAGGCTGTACCGCCGGTGCGTCCCGGCCTGGTGCTGGGACGGGCCGAGTCCGTGCCGGCGGTCCCAGGTGCGCAGCGTCGTGGGCGACACCCCCAGCCGCCGGGCGACGGCTGCCACTGTCAGGGTCGGCTGAGTCGCCGGCCGCTCCACCCCCGCCGTGGTCGCCTCGATCATGCTCACGGGACGAGTGTGGGACCTCTGAATCGATCCTGCATCTCGGGGCGTGACGCTTTACCAGAGGTGGCGCGGTTTGTGAACGTTGCGTAAACGATTCATACAGGACCTTGCATCGCTTTTGAATCGTTCCTAGCGTGGGGTGCATCCAATCGGGGCAGGCGACGGGAACACCAGGTCGTTGCACCGGCTTAGACAGGAGTGACCATGGCTGACATCTCTCGGCTCCCCGGGCCGATCGCTGACATCTGGGACTGGCAGCTGCGGGGAGCCTGTCGCAGCGCTGACCCCGACCTCTTCTTCCACCCAGAGGGTGAGCGTGGTCCTCGCAAGATCGCCCGGGACGAGGCAGCCAAGGCCATCTGCGCCACCTGCCCGGTCCTGGCTCAGTGCCGCGAGCACGCCCTGCGTGTCCGCGAGCCCTACGGGGTCTGGGGCGGCCTGACCGAGGACGAGCGCGAGGCGATCTTCGCCGGTGAGCGGCCGGCTCCGACCCTGGTCCCTGTCGCCAGCTGAGCAGCACGCGCGAAGGGGCGGGACACCGATCGGTGTCCCGCCCCTTCGCGCGTATCGGGCCCTAGTGACCGTGACCGTGGCCGTGGCCCTGACCAGCGGGCTCCGGCGGCTCGGGCCTGTCGGCCACCAGCACGTCGGTCGTGAGCAGCATCCCCGCGATCGATGCGGCGTTCTGCAAGGCCGACCGGGTCACCTTCACCGGGTCGATGACCCCGCGGGCGACCATGTCGACGTACTCACCGGTGCGGGCGTCGTACCCGACCCCTGGCTCCTGCTCGCTGATGCGCGCCACCACGACCGCGCCGTTGGCACCGGCGTTCTCGGCGATCCAGAAGGACGGCGTGGACAGCGCCCCGGCGACCAGCCGGACCCCGATGGCCTCGTCACCGGTCCGAGCCAGGTCGTCGGCGAGCACGGCGGCGGCCTGGGTGAGGGCGACACCGCCGCCGGCGACCACCCCCTCCTCGATGGCCGCTCGCGTGGCCGAGACGGCGTCCTCGACGCGGTGCTTCTTCTCCTTCATCTCCACCTCGGTGGCCGCACCCACGCGCAGCACCCCGACGCCGCCGGAGAGCTTCGCCAGCCGCTCGGACAGCTTCTCCTTGTCCCAGCTGGAGTCGGTCTCCTCGATCTCCCGGCGGATCTGCTCGACCCGAGCGGCGACCTCGACCGCGCTCCCCACGCCGTCGACGATCGTCGTGTCGTCCTTGGTCACCACCACACGCCGGGCGCTTCCGAGCACGTCGAGCCCGATCGAGTCCAGGGCGAGGCCGACGTCGGGCGAGACCACCTGGCCGCCCGTGACGACCGCGAGGTCGGCCAGCATCGCCTTGCGCCGGTCTCCGAAGCCGGGGGCCTTGACCGCGACGCTGCTGAACGTCCCCCGGATCTTGTTCACCACCAGGGTGGACAGTGCCTCGCCGTCGACGTCCTCGGCGACAACGAGCAGCGGCCGGTTCGTCGGCACGACCTTCTCCAGCAGCGGCAGCAGGTCGCTGACCGCACTCACCTTGGTCTGGCACAGCAGCACCCAGGCGTCCTCCAGCACCGCCTCCATGCGCTCGGGGTCGGTGACGAAGTACGGGGAGATGTAGCCCTTGTCGAACTGCATGCCCTCGGTGACCTCGAGCTCGGTGCCGAGAGTCGTGCCCTCCTCGACGGTGATGACGCCGTCCGCGCCGACCTTCTCGAAGGCCTCGGCGAGCATCGCGCCGATCTCCTCGTCCTGCGCCGAGATGGTTGCCACCGCCGCGATCTCCTGCCGGTCGGCCACCGGGCTGGCGGTGCGCCCGAGGTGCTCGGTGACCGCCTCCACGGCGGCGTCCATCCCACGCTTGAGCGCGGCCGGGCCGCTGCCGGCAGTCAGCATGCGCAGCCCGTCGTGCACCAGCGCCTGCGCCAGCACGGTGGCCGTGGTGGTGCCGTCACCGGCCACATCGTTGGTCTTGGTGGCGACTTCCTTCACCAGCGCCGCACCCATGTTCTCGTAGGGCTCGGACAGCTCGACGGCCTTGGCGATGGTGACGCCGTCGTTGGTGATGGTCGGTGGGCCGAACATCGAGTCGAGCACGACGTTGCGGCCGCGCGGGCCGATGGTGACCTTGACCGTGTCGGCCAGGGTGTCCACCCCGCGCTCCAGCGACCGACGGGCCGCGGAGTCGAACGAGAGCATCTTGGGCATGGGTCGGGTCCTCTCTGCTCACCGGCAGCGGCCCCGCGCGGACGAACCGCCGGGGCCGCTGCCGGTGTGGTGCGTGAGTTCGGGTGGTGGACGTCAGCCGAGGACGGCGAGCACGTCGCGGGCGGAGAGGATCAGGTACTCCTCGCCCTGGTACTTGACCTCGGTGCCGCCGTACTTGGAGTACAGGACCTTGTCACCGATGCTGACGTCGAGAGGGATGCGCTTCTCGCCGTCCTCGTCCCAACGGCCGGGGCCGACTGCCAGGACCTCGCCCTCCTGGGGCTTCTCCTTGGCGGTGTCGGGAATCACCAGGCCGGACGCCGTGGTCTGCTCGGCGTCGAGAGGCTTGACGAGGATGCGGTCCTCCAGTGGCTTGATCGACACGGACACGTGCTGACTCCCCTTTCGCGGGATCGTCTCGAGCTCGTCGTTGGTGGCCGGCCGCCGTCGCTCGTCGTCGCGGGTGTCGAGCGGGGCAGTCCGGCTGGCACCCGACAGGGCCGAGTGCCAGGGCTGAGGTTAGACGCGGCTTAGCACTCGGTCAACCTGAGTGCCAGGCGGGTCAGCACGCACTGCCGGCGTCGATGCCAGGGACGGCGACGGGCAGGCGGCCCTGCGGCGCCGCCCGGCCCGTCAGCACGGCCAGCAGGGCGTCGAACGCCGCGTCGGTGCGGCCGAACAAGGCGACTCGGGCGAGTGCCGCCTGGCTCGCGCCGAGGCCGTAGGGGGCGTCAAGAGCCACCACGACGTCTGCCGTCCCGGTCGAGGTGGGTCGGGAGAGCAGCACGACGGCGGGACCGGAGCCGACGGTCAGGCCCGCCCGCTGGGCGGCCGCCGTGAACCTGGCTCGGTCCTGGTCGGTGCCGCCGCTCACCCGTACGGACCCCGCGACCAGCGGGACGCCGCACCCGGGTGGCCCCGGCAGCAGCGTCACTGCCGCCGCGGACAGCGCCGCCGACTGCGCGCTGCCCGTGCCGAGAGCGTCCAGGCCCGGGGCAGGGGGCTGCGATGCCTGGTGCAGCTGGACGGCGACGACGCGCTGAGCAGCCTCCTGCAGCCGGGCGGCGTCCAGGCGGCCGTCGCCGACCGCCGCCACCAGTGCATCGCGGGCGACGCGGGGGTCGGGTGGCATCAGCAGCAGGTCCGCACCGGCGACCAGCGCGGCGACCGCGGCCTGCTGCGGCGAGTAGCGGTCGGCGACCGCCGCCATCAGCAGCGAGTCGGTGACGACCAGACCATCGAAGCCGAGGTCGCCCCGCAGCATCCCGGAGACGACGGGGACCGACAACGACGACGGCACGCCCGGGTCGACCGCGCGCAGGTCCAGGTGCGCCACCATCACTGCGGGCGCGCCGGCATGCACCCCTGCCGCGAACGGGACGAGGTCGCGCTGTGCCAGAGCCTGCGCCGGCGCCGGCTGGACGGGCAGGTCGACGTGGCTGTCCGCGGGGACGCTGCCGTGGCCCGGGAAGTGCTTGAGCACCGGCACGATGCCTGCGTCGCGGTAGCCGTCCAGCTGGGCTGTGACCACCCGAGCGACCAGTGCCGGGTCGTCGCCGGGCGAGCGCACGCCGATGGTGGGGTCGTCCGGACCCGACGTGACGTCGGCCACCGGCGCGAAGACCATGGTGAAGCCGAGGGCTCGCAGCTCGCGCCCCGAAGCGGCCGCGGCGGCGCGCACCAGGGCCTGGTCGTCAGTGGCCCCGGACGCCATCGCAGGCGGGAACTGCGTCGCCGGTGCCCCGACCCGGGCAATCGGGCCGCCCTCCTGGTCGACCGCCACCACAAGCGGGTAGGGCCGCGGGTCAGCCTGCTGAAGCGCTTCCAGCGACGATGCCAGTGCGCTCGAGCCGTCGGCGCCGGCCGGGACGTTGTCGCCGAGCAGGATCACGCCGGCCAGACCGAGCTCGCGGACCAGCTCGATCGGAGGCTCCAGCCCGGGGTACGTCGCGACGATCACCTGCCCCGCCCGCTCGGCGGTGCTCATGGCGTCGACCAGTCTGCCCGCCTCCTCCCACACCGCGTCCGTCGGTCCCCACCCGGTCGCAGCCGGCGTCGGGTCGGGACCAGCCGTGGGAGTCGGGGTAGGGGGCGGCAAGGCAGGCCGAACGGCCGGGCTCGCCGGGTCGGTCTCCGACGGCGCCGCGGCACCCAGGGCGCAGCCGGCAAGCAGCGCGGCAGCAGCCATCGTCGCGACCACCGCGGCGGCGGCGCCGCCGCGGTCCCGACCGGTTCCCCAGGAGTTCATCGGGTCCAGCGTGTCATGGGACGACACTGACCGTAGGGTGCGGCCGAGGCGAGGAAGGGACCGTCATGCGCATCGGCCTGCTCACCGGCGGTGGCGACTGCCCGGGACTGAACGCGGTCATCCGGGCGGTGGTGCGTCGTGCGGAGATGGAGCACGGCGACACCATCATCGGCTTCCACGACGGGTGGAAGGGGATGGCCGAGGGCGACATCGTGGACCTCTCGGTCGACAGCACCCGCGGACTGGTGACCCGCGGCGGCACGATCCTGGGCACTGCTCGCTACCACCCGGACGAGCATGCCGACGGCACCGGGATGGTGTTCGAGAGCTTCAAGCGCAACCGGCTCGACGCGGTCATCTGCGTCGGTGGGGACGGCACGTTGGCGGCGGCCGGCAGGCTGTCCGAGGTCGGGCTGCCCATGATCGGGGTGCCCAAGACCATCGACAACGACGTCTTCGGCACCGACGTGGCCGTCGGGTTCGACACCGCCGTGGCGATCGCGGCCGACGCGCTCGACCGGGTCCAGACCACCGGGGAGAGCCACAACCGGATCATGGTGGTCGAGGTGATGGGACGGCACAACGGCTGGATCGCGCTGTCGGCCGGCATCGCCGCCGGCGCCGAGGCGATCCTCATCCCGGAGGTGCCCTTCGACGTCGACGAGCTGGCCAAGCAGCTCGTGCACCGACACCGACGTGCCCGCTCCTCCGTCGTGGTGGTGGCCGAGGGGGCGACCCCGGTCACCGGCAGCGTCGACTGGTCTCCCCCGCGCGGCAAGTTCGGCTCGATCGTCGCCGGGGCGGTCGGTGAGATGGTGCGCAGCGAGCTCGAGCGGCGCACCGGGTTCGACGCCCGGCTCACCGTGCTGGGCCACGTCCAGCGCGGCGGAACTCCCACTCCCACCGACCGCATCCTCGGTAGCCGGTTCGGGGTGGCCGCCGTCGACGCCGTTCGCGACGGCGACGCGGGCGTCATGGTCGCCCTGCACAGCGAGCAGGTCGTTCGGGTGCCGATCGCCACCATCTCCGGCCGCCGCAAGGAGGTTCCCCCCGACCTCGTCGACGTCGCCCGCTCGCTCACGGTGTAGCCCGGCGCGCCTTCAGAAGGGTGGCGGGTCGGTGTCGGGGTCGTAGGCGGGGTGTGGGTCGGGGTGGTGGTCGGGTGGTCGGTGGTCGGTGGGGTGGGTGGTGTGTCGGGTGCCGGTGGGGGTGGTCCAGGTGGTGTGGCCGTCGGGGTGGATGGTCAGGTGCCAGCCGGGGGCGTGGGTCTTGAGGCGGTGGTGGCGCCGGCACAGGCTGCACGAGTTGGTCAGGCTCGTGGGCCCGGTGGGGTAGGGGATGACGTGGTCGCAGTCGCAGCGGGCGGCGGGGCGTGGGCAGCCGGGGGCGCGGCAGGTGCCGTCGCGCAGGCGGACGGCGGTGTGCAGGGTGGGTGAGTGCCGGTAGCCGCGGCTGGGGTGGAGGTCGGCCAGCCACGTCATCCGGACCGGGGTGGTGGCGAAGCCGAGGAGTCGGCCGGTGTCGGGGTGGTAGACCAGCGGGCGGAGCTGGCAGCCGCCCGTGGCCCGGGCGGCCTCGCCCACGAGGTCACGAGCGGTCGCGGAGGGGATGTCGCCGTACCCGGGCACCCGACCGGGTCCAGGGCCGTGGCCCACGAGGCTGTCCGCCGGGATGCTGACGTCGAGTCGGACTTCCAGGTTGACCGGGTCGCGTAGGGCGCAGCGGGTGTCGTCGGGCCGGCCGTTCAGGGCCGGGCGGCCGGTGAGCAGGGTGACCAGCAGGTCGGCGCGGCGCTGGTCGGCGGTGCGCGGGTCGGCGCCGTCGACGGGGTCGTGGGCCAGGGTTGCCAGGGTGGCGCGGACGGCCAGGGCGTCGGCCTCGGGTAGCAGCGCGACCAGCTCGGCCAGCCCGGGGTTGGGTGCCGGGGTGATCGTCACCCGTCGCTGTTGGTGACCGGACTGGTCCGGACCGTCGGGACCCTCGCCGTCCTGGCAGGCCGCCGCACGAGCGGCGAGGATGAGTCGACGCATCCGGGTGTTGAGCTGGGCCACGGTGCGGGGCCGGGCCAGCAGCCACGCCACGGTCGCGGCCTCGAGGGCGGCCAGCCGCCCGGCGGACACGTACGAGCCGAGAGTGTCCAGGTGCTCGAGAAGCCTGGTCGCGGTCCAGGCCTGCAGCCGTCCCTCGGTCATGGCCGCGGCCACGGCCGGGAAGCGGGCGACGCGTTCGGCGGTGTCCAGCCGGGTGGCCAGTTGCCGCTCGGACAGACCCACCCAGGGCCCGACCTCCGGGGCCACCCACCCGTCGGGGTCACAGCACGCAGTGGCCGTGCAGTCCTCGGCCTGGTGGCCGTGCACGGCGGCCTGCTCGGCCAGCCGGCGCTGGCGGAGCACCCCCAGCAGCCGGGCCTGGGCGGCGGCCAGCTGGGTGCTCAGTGCTTCGGCGTGGGCCATCCGGTCCAGCAGCACCTGGTCACTGAGCTGGTCCAGGACCCCTGGGTCATGCGGGTCCTCCTCGAGTGGCAGCGCCCGGGCTAGCCGCTGCCAGGCCCCCACCGGCTCTCCCCACCCACCCCTGCTGGGGCCGGGCTCGGCCTCGGCGGCCGCGGCGGAGCCGGCGGCGGCCAGGTCGGCCCACCAGCCGGTCTCGTCCCACTCCTGCAGCAGGCTGGGGTCGAACCCCTCCTCCGCCGGCCCCGGGTCGGGCGGCGGGTCGAGGGTGAGCAACGCACCCCCGCTCCCACCGCACCCCCCCGATGTCGAACACATGTACGAATCGTACCCGACCCGACCACCCCCCACAAGGCCCCCAGCACCGACGGTGCACGACTGACCTGCGGTCACGTGCCCCTGCCCCGCCGACCCCCGGCCCCGCCCGCCCGCTGCTCGAGCAGCTCGACCAGGTCGCTGACAGGGTCGTGGCTGCCTGCAAGGCGCAGCACGGTGGCGGCGTCCCCCGGGCCGCGGGAGCCACGCTGGGCCAGCAGCGCCCGCGCCAGTCCGCGAACACGGCCCAGCGGCAGCGCTACCGGAGCAGGCGGCGGCTCGGCCACGACGTCGTGCGCGGCTCGGGCGGCGCGAGCCGCTTGCGGATCAGCGTCGGCGTTGGCCTGCCCGGCAGCCGCGAAGGAGGCGAGCACCCGCCGCCGCGGCAACCCGACGAGGCAGGTCAGCGGAGCCAGACACACGAGCAGCACGTCCTCGGGCAGGGCACTGAGCACCCGCTCGGCGGCCGGCAGCGATGCCAGCCGGGCGTGGTCGAGCGCAGCCGGTGCCCGACCGCCGAGGCCGTCCAGCCCGTGCACGCTGCGGCTCGGGTAGGGCTCGCCGTCCAGGCGGCGGGCGCTCCCACGCCCGACCGGGACGTCGTCGACACCGGCCGCAGCGAGAACGGCGAGGGTGTTGGCCGCGGTCTGCTCGAGCGGGGCGTTCCCGCCGGTCGCGACCACCGCCACGAGCGACAGGGCCGGGTGCCAGGCGGCGGTGACGAGAGCCAACGCGTCGTCCACGCCGGTGTCGACGACGAGGGCGACTGGCAGGCTCACCGTCCGGCGGCCTCGACGACCAGGACGACTTCGACCGGCAGCGTCGAGGACGCGCCCAGATCGGGCGGGGACGCGGGCCGGCCGGCCTGCACCAGCAGCGAGCCGAGGGCCGCCACCATCGCTCCGTTGTCCGTGCACAGCCCCGGACGGGGCACCCGCAGCGACAGGCCGGCGGCCTGGCAGCGCTGCTCGGCCAGGGCGCGCAGCCGCGAGTTCGCCGCCACGCCGCCACCGAGCAGCAACGTGCCCACCCCCTGCTCGCGGCAGGCCAGCACGGCCTTGGCCGTCAGGACGTCGGCGACCGCCTCCTGGAAGGAGGCAGCCACGTCGGCCCGGGGCACGCTGTCGCCGTTCGCCTCGACCCGCTCCACCCACCGTGCCACGGCGGTCTTCAGTCCCGAGAACGAGACGTCGTAGCGGTGCCGAGCCATGTCGGCCGGCGAGGTGAGGCCCCGGGGGAAGGCGATCGCCGCGGGGTCACCGTCGCGCGCCCAGCGGTCGATCTCCGGTCCGCCGGGGAAGCCGAGTCCGAGTAGCCGGGCCACCTTGTCGAACGCTTCGCCGGCGGCGTCGTCGATGGTGCTGCCCAGGGGGACGACGTCAGCGGTGAGGTCGCCCACGAGCAGCAGCGACGAGTGACCGCCCGAGACGAGCAGGGCGAGCGCCGGCTCGGGCAGCGGCCCGTGCTCGAGCGTGTCGACGGCGACGTGTGCGGCCAGGTGGTTCACACCGTGCAGCGGGACGTCGAGGGCCAGCGCCAGCGCCTTCGCCGAGGCCACCCCGACCAGCAGGGCACCCACGAGTCCGGGGCCACTGGTCACCGCGACGGCGTCGATGTCGGACAGCCGCACCCCGGCCCGGGCGCAGGCTCGGCGGATCGTGGGCACCATCGCCTCGAGATGGGCCCGGCTGGCCAGCTCGGGCACCACCCCACCGAAGCGCGCCTGCTCGTCGACGCTGGAGGCCACCTCGTCGGCCAGCAGCACGCTGCCTCGCACCAGGCCTACGCCGGTCTCGTCGCACGAGGTCTCGATGCCCAGCACCAGCGGGCCGAGCGGCTCAGCCACGTCGCACCCTGCGCCGCAGCACGAGGCCGTCGACACCGTCGCGGTAGTAGCGCCGGCGCAGCCCCACCCGGGAGAAGCCGATCCGCCCGTACAGGGCGAGCGCTGCGTCGTTGTCCGCGCGCACCTCGAGCAGCACGTCGGGGACCCCGGCCCGCTGGGCCTGCTCGATGAGCTCAGCGAGCATCGCCGTCCCGACCCCGCGGCGTCGTGCGGTCGGGCGGACGGCCACGGTCATGACGTCGGCCACGTCGGGGCCGAGGGCGAGCCCGGCGTAGCCCACGACCGGACCGTCGGGATCGGAGCGGGCCACCAGGTAGTACCGCCGCTGCGGCACCCCGGCCAGCTCGGCCCACAGCTGCTCGGCCGACCACGGGTCGGTCCCGGCGAAGGCCTGCTGCTCCAGCGCCAGCACCTGCGGCAGGTCCCACCAGTGCAGCGGATCGACCACGATCACCGCGCCGACCTCGGCGCCAGCACCCTCTTGCGCTCCCCCGGAGGTCGGGCGTCGGGACGGCGCAGGTACAGCGGGGACGGCGCGAGGCGCTCGGCCCTGCCGGTCACCACTGCCTGCGCAAGCCATCCTGCGTCAGGGTGCTCCGGGGGGACGGCAGCGACGAACACCTCGGGATGGGCGAGGGCTCCGGCACCCACCATGGCGGCGACGTCGAGTGGGACGGCCTGCGGTACCGACACCGCCGGGCCCTGGCACCGGCGGCCGGCAGCGTCGTAGCGCGCCCAGAACACCTCGCGCCGCCGCGCGTCGGTGACCACGACGAACCCGGGGCCGCCGTCGGCACCGGCCCCCACACGCTGCGCGAGATGGGCCGCGGCCAGCGCGTCCAACGAGCAGGCGCCGTGCACCGGCACGTCCCAGGCCAGGCCCAGCGTGGCTGCGGTCACCAGGCCCACCCGTAACCCTGTGAAGGCACCGGGTCCCACTCCCACGAGCACCTCGTCGAGGTCCCGGCCGCGCACGCCGGCCTCGGCGAGCACCTGCTCCACCAGCGGCGCGAGAACCTCGGCGTGCCGGCGGGGGTCGAGGTGCGCTCGGCGGGCGAGCACACCCGTGCCGTCATGGACCGCCACCGACACCGCCGGGGTGGCCGAGTCCAGCGCGAGCAGCACCCCACCAGGGTAGGCGGGGCGCCGCTACCCTCCGCCTGGTGAGCGCACCGGACGACGCCGGGTCGGACGGCGTCGACGAGCTGGTCGGCGTGCTGGCCCTCGAGCCGATCGAGGAGAACATCTTCCGCGGGCACCACCCCGGGGGCGGTCTCGCGCGTACGTTCGGCGGGCTCACCGCGGCACAGGCGCTCGTCGCCGCCACCCGCACCGTCGCGCCGGACCGGCCGATCCACTCGCTGCACTCGTACTTCCTGCGCCCGGGCGACCCGACGGTCCCCACGGTGTTCCTCGTCGAGCGCATCCGCGACGGCGGATCCTTCTCCACCCGCCGGGTGCACGGTGTTCAGCACGGCAAGGCGATCTACTCCTTCGCCGCGTCCTTCCACCGCAGCGAGCCCGGCTTCGACCACGCCGACCAGATGCCGCCGGCACCCGACCCGGAGTCGCTGCCGACGATGTCCGAGGCGCTCGCGCCGTTCGCCGACCGCCTCCCGGTCTCCTCCCTGCTCGCCGGCACCATCGACTTGCGGGCGATCGATGCGCACCCGTTCGTCCAGCGCGAGCAGGGCCCACGGCCCCAGGCTGCCCACCGGGTCTGGATGCGAGCGGCGGGCCGGCTGCCCGACGACCCCGTCGTGCACCGGGCCGTCCTCGCCTACCTCAGCGACGTCAGCCTGCTGCACCCGGTGCTGGTCCGGCACGGGGTGTCGTTCTCCCTCGACCCGGTGATGGGGGCGAGCCTCGACCATGCGCTGTGGTTCCACCGCGACCTGCGTGCCGACGAGTGGCTGCTGTACGACGCGGTGAGCCCGTCCGCCTCCGGCGCCCGTGGGCTGGCCTTCGGTCGGCTGTTCTCGCGGGACGGACGACTGGTCGCCTCGGTGGCCCAGGAGGGGCTGGTGCGGCCGGTCGGGCCGGAGGCGTTCGCCCGGCTCAGCAGCCGTCACGCCCCGCTGCGCGGCTGAGGAGCAGGCTCCAGCCGGCGTCCGGCCCACCGCGGGCCCACGCCGCGCCAGCGCACCTGCCGGCTGTCGTCGGCGCAGCGCTCGATGGTGATCTCCAGCCGGTCCTCGCCCAGAGGCTCGGCCAGCCCGGCACCCCACTCAACGACGGTGACGCAGCGGGCCATCGCTGGGCCGAGGTCCAGGTCGTCGAGCTCGTCGAAGCCCGAGAGCCGGTAGGCGTCGACGTGCACGAGCCCTGGCCCCCCGACGCCGGCCGGGTGCTCGCGGGCCAGCACGAAGGTGGGCGAGGTCACCGGGCCCGGCACGCCGAGCCCGGCGGCCAGGCCCTGGGTGAGGGTGGTCTTGCCCGCTCCCAGCGGCCCGTCGAGCAGCACCAGGTCACCCGCCCGCAGCCCGGCCGCCAGCCGTCGTCCCAGCGCCAGCATCGCCTCGCGGTCGGCGACCGCGCAGGTGCCGACCGGCCGGCGGCCGGGGGGGACCCCCGGATCGGTCACCGGCGACGCCCTCGGCGGCGGTTCCGCTCCGGGCGGCGCAGCGGAACCGGCGCCGCGCCCGGGTCCTCGATGGCGGCTGCCGTTCCGCGTACGGATCGAGCCACCAGCGCGCGCAGGTGGGCGGTGACCAGGTCGGGGTACTCCAGCATCACCATGTGCCCGGCGTCGGGGATCTCGACGTAGTCCGCGTGGGGCAGGGCCTGGAGCACGACCCGGCTGTGCTCGACCGGCGTGAGCTGGTCCAGGGCGGCACCGAGCACCAGCGCCTGCACGTCGCTCATCGCCGCCAGTGCGTGCCGCGCGTCGTGCGCGCCCAGGTGGGGCAGGAACTGGCCGAGCACCTCGACCGGGGTAGCGGCGTTCATCGCCGCGGTGAACTCCACCAGGGACGGCGCAACCTCGGTGCGGCCGAAGGCGAACCTGCGGGTCAGCACGTAGCCGAGGTCGCTGCCCGACCGACGTACCGACTCCAGCAGGTCGGCCTGCCGCGCGGCCGTGGCCACGGCGACGGGGCCGACCTTGTAGATGCTCTGAGCCGCCGCACCCCGCGCTCCGAGCGGCTGGCTGGCCAGGTCGGCGGCACTCGTGGCCAGCAGCGCGACCCCGACCACCCGCTCACCGAACAGGTCCGGGCGTTGGTCGGCCAGTGCCATCACGGTCATGCCACCCATCGAGTGGCCCACCAGCACGACAGGACCCTCGGGCACGAGCGCGTCGAGCAGCTCGCCGAGATCGAGCCCGAGCCGGGTGATCGAGATCGTCGAGCCCTCGGCGCGTCCGGACCTTCCGTGCGAACGCTGGTCGTAGAAGATCATCCGGCCGACGCGCAGGTCCCGGCGTTGGAAGTGCCAGGCGTCCTGGTTGAGCGCGAAGCCGTGGCAGAACACCACCGTGGGCCCGGGAGCGCCTTCGTGGTCGACCTCGACGTGCAGCTGCACCCCGTCCGTGGTCTGCACCGCGTAGGGAGTACCGCGCAGCCCGCCCAGCGGCTCGTCCGCGTACGGGTCCTCCCCCCGCAGCGACCGGCCGAGCACGTAGCGTTCGGCAGCCCACCCCACCGCGGCACCCAGGGTGGCGGCCGTCCCCCCGAGCGCGAGCGCGGTGATCGCCCGGCCGAGCGGGGTCATGACCGCTCCGGCAGGTAGCGCCGCGGCAGCCGGCCCGAGACGCGGGTGACGATCTCGTAGGAGATCGTGCCCGCCGCGTCGGCCCAGTCCTGCGCGGTCGGCTCGCCGTGCGAGCCGTCCCCGAACAGCACGGCCAGGTCACCAGGCTCGACGGGTGCGTCACCCACGTCGAGCACCACCTGGTCCATGCAGACGCGTCCGGCCACCGGCACGGTACGGCCGCCCACGCGCACCGGTCCGGTCCCGGATGCGTGCCGCGGCACGCCGTCGGCGTACCCCAGCGGCAGGAGCGCCAGCCGGGTCGCCCGCGTCGTGGTGTAGGTGTGGCCGTAGGAGACGCCGTGCCCGGAGGGGGCGTCCTTCACCAGCGCCACGCGGGCCTGCAGCCGCATCGCTGGGCGCAGGCCGAGCTGGGAGGCCCCGGCGACGTCGGGCACCGGCGAGAGCCCGTACACGGCCAGCCCGGGACGGACGAGGTCGTAGTGAGCCGAGGGCAGGGTCAGGGTGGCGGCGGAGTTGGCGGCGTGACGCACCTGAGGGCGCAGCCCCGCCCGCTCCGCCAGCGCCACGGCCTCGTCGAACACCTCCAGCTGGGCAGCGATGGTGGGGTGACCGGGGGCGTCGGCGTAGGCGAGATGCGTCCACACCCCTACCACCTGCACGCTGCCCTCCGCCTCCCGCTGGCGGGCCAGCCGCACAAGGGCCGGCCACCGGGCGGGCATCGCTCCGCCGCGTCCCAGCCCGGTGTCGACCTTCAGGTGCACCCGGGCGGCCGTCCCGGCGGCCCGGGCGGCGGCGGCGATCTCCTCCAGCTGCCAGTCGGCATAGGCGCTCACGTCGACGTCGGCCGCCAGCGCGGCCGACCAGTCCTCACCCGGGGCGGCCAGCCAGGTCAGGATGCGGCCGTCCACGCCGGCCGCACGCAGCGCCAGCGCCTCGGCCACGACGGCGGTGCCCAGCCAGCTCGCACCGCCGTCCCGGGCTGCTCGGGCCGCGGGCACCAGCCCGTGCCCGTAGGCGTCGGCCTTGACCACCGCCATCGTCGCGGCCGGAGCGGCGAGCCCGGCCAGCAGGGCGACGTTGTCCCGGATGGCGGCCAGGTCGACGACGACCTCGGCGTGGCGTACCCCGGACGTCATGGCAGCGATTCTGCCAACCGGGCGGCCAGCAGCGCCGACGGCACCGCGGCGAGCACGTCCTGCGCGTTCGGCGCGCCGACCCGCTCGGCTGCCAGCCGGCCCGCGAGCCCGTGCAGGTAGGCCGCCACGCTGCCGGCGTCCAGCGGCGACAGCCCCCCTGCCAGCAGCGCGGCGGCCAGACCGGCGAGCACGTCCCCCGAGCCGGCAGTCGCCAGCCACGGCGTGCCCGTGGGGTTGACCCGGACGGGGCCGGCAGGGTCGGCCACCACCGTGGTGGACCCTTTGAGCAGCACCGTCGCCCCCCACCGGCGCGCCGCGGCGCTCGCAGCCGCGAGCCGGTCGGCCTCGACCCGCTCGCGCGGCCAGCCGAGCATCCGCGCCAGCTCGCCCGCGTGCGGGGTCAGCAGCACCGGTGCGTCGAGCCGGGCCGGCAATGCCTCGAGCGCACCGGCGTCGAGCACCGCGGGCAGGCCCGCGGCCAGCACCGCGGCGACGGCGGGACCCGCCTGCTGCGCGGTCATCCCCGGACCGGCCAACCAGGCCTGCACCCGGCCCGGGGCGAGCACCGCCTCGGGGCAGCTGCTGCGCACCAGGGCGGTAACCGCCTGCTCGCCTTGCAGGCGCACCATGCCCACGCCGCCGCGGGTGGCAGCGCCGGCGGCCAGCACCGCCGCGCCCGCGTAGGCCGGGTCGCCCACGTGCACCCCGAGGACGCCCCGCCGGTACTTGTCCGCCTGCCGACCCGGCACCGGCAGCAGCCGGGCGACGTCGGGGGGCTCGAGGGCCTGCAGGGAGGGCTCGCCCAGCCACGGGCCCAACCCGATGTCGACGAGGCTCACCCGTCCGCAGGCGGCTGCCGCCGGGTCGACGAGGTGGCAGGCCTTGCGGGTTCCGAAGGTGACGGTGGCGTCGGCCCGCACGTGCGGAGCCGGCGTCGCGCCGCTGTCCACGTCGAGGCCGCTGGGCAGGTCGACGGCCACGACGAGCGCCCGCGAGTCGTGGGCGGCCTCCGCCAGCCGCTGCGCCGCCGGGCGCAGCCCCGGCTGCCCGCCGATGCCGACGACGCCGTCGAGAACCAGGTCGGCCGTGACGACCTCGGTCAGGCTGCGACCCTCGGGGCAGACCCGCCCACCGGCTCGCCGCAGGGCGGCGAGCCCACCGGGATGGGCTCGGTCGGGCGACAGCAGCACCGCCACCACCCGGGCGCCCCGGCGGGCCAGCAGCGCCCCTGCGTGCAAGGTGTCGCCGCCGTTGTCGCCCGCCCCGACGAGCAGCACGACCCGCGTCCCGGCCACCCGGCCGAGCAGGTCGGCGCACCGGACGGCCAGCCCGACGGCCGCGCGCCGCATGAGCGCTCCCGGCGGCAGCGTGGCCATCAGCGCCTGCTCGGCGGCTCGCACAGCCGCGACGGGGTGGGCGTGCTGCACGACTCAGCCCTCCAGCACCACGAACGCCACGGCGACCGGGCCGTCATGGCTCAGCGACAGGTGCAGGCGTCGCGCCCCACGCAGGTCGCAGGCCGCGGCCACCGTGCCGGTCACGTGCAGGCGTGGCGCACCGCTCGGCTCGCTGTGCACCCAGGCATCGTGCCACCGCAGCCCCGGTGGGGCACCCAGCGCCTTGGCGAGGGCCTCCTTGGCCGCGAACCGGGCGGCCATCCGTTCCGGCCGGTCCGAGCGTTCCAGCGGTGTGAGCACCCGGGGCGCCAAGCCGGGCGTGCGGGCGAGGACCGCCTCGAAGCGCGCGACGTCCACGACGTCCACCCCGACACCCACGACTGCCATGGCGCCCCCGGCGCGGCTGCCCGAGCCGCTACTCGACGGTGACCGACTTGGCCAGGTTGCGCGGCTGGTCGACGTCGAAGCCGCGCAGCGCCGCCATCTCGGCCGCGAAGACCTGCAGTGGGACGGTCGCAAGCACCGGCTGCAGCAGGGTGGGCGAGGCCGGGATGCGCACGAGGTGGTCGGCGTACGGGACGACGGCATCGTCGCCCTCCTCGGCGATGACGACGGTGAGGGCACCTCGGGCCCGCACCTCCTGGATGTTGGAGACCACCTTGTCGTGCAGCGACCCCCGCCCGCGCGGAGAGGGCACGACGACGAAGACCGGCACCCCTGCCTCGACGAGGGCGATCGGGCCGTGCTTGAGCTCCCCGGCTGGGAAGCCCTCGGCGTGCATGTAGGCGATCTCCTTGAGCTTGAGCGCCCCCTCCAGCGCGGTGGGGTAGCCGACGTGCCGACCCAGGAACAGCACCGAGGAGGCGGCGGCGTAGTCCTTGGCCAGCTCGCGCACCGGCTGCATGGTCTCCAGCACCCGGTCGACCTTGGCGGGCAGGTCGGACAGGGCGGCCACGTTCGCGGCCACCTCGTCCCCCCACTGGGTGCCCCGCACCTGACCGAGGTAGAGGGCGACGAGGTAGCAGGCCACCAGCTGGGTGAGGAACGCCTTGGTGCTCGCCACCGCGATCTCCAGCCCCGCCCGGGTGTAGAGCACCGCGTCGGACTCTCGGGGGATCGTCGACCCGTTGGTGTTGCAGATGGCCAGCACCCGGGCCCCCTGCTCGCGGGCGTGCCGGAGCGCCATCAGCGTGTCCATCGTCTCGCCGGACTGGCTGATGGCGACCACCAGCGTCTGCCGGTCGATGATCGGGTCGCGGTAGCGGAACTCGCTGGCCATCTCTACCTCGCACGGGATACGGGTCCAGTGCTCGATGGCGTACTTGGCCACCAGTCCCGCGTGGAACGCCGTCCCACAAGCGGTGATGACCACCTTGTCGATGTCGCGGATCTCGCTCTCCGACAACCGCATCTCGTCCAGCACGAGCCGCCCGTCGGGGCCGAGTCGACCGAGCAGCGTGTCGGCGACGGCCTTGGGCTGCTCGGCGATCTCCTTGAGCATGAAGTACTCGTGACCGCCCTTCTCCGCGGCCTCGAGGTCCCAGTCGACGGTGAACTCACGGCGGGGGACGGGCCGGCCGGCCGGGTCGGTGAGCACGACCTGGTCGGCGGTCAGGTCGACCACCGTGTCGTCGCCCACCTCCAGCGCGGTGCGGGTGTAGTCCATGAACGCCGAGACGTCGGAGGCGAGGAAGTTCTCCCCCTCCCCCAGGCCCACCACCAAGGGCGAGTTGCGTCGCGCCGCCACCACCCGACCGGGCTCCCCGGCCCTGACCGCGACGAGGGTGAACGCGCCGTGCAGCCGTCCCACCACCTGCCGCATGGCCTGGGCGAGGTCGGCACCGTCGGACAGCGAGCGCGCCAGCAGGTGCGCGACCACCTCGGTGTCGGTCTCGGAGGCCATGCTGACGCCGGAGTCCTCGAGCTCGCGGCGCAGCACGGCGAAGTTCTCGATGATGCCGTTGTGGATGACCGCGACCGTGCCGCTCTCGTCCAGGTGCGGGTGCGCGTTCGGGTCCGTCGGCGCGCCGTGGGTCGCCCAGCGGGTGTGGCCGATGCCGGTGCCCGCCTCCGGCAGCGGGGAACGGGCCAGCGCCTCGTCGAGCACCGCCAGCTTGCCGGCGCGCTTCATCGTGCTCAGCGTGCCCGCCCGGCCGACGAGGGCCACCCCGGCGGAGTCGTAGCCGCGGTACTCCAGCCGCCGCAGGGCGCCGACCACCACGTCGATGGCCGGTCGCTGCCCCGCGTACCCGACGATGCCGCACATGGCGACGAGACTAGGGCGTGTCTGACGGATCCGGTGGGTCCGGTGGGTCCGGTGGGTCCGGGTGTCGGTCAAGACCGAGCGCACGGTCTTGACCGATGAGATGTGGGAGCGGTTGGAGCCGTTGTTGCCGAACCGCACGCCGCGCCGGGGTGGGCAGCGGACCGATCATCGTGAGGTGCTGGAGGCGATCATCTGCCGGTTCCGCACCGGGTCGCGGTGGAGAGATCTACCTGCGGGGTTCCCGCCGTGGCAGACGGTGTGGTGGCGCTTCGACCGGTGGTCTGAGGACGGCACGTCCGACCGGGTGCTGGTCGAGCTGCAGGGCTTCGCCCACCCCTCCA
>Ga0114938_1000820_pt1 | contig 22499 bp, 19 predicted proteins | sample AshMeaBigSpring_FD_88675 | JGI IMG/M metagenome (GOLD analysis project Ga0114938, IMG submission 88675) | Groundwater microbial communities from Big Spring, Nevada to study Microbial Dark Matter (Phase II) - Ash Meadows Big Spring | ecosystem: Environmental > Aquatic > Deep subsurface >...
CGTGAAAGAGAGAAAAAAGAACTAGCAAAAGTCTTTCAATCACTCCGTATTGAAGTGAATCAAGAAATGGAAGCTCTCAAAGAGATGCTGCAATCTGCTACAGAAGCTTTGAAGCCGGGTGGTAGACTGGTAGTTATCACTTATCACTCTTTAGAAGACCGGATGGTAAAGAACATCATGAAAACAGGAAATGTAGAAGGAAAAGCCAATCAAGATTTCTTTGGTAATCTACAAACACCGTTTCGCTTAATCAACAACAAAGTCATTATTCCAAGCGAGAAAGAACAGGCAGAAAATCCCCGTTCAAGAAGTGCAAAGCTAAGAATAGCAGAAAAAAGATAAGATTGTAATACGAAGGTTTAATCAAATTGAGGGCATTAAAATGGGAAAAGAAACAATCCAAAATAGCGCTGAAGATGACAAAAAGAAGAAAAGTTCTTCTTTAAAAAGTATCTTAGGAGGTGACATTTTAGCCACAGATTTTTTCAGACGTCAAACAAAGTTGTTGGTGCTTATCATGGCTTTTGTCATATTTTACATTCACAATAGATATGCAAGCCAGCAGCAACAAATAGAAATTGATAAATTGAAAAAGGAACTTATAGATATAAAATACGATGCATTGACAAGAAGTTCCGAGTTAATGGAAAAGAGCCGTCAATCTCGTATTGAAGAGTACATTTCAAGTAAAGAGAGTGATTTGCAAACGTCTACAAATCCTCCCTATCTTATAAAACAGTAATTCAAAGTGTAATTTCTAAACTTATAAGAAGTTGGCAGTTAATAAAAAAAATATAATGACCCGCTACTTTTTCGTTATTCTCATAATGGCGTTAATTGGTATTGCGGTTGTCGTGAAAGCAGCAATTACAATGTTTGCCGAAAGAGAATATTGGCAGGAGGTAGCTGACCGTTTCGTCAAAGAAAACGTTAAGGTTAAACCCAACCGTGGGAACATTATATCTTCTGATGGCAAACTGATGGCTAGTTCTCTACCTGAATATAAAATTTATATGGATTTTATGTCTGGGGAAAAAGATGAGAAAAGACGTATCAAAGACCAGGAACACAAAGATTCATTACTAAGAGCAAGTTTGGATTCTATATCTATGGGCTTGAATAAGATATTCCCGGATAAAAGTATTGCAGAGTTCAAAGCCCATCTTAAAAAAGGACGAAGAGAGAAAAGCCGGAATTATTTAATTTACCCCAAACGTATCTCTTATATTCAATATAAAGAGGTTAAACAATTACCAATATTTCGATTGAACAGATACAAAGGTGGTTTTCACGAATTAGCCTTTAACCAAAGAAAAAAACCTTTTGGCTCACTTGCAACCCGTACGTTGGGAGATGTGTATGCAGACACTGCCAAAGGAGCAAAAAACGGAATTGAATTAGCTTTCGATACAATACTGAAAGGAAGAGACGGTATTACACATCGTCAAAAGGTAATGAACAAATACCTGAATATCGTAGACCTTCCTCCTATTGACGGGTGTGACCTTATTACAACTGTTGATGTGGGAATGCAAGATATTTGCGAAAAAGCTTTGGTAGATAAATTGAAAGAATTAAATGCCAGCGTTGGAGTGGTGGTTCTTATGGAGGTTGCCACCGGTGAAGTAAAAGCTATCGTCAACATGATGCAAGGCAATGACGGCGAATACTATGAAATGCGCAACAATGCTATCAGTGATATGCTTGAACCTGGGTCAACATTTAAGACGGCATCAATCATGGTAGCCCTAGAAGATGGCAAAATCACACCGGATTATGAAGTGGAAACCGGAAATGGAGTAAAAATGATGCATGGAAGACCGATGAAAGATCACAACTGGCACAGAGGAGGTTTTGGTAAATTAACCGTTACCCAAATTCTCGAAGTATCATCCAATGTGGGAACATCTAGCATCATTGATCATTTCTATGGAAGTAACCCTCAGAAGTTTGTCGACGGACTTAAACGTATGAGTATACACTTGCCTCTACGTCTTCAGATTGCAGGAGAAGGCAAACCCAATATAAAAGGCCCTAAAGAGCGCTATTTTGCCAAAACCACATTACCATGGATGAGTATTGGATACGAGACACAGGTACCGCCAATGAATATCCTAACGTTTTATAACGCCATTGCCAATAACGGCACTATGGTTCGGCCCAAATTTGTAAAAGAAGCAATAAAAGACGGTGAAATAGTAAAAGAATACCCGACAGAAGTCATCAATCCAAAGATTTGTTCGGATAGGACATTAAACTATATTCGAGACATTTTGGAGAAAGTTGTTAGTCAGGGATTGGCCAAACCTGCAGGAAGCAAACAGTTCCATGTATCAGGGAAAACAGGTACTGCACAAATCTCACAAGGATCTGCCGGATATAAAACGGGAAAGACCAATTACTTAGTTAGCTTTTGCGGCTATTTCCCATCGGAAAGTCCCAAATACAGCATGATCGTATCGATCCAAAAGCCAGGATTGCCTGCTTCAGGCGGTTTAATGGCCGGAAGCGTTTTTAGCAGAATAGCAGAAAGAGTATATGCAAAAAACCTTCGTCTGCCTTTAACATCTGCCATAGACACTAATACAATAGTTATACCTGATGTAAAAGTCGGTGAAATGAAAGAAACAAAATATGTATTAGATGAACTTAAAATAAATACGCAGGGGCAAATACCCGGAAGTGGAAAATATATATGGGGTAATACCCGACCGGCACCACGATCCGTGATGTTGGAAAGCCGTGACCTAATGAGAAACTTCGTCCCTAGTGTAATTGGCATGGGAGCAAAAGATGCCGTTTATTTACTGGAGAGTAAAGGTCTGAAAGTTCGATTAATGGGTGTCGGAAAAGTAAAAACGCAATCGATTGCTAACGGTACAATGGTTAGAAAAGGACAAACGATTGAACTTATTTTAGAGTAGTGAGGAAAAAAAGGTAAGAAGAAAAATAAATGATATCATAATTATTATGAAATTAACAGAGTTATTAAAAGCCATCCAACCGGTTCAGTTAACCGGGAATTCGGATATCGAGATTACAGGAGTAAACATTGATTCTCGTTTGATAGAAGACGGGCATCTATTTATGGCCATGCGTGGTACACAGACCGATGGACATACTTATATAACTACTGCAATAGAAAAAGGTGCTATCGCCATCCTTTGTGAGGAAATGCCCAAGCAACTCACTGAGAATATTACCTATATACAAGTGAAGGATTGCGAAGATGCTGTCGGCAAATTAGCCACAACTTTTTATGGAAATCCGACTTCTAAACTCGAATTAGTAGGGGTAACTGGAACCAATGGAAAAACAACAATCGCTACCTTATTATATAACATGTTTCATCATTTTGGGTACAAGGTAGGACTGTTGTCAACAGTATGCAACTACATTGACGATGAACCCATCCCAACCGAACATACGACTCCTGATCCGGTCACGCTCAACCGTTTATTGGGTAGGATGGCTGATGAAGGATGTAAATACGCATTCATGGAAGTTAGTTCCCATTCTATCGCACAAAAACGTATTAGCGGACTAAAGTTTGCCGGCGGAATATTTACAAATTTAACACGCGATCATCTCGATTACCATAAAACAGTAGAGAACTATCTGAAAGCAAAAAAGAAGTTTTTTGATGACATGCCTAAGAATGCGTTCAGTCTGACGAACCTTGATGACAAAAACGGTCTAGTCATGACACAGAACACTCGTTCTAGCGTTCACACTTATTCTTTACGTAGCTTAAGTGACTTTAAAGGTAGAATACTAGAGTCACACTTTGAAGGAATGCTGCTCGACATTAATAATCATGAAGTCGCTGTTCAGTTCATTGGCAAATTTAATGCTTCAAACTTATTAGCTGTTTTTGGTGCAGCAGTACTATTGGGCAAAAAAGAAGAAGAAGTTCTTGTAGCACTTAGTACCCTACATTCTGTTGCCGGACGATTCGATGCAATCCGATCTCCGCAAGGATATACAGCAATTGTAGATTATGCGCATACACCGGATGCTTTGATTAATGTACTGAATGCAATTCATGGAGTTCTGGAGGGTAAAGGCAAAGTAATCACAGTGGTAGGAGCAGGTGGAAACCGCGATAAAGGGAAACGTCCTATTATGGCCAAAGAAGCTGCCAAAGCGAGCGATAAAGTGATCATCACATCCGACAACCCTCGCTTTGAAGAGCCTCAGGACATCATTAACGACATGTTAATCGGCTTGGATCCTGAGGATAAGAAAAAGACAATTTCCATCGTTGATCGTAAAGAAGCTATACGAACTGCATGTATGCTTGCAGAAAAAGGAGATGTCATTCTTGTTGCAGGAAAAGGACACGAAAATTATCAAGATATTAAAGGAGTAAAACATCACTTCGACGACAAAGAAGTGCTTAAGGAAGTTTTTAATTGACAGTTAGTAGTCAACCGATAGGTTGCTTAACTGCTAATTGTGTATTAAATAAATAGGAAAAGATATGTTATATTATTTGTTTCAATGGCTAGATAAACTGAATTTCCCTGGAGCCGGAATGTTTGGTTATACCTCTTTTCGGGCGTTAATGGCCATCATCCTATCGTTACTAATTTCAAGTATATGGGGAGATAAATTCATCCATTTACTGAAAAAAAAGCAAATAACCGAGACACAGCGCGATGCCTCAATTGACCCTTTTGGTGTTAGTAAAGTAGGTGTACCTAGTATGGGAGGGGTCATTATCATTGTAGCCATTTTAATACCTTGTCTGTTGTTAGGGAAATTGCACAATATCTATATGATATTGATGTTAATCACAACGGTTTGGCTAGGTTCACTGGGTTTTGCTGATGATTATATCAAAATATTTAAGAAGGACAAAGAAGGACTACACGGAAAATTTAAAATTATCGGGCAAGTAGGCTTAGGACTTATAGTCGGATTAACGCTTTATCTAAGTCCGGATGTGGTAATCAGAGAGAACATCGAAGTTCACAAGCCAGGTAGAGAAATGGAAGTAATACATGGCACAAATAACTTAAAATCAACTCAAACAACGATCCCTTTTCTAAAAAGTAACAACTTAGATTATGCCGACTTTGTTGATTTTATGGGAGAGCATGCACAGGCAGCAGGCTGGATTTTATTTGTTATTGTGACCATCTTTGTAGTCACAGCCGTATCGAATGGAGCAAACCTAAATGACGGAATGGATGGGATGGCTGCCGGGAACTCTGCAATTATCGGACTTACATTGGGAATACTAGCATATGTATCCTCGCATATAGAATTTGCGAGTTATCTGAATATCATGTATATTCCGGGATCTGAAGAACTCGTTATTTTTATTTGTGCGTTTATCGGTTCATTAATCGGTTTTTTGTGGTACAACGCTTACCCTGCACAAGTCTTTATGGGAGATACCGGAAGTTTAACCATCGGAGGAATCATTGCAGTGTTTGCAATAATCATTCATAAAGAGCTGCTGGTTCCAATATTATGCGGAGTCTTTCTTGTTGAAAACCTCTCCGTTATTCTTCAACGTTTCTACTATAAGAGTGGAAAACGGAAAGGAGTTAAGCAGCGATTGTTTAAAAGAACACCCATTCACGATCATTTCAGGACTTCAATGAACCTGATAGAGTCTGGATGTGTTGTTAAATTTACAAAGCCGGAACAACTCTTTCACGAGTCAAAAATCACCGTTCGTTTTTGGATTGTGACAATTGTTCTAGCTGCTATAACAATTATCACATTAAAGATGAGATAAACAAAGCAATTTGCAAAAGTATATTGAGAGTATAAACCAATTATTAACCCTTAAAGATGTGTGTGACAATCATTGGATTAAAACACATTGATTGGAAGTGGGCACATGAAAGAAATGAAAAGAATTGTTATTTTAGGAGCCGGTGAAAGTGGTGCAGGTGCATCTGTACTTGCCAAAGTAAAAGAATTCGACACTTTTGTCTCAGACATGTCAGTGATAAAAGACAAATATAAGGAACTTTTAAATAGCCACGGCATTGCTTGGGAAGAGCAAACCCATACAGAAGAACTGATATTAAATGCAGATGAAGTAATCAAAAGTCCGGGTATTCCTAACGATGCCCCTATCATTCAAAAGCTCAAAGCACAAGGGACTCCAATCATTTCAGAGATTGAGTTTGCCGGTCGCTTTACGGATGCAAAGATGATCTGTATCACAGGGTCGAATGGTAAAACGACGACGACTTCATTGATCTACCATATATTTAAAAGCGCCGGATTAAACGTCGGCTTGGCAGGAAATATAGGTAAAAGTTTAGCTTTACAAGTGGCAGAAGAAAAACATGACTATTATGTCATCGAACTAAGTTCGTTTCAACTGGACAATATGTATAATTTCCGTGCAAATATCGCTGTTCTAATGAACATCACTCCTGATCATTTGGATCGATATGACCACTGCATGCAAAAATATATTGACGCTAAATTCCGAATTGCTCAAAATCAAACAACCGAAGATGCATTCATCTTCTGGAATGATGACCCTATTATTAAAAGGGAACTTGACAAACATGGGCTAAAAGCACATCTCTATCCTTTTGCTGCTGTTAAAGAAAACGGAGCGATTGCATATGTGGAGGAAAATGAGGTAAAAATAACGGAACCAATTGCTTTTAATATGGAACAAGAGCAATTAGCGTTGACGGGACAACACAACTTATACAACTCCTTAGCAGCTGGAATTTCAGCGAATTTGGCAGGAATCACTAAAGCAAATATCCGTAAAGCCCTTTCCGATTTCAAAGGGGTGGAACATCGATTGGAAAAAGTTGCCCGAGTTCGTGGCATTGACTTTATCAACGACTCGAAAGCAACGAATGTGAATTCTTGTTGGTATGCTCTTCAGAGCATGACTACCAAAACGGTACTTATTCTCGGTGGTAAAGATAAAGGCAACGATTATACCGAAATAGAAGATTTAGTGCGGGAGAAATGTTCAGCTTTAGTCTATCTAGGCTTGCACAATGAAAAATTACACGAATTCTTCGATCGTTTGGGTCTGCCAGTTGCCGACGTTCAAACCGGAATGAAAGATGCAGTTGAAGCAGCTTACAAACTGGCACAGAAAGGAGAAACAGTGCTACTCAGTCCCTGTTGCGCTTCGTTTGACTTGTTTAAAAGTTACGAAGACAGGGGAGAGCAATTTAAGAAATATGTAAGAGAACTGTAAACTATATACAAAGCGTGGATTTATTAAAAAGCATATTTAAAGGTGACAAGGTAATTTGGATTATCTTTTTATGTCTTTGCCTTATTTCAATCGTTGAAGTGTTTTCAGCAGCTTCAACATTGACCTATAAGAGCGGCGATCATTGGGGGCCCATTACTCAGCACTCTATCATATTGATGGTAGGAGCTGTTGTAGTTGTTTTCATGCATAACATTCCTTACAAGTGGTATCAGGTCTTTCCTGTTTTTCTCTATCCGCTTTCATTGGTATTGTTAGCTTTCGTCACTTTAATGGGTATAATCACAGGGGATCGTGTCAACGGGGCTGCTCGTTGGATGACATTCATGGGACTCCAATTTCAACCGTCTGAGCTAGCAAAGATGGCGGTTGTGATAGCCGTTTCATTTATTCTCTCTAAAAAGCAGGACGAATATGGAGCTAACCCCAAAGCCTTTAAATACATCATGTTACTTACTGGATTGGTATTCTTGTTGATAGCGCCTGAAAACCTTTCAACAGCAATGTTGCTTTTTGGTGTTGTCTTTTTAATGATGTTTATCGGCAGAGTATCTTCAAAGAAATTATTCGGGACAATCGGACTAATAGTAGTAGTAGTAGGAATTGCTTTGGGGACAATTGTTGCTATCCCAGCTAAAACACTGCATAATACACCCGGTCTGCACCGTCTTGAAACTTGGCAGCACCGTATCCAAGGCTTTCTAGATAAAGAAGAGATCCCCGCAGCAAAATTTGATATAGATAAGGATGCCCAGATTGCGCATGCCCGCATCGCGATTTCTAATAGTCGAGTAATAGGACGCGGACCTGGGAATTCCATCCAACGTGACTTTTTAAGCCAAGCATTTTCCGATTTCATCTTTGCCATTGTCATAGAAGAGATGGGATTGATAGGAGGAGGTTTTGTCGTATTCTTATACCTTTGCCTATTGATGAGGGCCGGACGCATCGCTCAAAAATGCGAAAGAACATTTCCCGCATTTCTAGTTATGGGTATCGCTTTGTTACTTGTATCCCAAGCACTCTTGAATATGATGGTAGCTGTGGGGCTTTTCCCTGTTACCGGTCAGCCGCTTCCTTTAATAAGTAAAGGTGGTACCAGTACACTCATTAATTGTGCCTATATTGGTATGATTTTAAGTGTAAGCCGATACACCGCTCATCTGGAAGAACAGAAGAAACAAGAAGAGTTTCTCCTTCTTCAAGCAGGAGAAGCGAACGATGCCATATCAGAAGCACAGTCTGCAGCTGAGCCAACCTCTAAAATGCTAAACAGCGATGCCAAGTTTGAGGACGAAAGCGAAAAATAAGGGCTAAATATGAAAAAAATGAGATTATGAATAAAGAACTTCGAATCATTATCAGTGGTGGAGGAACAGGAGGGCATATCTTTCCTGCGATATCCATTGCGAACGCAATAAAAGAACTTCATCCAAACGCTAAAATACTTTTTGTTGGAGCTGAAGGTCGAATGGAAATGCAACGAGTGCCGGATGCAGGATATGAAATAATAGGACTTCCGATAGCAGGTTTCGATCGTAAACATCTTTGGAAGAATATCAACGTACTCATAAAGCTCGCTCGGAGTCAATGGAAAGCACGCACAATCATTAAAACATTCCAACCGGATGTCGTAGTTGGAGTGGGTGGATATGCCAGCGGACCGACCTTAAAAACAGCTGAGACGATGGGAGTGCCTACACTGATACAGGAGCAAAACTCCTATGCAGGTGTAACCAACAAACTGTTAGCGAAACAAGCACGAAAGATCTGTGTTGCTTATGAAGGTATGGATAAGTTTTTTCCTGCCCATAAAATCATCCTGACCGGAAATCCTGTAAGACAGAACTTAGTAGCTAACAAGCCATCAAGAGAATTGGCATCAGCCCAATTTCAACTGAGTCCGAATAAAAAAACTATTTTAGTTGTAGGTGGAAGCCTCGGTGCCGGAACAATCAACAGCACCTTAATAAGCAAATTGAATTTCATAAAAGAAAACGCAGATATACAATTCATCTGGCAAACAGGCAAGTATTATCACTCGCAAGTGATGGATGCAGTAAATGAAGCAGGAGAATTACCTAATTTATTTGTATCTGACTTTATAAAGGATATGGCATCAGCATATGCAGCTAGTGATCTTATCATTTCACGAGCAGGTGCGGGCTCTATCTCTGAATTTTGTTTGTTAGGCAAGCCTGTCATTTTAGTACCCTCGCCTAATGTAGCTGAAGACCATCAAACAAAGAATGCATTAGCATTGGTAAATAAGGAAGCCGCTATTTATATTAAAGACAGCGAAGCAAAAGATCAGTTGATAGAAGCATCCGTTCGAACGATCAACGATACAGAGCTACTTCACCGACTTAGTACGAACATTTCAGCTTTGGCATTTCCAGATTCAGCAATAAATATTGCAGAAGAAGTTATTAAATTGGCACAATTAAATAAAAATTAGTAAATTGTCAAATCGAAATTAGAACAATGAATATAGAAGCAATTAAATCAGTATATTTTGTAGGTGCAGGCGGCATAGGCATGAGCGCTTTAGTGCGTTATTTCCTTTCAAAAGGAAAAACAGTTGCCGGATATGACCGTACCCCTACCCCATTAACCCAAAACTTGATTGCAGAAGGTGCTCAGATACATTATGAAGAGGATGTGAATCTTATTCCTGAAGAATGTAAAGACAAAGCTAGCACACTGATCGTCCTCACACCTGCCATACCCAATGACCATAAAGAGTTATGTTTCTTCCGTAAAAATGGCTTTGAGATTCAAAAGCGTTCTCAAGTTCTGGGTACGATCACTCATTCCAGCAAAGGACTTTGCGTGGCTGGCACGCATGGCAAAACAACGACGTCTACAATGACAGCTCATCTATTCCGGCAATCACACGTTGAATGTACAGCTTTCTTAGGCGGAATTTCAAAAAACTACGGTACCAACTTGTTACTTTCGAGTAAAAGTCCCTATACAGTCATCGAAGCAGACGAATTCGATCGTTCTTTCCATTGGCTTTCACCTTATATGTCGGTAATTACATCTACTGATCCCGATCATTTAGATATATATGGCACAGAAGAGGCATATATGGAAAGTTTCGAACATTATACAGAACTCATTCAGCCAGGCGGTGCGTTGATTATTCGTAAAGGCATCAATCTGGTTCCCAAAATACAAAAGGGAGTAAACCTATATACCTATTCAAAAGAGGAAGGTGACTTTCACGCAGAAAACATACGAATTGGCAATGGAGAAATAGTCATTGATTTCATTGCACCTGATACACGAATTTGCGATATTAAATTAGGTGTACCCGTAAGCATTAACATTGAAAATGGAGTGGCAGCAATGGCGCTAGCCCATTTAAACGGAGTGACTGATGATGAGATTAAGCAAGGAATGGCTAGCTTCCGAGGTGTTGATCGACGGTTTGACTTTAAGATCAAGAACGATCAGATTGTATTTTTAAGCGATTATGCCCACCATCCATCAGAAATCAAACAAAGTGTTATTTCTATGCGGGAGCTATATCAGGACAAAAAAATTACAGCTGTTTTCCAACCTCATCTATATTCACGTACACGCGATTTCTACAAAGAGTTTGCCGAAAGTTTATCATTGCTCGACGAAGTAATCTTAGTCGACATTTATCCAGCACGTGAAGAGCCGATCCCCGGAGTTACCAGCAAACTTATTTATGATAACCTAAGACCGGGAATTGAAAAAAGTACGTGTAAAAAAGAAGAGATTCTCAATGTGATAAAAGGAAAAGAGATAGAAGTGTTGATAACATTGGGAGCAGGAGACATTGATAATTATGTTCCCGAGATTTGCAAAATATTAGAAAACAAGTAAAATATGGTAAGAAGAATCCTTTTATCCATTGTCATGTTGTTACTGCTTGCATATTTAATAGTGGCAGTAACAGCATTTAACAACAAGTCATCAAAAAACACTTGTACAGACATGGAATTAGCTATCAAGGACACTGCATATGCCGGTTTTATTACAAAGAACGAGCTTAAAGTAATCTTGGAGAATAAAGGGATTTATCCGGTAGGAAAAAAGATGAATCGCATTTCTACCAAATCATTAGAACGCGAACTATCTAAACATCCGTTGATTGACAAAGCAGAGTGCTACAAGACTCCTAGTGGAAAAATCTACGTAGAAGTAACTCAGCGCATTCCAATCCTGCGTGTTATGGCTGCTAATGGTGAGAACTATTACATTGACAACAAAGGAACGGTGATGCCACCGGAAGCAAAATGCATTGCACATCTACCAATTGTCACCGGAAGTGTAGAAAAATGGTTTGCAATAAAAGAATTATATAAGTTTGGTGTATTTTTGCAAAATAATCCATTCTGGGATGCCCAGATAGAGCAGATTAATATAGTCCCCGGTAATACAATAGAACTTGTACCCCGTGTTGGCAATCATTTAGTCTATCTAGGAAAGCTAGAAAACTTTGAAGATAAATTGGCCCGCTTGAAGGTGTTCTATGAAAAAGGACTCAATCAAGTGGGATGGAATAAATACTCACGCATCAGTTTAGAGTTCGGCAATCAGATTATTTGTACAAAATGGGAAAATAAATAGTAAAACTATAAGAGATATGGCAACAACAGAATTTATCGCCGCTATTGAACTAGGTTCATCGAAGATAACCGGAGTGGCCGGAAAAAAGAATAGTGATGGAAGCATGGAAGTGCTGGCTTATGCACAAGAAGATTCATCAACCTTTATCCGAAAAGGTGTTGTATATAATCTAGATAAGACAGCACAAAGTCTGACCTCCATTATTAATAGACTAGAAGGTGAATTAAAGAACTCAATCGCCAAAGTATATGTCGGCATCGGAGGACAGTCGCTCCGCACCGTACGAAATGTAGTGAGTCGGGATTTGAATGAGGAAACCATTATCTCGGAGGAAATAGTCAGTTCTATCTGCGATGAGAACATTGCAATACCTTTCGCTGAAATGGATGTGTTGGATGTTGCTCCTCAAGAGTATAAAATAGGCAATAATCTACAAGCAGATCCGGTGGGTGTTGCAGGCAGCCATATTGAAGGTCGTTTTCTGAATATTATAGCTCGCTCATCAGTAAAGAAAAACTTAGAGCGTTGTTTTGAACAGGCAAAGATAGAGATTGCAGATCAGTTGATATCTCCAATAGTAACGGCTAATGCTGTATTGACAGAAAGCGAGCGTCGATCGGGAAGTGCTTTGGTTGATTTCGGTGCCGACACTACAACAATTTCTGTATATAAAAATAATATCCTTCGTTTTCTGAGTGTACTTCCACTAGGTGGAAACAGTATTACAAGAGATCTCACAACCCTTCAAATTGAAGAAGAAGAAGCTGAACGCTTGAAAGTAGCTTATGGAGATGCTTTATATGAAGAGGAAGAGAGCGAGACACCTGCTGCGTGCGAAACAGAAGATGGGCAGTACATCGAGCTAATCAAACTGAACAATATTGTTGAAGCCAGAGCTGAAGAAATCATTGTCAATGTATGGAATCAGTTGCAAATATCAGGCTTTGACGATAAACTGTTGGCTGGAATTATCATGACTGGTGGGGCTGCTAATCTAAAAAATCTAGATGAGATGCTACGTAAACGTAGTAAAATAGAAAAGATTCGAATTGCCAAAACAGTTAGAAATACAGTACACGCCCCCCTCGACTTTCTCAAGAAAGACGGTACGCAGATTACTTCTATCGGACTATTATTCGAAGGAAACCAAAATTGTTGTTTAACTGAAACTATGCAGCAATCTCATGCGGCCTCCAAACAGGCTCCAACAATCGAACCTAAAAATAGTGGAATTCACTTCGAAGAGTACATTTCTGAGGAGAAAACGGTTGATATGTTCAAAGACGACCAAGTCTTAAGAGAACAAACAGAAATCGCACAGAAGAAAAAAGAAGAAGAAGAAAGAATTGCTCAAGAAGAGAGAAGAGCTGCAAAGGAAGCAGCTAAAGAAGCTGAAAGAGTTCGCAAGCAACAGGAGAAAGAAGAGAAAGAAAGGCGTAAGAGAGAAGCCGGTCCAAGTTGGTTACAACGTAAGATAGACTCTTTGACTAAAGAAATCTTTTCGGACGACGATATGAAATAATTAATAGCAGCTGATTAGTGAAAATTAAAAAACAATAAGATATGGACGAGATAGTACAATTCGATTTCCCGACAGATTCACCGAAAATAATCAAGGTAATCGGCGTTGGCGGTGGTGGCGGTAATGCTGTGAACCACATGTATCGGGAAGGCATACATGACGTAACATTCGTTCTTTGCAATACGGATAATCAAGCTTTAGCGGAATCACCGGTTCCAATTAAGCTTCAATTAGGACGTAGCATAACACAAGGACTCGGTGCAGGGAATCGCCCTGAAAGGGCAAGAGACGCTGCAGAAGAGAGTATAGATGATATTAAAGATCTACTCAATGACGGTACCAAGATGGTATTCATCACTGCCGGAATGGGTGGCGGCACTGGTACGGGAGCTGCTCCTGTCATTGCGCGTATTGCCAAGGAAATGGACATTCTGACTGTTGGGATAGTAACCATTCCATTTATTTTTGAAGGTGAAAAGAAAATTATACAGGCCCTCGACGGAGTAGAACGTATTGCACAACATGTTGATGCCTTATTAGTAATCAACAATGAGCGACTACGAGAAATCTATTCTGACCTGACATTTATGAACGCTTTTGGTAAAGCAGATGATACGCTATCGATAGCTGCCAAAAGTATAGCTGAGATTATCACGATGCGAGGTACAGTCAATCTTGACTTTGCAGATGTGAAAACGATCCTAAAAGATGGCGGTGTAGCCATCATGAGTACGGGATTCGGCGAGGGAGAAAACCGTGTAACAAAAGCGATCGACGATGCTTTACATTCTCCTTTACTCAACAACAACGACATCTTCAATGCCAAGAAGGTGATGTTGAATGTTTCATTCTGTCCATCATCCGAACTGATGATGGAAGAAATGAACGAAGTTCACGAGTTCATGAGCAAGTTCCGCGAAGGAGTAGAAGTCATATGGGGTGTGGCCATGGACAATTCATTAGAGTCAAAAGTCAAAATCACAGTACTGGCAACTGGCTTTGGAGTTGAAGATGTTCCAGGTATGGATAGCTTGCATGAGGCTCGCAGTCAGGAAGAAGAAGAAAGACAACTCCAACTTGAAGAAGAAAAAGAGAAAAACAAAGAGCGTATTCGCAAAGCTTATGGTGAGAGTGCCAATACAATTGGAAAGAGCAGTACACATAAGCGCCGGCATATTTATATCTTCAATACGGAAGACCTAGATAATGATGATATCATAGCCATGATTGAAGACTCTCCTACCTATTCTCGAGATAAGAGTACCTTGACTAAGATAAAGACTAAAGCAGCTTTGGAAGAAGAAGCTACGGCTGAAGAAGTTGTTAATGAAAAAGGTATCATTACATTTTAGCCTCATTGATAGAAGCTAAACAAAAAACAATATTTAAATTACAAAAAACAATATCGATGGATTTATTTGAAAGAGTCAGCGAAGACATAAAAAACGCAATGAGAGCTAAAGATAAAGTCGCTCTTGAAACCTTAAGAAATATAAAGAAGGTGTTCCTAGAAGCTAAGACTGCTCCGTGATCTAACGATACTCTAACAGATGATGCTGCGCTTAAAATAATTCAAAAGCTTGTAAAGCAAGGCAAAGATGCTGCAGATATTTATAAAGGTCAAGGAAGAGAAGATTTAGCAGAAGACGAACTAGCACAAGTAAAAGTCATGGAAGCTTATCTGCCTAAACAAATGACTCCCGAAGAGCTGGAAGCAGCACTGAAAGAAATTATTGTTGAAGTAGGTGCAACCGACGGCAAAGACATGGGCAAAGTGATGGGAGTTGCTTCTAAAAAACTCAGCGGATTAGCAGAAGGTCGTGCTATTTCTGCAAAAGTAAAAGAGCTATTAGGATAAACAAGCCTTTGTAAAATACCCGCACTTATTCACGTGGCAAGAATATTCTACTCGATGCACATTGCCAACTTTTGATAAATCAAATAAAAAGATAAATTCTCACATTTTCTACACTACATTTTTCCTTTTAATTAGGAGTTGATTAGTGCAGAAAATGTGAGTTTTTTTATTATACTTTTCACGACAAATCGTTATCACTATCCTCACAAATTCAATTTCTGTCAATACAAAGACTGTTCTTATCCGACCATTTAAGGACCTTAATTCACCAAGCACTACTAAAGCTTTGAACCTTACCTATCATATGCTGGTGAAAGATCTCACCTATCCTATCTTAAAAAACGATTATTTCATGAATTTGACACAAAATTTCCATCTATTATTTTTACATATGGATATCAATGACATTTCATTTTTTAGGTGATTTGGGTGACGCAATCTTTGCTTTTCTATCTTTGTGTATGTTTGTGTGCAAAAAAAGAATCGTAGCGGTACGGTAACTGATGTAGCGATAGATAAAAGTCGTGCCCTATTTCGGAAAGTCAATAACTTGAGAGCTTCTACAGATACAATAAATTTCTCGGTATCAGCAAGGACGAAGAGGTTTCTATTGACATGGAAAAGGTGGCTGAGGACGCCAAATGGGACGGATGGAAAGGATGCTAATGTGTATTATTTATATACATTTGAACAATTTACAGCGAATATAAGGGCTTACTTAAAAAGTCATGAAATACAATGCCACTTACTTCTAACTAAAAAGTTCTTGAAGAACCTCCAAAGATTTTAATTCGGAAAAGTCGGGTAAATGCAAGCGATAATAATCAATGATGATAGTCAGACAACGAATCCGCTCAGTCCGGTTCATCTCAAAGAGATGCATCGTTTCATAATTCATCCTCATCAATTGACGAATTCTTTTAGCGTCGAGAGGCTCAATATACGATGCATGAGTTAATGGGCGTACGGAGGTGAAAGATGCATTCAATAAATCAAAATAATCACCATCACGGTAATCCTCCAGATTAGGATAAAGTCCCAGAAAGCGAGATAGACGCATCAAAAACACTAAGTGAAAGTTAGCAAAACCCGATTTGCACTCATCTAACCAGCAGAATGAATTCTCAATATATGCATATAAAGCAGGGTTTTGCACTTCTTCACGCACCGCCCGGTAGAGAAACTCTGCTAGAAAAATCGCTATAGCCGATTTATAAGGATCAAACGGGACAGATTCAAAAGGGTGGTAAGACTTCACTTCTTTAATCCGATAAAGCGTGGAATTAAGTCGGACCTCAGCCACCAATTCAACAAAAGACAATGGCTGAAACAAAGCAGGCTTAACAACCGCCTTGCGCGACTTAGGTATAGCTACCCAATAAGAAGATCTCCCAAGTTGTTGGGTGTAAATATCGACAATGATAGACGTATCATTATATTTCAATGTATGAAGTACAATTCCCTTCGTTTTTTGCAGCATATCTTACTTAACTGAATCAGCTAACAAAGCTACGAAAAAAGCACTTTACTATCATATTAAACTTAAAAAATCAATCTTCAGTTTCAATTAAGAATACTTTTCGAAGAGTCTTTTTAATATAAAAGCCCAATATAATCCCAAAATTTCATCCAAAACAGCTTCGAATGAATTGCAACCTCTCCAACTGCTTATTAATATAATAAGGTATATAAAACAAAGGACCTTTAGTGACTAAAGCTCGTACCAGAAAAAAGGAAGAAAAAAAATGAAAAATAAATCACTGATAATCAGATATAGAATGATGGTTCTGAAAAAAAAGTAGAGAAATTTGATAAAAAAAGATCAGAAACGTTTGTCAGTTTCAAAAATGTTCCTACCTTTGCATCCGCAATCGAGAAACAAACAATGCTTCAAGAAAGCAACCAAGCAGAAATGCTAAGACATGATGGCCCATTCGTCTATCGGTTAGGACGCAAGATTTTCATTCTTGAAAGAGGGGTTCGACTCCCCTATGGGCTACAAGTAAAAAGAATAAAAAACTAATAAAATAGATTAGTCGAGATGGCAAATCATAAATCATCATTAAAAAGAATCAGACAAGAAGAGACAAGAAGACTTCGTAACAGATACTATGGAAAGACCATGAGAAATGCTGTTAGAAAACTTCGCGCTACAACTGAAAAAGCTGAAGCGACTACTCTTTATCCGAGTGTATCTAAAATGTTGGATAAATTGGCTAAAACAAATGTTATCCACAAGAACAAGGCTAACAACTTGAAGTCTAAGCTTGCTATCTACATCAACAAGCTTGCTTAAGAAATAAGAATTATCGAAAATTTTATATATTCAAGGCTGAACTTTTAAAGTTCGGCCTTTTGTAGTTGTACCAAGCCGGAAGCATTTTGAATAGCCACAAACACCTCTCACCACCCTATCAGAATGCCACCAACATATTCTTCATTTTTCAGACGACATTCTTCTCTACCTCAACTATTTTCCGTATATTTGCTCTGTTATTATAACTTAGAAAAGCAATTATGAGCGAAGAACAAATCACTCCCAATAATGGGTCTTATTCAGCGGATAGTATCCAAGTGTTGGAAGGACTTGAAGCAGTAAGAAAACGCCCTGCGATGTACATTGGTGACATCAGCGTAAAGGGACTCCATCACTTGGTATACGAAATCGTTGATAACTCTATTGACGAGGCACTGGCTGGGTATTGCAACCGAATCGATGTAATAATCAACGAGGATAATTCAATTACAGTCCAGGATAATGGACGTGGTATTCCTGTAGACTTTCACGAGAAAGAACAAAAATCGGCACTTGAAGTTGCAATGACCGTTCTCCATGCCGGAGGTAAATTTGATAAAGGTTCTTATAAAGTATCCGGAGGTTTGCACGGTGTAGGTATGTCTTGCGTGAATGCGCTATCAACTCACATGATTACTCAAGTCTTTAGAGACGGAAAAACATATCAGCAAGAATACGAAATCGGTAAGCCGTTATATCCTGTGAAAGAAGTGGGAACGTCGGACCATACTGGAACCAAACAACAGTTCTGGCCGGATTCAAGCATCTTTACTGAGACAGTATACGACTATAAAATATTGGCTGCCCGCTTGCGCGAGTTAGCTTACTTAAATGCGGGAATACGCATTTCGCTAACCGATCGCCGCGTGATCAACGAGAACGGTAGCTTCAAACACGAAGAATTTCACTCGGAAGAAGGGTTAAGAGAATTTGTTCGCTTTATCGAATCATCTCGTGAGCACCTAATCAACGATGTGATCTACTTGAACACAGAGAAACAAGGAGTGCCAATTGAGATTGCGATCATGTACAACACCGGATTCTCCGAAAACATCCACTCGTACGTCAACAACATCAATACCATTGAAGGAGGTACACACCTTGCCGGATTCCGCCGTGCATTAACACGTACCCTGAAGAAATATGCCGAAGATAGCAAGATGCTTGAAAAAGTAAAAGTAGAAATCTCCGGTGATGACTTCCGTGAAGGTTTGACTGCTGTTATCTCCGTTAAAGTTGCCGAGCCACAGTTCGAAGGACAAACGAAGACTAAGCTAGGTAATAGCGAAGTAATGGGAGCTGTTGACCAAGCTGTAGGAGAGGTACTTTCTTACTATCTGGAAGAACATCCGAAGGAAGCTAAGACCATTGTTGATAAAGTAATTTTAGCTGCCACAGCTCGCCATGCCGCTCGTAAAGCCCGCGAAATGGTACAACGTAAATCACCGATGTCCGGTGGAGGCTTGCCAGGTAAGTTGGCAGATTGCTCAGACAAAGACCCACAGAAATGTGAATTATTCCTTGTCGAGGGAGATTCTGCAGGTGGTACAGCTAAACAAGGACGTAACCGTGCCTTCCAAGCGATCCTTCCCCTACGCGGAAAAATCTTAAATGTTGAAAAAGCGATGTATCACAAAGCTTTGGAAAGTGAAGAGATTCGCAACATCTACACCGCACTTGGCGTAACTATTGGAACAGAGGAAGATAGCAAAGAGGCGAACATTCAGAAGTTACGTTATCATAAGATCATCATTATGACCGATGCCGACGTCGATGGATCACACATCGACACGCTCATCATGACATTCTTCTTCCGCTACATGCCGCAGATCATCCAAAACGGTTATTTATACATCGCTACTCCTCCACTCTACCTTTGTAAAAAAGGTAAAACAGAGGAATACTGTTGGACAGATGCGCAACGTCAGAAGTTTATCGACACATATGGCGGTGGATCGGAAAATGCGATACACACACAACGATACAAAGGTTTGGGTGAGATGAACGCACAACAATTATGGGAAACAACTATGGATCCGGACAACCGCATGCTCAAACAAGTCAATATTGATAATGCAGCCGAAGCCGATTACGTTTTCTCGATGTTGATGGGCGAAGATGTTGGACCACGTAGAGAATTTATTGAAGAGAATGCAACCTATGCAAACATAGATGCATAATTTATCATATCATTAATTAAAAATTAACTCACATCTTACAACCGTAAGCGCCTAAAAAAGGAATTGATCCTTTTTTAGGCGCTTTTTTGCATCTTTTAAAATATGAATGTCAGTTTAAAAGTGTGCGAAAGAGTATCTTTATCTTATTAATAAAACATCATATACAAAACTATGAGAAATACAGATCTAAAACAAAGAACAGTCTGGTTGGATGTGGTACGTTTGATCGCGATGTTTACAGTAGTCTGCTGTCATTGCTCCGATCCATTTAACTTTTATCCCGGAAATCCTCCGGCCAACATTGAAGAGATTAAATTTTGGGGAGCGGCTTACGGAGCCCTTCTTCGCCCTTGTGTGCCCCTGTTTGTGATGATCACAGGAGCCTTATTACTACCGGTTCGTGAGAATAGCTCCTTGTTTTACAAGAAAAGGATTAGTCGGGTACTTTGGCCCTTTCTGATTTGGTCCGTGCTCTATAATCTTTTCCCTTGGATTACAGGATTATTAGGGTTAAAACCGGAGATAATCCTCGATTTCTTCCCATATTCAGGTGAAGAAGCTGCCCGACAATCGTTGGATGTCTCGCTGAGTTATATCATGCAGATCCCATTCAACTTCTCTCTACTAGCCGTACATATGTGGTACATATACCTACTGATCGGTATGTATCTGTACCTGCCCATCTTTTCGGCATGGGTAGAAAAAGCATCCGAAAAAGCCAAGAGAAACTTCCTGATTGTGTGGGGAATCACCACCTTACTACCTTACTACCAACAGTTTGTTGGTCCATATATTTGGGGTAGCTGTTCATGGAATGACTTCCATATGTTATACACATTTGCCGGATTCAATGGTTACTTATTACTGGGCCATTACCTACGCAACCGTGAATGGTCAGCTTCCAAACTCACCTTCATTGGGCTCCCCCTTTTGGTTATAGGGTATGCCATCACCTTCTTTGGTTTTCGTCATATCACCTCATTGCCAGAGTACAGTGAAGAGATGTTGGAATTGTTCTTCACCTATTGTTCATTGAATGTAGTAATGATGACTATACCTGTTTTCATGCTCGCCAAGAAAGTTCACATACGTTCCGAACGGATCAAGAAGCTTCTTGCCAATCTAACCCTTTGTGGTTTTGGAGTATATATGATTCACTACTTTTTCACCGGACCGAGCGTGGTATTCATGAGAGCGATGGAAGTCCCACTTCCCCTACAAATCCCGCTGGCAGCCGTTCTTGCCTTCGGTGTTTCATGGGCAATCACCTCCTTTGTACATAGTAAAATGAAGAAAGTATCCAGATACATCATGGGATAAATCAGATACTGCCGATTAAAGTCTCCTCTTTCCATACATCCGAAAGAGGAGATTTTTATTTCCTGACAGTTCGTTCTTATCGCCTGACAACTCGTTGAAAACGTTCGATGATTTGCCGTCCCATATTCAGGCGAGTACTATCAACTTTCTGAACAGAAGCGGGAGTAACGGCATCTTTGTATTTCGCCTTTCCTATACGGAATTTCATCTTCTGAGGATTCCCACTGATATTGACTCCCGCCTTAAAAGGTAAAGGAGATTTTAGTATCGAGATGTGATATTCGAAATTCATGTCCAAGCCCTGACGCCCTCCGATAGCAGCTTTATAACGATCGAGTTCGACTAAGAAAGCTCCGATTGAGAGACAAGTAATTTTTATTCTTCTTTTAGTTTGGTGATTCATATCAAGTTAAGGGAGTAAGGTAGGTTAAATATCGAGATCAAATATAATTATTTCTTTTCAGTTCATCCACTGCTAGCTCTAGTTCTTTGTACCAGGCTTCGCCAAATTTGCGGATCAGAGGTTCCTTAAGAAACTGATAAACGGCCACATTTTCTTTTTTGCCCAGAAGGACAGCCGCCTTACAAACGTCCCAACGATGATAGTTCACCGCTTTGTACGGTCCATAGTCACCAATACGTATGGGATAAAGATGACAAGATACCGGTTTGTAAAAGTCCACTTTACCCTCCCGATAAGCCTTTTCAATAGCACAGTAACAGCAACCATTCTTATCGTAACAAGTAAAGACACAATCCTTACCATTAACAATAGAAGTCACCAAATCGCCTTCCTCATCAGTATAAACAACCCCTTGCTTGTCGATTACTGCACGGGCTTCGGGTGAAAGTTCATCCCAAACGAAAGGAAGAGCTTCCTCCAATTTCTCAACTTCATCCATTTCGACCGGAGCTCCGGCATCACCTTCAATGCAACATTCACCTTTACAAGCATCAAGATTGCAAAGAAATTTCTCTTTCAGCACATCCAGAGAAACTACTACATCATCAATTTGAATCATCTTATATTTTTTAAAGCTTACAAAAATAGTCAAAACCCCAATTAAGAAATCTGTATATTTTTTAAATAAATATATTTGTTGCAAACAGCGTTCAATCAGCAAAGAGTTGTTTTACAACAAAAACTAAGGCTACCAAAGTTCGCAGAACTTCAGTAGCCTTAATGTAATTATTGGTAATTATTATTTAATCAGCACATTACCGGTCATTTCCTGAGGAGCATTCATTCCCATGATATGTAAGATCGTAGGAGCCACATCAGCAAGAATACCGTTTTCAATTTTAGCCTCTTTATTCTCTGTAACGTACACGCAAGGAACAGGATTTAAAGAGTGAGCAGTATTAGGAGTGCCATCAGCATTCACAGCATTATCAGCATTACCGTGATCGGCAATAATGATTGCTTCATAACCGTTTGCTTTTGCAGCTTCGATGGTATCTTTCACGCAAGCATCCACAGCTTTCACTGCTTTTTC
>Ga0114938_1000822_pt1 | contig 22467 bp, 21 predicted proteins | sample AshMeaBigSpring_FD_88675 | JGI IMG/M metagenome (GOLD analysis project Ga0114938, IMG submission 88675) | Groundwater microbial communities from Big Spring, Nevada to study Microbial Dark Matter (Phase II) - Ash Meadows Big Spring | ecosystem: Environmental > Aquatic > Deep subsurface >...
AAGTAGTTGATAATTCCTTCATTTTAAATCCTCCTATTCAATTTCTCCCTCTAAACAATTTTCAATATAGTTTAAAATTTGTTCTTTTCCGTTATTGTTTAATGATGAATGGAAGAAGACGTCATCATTATGGAAATCAATTTTTGTTCTAATATCTTTTAAAGCTTTAAATTTTTCATTATTAGAAACTTTATCCATTTTTGTAAAAATTATTTTAAATGGAGTTTCATAATGATCTAACCAATTAAGCATTTCAATATCTTCAACACTAGGAATTCTTCTTATGTCTAGTAGAACAAAAACAAGTTTTTTTCTAGAACTAGCAAGGTATCTTTCCATAGTTAATCCCCATTCTTTTTTCATCTCCTTAGGAACTTTAGCAAAACCATACCCAGGTAAATCAACAAAGAAAAATTCTTTGTTGATTAGAAAATAGTTAATTAACTGAGTTCTTCCTGGAGTTTTACTAGTTTTAGCTAATTTATTTCGTCCTGTAATACTATTTATAAGAGATGATTTTCCAACATTAGATCTTCCTACAAAGGCAAATTCAATATGATTTAGCTCTTCAGGATAATCTTTTTCAAATACAGCTGATTTAGTAAAATCTGCTTGTTTTATATTCATTGTGTTACCTCTTTTCATTATTTTTCAAGAGCAAGCTTTTCAACATCTTCATATGTTGAAGCAAAATATATATTTATATCTTTCATTACTTCCTCTGGAATTTCTTCGACATCAACTTTATTGTCATCAGGTAAAATTATATTTTTAATTCCCGCTCTATGAGCACCAATAACTTTTTCCTTAATTCCACCAACAGGCAAAACTTCACCAGTAATTGTAATTTCACCAGTCATAGCAAATGTTTGCTTAACTTTTCTTCCTGTTAGAACAGATAGAATTGTTGTAGTTATGGCAATACCAGCAGATGGGCCATCTTTAGGTGTAGCCCCTTCTGGAAAATGAAGATGTACATCTTTTTTCTCTAAAATAGTTGAATCAATTTGGAACTTATCAAGGTTAGCTTTTAAGTATGTAAATGAAACCATTGCCGATTCTTTCATAACATTTCCAAGAGTACCAGTTAGAGAAAGATTTCCTTTACCTGGAATCTGAACCCCTTGAACTTCTAGAGTCATGCCTCCAACAGATGTCCAAGCTAAACCATTAACTACTCCAACTTTTGAAACTGCTTTTTTCATTTTTTCAGGTCTAAATTTAGAGTGACCTAAATAAGACTCAAGATTTTTTACATTTATACTAACTGATTTAACTTCTGTATCAATAACTTTTCTAGCTATTTTTCTGAATAAAGATGAAATCTCTCGTTTTAAGTTTCTAACTCCAGCTTCTTTAGTGTACTCATCAATTATTTTTAATACAGCTTTATCAGTTATACTGATTTTAATACCGTTTAGCCCATTTTCATTTTGAGCTTGCTTAATTAGATAGTTATTAGCAATATGTAATTTTTCAAACTCTGTATATGAAGAAAGATTGATAATCTCCATTCTATCTCTTAAAGGTCCAGGAATACTTCTTAAATCATTAGCAGTGGCAACAAAGAAAACTTTAGATAAATCAAAAGACATATCTAAATAGTGATCTTCAAAGTGCTTATTTTGCTCAGGGTCTAGAACTTCTAACATGGCTGAAGCGGGATCTCCTTTAAAATCACTAGACATTTTATCGATTTCATCAAGTAGAATAACAGGATTAACACTACCAGCATTTTTAAGAGCTTTGATAATTCTTCCAGGCATAGATCCAATATATGTTCTTCTATGACCTCTTATTTCAGCTTCATCTCTAACTCCACCTAGAGAAACTCTAACAAAATTTCTACCAAGAGAATCAGCCACAGACTTGGCTAAAGAGGTTTTACCTACTCCAGGAGGTCCAGCTAAACAAAGGATAGTTCCTTTCATATTTGGATTTAATTTTTTAACAGCTAAATAATCTAATATTCTATCTTTAACATCTTTTAATCCATAATGATCTTTCTCTAAAATATCATGAGCAATTTTTAAATCTAAAGTTTCTGGAGTAATTACTCCCCAAGGAAGCTCTAAAATTGACTCAATATATGCTCTAGAAACTGTAGCCTCAGCAGAGTATGGGGCCATTTTCCCAAGTTTTTTTAACTCAGCCTCAAGCTTTTGCTTTGCATCTTGAGGTAGTGGAGAATTTTTAACTTTATCATAAAGCTCATCAGTTTCTTCATCTCCACCAGTTTTTCCGAGCTCTTCTCTAAGAGTATTAATTTTCTCTCTTATGAAATAACTTTTTTGGCTTTCATTAATTTTTTCTTTAACTTTTTGGTCTACTTTTTGTTCAATAGAAGCAATTTCAATTTCATTATTTAAAATTTCTAGTAATCTATATCCTCTTATATTAACATCTAAAATTTCTAAAAGTTCTACTTTTAAATTTTCTTCAATTTCTAAATTAAAGGCAATTGAATCGAAAATTTTTCCAGCCTTTCTAAGACCTTTTAATTGAACCATTAATTCTGCACTAACTTGACTAGTTAGTGTAGAATATTCTTCAAATAAAGTGATAACTTTTCTCTTTAAAGCTGTTAGTTCAGGTGATGATTCCTCAGTTGCAGATATAACGCTATATTCAGCAAATAAAATACCATCTTCTTCAATAACATCTTCAATAAGAACTCTTTTATCAACTTCAATAAGAACTTTTATATTTTTATTAGGTAAAGGAATAGATTGTACAATATTGGCTAGAACTCCAATCTTATGAACTCCTTCAGGAAGAACAGGATTTTCTTCTAAAGAATTTTTTTGTAGACTAAGAACTAATTTATTTTTTGTTTTCATTGCAAAATTCATCGTTAATAAGCTTCTTTCTCTTCCAACATAAAGAGGAGACGCAGTTCCTGGGAAAAGTACCATTTCCCTAGTAGGTAAAAAAGGTAATCTACTCATTAGTAATCACTCCTTAGTGTTCAATTTTAACTTTTCTTGAATCTTGAATTGAATCAGCATTAATTGTAACCTTTTTTATAGTTTTATCTGAAGGAATCTCAAACATTAAATCTGTCATAATATTTTCAATAATAGATCTAAGACCCCTTGCACCGATTTTTCTATCTAAAGCTAAAGCAGCAATTTTTTTAAGAGCTTCATCTTCAAATTCAAGGCTAACATTTTCCATTTCAAAGAATTTTTGATATTGTTTTACAATTGAGTTTTTAGGTTCAGATAAAATCTTTATAAGTGTAGTTTCATCTAAAGGAGATAGTGTTGTAATAACAGGAAGTCTTCCAACTAATTCTGGAATTATGCCCTGCTTAACTAAATCTTCAGGAAGAACTTTACCTAAAAGCTCTATTTCTTTTTCAGCTTCAATAGTAGCTTGAGAAGCTCCAAAACCAAGAACTTTTTTATTAGTTCGAGATTTAATAATTTTTTCCATTCCCTCAAATGCCCCACCAACTATAAATAAGATGTTAGTAGTATCAATTTCTATAAGTTCTTGATTAGGATGTTTTCTTCCACCCTGTGGTGGAACTTGAGATTTTGTACCCTCAATAATTTTTAAAAGAGCTTGTTGAACTCCTTCTCCTGAAACATCTCTTGTAATAGAAACATTTTCAGATTTTCTTGCAATTTTATCTATTTCATCTATATAGATAATTCCTCTTTCAGCAGCTTCTACATTATAATCAGCAGCTTGTAATAATCTAACTAAAACATTTTCAACATCGTCTCCGACATATCCGGCTTCAGTAAGTGTTGTAGCATCAGCAATTGCAAAAGGAACATGAAGTGTTCTTGCAAGAGTTTGTGCTAGAAGAGTTTTACCTGAGCCAGTAGGACCAATAAGAAGTACATTTGATTTTTGTAATTCAACATCTTTACTTCCTTGATCTTTATGCATTATTCTCTTATAGTGATTGTAAACAGATACAGCTAAAACTTTCTTACTTTCATCTTGACCAATAACATATTCATCAAGTTTTTCTTTAATTTCTTTTGGTGTAGGTAGCTTTATTCCTGTTAAAGAATGACTAGAAATGTTTTCAGAATGCTTTTCACCATAGTAAATATCATTTTCGTAACCAAGCATATCAAAACATGTTTCAATACACTCATCACATATAAACGATCCATCAATACCAGAGAAAAGTTTTGAAACTTCATCTTGTCCTCTTCCACAGAACGAGCAATGTTCTTTTTTGTTCATCTCTTCCCTCCTTATTTAACGAAAACATGATCTATTAGACCAAATTCTTTAGCTTCATCAGCGCTCATAAAATTATCTCTTTCAGTTGCAGATATTATTTCATCAACTGATTTATTTGTATTTTTACTTAAAATTTTAGAAGTTAAATCCTTCATTCTTAAAATCTCTTTAGCTTGAATTTCAATATCTGTAGCTTGTCCTTTAGCTCCACCAAGTGGTTGGTGAATCATAATTCTAGAGTTTTCAAGTGAATATCTTTTTCCTTTAGCCCCAGCAGAAAGTAATAGAGCACCCATACTTGCAGCTTGTCCAATACAAACTGTTTGTACATCAGGTTTAATGTAATTCATAGTGTCATAGATTGCCATACCAGAAGTGATAACACCCCCAGGACTATTTATATACATAATTATATCTTTATTGGGATCTTCAGCTTCTAAAAATAGGAGTTGAGCAACAATTGCATTAGCTATTTGATCATCAATCTCACTACCTAAGAATATGATTCTATCCTTAAGAAGTCTTGAGTAGATGTCATAGGCTCTTTCACCTTTTCCTGTGTTTTCAATAACTGTTGGACTGTACATTTTTTTACCTCCTTTAAAAACTTGCTTTAAAAATTTAAAGTTAAATACTTAAAAAAATTTAGGTATTTAACACTAATTTTTTATTAAAGCAGTATTGAGTAGAGTTTTATCTCTACTCAATACATATTTTTTTATTATTTTGCGTTATTAACAATAACTTCAACAGCTTTTTGAGCTAAGCTCTCTGTTTTTAAGCTGTGGTTGAATTCATCAAGGTTAGAATTTTTATTTAATTCAGCCTCTAATTGCTCTTTAGTCATACCATACATTTTAGCAATCTCTTCAACTTTAGTATTTAACTCTTCAGCAGTAACTTCTAAGTTTTCAGCTTTAGCTATAGCTTCTAAAACTAAATCAACTTGAACTTTGTTATGAGCCATAGGAGCTATTTGGTTGAAAGCTTGCTCTTTAGTCATACCAGTCATTTTTAAATATTGATCAAGATCCATTCCTTGCATAGCTAATTGTTGGTTCATTTCAGCCATTCTGTTTTCTACTTCTCTAACTACCATAGATTTAGGTACATCAACTTTAGAATCAGCAACAACTTTTTGGATTAATTTTCCAACGAAGTTATTTTGAATTCTAGCTTCTTCTCTAGCTGTAATTTCAGCAGTTTTCTTAGCTTTTAAATCTTCAACAGACTCAAATCCAGCTTCTTTTGCAAACTCTTCAGTTAACTCTGGCTTAGCTAAAGTTTTGATAGAGTTTATTTTTACTTTAAATGTAGCAGGTTTTCCAGCTAATGCTTCAGCATGATACTCAGCAGGGAAAGTTACATTGATTTCTCCCTCTTGTCCTACTGTATATCCAACTAATTGATCTTCAAATGTATCAATAAACATTTTTGATCCTAACTTTAATTGGTGAGAATCAGCTTTTCCACCTTCAAATGGAACACCGTCGATAAATCCTTCAAAAGCAAGATCTACAGTATTTCCCATTTCAGCTTTGTGACCTTCTGGAGCATCATCTAATTTAGATTTAGCATTTAACATATTTTCAATTTCTTTATCTAAAAGATCATCAGTCATTTGGAAAGTTTCTTTTTCAACCTCTAAACCTTTGTATTCTCCTAAAGTAATTTCAGGATAAACATCAACTTTAAATGCTATTTCAAGAGAAACTTTCATGTTAGCAACAAGATCGTAAATGAAACTTACTGGAGCGATTTTTTCTTCAGCAACAATTTTTTCAAAGTTTGATTTAAGAACAGAATCAACAACCTCTTCTTTTATTGCATCAGCAAAAGCAGCTTCAACTTTGTTTAATGGTGCATGTCCTTTTCTAAATCCAGGAACCTCTACTTTAGTAGCTAAAGTTTTAATAACCTCTGATTTAATTGGTGATAACTCTTCAGCTGTTAAAGTTAATATAATCTCAACTGCTGAATGTTCGATTTTTTTTAATTCGTGTTTCATCATATTCTCCTTAAAGTATTTATGTATTAATATCTTAAATCTTATGAGATTTAAGATGTTTTAAACGAAACTGATAAAATTCTTCCCCTTTGTTAATAATTTTTTCAGGATAGTAAATTATATCATAAAGCATATCCTTATTATTTTTATGTAGCTTTGAACTTAAATCAAAAGCTACAAGAGGGTAAGATTTTCCATTTTTTAATAAAAATCCATTGAAATGTCTATTTTCAATACCGAAAAACTTTGTATCTATAATTTTAACTCCTCTATCAAGAAAATAGGGATGTTTATTTTCAAGGCCAAAGGGACCTAATTTTTTTATATCATTAATATGATTTTTATTTATTTTATCGACAGATAATTCTAAATCGATTTCTAAAAACTTAGAGTTATTTATATTGTGCTCATGAACTTGAATCTCTCTTTGAAATAAAAGTTCTATTTCAGGAAGATTGTTTTCATCAGCTATAAATCCAGCAGCCAAATCATGACCACCAAAACGTATTAATTTATTTTCAATAAGTTTTAAAATATTGAAAATATTTACACCAGGAATACTTCTACATGAAGCTTTAGCAATACCATCTTTTAATGAGATCATAGCGACAGGTAAATTATATTTTACACTTAACCTAGAAGCAACCACACCAATAACTCCAGGATGCCATCGCTCTGATGCAACAAAAATATATTTTAAATTATTTGGATCATTTTTTTGTTGAATCATTTTGTTTGCTTCATCAAATATCATTCTTTCAAGTTCTCTTCTTTGCTTATTAGCTTTTTTCATCTCTTCAATAATATTATATATTTCAAAATCATCTGTTTTCATAAAAAAATCAGCACCTAATTTAGAATTTCCAAGTCTTCCTAAAGAGTTTATAAGAGGAGAGACAAAATAACTGATATCTGTTGTACTAATATCTTTATTATAAAGCTTTAGATATTTCATGAGATAAACTAGACCCTTAATTTTAGTATTTTTAAGAGTTTCTAAACCTCTGCTTATAATAATTCTATTTTCGTCAAACATAGGAACTACATCAGCAACGGTTCCTATCATAATAACATCCATGAACTGATATAATTTAGAGAAATCTTCATTTAGATAAGAGTAAACTCCTTGAGCAACTTTTAAAGCTACTCCGGCTCCAGCCAAGAATTTAAATTTATAATTATCACTAAGTTTAGGATTAATGAAGAGAATATTATCCTCTTCTTCATCTTTTACACTTTTATGATGATCAGTAACAATAACTTCAATTCCTAGAGTACGAGCATACTCTACATCCTCATAGGAGTTAACTCCAGTGTCTACAGTAATTACTAGTTTTCCAGAATTTTTATGGATATAGTCAATGGTCTTTTTATCAAGACCATATCCTTCATCCATTCTATTAGGAATATAGTAATCAATATCAATTCCAATCTCTCTAAAAGCTAATACAAGGAAGATGGCAGCAGTTATTCCGTCGACATCGTAGTCACCGTAAATAAATAACTTTTCTTCATTATTTTTAGCTGAAACTATTTTTTCTACAACGCTATCCATCATTTCAAAATCAAAAGGATTTCTAAATTTATTTATAGATGGATTAAGAAAATTATCTACTTCATCTTTTTCTAAAAAGCCTTTCTTTAAAAGTAAAGTAGCTAAAAATTTAGAAACATTCCATTGACTAGCCTTAGTTTCAATAAGATTTTCAGATACTGTTTTATATTCCCAGTGCATAAAATTACCCTTTTAAGCTATCAAGTAACTGGGATATTTTAATAGCGTGTTCTATAGTATCATCCAGTTTTATTCTCATTTCAGGAGTATATCTTAAGGCTAGTTCTTCAGATACTCTTTTTCTAAGAAAACCTTTAATTTCATTTAATCCTTCTAAAACTTCATTTTTATTAACAGTTTGTCCAGCTATTGGCATAATGCTAAAGAATAAATCTGCAAATTTTAAATCTTCAGTAACTCTAACACTAGTGATAGAAACCATAGATTTTTTTAATTTTGGATTTTTAACTTCTTCGAAAAGACATTTAGAAACAACTCTAGAAACCTCTTTTTCTATTGCAGCTAATCTTTTTTTATTCATAATAAATCACCCACTTTTACTTTAAAGTTCTTTTAACTTCAATAATGTCAAATGCCTCAACAATATCTCCTTCTTTGATATCGTTAAAGTTTTCTATTCCTAAACCACACTCTTGACCAGCAACCACTTCTTTAGCGTCGTCCTTGTATCTCTTAAGTGTATTTAATTTTCCTTCATAAACAATAACACCATTTCTTAATATTCTGATGTTTGAATCTTTTCTAACTTTACCATCAACAACAACACATCCAGCAACGTTTCCAACTTTAGAAACTTTGAATACTTTTTTAATTTCAATTCTCCCAGAGTACATCTCTTTAAACTCAGGATCAAGCATCCCTGTTAGAGCTTTTTCGATATCCTCAGTGATATGGTAAATGATATTAGAAGTTCTAATTTCAACACCGTTAGAATCTGCTTCTTTTAAAGCATTTGTAGTTGGTCTAACATTAAATCCAATTATAATTGCATTTGATGCTTCAGCAAGTTTAACGTCACTCTCTGTAATAGCTCCAGATGCAGCTTGAATAATATTAACTAAAACTTCTTCATGAGAAAGTTTTAATAATGAATCTCTTAAAGCTTCAACTGATCCTCTAGAGTCTGCTCTTAAAATTAAGTTTAATTCCTTTATGTTAGCGTTATCCATTTGTTGAGATAGAGTTTCAAGAGAGATAGATTTTCTACTCACCTCAGCAATTTTTCTTTCTTTTGCCATTTCTTCAACAATTCTCTTAGCGTGTTGCTCATTTTGGATAACATAGAATGTATCTCCAGCAGATGGAACATCATTAAATCCAATAATTTCAATTGGTTGAGAAACAGTAGCAGCGTGAACTTTAGTTCCTAAATCATTAACAAGAGCTCTAACTTTCCCCATAGATTCTCCAGCAACGATAACTTCTCCAATTTTTAAAGTTCCCTCTTGAATTAAAACGTCAGCAATAGGTCCAACTTTAGGATCTAATCTAGATTCTAAAACAATACCTTTAGCTCTTTTCTTAGGGTTAGCGTTTAATTCTAAAATCTCAGAAGTAATTAAGATTGTATCTAAAAGAGTATCTAAATTCATTCTGGCTTTAGCAGACACTTCAACAAACTCAGTATCTCCTCCCCACTCAACTGAAACTAATCCATGCTCCATTAATTCTTGTTTTACTCTCATAGGGTTAGCTTCTAGTTTATCAATTTTGTTAATAGCAACAATAATTGGTACATTAGCAGCTTTAGCATGAGATAGAGCTTCTATTGTTTGAGGCATAACACCATCATCAGCAGCAACAACAAGAATTGCGATATCAGTAACTTGTGCTCCTCTAGCTCTCATATCAGTAAATGCCTCGTGTCCAGGAGTATCAACGAAAGTTATTTTTTTACCAGCTTTATCAATTTGGTAGGCTCCAATCTTTTGAGTAATTCCTCCAGCTTCTCCTGAAGCTACAGATGTTGTTCTAATAGCATCAAGTAAAGATGTTTTTCCGTGGTCAACGTGTCCCATAATTGTGATAACAGGAGCTCTTTCAATAAGATCTTCAGGTTTATCAGTAATTTCAAGGGCAAATTTATCTCCAAAATCTAATTCTATTTCTTCTTCTTCCTCAACTAAAGCATCATAATCTACAGCTAATTCCTCTGCTAATTCAAAAGAAATTGGACTGTTGATAGTTAACATTTGACCTTTTAAGAATAATTTTTTTATAAGTTCTGAACTTCCAACTCCAAGTCTATCAGCAAAATCACCTAAAGTAATTTCTCCTCTGATTTTGATAATTTTCATTCCATCTTCTTCAATAATTTCAGGTCCTTGCTCAGCTTTCTTTACAACGAAATCTGCTCTTCTTCCTTTTTTTCTTTTTTTTGATTTTCCCTCATCTTTAGAGTTCTCATCATTAGTTTTATTTTTGTTCTTATTTTTATTTTTCTTTGCAGGTTGACTTTCCTCTACAAAATCGTCTACATTATTAAGTTCCATATTTTTTTTCATTGTTTCCTCCTCTATATAAACATTGTTAGAAACAACATCATCATTTTTTTTAGCAAAATAATCTGAGGCAATTTTTTCTTGCTCATCAGTTAATCCAGCTAGATGTGAGTGTACATCAATTCCAATATTGTTTAAAATATCCAAAAACTCTTTTTTTCCAAAACCATATTTCTTAGCTAATTCGTGTACTCTTATTTTCATAAAATCTAGACACCTCCAAATAGCCTAATCTATCAATCCCCTTGCAACTTTTTTATTTTTTATAGCAATCACGTTGATTTCATCTTTATTAAATATATCACCAAGTTGTGCTTTATTCCCAAAGTGAGCATAAGGAATATTAAATTCCTTAGCTTTTGCAATTATTCTTTTATCATTTTTTTCACTAATATCCTCAGCGATTATTAGGAAATGGATATGTTGAATATCTTCCATAACCATATTGATACCGAAAGTTAGATGTTCAGAGTTTTTCATTGCCTTTAAAATATTTAAGTAATCTTTAGATTGTTTCTTAAGAAGATTTACCATAATAAGTAAATCCTCTATTTTTAGGCTGTGTTTTTTATTTTTTGAAATTCTTTTAATACAATCATGAGTTTTACAAACATAGATTGCTCTAGCTTGAAGTTTTTGCTTTTCATCAAATGAATAGTTGCTTTCACTAATTTTTGCGATCCTAAAAAGTTCGCTTTTCTTCTTCTTTTCTCTACAAACTACACAAGTTCTTTCAGGTGCATGATTAAGCATTTTCTTCCTCATCTAAATTAACTGTTTTAATATCTACTCTCATACCAGTTAATTTTGCAGCAAGTCTTGCGTTTTGTCCATTTTTACCAATAGCTAAAGAAAGTTGAGAAGTTTCAACTAAAACTCTAGCTGTACTTTCTTCTTCAAGAACCTCAACACTGATAACTTTAGCTGGACTAAGAACGGCTGATACAAACTCTTCAACATCTTCTTTCCAAACAACGATATCAATTTTTTCACCATTTAATTCATTAACAATATTTCTAATTCTCAATCCCTTTTGACCAATACATGCTCCAACAGTATCGATGTTTTCATCAGCTGAGTAAACAGCAACTTTTGCTCTAGATCCAGCTTCTCTAGCAACTGATTTAATTTCAATAATACCATCTGCAATTTCTGGAATCTCTAATTCAAATAATTTCTTAAGTAATCCTTCATTTTTTCTAGAAATTACTATTTTAGGAAATTTATTTGTTTTTTCAACTTCAGCAACATAAACCTTTATTCTTTCTCCAATTCTGTAAACGTCTGCTGGAGATTGCTCAGTAGTTGTTAAGATAGCTTCGCATCCATCAAATTCAATGAAGATATTTCTTTTTTCGTCAATTCTTCTGATAATACCTGTCATAATATCATGTTCTTTAACTTTGAATTTATCAAAAATATTTTGTCTCTCAGCTTCTCTAACTTTTTGAATAACAATTTGTTTACCATTTTGGATTGCATTTCTTCTGAATTCTTCACAATTAACTTCTAGTTTGATAACATCTCCAACTTTAACTCTTTTGTGACCAGCTTCAATAGCATCCTCAACTGAAACCTCAAGAGCAGCATCATATAAATCCTCGGCAGTAACAACTGTTTTTATTTCAAAAACTTTTACCTCACCTGTCGATCTATTGATTTCTACTTCAACATTTTCTTCCTCACCATAGTGCTTCTTATAAGCTGCTAACATAGCTTGCTCGACAGCTTCAAGAAGACTTTCTTTGTTTATTCCTTTTTCTTTTTCAAGCTGCTCAAGAGCTTCTAAAAAGATTTTTCCATCTTTACTTTTCATAATGGGGTTTCCTCCTAACTATAACTAAATAATTAATTAAATATCATTAAAATCAAAAACAATATTTGCTTTTTTAATCTCTTTAAAAGGTATTTCAAGAGTTACTCCTTCTGTATTCAAAAAAAGTGCTTCATCTTTAAAATCTTCAATAATACCTTCAAAATTTTTGTTATCATTAAGCTTATGCTTTAAACTAACTTTAATTTTCTCACCATTAAATCTAATAAAGTCAGATTCTTTCTTTAAAGGTCTTTCAACTCCTGGAGAAGAAACCTCTAAAAAGAACTTATGAGGAATTAAAACATCAATAGCTTCATCGATATCGTTGCTAAGAGCACCGCAATCTTCAAGAGTAATATCACCTTGGGGTTTTTCTATAAAAATACGTACGTATAAATATCCACCTTCTTGAATATATTCTAAGTCAACTAAATCAACTTCTCTTTTTTCGATAGCTGGAATAACAACTTTTTCTATTTTTAAAAGAGTTTCTTCCATTTCTCTTTTATCAAGTTTTATCATAAAAAATCACCTCTTTCCAAATAAAAACTATAAAGAAAGAGTGGGATTTCCCCACTCTTTTCAGCTCTAGTATAAATTATCCAATTAGAGTATAGCATAAATATAAAAAAAAATCAATTAAATCATACGATTCTATATAGATAGATATATTAATGTAGGGAAAAAATAAAATATATAGATAATGAACAAATAGTTATAATATATTTTATAAATAGTTGAAAAACCAATGATATAAATTTATTATTTGTATTGTGTTTTTTTAAAACGTAGTGTATAAAATATATTATAAAAGTTTGTTTTTTATAGGAAAAAAAATAGTGAGGTGTTATTTTCAATGAAAAATGGAAAGAAAGTAGTAATTGGTGTAATTGGTTCTGACTGTCATGCAGTAGGAAATAAAATTATACACCACGTATTAGAGAGCAATGGATTTGAAGTAATCAACATAGGAGTTTTATCTCCACAAATTGATTTCATTAATGCTGCAGTAGAAACAAAAGCTGATGCAATAATAGTATCATCTTTATATGGGCACGGAGAGTTAGATTGTCAAGGAATGAGAGAAAAGTGTGAAGAAGCTGGATTAAAGGATATCTTACTTTATGTTGGTGGAAATATTGTTGTTGGAAAACAAGAATGGTCAGATGTAGAATCTAGATTTAAAGCAATGGGATTCAATAGAGTTTACAGACCAGGAACTCCAATTGAATTAACAACAGAGGATTTAAAATCAGATTTAGGAATTTAATTATCTAAATCTAATAAACTTAAAGAAAAGAGATGATTTCTATGAAATGTTATCTAACTATTGACTTTGGTAGCACATATACAAAGTTAACAGCGATAGATTTAGTAGGAGAAAGAATTCTAGCAACTGCTAAAGATATAACAACTGTAGAAGATGATATAATGATTGGTTTTGATAAAGCTTATGAGAAACTTGTAAAAGAAATTGAGAAAGAAATTCCAATATCACAAGTTGAATTTGTGGACAAAATAGCATGTTCATCAGCAGCTGGTGGATTGAAAATGGTTGCAATTGGATTAGTTCCAGAACTGACAGCTGAAGCGGCGAAAAAAGCAGCTTTAGGAGCAGGGGCAAGAGTTATGAAAACATACTCATACGAATTAAACTCTCGTGAGATGGAAGAGATTAAAAACTCTCCAATAGATATAATTCTTTTAGCTGGTGGAACAGACGGTGGAAACAAAGAGTGTATAATACATAATGCTAGATTGGTAGTTGAGCACGATATAAGAAAGCCAATTATTGTAGCAGGAAATAAAGCAGCATCAGACGAAATAGAAAGAATTTTTTCTGAAGCAGGATTAGATTATTATGTGGCTGACAACGTTATGCCAAAAATAAATAAACTTAACGTTGAACCAGCTCGTGAAGAAATAAGAAAAGTATTCATGAATAAGATAATAGAAGCAAAAGGAATGAAGAGGGCTGAAAGTTTTATTAGTGGAATACTAATGCCAACTCCAGCAGCGGTATTGAAAGCAGCAGAAGTATTATCAGAAGGAACAGATGAAGAGGATGGAATAGGAGATTTGATAATAGTTGACATTGGTGGTGCAACTACAGATATTCATTCGATTGGAAAAGGTGATCCATCTAAACCTGGAGTACTTTTAAAAGGGTTAGAAGATCCAGTTGCAAAAAGAACTGTTGAAGGAGATTTAGGAATGAGGTATTCAGCAATCTCTTTATTGGAAGCAGCTGGAACTAGAAAAATAAGAAATTATTTAAATGATGTAGACAAAAAATGGGATGTAAAAGGTCACTGTAACTGCAGACATGATCATATAAAAATGGTTCCTCAAACAAAAGAAGAAATTTTGTTTGATGAAGCAATGGCCAAAGTTGCAACAGAGTTATCGATGACTAGACATTGTGGAGTTTTAGAGTGTATATACACCCCTATGGGAACAATGTTTAACCAAAGTGGTAAAGATCTTTTAAATGCACCTTATATAATAGGAACTGGGGGAGTTATCGTTCATAGTGAGAATCCGAGAGGGATTTTAGAAGCAGGAAAATTTAATCCAGCAGAACCGATATATTTAAAACCAGAAAATCCAAAATTTATGGTAGATAAAACATATATTCTATCATCTATGGGATTATTAGCTCAAAAAGAGCCGAATTTAGCGATAAAAATAATGAAAAAATATCTGATTGAAGTATAAGTTTTGAGGAGGAATCTGATCAATGAATTTAAAATTTAAAAAATGGACTGATGAAGAGTTCTTTAAAGTAAGAGAAGAGGTTTTAAAGCAGTGGCCAACAGGGGCAGATGTAAATTTAGAGGAAGCTGTATCTTATCATAAAGCTTTACCTGAGCACAAAAACTTCGCTAAAAAATTAATAGATGCAAAAGCAAAAAATATAACTTTAGCTCAACCAAGAGCGGGAGTTGCTTTAATTGAGCAACATATTGAGTTATTGAATTTCTTAGATAAAGAGGGTGGAGCTGATTTATTACCATCTACAATAGATTCTTATACAAGACAAAATAAATATGAAAACTGTGAAAAAGGAATTGAAGAGTCTAAAAAAGCAGGAAGATCATTATTAAATGGATTCCCAGGTGTAAACCACGGAGTTAAGGGTTGTAGAGAAGTTGTAGAAGCAGTAAACTTACCTTTACAATTAAGACATGGAACTCCAGATGCAAGATTATTATCAGAGATTATGATAGCTGCTGGATATACATCAAACGAGGGTGGAGGAATATCTTATAATATCCCTTACGCAAAATCAGTAAGTTTAGAGCAAACAATAAGAGATTGGCAATATTGTGATAGATTAGTTGGATGGTACGAAGAGCAAGGAGTTTCTATTAATAGAGAACCATTTGGACCATTAACAGGAACGTTAGTTCCACCATCAATTTCAAATGCTGTTCAAATCATTGAGTGTCTACTAGCTGCTGAGCAAGGAGTTAAAAATATTACTTTAGGATATGGACAATGTGGAAACTTAGTACAAGACGTTGCTGCAGTAAGATCTATGATGGAGCAAGCTGAAGAGTACTGTAAAGAGTTTGGTTATGAAAATATGCAATTAACTTCTGTATTCCACCAATGGATGGGAGGATTCCCTGAAGATGAAGCTAAAGCCTTTGGAGTTATTTCAAATGGAGCATCAGCAGCAGCATTAGCGGGAGCAACAAAAGTTATCGTAAAAACACCTCATGAGGCTATTGGAGTACCAACAAAAGAAGCTAACGCAATGGGAATCAGAGCAACAAAAATGGTGTTAAACTTATTAAGAGGACAAAATTTACCAAACTCTGAAGAAGTTCAATTTGAAAAAGATATGATAAAAAGAGAAGTTAAGCAAATTATCGATAAAGTACTTGAGTTAGGAAATGGAGATTTAGCAGTGGGAACTGTTAAAGCGTTTGAACAAGGAGTTTTAGATATTCCGTTTGCACCATCAAAGTATAATGCAGGAAAAATGTTACCAGCAAGAGATAACAATGGAATGATTAGATATTTAAATGCAGGAAACTTACCTTTGTCAGAGGATATAAAAGCTTTCCATATTGCTAAATTACAAGAAAGAGCAGATTTTGAAGGAAGAGAAATAAGTTTCCAAATGACAGTAGATGATATATTTGCTGTAGGAAAAGGAACATTAATTGGAAGACCAGCAACAAAATAATTTCTATAAAAATAAAAAAATATTATTTAAAATTTGATTTATTATAAAAGTTAGAGAGAGAAATCTCCCTCGTAAAAATCAGGAGGAATTAAAATGAGAATAGTTGATGTAGTATGTTCAGCAGGAAAAACAGGTTTTTACTTTGATGACCAAAGAGCTATAAAAAAAGGAGCAGGACATGATGGATTTGCTTATGTAGGAGAGCCAGTAACAGAAGGATTTACTTCAATTAGACAAGCTGGAGAAGCAATCTCTGTACAATTAATATTAGAAGATGGTCAAGTAGCATTTGGAGATTGTGCAGCAGTACAATATTCTGGTGCGGGAGGAAGAGACCCGTTATTCCTAGCTAAAGATTTTATTCCAGTAATTGAAAAAGAAATCGCTCCAAAGTTAATTGGAAAAGAGTTAGATAACTTCAAATCATTAGCTGAAGAGTTTGATGGAATGTTATTAGATGGAAAAAGATTACATACTGCTATAAGATATGGAATTACTCAAGCTTTATTAGATGCTGTAGCAAAAGCTAGAAAAGTAACTATGGCTGAAGTTATTCAAAAAGACTATAATACAGGTTTAGAAATTTCAAAAAGACCTATATTCACTCAATCAGGAGATAACAGATACGAGAATGCAGACAAAATGATTATAAAATCTGCTGATGTTTTACCACATGCTTTAATAAATCATGTAGAAACAAAATTAGGGAAAAATGGAGAGTTATTACTTGAGTATGTTGGATGGTTAAGAGATAGAATAATCCATTTAAGAGACTCAGAAGACTATACTCCTATTCTGCACATAGATGTATACGGAACAATTGGAGCAGCATTTGATGGGGATACAACAAAAATGGCAGACTATTTACAAACATTAGTAGATGCAGCAAAACCATTTAAATTAAGAATTGAAGGTCCTATGGATGTAGAAGATAGAGATAAGCAAATTGAAGCTTTAGCAGCATTAACAGCTGAAGTAGATAGAAGAAATATGGGAATCGAGTTAGTTGCTGATGAGTGGTGTAACACTTATGAGGATATTGCAGCTTTTGCTGATGCAAAAGCTGGACATGTAGTTCAAATAAAAACTCCAGATTTAGGAGGAGTAAATAACATAGCAGATGCAATTCTTTATTGTAATAAAGTAGGAATTGGTTCTTACTGTGGAGGAACTTGTAACGAGACTAACAGATCAGCTGAGGTTACTACTAATATAGCTATGGCATGTGGAGCTCTTCAAGTTTTAGCAAAACCAGGAATGGGTGTTGACGAAGGATACATGATTGTATTTAACGAAATGAGCAGAGTAGAAGCTTTAGTAAACAGAAGAAAGTAATAGACTTTTAATTCTGGGAAAAGGTGGGGGTCTCCTACCTTTTCCTTTAATTTTATAGAAAATTCTAAGAGGTGAATAGAATGACAATAAATAAACCCGCTAAATGTGGAACATTAGAGTCTAATGATATATTTGTAATGTTAACTCCAAGTGAAAATGGAATAAGTATTGAGTTAGAAAGTGTTGTAGAAAAGCAGTTTGGAAATCATATAAAAATGGTTATTGAAGAGAAATTAAAAGATATGGGAATTACTTCAGTTTTAGTAAAGGCTCAAGATAAAGGAGCTTTAGATTATACAATAAAAGCTAGAATTGAGGGAGCTGTTAAAAGAGGTTGTTAAATATTCCTTTTAAGGTGAGGTGTTAGTGTGAAATTAAGAAGAACAATGTTATTTATGCCTGGAAATAACCCGGGGATGCTGCAAACAGCAGATACATTTGGAGCAGACTCAGTAATATTTGATTTAGAAGATGCAGTTGCTTTAACAGAAAAAGATGCAGCAAGAATACTAGTAACAGAAGCTATGAGAACGATGAATTATGGAGAAACAGAAGTTGTAATAAGAATAAATCCATTATCATCTCCATTTGCAATGACAGATATAGATAAGATGGCTAGATTAAAGCCAGATGCAATACTACTTCCAAAGGCTACTCCAGAAGATATGGAGATTTTGAAAAAAGAGTTAGAAAGAATTGAAAAAGAGGAAGGCTTTGAATCAGGAACTATAAAAGTCCACGCTTTAGTAGAAACAGCTTACGGAGTAGAAACTGTTTATGAAACAATAAAGTCTTCTAATAGAATTCAAGCTGTTTTATTAGGTGGAGAAGATTTAGCAGCAGATTTAGCAGTAAAAAGAACTAAAGATTCAGAAGAGTTATTTTATGCTAGAACAAAGGTAGTAAATGCTTGTAAAGCATTAAAAGTAGATGCAATAGATACACCTTTTACTGATACAAATGATTACGAAGGATTAGCTGGAGATTCTAGAAAAGCTAAAATGTTAGGCTTCTCAGGAAAGTTAGCTATAAACCCAAGACAAATAGATACAATTCATGAAGTGTATTCTCCAACAAAGCAGGAGATAAATAATGCTTTAAGAGTTATGGCAGCAAAAGAAGAAGCGGAAAAAGAAGGATTAGGAGTGTTCTCTTTAGATGGAAAGATGGTTGATCTTCCAATTATAAATAGAGCTATCCAAACTTTAGAAATTGCTGAAATGATTGGATTATTAGATTAATTTAGGGTGAGGTGTTCTAATGAAAAATATTTTAGAAAGAGAAATTCCTGAATTTATAGAAGGGTATGGGAACGTAAAACAATACAAAGGGTATCTTTCAAATAAAGATGGAGTAATAAAAAAGGATTTCAAATTTAAAACTATATCTGCTCAAGATTCAAAATTACATACAGATTTAAACAAATTAATGGATAAATTACCATTGAAGGATGGGATGGTAGTTTCGTTTCACCACCATTTAAGAAATGGGGATTTTGTTTTAAATATGGTAATGGAAGAGATTGAAAAAAGAGGATATAAAAATATAACAATAGCAGCAAGTTCTATATTCCCTTGTCATAAAGGGTTAGTAAAAATGATAGAAGATAAGGTGGTGACCCAAATATATGCAGCATATATATCTGGACCAGTAGCTGAAGCTATATCTCAAGGGAAGTTAGAAAGACCTGCTATAATGCATACACATGGTGGAAGAGCAAGAATATTTGAATCAGGAGAGAGAATTATTGATGTTGCATTCATGGCAGCTCCTACAAGTGATGAATATGGAAATATAAATGGTGTAGATGGAAAGTCAGCTTGTGGAGCGTTAGGATATGCACATACAGATGCAGAGTTAGCAAATATAGTTGTAGCTATAACAGATAATCTAGTTGAGTATCCAAATACGACAATTGAAATAAATCAAACTTTAGTAGATTATGTTTTAGTTGTAGATGCAATAGGAAATCCGAAAGGAATTGTGTCAGGAACAACTCAAATAACTAAAAATCCAATTGGATTAAAAGTTGCAGATTTAACAGCAAAATTTATTGAGGAATCTGGATACTTAAAAAATGGTATGAGTTTTCAAACTGGTGCAGGAGGAATATCTTTAGCTGTAGCAGCACAGTTAAAAAATATAATGAAGCGAAAAGAGATTTGTGGAAGTTTTGCATCTGGAGGAATAACAGGATACATTGTTGATATGTACAAAGAGGGATTGTTTAAAGCTTTATTTGATGTTCAATGTTTTGATTTGGATGCTATAAAATCAGCTAAGGAAAATCCAGCACATATAACGATGTCAGCATCAATGTATGCTAATGCAAACAATAAAGGAGCGGTTGTAAATAAGTTAGATGTTGTTATATTAGGAGCTACAGAGATTGATACAAACTTTAATGTAAATGTAACAACAGGTTCTAATGGAGTTATAATGGGAGGATCAGGTGGTCACTCTGATACAGCTGCAGGTTCAAAATTATGTATAATAGTATCACAGCTTGTTAACTCTAGAATATCTGTTGTAAAAGATAAAGTTACAACATTAACTACACCTGGTGAAACGGTTGATATTCTTGTAACTGAAAGAGGAATTGCTATAAATCCTTTAAGAAAAGATTTGTTAGAAAAATTTAAAGATTCTAAACTTCCTCTAAAAACAATAGAGGAGCTAAGAGAAATAGCTAGAAATATGACTGGACAAGAGAATGAAATTGAATTTGAAGATGAAATAGTTGCAGTTGTTGAATACAGAGATGGTACTGTTGTAGATACAATAAAAAAAGTGAAATAAAGTTTGAGGCTGATCAATAAAGTCAGCCTTTTTTTATATAATAGGAGTTACTAGGAAAGTAGAAGGTGTACTTTCTATTTTTTTTCTTCTAATTTGTCAGATATATTATAGAGTAGGTTAGACAAATTTTCTCCTTCGGTATATCCTATTTTTTCAGAGTATTCATGATATATACTTTCCCAACATTTTTCAATCTCTTTTTGTATATTAATTCCTTCTTTAGTCAAAGTTATTATTGACATTTTACCAACATGGTTTCTTTCACAATATTTTTTTAAAATCAATTTATCTATAAATCTTGTAACAGTAGATGGTTTTAAATGTAAAAGATTACCTAATTCTGAGGATGAACACTTATTTAAGTCACTTAATAATATAAGAGCTAAAGCTTCTGTTGAAGTTAAACCTACTTTCATAAAGTTATCTTCAGCTATTTTAGTTATAACTCTACTTAATCTATTTGCAGTAAAAAAAAGGCAACAACGCATTAATTTTTTTATTTTCAATTTTACTCCTCGCTTAATTCTATAATTTCAAATATTATCATAAAAAAATAAATCTGTAAAGAAAAGGAATTTAGAATACTAGGTTGAATATATTTTTTGATTGACATAAATTTTCGGTTATGCTATATTGTTTGTACATACAAATGAAGCAGAGGAGGAATTATGAAAACATTAATAATTTTAGATCATCCTAACTATTCTAAATCTAGAGTTAACAGAGCACTTATTGATGAGATTAAAAATTATAGCGATATTAAAATACATAATTTAAATGAAATTTATTCAGATGGAAATATCGATAAGAATAAAGAACAGGAACTTTTATTAGAATATGATAGAATCGTATTTCAATTTCCATTTTATTGGTATAGTACCCCACATATTTTAAAAAAATGGCAAGACGTTGTTCTTGAATACGGTTGGGCTTTTGGACCAAATGGAATAGCTTTAAAAGGAAAAGAGTTTTTGTGTGCAATTACTATAGGTGGACCAGAAAATGCTTATCAAAGTGGAGGCTATAACAACTATTCTATTAGTGAACTTTTAAAGCCGATTCAACAAATGGCAAATTTAACTGGTATGAAGTTTTTAGCTCCTTTTAAAATTCATTCTTCTGTAGTTGTAACAGAGGAGGAATTAGAAATAAAAGCAAAAGAATATCCAAAATATATATTAAATCCAGAGCTAAATCCAGAAGTAGCATTAGAAAGAATTAGAAAAGAATCAGAAAACAATGGAGGGTTATAATGAGCATTATCTTGCAAAGAAGAAGTATTAGATCTTTTTCAAGTAGATTAGTTACAGATGCTCAAATAAAAAATATTGTAACTGCCGGAATGTATGCTCCTTCAGCTGGGAATCAACAAGGATGGAGATTCATTGTAATAAAAAATAGAATATTATTAGATACTCTTTCTAAATTAAGTCTCTATGCAACTCCTTTAAAGAAAGCTAATGTTGCCATACTTATTTTAGGAGATAAAAATGTTAAATTTCCTCAAAATTTAGAACAAGATTTAAGTGCTTGTGCAGAAAATATTCTTTTAGAAATTACAAATCAAGGACTAGGTGGAGTTTGGTTAGCAGTTTCACCTGAAAAAGAGAGAATTGAATATGTTAAACAAGTATTAAATATCCAAGAAAATGAATATCCATTTTGTATAATTCCAGTTGGATATCCAGAAAAAGAAATACTTCAAGTAAATCGTTTTGATGAAAAGAAAATAATATATATGAAATAGGAGAAAAAAATATGAATGAAACTATAAATACTATTTTAAAAAGAAGAAGTTGTAGAATATTTAAAGAAGATAAGGTAGAGAAGTCTTTATTAGAAAATATTGTTAAAGCTGGAATATATGCGCCAAGCGCAATGAATCAACAGCCATGGCATTTTACAGTTATTTCAAATAAAAATTTATTGGATAAAATTAGTTTTGATGCTAAAGAAGTTGCTAAAAATAATCCTTTAGAATATATAAGAGGATATGCTAATAATGAAAAATTTCATATTTTTTAT
>Ga0114938_1000825_pt1 | contig 22367 bp, 19 predicted proteins | sample AshMeaBigSpring_FD_88675 | JGI IMG/M metagenome (GOLD analysis project Ga0114938, IMG submission 88675) | Groundwater microbial communities from Big Spring, Nevada to study Microbial Dark Matter (Phase II) - Ash Meadows Big Spring | ecosystem: Environmental > Aquatic > Deep subsurface >...
ACTGGTACTGATGGCGGATGCGCAAACCACGGGCGGCTATCCGCGGATCGCCCAGGTAGCCGCGGCAGACCTGCCCCGCATCGCCCAGCTAAGGCCGGGTGAACGCATTCGTTTCAAGCGGATTTCATGGGAGCAGGCGGAAGATTTATATTTAGAACAAGAAAGAAAGCTGAAGCAACTGGAGCGAAGTATTGCGATGCGATTTGGATGGTAAAGATGTTCGATCTTCCATATTGTCCAACGCCGAACCTTGACCAAATTTTCCTGGTATGCACATAGACATAAACTGCGATATGGGCGAAAGCTACGGGGCGGGCCGGATCGGCAACGATGAGGAACTCATGCCCCTCGTCAGTTCCGCTAATATCGCCTGCGGTTTTCATGGCGGCGATCCGCTGACCATGCACCATGCCGTGTTACTGGCGCAGAAAAATGGCGTAGCCGTAGGGGCACACCCTTCTTACCCGGACCTCCAGGGGTTCGGCAGACGCAACATGCAGTTATCCTCCCAGGACGTCTATGATATCGTGTTATACCAGATCGGTGCGCTGGAAGCGTATACCAGGGCCGGGGGAGGAAAATTGCAGCATGTCAAGCCCCATGGCGCATTGTACAACCAGGCAGCAAAGGACGAGGAACTCGCCTCCGCAATCGCCAACGCGCTGTATTATTTTGATAAAACACTCATCCTCTTTGGTCCGCCTGCCTCTGAACTGGAGAAGGCGGCTTTGCGACTGGGCATACAGTTTTGTGCAGAAGCGTTTGCAGACAGGACCTACCAGCCGGATGGCTCACTGACTCCCCGTACCCTGCCCAACGCGCTTATCCGCGACACCGTCATTTGCCTGCAGCAGGTATGCCAGATTGTGGAAAAAGGCACGGTGACGGCCAATGACGGCTCCGTCATACCCATGAAAGCGGGCACCATCTGCATCCATGGAGACGGGCTGCATGCGGTGGAGTTCGCCCGGGCCATACGTCAATCCCTAACCGAAAAAGGAATCCGCATTCAATCGCCCCAACCCCATCATGCATAAACGGGCATCCTGGTTTCAGTCGCCCCTGGTGGCCGCGGCGTTCCTGATGGCAACCTCGGCCATCGGGCCGGGCTTCCTTACGCAGACGGCGGTCTTTACCGGCCAGCTGAAGGCGAGTTTCGGGTTTGTCATTCTCATATCCATCCTGCTGGACATCGGTGCCCAGTTGAATATCTGGAGGATATTGTCTGTTGCCGGGCTGCGTGCACAGGATCTCGCCAACCGGGTATTCCCGGGTGCCGGTTACTTGCTGACGGCCCTGATTGTCATGGGAGGGCTGGCATTTAATATTGGCAACCTCGCGGGCGCGGGACTGGGTTTGAATGTACTGGCCGGCATGAGTCCGGAAGCCGGTGCCGGGATCAGTGCTGCCATCGCCATCGTCCTGTTTGTGCTGAAGGATGCGCTCCGATGGATGGATGGATTTGCGAAGCTACTGGGCATCCTCATGCTCGGCCTGACCTTGTATGTGGTATTCACGGCAGGACCGCCGGTTGGGGAAGCCGTACAAAAGACGTTTTTCCCGGACAGGGTTGATTTCAGCGCCATCCTCACACTGGTTGGCGGAACGGTAGGCGGGTATATCAGCTTTGCCGGGGCGCACCGATTGCTGGATGCGGGGAAAACGGGGACGGCATTCGTCCCTGAAGTGACCCGGTCTGCAACGTCAGCCATCATCCTGGCTTCGTTGATGCGGGTACTGTTATTCCTGGCGGCGTTGGGTGTGGTGGCAAAGGGGCTGGAACTGGCAACGAACAACCCCGCCGCATCGGTTTTCCAGGTGGCAGCGGGACAGGTTGGGTATAAGATTTTTGGTGTCGTGATGTGGAGTGCGTCGATTACTTCCGTAATCGGTTCAACGTATACGTCCATCTCATTCCTAAAGACACTCCATCCTGTTTTGTTGAAATGGCAGAAGCCGCTGATGGTATCCTTCATTGCGATCTCGGCCATCGTTTTCATGTTAAACGGGCAGCCGGTGCAGACACTGGTATTTGTTGGCCTGCTGAACGGATTCATCCTACCTTTCGCCCTGGGAATCGTGCTGGTGGCAGCTTACCGCAAGAACCTCGTGGGCGATTACAAACACCCCTGGTGGCTCTCGCTTTTTGGAATCATCGTAGTGGTGGCCACCCTTTGGTTCGGTATATACACTATCTGGCAGAAAATATAGTTCCGGTTAACTGAACAGGTATTCCACGTCTTCCCTGCTGAGGCTCTTCACGAAGGAAGTATCGTCTGCGATGAGATCCTTCGCCAGCGATCTTTTCTTTTCCTGGAGCTGCAGGATCTTGTCTTCAATAGTATCCTTGCAGATCATCCGGTAGGCAAAAATATTCTTCGTCTGGCCGATACGGTGCGTCCGGTCGATCGCCTGTTGTTCCACGGCCGGGTTCCACCAGGGATCCACGATATAGACATAGTCTGCCGCGGTGAGGTTGAGGCCCACGCCGCCGGCTTTGAGGGAAATAAGGAATACGCGGACACTGGTATTGTTTTGGAAACTCTGGATCGCTTTTTCCCTGTCCGGCGCGGATGTGCTGCCGTCAAAATATTCGTATGGAACACCCAGTTCTGTGAGTTTCTCGCGGATCAGCGCCAGCATGCCGAGAAATTGCGAAAAGACCAGGGCTTTGTGGTCGCTGATATTCTCGGTGATTTCCCGCGCCAGCTCATCCAGTTTGATGGAGACATTCGGGTATTTTTCCGGCTCGTTCATGATGGCCGGCGAATCGCAGATCTGGCGGAGTTTCATCAGGCCCTGCAGGATGGTCAGCTGTGATTTATCGATGCCCTGTTCGTTGATCACGCCTAGTATTTTGTTGCGGTAATCGTTGCGGTAGGCATCGTAAATTTTTCGCTGTTCGTCTTCCATTTCGCAGAAAAGGATGGTTTCCGTTTTCTCCGGCAGGTCCCTCGCCACCTGCTCCTTGGTGCGCCTCAGGATGAAGGGATAAAGCAGTTTTTTAAGGTGTTCCTTCTGTTCCTGTTCGCCAAACTTATCGATCGGGGTTGCGAACTCATTACGGAAGAATTCAACGCTGCCCAGCATGCCCGGGTTCAGGAAATTCATCTGGGCGTAGATATCGAAGGTATTGTTCTGCAATGGGGTACCGCTCATGCACAAACGATTCCTCGCCTGCAGCAGCGAAGCCGCTTTGGTGACCTTGCTCTGCGGGTTTTTAATGGCCTGGGATTCGTCCAGGATCACATAGTCGAAAGGCACATCCACCAGCATCCGGATATCGCTGCGGAGGGTGCCGTAGGTGGTGATGATGACGTCCTTATCCGCAAACAATTTGGCATCCCTTGACCGGTCGCCGCCATGGTGGATGCAGTAAGTCAGGTTGGGCGTGAATTTGCGGATTTCGTTTTCCCAGTTGAACATGAGGGTGGTGGGGCAAACCACCAGGGATTTCAGTTTACCCTGCTGTTCTTTCTGGAATTGCAGGAAGGAGAGTGCCTGGACGGTTTTACCGAGACCCATGTCGTCTGCCAGTATCCCGCCCCAGCCCACTTCGCTGAGGTAATTGAGCCAATGGTAGCCGGCCACCTGGTAGGGCCGGAGGATATGCTCCAGTGTTTTGGGTGGTTCCACTTCCTTGATGCGGTTGAAGCTGCGAAGGCGTTCATATTTTTCTTCCAGCCGGATGATAACCTCGGTTTCATCTCGCTGGTCGTAGAGTTCATCGATGACGCTCAGGTGGTATTTCGAGAGACGCAGCTTGTCCTGCTTTCCTTCGCCTACGCGGAACAGCAGGGAATACTTTTTAAGCCACTCCTCGGGCAGGATGCCCAGGGTGCCGTCGCTCAGTTGGACGAATTGCTGTTTGTTGGAAAGCGCCCGCTTGATCTCGTTGATGCTGACGTGCTGGTCGCCAAACACAACGTCCACCGAGGCGTCGAACCAATCCATGCCGCTGTTGATCCGGATGCGGGTGCTGGGCTTGGCGGTATTGAAGCGGAAATTCCGCAGTACGTCGAAGCCGGTGACGGGAACATTCATTTCCTTCATCGCGTCCACGAAGAGGAAGAACCAGTTGTTGCGCAGCACATCGCTGCCTTTCAGCACCAGGGAGAACGATTTTTCCGGCCGGATGAAGTTTGAATGAAGGCTTTCCAGCTTGCTGATGAAGGCTGATTCCGCCGTCCTGTTCCGGTGTATGATCATCACCTGTTCCGCTTCGGGAATGATGATGGTGTCCTTTTCATTGTAACGTACCTCGTAGCCCTTGTATGAGAAGACCGGCGCGAAGACCAGGTATTCGCCCTTTTCCGCAAGGGCCGGCGGATTTTCGGCTCCCCTTTCCCGACCTCTTTCACCCTGGATTTTTCGAAATCCACTTTATACTGCCGTGCCAGGGGCATCACCTGTTTTTGGAGGAAAGCTGGCCAGTCTTCCGGTGTAAGGATTGTCTTGCCTTCTTCCAGTAAATGCCTGACCGCTTCAAAATCTTCCACCTTGTCCCATAGGTACAGGCAATTATCATACAGTATCACAAGGTCTGAGGCCCATTCATTATCGGCCGGGTCGATATCCAGCTCATTCACCATCGCCTTGCAATGGACTACGAAATTCTCCCCTTCCTTTTCCACCCGGAGGGCGGGAACCATCGGGCTTGCACTGATCCTTACGGGCAGCAAATGACCGGTGGTGAAGGATTTTCCGGTGGGCAGCCGGAAAAACAGGGCTTTGTTTTCCTGTTCTACAAAGAGTTTTTTCAGTTTGGGGTATAGGTATTCGGCGATCAACGCTTCGGTATCTGCGGGCAGTCCGTCTTCTTCCTGGTGGATGATATTCTCCCAGATGCCGGAGAAGGGTGAGTTCCGGCTGACGTATTTGTTGATTTCACCCAGGTGCATTTTCCGCAGACCCTGTAGCAGCGTCTGGTCTTCTTCCGCCATACCCTCGGTGGGGATGAATTTGGCCAGGTCCAGTTTTTCAACCTTGCCCAGGAATCTGTCCCCGCCATCACTAACTTCTCCATTGACGGCTTCGATGGCGAATCCCGGGAAGGTCTTATGGTGCGCATTGAATACAATGCCGATTTTCTGGTCGTTCAGTACGGTCATTGTTTCGGCTGCAACGTTATTTTCCTCCACTTTCGCCTGTTCCACCGGTTTGGGTTTAGGCATACCTCCCACGGGTGGGGCAATCCTTTTAACCGAAGGATCCAGTACCCGGAGAAAGGGCTTTCCATCCTTATAGGTGAATTCGAATTTCTTATCCCATCCTTCGTCGTTCATGCTGTATCCATAGGCTTCCAGCAATTTATTCTTCTCTTTTTCCCAGTTGCGGATACTGTCGAAATAATTCGGTCCGAAGGCATTGAGCAATTGGAGCAGGAGGATGGTCTTATGCACGCATAACGGATGGCTTTCTTCCTCGCATTTGCACGATGTATCAAAGTTCCTTTCCTCGTTTTTCTGGATGACAACGGGGAAATGGTCCTTGCCGATATCCAGCGAAGCCTCCACTCTTTCATCCTTTGCCTGTATGATATTGGCCTTTTGCGTCCGCAGGAATTTCTCCGCCGTTTCGCAGGATTCAGGGGAGCTCAGCATCCGGATGCTTTTCAGGTCGATCGTTTTCATCTTCACCACTGTATGCCGCTGGTGGTACACGATACTCTTGTCGCCCAGGATGTTCTTGTCCAGGAGTTCCTGCAACTGGAAAAGGGCGGCGGTTTCGTGCCGGCAGATATCGCCCAGGTTGTACGGGCAGCTGCAACGGACAGACAGGGCGCGCGGGTCCTTGTACTGCTGGATATGCACCTTGTAGAATGTAGTGTAATTATCGTCCTTCACGCGGAAGGTGACCGAACCCAGCAGTTCATCATGTTCCACGAATTCCACGTACCCGATGGCGTGGATTTTCTTGCCCCTCCGGATTACTTCATCGGTACCGTTGTTATAGACGAATTTAAGCAGGTGTGATAGACCCATACGTTTTCAATAACTGTCATGATCAGGCGAAGTGTACGCCCGCCCTTAACTGATACGGATCCGGGCTTCGGATCGGGAAAGGGGAATCTGCAAAAGTAACAGAAAAGGGATGGGATGTGGAAACGTGCGGGGAATAATTTATTTACCACGCCGATTGTTTTGAATGCCGGCGGTATTTTGTATCTTCAGGAGTTTGTCCAGCCTACACGGGAATATGTCAGGCTTTGACCAGCCTATCGCCCACAAATAGCGGCAGAACGCCGGCCTGGTCCGGCGTCAGGCAGTAGCGGATATCTTTTTCCAGTCCATAGCCCATGAGTCGGTGATAGTGTGATGCATCATTCTTTTTCATGAATTCAAACAGGTTGGGCTGCGCCAGCCGGTAGAGATTGGCGGCGAACCTGGAGGAGTCGCAATTGATGGTGAAATGCGAACCGATGCGATCAATGACGGCCCCGGCGAAGAGCGTGTCTTCCATGTTCACCCGGTCTTTCCAGGCGGCGCAGCCGAGGATGACGGGTTTGTTCAGCGCCAGCAGGTGATCGCAGACGGCTGACAGGTTGGGGAATGAACCGGTGATGATTTCTTCGGCGCCGTTGTCCAGGGCCATGTGCAGCAGCTTGGTTCCATTGGTGGTTGTCAGCACCAGTATACGGTCTTCTATAAACGAAGGAGGATATTCAAAAGGCGAATTTCCGTATTCCAGTCCCTCGGCAACCCTGCCATCCCTTTCCCCTGCGGTAATGCCGCCCAGTTCCCGGCCCAGTTCTATGCAGCGGGGCACGCTTGCCACCGGTATCACGGATTTCGCCCCGTTATACAGTGCCGTAGCGATCGTGGAGGTAGCCCGGAGTACATCGATAATCACCACAGTGCTTTCGGAGAGGTCATAGAGATGCAGCAATGCGGGCGACAGGCAGGTATACAAGGGGGGCTGGCTTTCGGGCATAAGGTATGAGGTTGTCGGTTGTCGGTTGTCGGTTGTCGGTTGTCGGTTGACGGTTGACGGTTGACAGTTCACCGTTATCTGTCAACTGCTAAGTTAAAACAGCTTTCCATTTTTCCGTTTCGGCGTACTGTTTCAGGAGCTCATTTTTTTTCCGCAGCATGGATTCCAGGTAGGACTTCAGGAAGAATGCAGAAGCAAGGGAGCCAAGCATGTCCCTCGGGCCTTCAAATTCCAGGATGTCTATCAGGATGGTACCATTATCGGTCGCTTTGAAATGGTATTCATGCCTGTAGCTTTTCAGATCGCCCTTTACCTGTTCTTCCGTAAAACGCAGGGGCTGGCTGAGTTCGGTGATCCTTGCGGTGATTTCCCTGGTTTTTCCCAGGTGTTTGGCCCGGAGGGTGATCGTTTCGCCAGCGTGAATGAGGGAATCTCCGGAGGAGGACAGGAGCTGTTCCTTTCCCGCATGGAGCGATTTTTTCCGGAGGGCCAGGTTTCGGCTCAGGTCAAAGACCCTCTCTACCGGGGCTTTGAAAAAACTGGTGATATGGATTTTTGGCATGCGCTATGGGAGATAAGCTTTCTTCAGAGCTGCACAAACGGAATCTTAACCACTTTTGCCCGAAGGGCCTTGTCCCGGATATCTACAAAGATTTCGCTGTCCAGTCCTGCATGGTCTACCAGTACATATCCCATGCCAATTGCCTTTTGCAGGGAGGGCGACTGTGTACCGGAAGTGACCCTTCCAATGAGGTTGCCTTCCCCGTCGCGAATGACATAATCGTGCCGGGGTATTCCCTTATCGACCATTTCAAATCCTACCAGTCTCTTTTCCAGTCCATTGGCTTTCTGCCTTTCCAGGAATTCGCTGGCGGTAAATGGCTTGGAAAACTTGGTGATCCATCCCAGCCCGGCTTCCAGGGGTGTGGTGAAATCGTCGATATCATTGCCGTACAGGCAGTATCCCATTTCCAGGCGCAGGGTGTCCCTGGCGCCCAGCCCAATGGGTTTCAGGCCTTTGGGACCTCCTTCCGCAAAGATGGCATCCCAGATGATATCGGCCGCACCGTCCTTGTCTTCGAAATAAATTTCAACGCCGCCCGACCCGGTATAACCCGTAGCGCTGACCAGTACATTGTCAACCCCGGCGAATCTGCCTTTTACAAAAGTGTAGTATTTAAGGTTGAGGATATCCATATCCGTGAGGGCTTGCAGGATGCGGGTTGCATTGGGACCCTGCACGGCCAGCAGGCAGGTCTTGTCTGAAATATTATGCATTTCCACGCCCTTGCCGTTGTGTTTGCGGATCCATTCCCAGTCCTTGTCGATGTTGGAGGCATTGACCACCAGCATGTATACATTATTCTCTTCCACACAATACACCAGCAGGTCGTCCACGATGCCGCCGTTCTCATTGGTCAGGCAACTGTACTGCGCTTTTCCCTGCGTGAGTTTGGAGGCGTCATTTGAGGTTACGCGCTGAATCAGGTCCAGGGCGTCCGGGCCTTTGAGGACGAATTCGCCCATATGGCTTACGTCGAATATGCCGGCGTTCTTTCTGACGGCATGGTGTTCGTCGTTGATGCCGGAATAGGAAATAGGCATGTTATAGCCGGCGAACTCGGCCATTTTGGCCCCGAGGGCGATATGTTTCGCGGTAAAAGGAGTCTGTTTCATATGCGTCGATCTGCGCACAAATGTACTGTTTGGTCCTGAAGGTCCCGGCGAAAAAATCAAGGCCAGGACTTTCGCCCCGGCCTATCTGTTTCAACTTCAACCTGTCTATTGAAACGCTCTTTGTGTTTTCCTTTCAGGATCCCAGTTTCAGCAGGTCCAGCGCGCTGATCAATCCCTGCCGGAGAACATATGTTTTAGCTTTTGCTTTTGCGATGGGTTTGGTTTCCGCCCGGTCTTCATCTCCTTCCTTCATCCTGTATTCCGTGCGCAGTTTGATGTTTACAGACGTGTCTTTTTTGTCGATCTTGATGTCAATGGTGTCATTTCCCTTGCGGTAGCGGTATTGACCCTTTATATCGTTGCGCTCTTCATTCCATTGCTGTCCGCGGCTGCTTTCATCATTATCGCTGCTGTTTTTGTCTTTCCCGTCTGCCCTTTCCAGGCCGTTTTCAGTCATCACGTACCAGACGTTGTTCCGCCAGGAATAGTCATCGTAAAAATCATCATCGATATCAATATTCACCCCGCGGCGATTCACGTTCACATCAAACCACTGGTACCAGTCGATGCTGTTGTCAATCCTGACCGCTTTACCCACGGGTACTTCAAGGATCACGAGCACCTGCTGGTTGCGGAATTTGCTTTCCTTGGAGATGGCGAATCCCTTGGGCAGGTAAAGGATGCTGTCCTGTTGACGGATCGGGAAATTGATTAAGGCCGCCGTCTGTTCAGCTTCCAGCGGGCTGTTGCCCCGGGACAATTTCAGGACAGACGTGTGGAAATCCGAGTCCTTGCTTTTCAGGATCCTTAACCGAACGGTGTTCAACAGCATGCTGTCTTCGTCTGCCGAAAGTGCGGGCAGGTCATTGTCCGTTTCATCGAACCACATCATATTGTAGAAGCGTCCGTTTGTTTCACCGAGGTCCACCTCCAGCCTGCCATTGCTGGGCTGGGTCATGGTTACGGTTTCCTTCACATTGCCCACGCGCTTGAACTGCCTGCTGACCAGTCCCGCGAGGGTGATCATGCATACCCATCCGAAGATCCAGAGCGTACCGAAAGCATAGCCCAGGTAATTGTTCCTGGATTTGATGCCCGAGATGCTGCGCACCAGCCAAATGACCGCCGCAACGATCGGCACCAGGATAAAGAGGATCAAAGTACCCCAGGCCATGGCGTTCTGCCAGAAGCCGTCGAGCATGAAATTCTTCAGCGGGAATACGCCCACGCCGGAGAAAATCAGGGCCATCAATGCCACGAAGAGCGCGAACACCACGATGCCTGCTATGAAGAGGAAAAAAGCCTTGAACAGGACGCCGATGGCATGTCCCATCGTGGCGCCGGTGGTCCTTGCAACGGGACCCACATTGCTGGCGAAGCTTTGCGCGCCTTCTTTCACCTCTTCTCCAAACTGCGCGGCTTTCTGTTTGAATTCTTCACCGATTTTTTCTGAACGGCCCTTTACACCCTGCAGTTCTTCCTGGATGGTGTTCTTGATACTTTCCAGGTCCACTTTTTCGCCCCGCATTTCCAGTTTCTCGGATGCGGTGGATGCGAAGGGAACCACGATCCAAAGGATGATATAGGTAACGAAGAGGGTTCCGCCGAATGAACCGAACACGATGTCCGGGAAATCATGGAAGGGGCCTCCATAGCGTCCGAAGATATTGGCCAGTATGCTGATCAGGAAGGGGGCGGTAAAAATCAGCCTCGGGATCCATACGCCGATATTAAAATAAGCGGCGATACCGGAGCAGACACCACCCAGGACTTTCTCATCCGGGTTGCGATAGAGCCTGCGGCGCACCTGCTGCTGCATGCTCCTGGCCGGCAACACAACCCACAGGATGATATAGAGCAGGAAGCCGGAACCGAAACCACCCAGGGTGATCAGGGTAAACAGGATCCTTACAATCGTGGGATCAATTTTGAGATAGTTTGCCAAACCGGAGCAGACACCGCCCAGGACCTTGTCACTTTGATTACGGTACCAGGATCCCCTCGGTTCACTGGCCGTATATGCGTGGGCGGATCCCGATGCCGACTGTTCGGCTTCAGGGCTGCCTTCGCCATCGAAATCCTCCGGGCGTCCGATGCCGGCAATGATTTCATTGATATCACTGTCCGTGATGCATCCGCCAGGCCTGTTTTTCAGCCGCTCCATGAACAGTTCCGCGATCCTGTTTTCAATGTCGTTGATGATTTCATCCCTGCCTTCTTCCCGGGCGAAATATCGGCGGAGACTATCCGTGTATTTCTTCAGCTCCTCGTAAGCAGACTCCTCGATGGGAACAACCCTGCCCTGGAAGTTTATATTAATTACCTTTTTCATGGTCTGTGCTGATTTATTGGTTGAAGTTGTTTGCAGATTCCGGCATACGGACGCCGTTTTGGGTGATCGACTGTACCGCGTTGGCAAGTTCTTCCCAGGTAGCTTCGAGTTCCTTGTAGAATTCTGCGCCTTTATCGGTCAGGGAGAAATATTTTCGCGGGGGCCCGCTCTGGCTTTCCACCCAGCGATAGGTGAGCAGGTCCGCATTTTTGAGGCGGGTAAGCAATGGGTAAAGGGTTCCCTCCAGGATATGCAGGTTCGCCTTCTTCATTTCCTCAATGATATCACTGGGATAGGCTTCGGCCCGCTTGATAATGGAGAGAATGCAAAACTCCAGTACGCCTTTGCGCATTTGGCTCTGGGTGTTCTCGATGTTCATAAGACCTAATCTTTAATGGTTCAAAATCTCCGGGGAATCCGGCCTTTCTGTTTCATCCTGTCTTTTTTCCTGTCTGTTGTTTTTCTTCCTGACTGGTTTCCTGATCCTTTCCGTCGTTTCATCCTTTCCGGTAGTGCCTGCCTGTTTTCCTGCCTTCCTGCTGTTCTTTGTCCTTCCTGCTGTTCCTTTCTGATGTAAAGCCCGTTCCTGTGATTCCTGAAGTTTCCGAATGTTTTGTGCCTGCTTTGTTGTCTTTTGATCGCCGTTTAGTTTTCCTTGCCTTTCAGTCTTTCCATCCGGATTCCCCTTCGCTAACTTTCATAACACAAATCTATAGCAATATTTGGTATTATGCAATACATAGTAATAAATTTTTCATAGTAGCGGGAGACGCCTAGTACCCTACAAACACTCAAATCATTGATTATCAATAAAATAAAAAGGAAGTGAGGCAATTGCCCACTTCCTTTGATTCGATAGGTGGTTATTACGGAGGATGGATGGCAGGGATCCGGGCAGCCCAGGCATTATCTGCCGCCCTTTTATTGAATATGCCCCTGGATTCGGGGGACTAGGTAGATTTCCTTTTGCCTGCCGCTGATATACCGGAAGCCTTTGTCATCATAGTACCCATCCTCTTCCAGCATGATGCGGATCGATTTTTTCCACTCCGGGATTTCCGTGGCGGCGTTGAGCTCAATGGAATAGGCGGTACAGGGATAGAGGGGGTAGTCGCCGCTGCCGGGGACGCCACCCTGTTGGTCCCACATCCCGATCGTGGGCCCTGCGGCATGACCATGCAGTCCCAGCGGATGGGTATAGATACTTGCGGTTATGCCTTCCCGTTTGGCCTGGTCAAGGGCTGCCAGCAATAGCTGGTTGCCGGTCTTGCCTTCTTTGAATTGAGACGTGAGAATATCCTGCAGCCGGTTGCCATTTGCCATCGCTTTGTGAAGGCTTTCGGGCAGGCTGTTTTCTCCGGGTTTGCGCACATAGGCGTGTTGCTGCACATCTGTATTCAGGCGCAGGTAGGTGATTCCAATATCCACGTGCAGCAGGTCGCCCGGACGGATAAGATCATCTTTCGGCCGGTTTGAAAAACTGCGCAGATGCTCGAAGTTTTCCGGGTCATTGCGCTGAACGGATACGGAAGGATGGAACCAGGTATCCAGTCCCAGGTCCCGGATTTTTTTCCGGAACCACCACACTACATCGTCGGTAGTGGTGATGCCCGGGGTGATGACTTTTTCGGAGAAGCCTTCGTTGATGATGGCATGGGTAATATCCACCAGCTGGGGATAGATCTGCATTTCGCGTTCGGTGCGTGTTTCGAGCCATGCTACGGCCAGTGGTTCCGCCGATACCACCCTAGATTTCAGTTCAGCGGGCAGTTTTTTCATCAGCAGATCGTAATGGGTATGGTCCAGCCCATCCGCATGCCCGTAATGGAGGGATGTGTTGATGCCTATTTTTTTGGGGTTCCTGGATCTGATAATATCCAGCAGGGCGTCCCATTGGTCCGGGAATTTCTGCATGTCCCAGGATGCCTTGATGGACTCGCCCACATTGTATCGGGCAATGGCGAGTTTATCGATTGTTTTTTTGGCTGCATCCCGGTAGAAAACCAGCATGGTGGTACGACGGGCGGAGAGCCAGGTGGAGGGAAGCATGGTTTTCAGCACCGGGTCTTCGTTGTATTCACGCGAGATGACCACCCACATGTCCAGGTTGGAACGGTCCATCAATGCAGGCAGGAGGTTGTCCAGTCTCTCCTGGAGAATTTCATCTATCACGCGCGATTGTTCGCGGGACGAGAGGATCTGGGCCCTGAGTTCAATGGAAATAAGAAAGGAAACAAGGATCAAAAGGAAACGCATGGATTGGCTTTTGCCAAATGTATGCGGAATCGGTCAAAAATGTCGTGTACCGGTCCTAGATGAAGCGACCGGAATTCCGCCGGTCACTACTGGTCATCCCCTTTCATTTCATCCAGCACAGCCCTGAGTTTTTCCGCATGTCGCCCGTACAGTTTCCGTACATACCATTTATTGATGAAGTACATCACCACGGTAATGATGACCGTGAGCATGACCCAGACTGCAATGACTTTCCACAAGGGGTTTTGTTCGGATGGGAAGAAAATGTTGCCGGGCGAAATATACCTGCTTTTGGTGTACATCAGCCATCCGAAGAAGAGCATGCTGATGGGAATCAGGGCGGTGCCGCCAACCAGGTAAATGCGGATATATGTTTCCAGGGACTGGACCTGCTTTTCAAGATTGCTTTTAACATGACTGCTCAGGTCTTCCATTTCCCGCAGCAGTTTTCTTTTCCGGATATAATAGACAATGAAAAAAGCGCCGATCATCAGCATAAACCAGGATATCTCGATCATGCGGCCGTCGAAGGCAAAAAAATAGAAAAGGATTGCGGCCCCATACGAAATGATGATGAGCCATAATTCCGCGTTCAGGTTACGTTTCATCCTTGCCACGGGGCTGCCTGACTTCTTATCGAGCAGGGCCCTGAGTATCTGGTGGTCCGTATGTGTGGCCGGCGTATCCGCCTGCCAGATTTCTTTCCACTGGTCCAGTTCCATATCAGGATGGTTTGGTTAGTCTTCTTAATTTTTCCTTGGCGCGGTTCATTTTTACCCGGAGACTATTTTGGTTGACCCCCAGGATCTCTTCCATTTCTTCATAGGTTTTGTCTTCGAGGTAGAGCATAATCATCGCCCTTTCCAGTTCAGACAGGCGACGTATCGCCGCATACAGGGTCGCCAGTTTTTCTTCCTTTTCGGTTGTATCGGATTCATCTTTGAGGCTGTCCGTAAAAAGACTAGGCTCCAGGTATACCGTCTGGTGACGGTTTCGACGCAAGCCGGAAATGGCCGTATTCAGCGCGATCCTGTACATCCAGGTACTGAACCGCGATTCCCCGCGAAATCCCGGCCAGGCTTTCCAGAGCTGGATGACAATTTCCTGGAAAAGGTCATCACGGTCGCCGGGGTTATGGCAATACACATGGCAAACCTTGTGGATCATGCCTTTGTGGGCATCTACCTGGTGGAGGAATTCCTGTTCTGTATGGTTTTGGTTCAGCAAGTCAGTGTCTGGCGGCTATATCCCAAGGTAATTCGTTCGTCCGGAAGTTGGTCGTCTTCCGGGCCCTTTTGTTACTTTCGACGGCCGGAAACATTTTCCTTCCATCCCTGTTATCGACTCCATGAAAAAAGTGTATTACCTGTCCAGTTGCGATACGTCAAGGCAGATCATCGCCGATCATGGCCTGGATAAAAGGGGCTTTTCCTTCCAGGATATCAAAACGGAAAAAATCACCCCGGCCCAGCTGGATGAAATGAAGAAGATGGCGGGTTCTTACGAATCCCTGTTCAGCCGGCGCGCGCTCAAGTATAAGGCCCTTGGCCTGAAGGACAGGCAGCTGACCGAAAAGGACTATCGCCAATATATACTTGAAGAATATACCTTCCTGAAACGGCCCGTCATCATTGTCAACGGGAAAATATTTGTGGGTAGCGAAAAGAAAAACCTTGGCGCTTTAAAGGAGTCCCTCAAATAAAAAAAGCCGCCCTTGGGCGGCTCTGTATTTAAAATGACTGGTTTTACTTGATGATCCCGTCAATCACCTGGACCAGACCGCCTTTGGTGGGGATGGATTCCGTGATTTTGGCGCCACCTAAATTAAGCCCGTTGCCCAGCACATCTTTCAAGCCGCCTGCATTGATCTGGTCAGCCGTGAATTTGCCGGGAAGCACATGCTTTTTTAGTATTCCAGTGAGCATATCCTTGTTTTCGGGCTTCAGCAGGTTCTCCAGCGCGCCCGCTCCGAGGGATGAAAGGGCATTATTACTGGGGGCCAGCAGGGTAAATGGACCTTTACCCACGAGATTGCCCAGTCCGCCCGCTCCCTTCAACAGGCTGCTGATGCCGGACAGTTGGGGATTACCGCCCAGGGTGCTCATGAGCGCATTGGCCGGCGAGGAACAGCTGAAATGCAGGATGCTCACAAATGCCATGACCATGGCCATGCTGACAAATTTCATTTTCATACGCGTTAGTTTTTAAGTCCGAAAAGTACACGAATTGACTAACACGGCACGCGAACTATTGTTTCAATTTATGATATTGAACAGGAATTATTCAACAATCCGCAGTTTGGCGTATTGCAGCATGATTTTCTTTTCACCGTTCCTTTCAAAGCGAATGGTGGCGATCGGATTATGGCTGGCTCCTTCCATTTTGACCACTTCGCCGAACCCGAATTTCTGGTGTTCCACTTTCTGTCCTTCCCTGAGCTCGGTCGTGTCGCTGGGCTTGAAATCGCTGGAGGGGGTGTGTTCTACCGTCCTGGGGACCGCCGCTTTGGGTGCGAGATAGGGTGGATTTTTTTGCGACCGGCCAGCGGACGATTCCTGGCCAAATGGCTTCCTGGATTCCCTGGCTTGGAAGCCGTTGTCATTACCCCAGCCACGCATACGGTCGTATGCTGATCCGGTTCCGAATCCCCCACCCTGGTTGCGGAGACCTCCGCCGGCAAAACTCCTGTCTAGGGCGGATTCCGGTAACTCATCGATAAAGCGGCTGGGCTCATTCTGTACCACCTGCCCGAATTTATACCGGGTATTGGCATAGGTGATCCAGAGTTTCTGTTTGGCGCGCGTAATGACTACGTAGAATAATCGCCTTTCTTCTTCCAGTTCTTCCCTCGTGTTGATGCTCATGGCATTGGGGAAGAGCATTTCTTCGAGCCCGGCGGCGAAGACACAGGGGAATTCCAGTCCTTTGGCCGCGTGGATGGTCATGAGTTTCACCGTATCGGCATTCGTATCTTTTTCATCGGCATCGGTGAGCAGGGTGATTTGTTGCAGATAGGCGGCCAGCGTTGCATGTTGCAGGGCTTTTTGCGCCTTCTCTTCCGCTTCTACCGGCGTTCCGGCAAAGAGCGAGGGGGTGGCTGTTTCCGTTGCTGTTCCAGGGATTTCTTCTACCATAACCCCGTCTTCATCAATCTGGGCGCGGTTCTGCTGGTCGTCCACCCATTCCTTGATGGAGTTCAGCAGCTCCTGGATATTCTCATATCGTTGCACGCCTTCGGTACTTTTATCATTGAAAAGTTCCCGTACGATATTTGTCTGTTTGCCGATGTGGACGGCTACTTCGTAGGCATTCTTCGTTTGCAGCATGCTTCCAAAGCTGCGGATCATGGTTACGAAGTTTTCGATCACTTCCAGGGTGGATGAACGGAACCCGTAACGGGCCGCATTGCAAAGTACTTCCCACATACTCAGGTTCTGCTCGTTTGCTACCAGTATGACCTTGTCAATGGTTGTCTTGCCGATGCCGCGTGCCGGGTAGTTGATGATACGCTTCAGGGCTTCCTCGTCCCTGGGATTCACGAGCACCCGCAGGTAGGCTACATAGTCCTTGATTTCCTTACGCTGGTAGAAACTGATGCCGCCATACATGGTATAGGCGATACCCATGCGGCGAAGCGCTTCTTCAAATGCACGGCTTTGTGCGTTGGTACGATAGAGGATGGCGAAGTCCCGGTTGAAAAAATGGTTGCGGAGTTTTTGCTCCTGGATGGTATCGGCCACGAATTTTCCTTCGTCGTTATCCGTCATGGTGCGCACCAGGCGAATATTTTCCCCCGCCGGGTTTTCGGTCCAGAGTGCTTTTGGAATCTGGTTTTTGTTGTTGGCGATTACTTCGTTGGCCACCTGCAGGATCTGCTGCGTGCTCCGGTAATTCTGTTCCAGTTTCACCACATGTACTTCTTCGTAATCTTTCTGGAACTGGAGAATGTTCTGGATGGTGGCGCCCCGGAAGGAGTAGATGGATTGCGCGTCATCGCCCACGACACAGACGTTCTCATGCGCCGCTCCCAATAGTTTGATGATCTCGTACTGTGCCGGGTTGGTATCCTGGTATTCGTCGATGAGAATATAGCGGAACTTATGCTGGTACTTGTGCAAGCTGTCCGGGAAATGTTTCAGGAGTTCATAGAATTTCAGCAGGAGGTCGTCAAAGTCCATGGCTCCGTTCTTGAAGCAGCGCTTCACATAGGCCGCATAGATCTGCGCGATGGCGGGCCGGTTGGAGCGCATATCTTCCTGCTGCAAGTAATAATCTGTAGCATATTCTTCCGGACCCACCAGGGCATTCTTAGCCGATGAGATCCGGTTATAGATGGTGGATGGTTTATAGTGTTTGTCGTCAAGGTCCAGTTCGTTGATGACGGTTTTCACCACGCTTTTGGCATCGTCCGTATCATAGATGGTAAAATTAGAGGGGTAACCGAGTCTTTGCGCCTCGCTGCGCAGGATACGGGCGAATACGGAGTGGAAGGTGCCGATATAGAGGTTACGGGCGTCATGGTTACCCAGGATATGTTCCACCCTTTCCTTCATTTCCTTCGCCGCCTTGTTGGTGAAAGTGAGTGCAAGGATCCGAAAAGCATCCACGCCCTGCGCCATCAGGTGAGCGATCCGGGTAGTAAGCACTTTGGTTTTACCGCTGCCGGCACCCGCAATAATCATGAGCGGCCCCTCCGTATGCAGTACAGCTTCCCGCTGCCGGTCGTTCAATCCCTTCAGGTAATCTTGCATGGGTGCAAGGTACAATTTATGGGTGGGAAGCCTGGAGGTCTGGATAAGTTTTGAAACGCCCAACGGGAATTGCGGACGGCATGTTTTGGCAGAATTTCTTATCTTTTGTGGCAGCCAGAGAACCTTAAACAACTCATATGACCGCTGCCGCCAAATCCGTGTATTATTTCGGGCTCTATCTATATGTTGTTGGGGCAACGCTGGCCTTTATTCCCAACCTTCTCCTCGGTATGCTGGGCATACCCCAAACCAATGAAGTTTGGATCCGCATACTCGGCGTGATCGTCGGGCTTCTGGGGTTTTACTATCACAGGAGCGGCGCAGCAGATAATTCCTCTTTTATCCGGCTGACGGTACCTGCCCGGGTGGTCGCCTTCCTGTCGTTTGTCGTCTTTGTTGTATTGAAAATGGCCAGCCCGGTGCTCATTGGGTTTGGGGTGGTAGACCTGGCGGCCGCCATCTGGACATTCCAGGCCCTGAAAAAATAGCCCGTACTGCCTGACGAAAGCTGTGCTGACATGCAACCCTCCTATAGCCTTACCCATTGAAAAGGCATCTGTGATGTCAGAACTCTTTCATTCATTCTAAAACAACCAACATGAACTCAAAAACCATGGTCGGCGGAATCCTCGCTGGTATTGTCAGTTTTTTATTGGGATGGCTTGTCTTTGGCATCCTGCTGATGGATTATTATACCAGAAATATGAAGAACTATGAAGGGCTGATGAAGTCCAGCCCGGAGATATGGGCGATTGCAGTCTCAAACCTGTGTTTTGGGATGCTACTGGCTTTTGTTTTTCAACTGGCGGGCATTAAGACGGCTTCGAGGGGCTTTATCACGGCTATGGTAATATCCCTGCTTACGTCCGTGAGCTTAAATCTGTACATGTATGCACAATTCGACCTCTATGCCGGTTCCATGCTGGTTACGGATGTGCTGGTTAATGCCATATTTGGGGGTATCGTAGGGGCTTTTCTCGGGAGGTGGCTTGGGCGGAAAGCGGGCGTGACCGGTACATAAGAAATGCCGTTTCATTCTTTTTCGGCTAAAGAGCCAACATGTTGCTTACCTGCGATTTTCATGCGATGACGGAATCGTTTCGTCGCATGATTTCGCCGGTTCATCTCAGAACTTCCGGCCGGGGGAGTAATGAGGCTGTAAACCCGGTACCTTGCACCCATGGCAAAGTCGATTTGGCAGCAAAAATGGGTAACCGCAGTACTGCATGGGCTGACTTGGGCCATCATGTTTTCCCTGCCCTACCTGCTCAAACCCGACCGCAGCGCGGACGATCCGAAAGATTACGAAAGACACAAGCAGGCATTTATTGTCCTGTTTTTCATCGTGCATTTGTTGTGGTTGGCTTTGTTTTATCTGAATGCCTTCCTGTTTATTCCGAAGCTTGCGTACAAAAGAAATGTGGGCATGTACATCTTGGCCATCGCGGCGTCTATCGCCCTGATGCTCCTCATCAACATCGCGTATTTCCGCCTCTTCATCCCCGGGGTCAAATTTCGGATCTACAATTATTTTGCATTCAATACACTTCCGATCGTTTTTGTGCTCATCGCCTCAACGGCTTATCGCCTGATCATCGACCGGATCAATGCCCGCCAGCGCGAGAAAGAGCAGATTGCAGAAAACCTCAAAACGGAGTTGTCGCTGCTGCGTTCCCAGGTGAGCCCGCATTTTATGTTCAATGTCCTGAACAACATGGTGGCGCTGGCACGGAAAAAATCAGACCTGCTGGAACCTTCCCTGATCAAGCTATCCCAACTGCTCCGCTACATGTTGTACGAAACCCACCAGAAAGTGTCCCTGGATCGCGAAGTAGAATACCTGCAGAACTATATTGACCTGCAACAGCAGCGTTTCGGCAAGGCCGTGGATATCAAAACGGCATTCGATATCGGCCCGGACAATCATTCCATCGAACCCATGCTGCTGATCCCTTTCGTGGAAAACGCGTTTAAGCATGGCGCGGTGATGATCCAGGATCCCATGATAGACATCTGTCTGAAGGTTAGGGGAAAGCGCCTCGATTTTTCCGTCCGTAACAAATACCGGCCGGAGGGGGAAGAAGTAAAGGATGAAGCCTCGGGCATTGGGCTGGTTAACGTTGAACGTCGACTGAAACTGCTCTACCCCGGAAAACATGCGCTGAAAATCAAGAAAGAACATCCCTGGTTCGAAGTACAACTCAACATTGATCTCGAATGAAGATTTCACGGTGGTGAATTCTGGTTTGGTTTTGTGAGAATATAAACGCGAGCCTGCTTTGGCGTATCATTGCATTACTATTGTATATGAAAATCCGATGCATAGCCATTGATGATGAGCCCCTGGCCCTCGAGTTGCTGGAAGACAATATCCGGCAGGTTCCCTACTTCGAGTTGATGGCTGGCTTCAACAGCAGCATGGAGGCGTTGCAATACCTTCAGCAGCATGAAATCGACCTCGTGTTCCTGGATATCCAGATGCCCGGCCTGACGGGCCTCCAGTTCATACAAAGCCTTTCCCGGAAGCCGATGTTCATCCTGGTAACGGCATATGAAAAATTCGCCCTGGAAGGATTTAACCTGGACGTGGTGGATTACCTGGTGAAACCCGTGGCTATGGACCGGTTTGTGAAAGCTTGTAATAGGGCGATGGAGCTACACCGGCTGAAGCAGGCCGGCAGTCCCGGTGGGCAGGTTTCATCTGCCCCGGAGCAGACGTATTTTTTTGTACCGGCCGATTACAAGATGGTGAAGGTGGAATGGACCGACGTCCTCTATATTGAAGGGTTGAAGGATTACCTTAAAATCCACCTCCGCAGCCAGAAATCGCCCCTGGTGACCCGCATGAGCATGAAATCCATGGAGGAACAGTTTCCGTCGGCGGATTTCCTTCGGATCCATAAATCGTATATCGTTTCCAAGAAAGCCATTACCGCGGTTAAGAAGAGCAGCATATTCATAGATGCGCTGGAGTTGCCCATTGGCGACCTGTACAAGCAGGAGGTGATGGCTTTTGTCCGGACCGATCTTGCCTGATTACCCTGTTCGTCGCAACATTTTCCCCGTTGATCTCAATCCCCGAAAAAGGCACCCTGACGGGTCTAGTTTTGTGTCATGAGGCGATGCCTCAGCAAAACATCAGACCATGAAGCAATTTGTATTATCCTTTGCCATTCTTTTGGGAACCCTGGCAGCCGCTGCCCAGGGAACAACCAGCACGCCTCCTGCAACAAGGCAGGCAGGAAAATCTATGCCTGCTCCACCCGCCATCGGTACGGTGGCCGGTAAGCTGCTGGACAGTGCCGGAAAATCCATTTCCGGGGCATCCGTAGTGGTGACCGGGATGAAGATGGACACTGCAACCGGGAAGTTCAGGCAGGTATTGCTGAAAGCGGGAACAACCCGTTCAAACGGATCTTTCAAACTGGAAGAACTGCCGATCGCGGGTCCGCTGACCCTGAAAATTACCGCCATGGGATACAAACCGGTGGAAAAGCAATTCAGCATCCTGGAGATGCCGGCTGGCGCCGCACCCGGCGGAATGCCCAAGCCCGGTTCGGGAAATTCGCTTTCCCAGGGTGGAGCCATGCCGGACACGGACAAGGATTTGGGCAAACTGGTGATGCAGGTGGAAGAGAAGGAACTGCAGAATATCGTAATTACCGCCAGCAAACCCGGTTTGAAGATGGATATCGATAAGAAGGTGTTCAGCGTGGAGAGAAATATTGTCAGCGCAGGCGGTACGGCGGTGGATGTGATGAAGAATGTCCCTTCGCTTAATGTGGATATTGACGGTAATGTGACCCTTCGGAATGCCACGCCGCAGGTCTATGTGGATGGCCGGCCTTCTACCCTTACCCTCGACCAGATCCCGGCAGACGCCATCGAATCCGTGGAAGTGATCACCAACCCCTCTGCCAAATATGATGCCTCCGGCGGCAATGCGGGCATCTTAAATATCGTCCTCAAAAAGAATAAGAAATCAGGCTACAATGGTAACCTCAGCCTGGGTGTGGACAAGCGCGGTGGCATCAATGCCGGCGCCGGTATCAATGTCCGCCAGGGAAAGTTCAATTTCTCCGCAAATGGATTCATGAACCAGATGAAGAACCAGAACACCGGAGAGACTCATTTTACGGACATGCTCAGCAACCCGAACCTCCTGGTGGACCAGGTTACCCAGGGTAAGAATGCCGGTGGGTTCACCTTCGGAAAATTCGGTGTTGATTATTTCGCCACGGACCGGTCCACTTTTTCCGTGGGCATCATCAAAGTGCGCGGCAGCATGAAACCAACGGAAACCCTGTATTCAGACAGCCTGTACAGCAACGGAGATTATATCAGCTACAGCGAACGTAACACCAGCACGGACCGGGTATTCAATGCCACGGGATTCACGGCAGGCTTCAAGCATCTCT
>Ga0114938_1000826_pt1 | contig 22358 bp, 14 predicted proteins | sample AshMeaBigSpring_FD_88675 | JGI IMG/M metagenome (GOLD analysis project Ga0114938, IMG submission 88675) | Groundwater microbial communities from Big Spring, Nevada to study Microbial Dark Matter (Phase II) - Ash Meadows Big Spring | ecosystem: Environmental > Aquatic > Deep subsurface >...
ACCAGGGCAGCAACGCGACGACCTTGAGCAAGACCGGCACTGGCAAGTGGATTCTCACGGGAAACAGCACGCACACAATCACGAGCGTCTCGGGAGGGGGCACATTGGTCGCCGCCAGTACAGGTGCCTTGGGGGCTGCGGGCGCGGCTACAGCGCTCAATGCCGCGACACCGGGAACGGTGCTCGAACTGGCCACCGACTCCAGTATCAATGCCATTAACCTCAATCAGGGCTCGAATACCGGCAACCCGACTCTCCGATTGAGCCGCGCCACCTCAGGGGCCGCTTTCACGCATACACTCGGAAGTCTGTCGATGGGGACCAGTAACACCCTCACGGTGGAAGCGGGTTCCAACATTGCCAGCGGTACGCCGGTGGTGTCATTCACAACCTGGCAGCTCAATGGAGGCGCGGGCAACGGAAGTTCCACCCTGAATCCGACGACCGCCAACGTGCTGATCGGTGGCATCAGCATCCCGTCCGGAAACCCGCTCAAAACGGCAATCCTGGATGGGACATCGGCGGGTAATGAAGTCACAGGAACCATCACCAATGGGGCCGGGGGAACAGTGCTTTCCGTCACCAAATCCAACTCCAGCATATGGACGCTGTCCGGCATCAACAACTATACAGGGACAACCGCGGTGAATGCCGGCACGCTCATCCTTTCCGGGACCAATACCGGCGCGGGAGCGACCAACGTCGTCGGAGGCACCTTGCAGGCGGGCGCGGCAGCGGCGTTCAATCCGAACTCGGCCGTCACCATGACCGATGCGGCGGCCGCGGTTCTTGATCTGAACGGCCACAACAACAGCATCGGATCACTCGCGGGCGGAGGTGGAACGGGCGGCAACGTCACGCTCGGCGCAGGCACCCTGACCACCGGCGGCAACAACACTTCGACCACCTATGCGGGCGGCATCACAGGCAATGGCGGTCTGACCAAAACAGGGACGGGCGCTTTCACTTTAAGCGCGGCACAAGGCTACCTCGGAGCCACGGCCGTGAATGCCGGCTCTCTCATCGTGAACAGCTCGCTGGCCAGCTCCGGCGTGACGGTGGGCGATGCCGCCACCCTCGGCGGCACGGGCACCATCACCAATTCCGTGGTTGTCAACTCGGGCGGCACGCTGTCCGCGGCCACGGCGACGACGGCAGGCACACTCACTATGGGTTCCCTCACGCTCGATGCCGGTTCGCTGCTTGCCTATGAATTCGGCGGCACGAGCGACATCATCTCCGTGAGCACCGCGAACGGGCTCACCATTAACGGTGGCATCCTCAACCTTTACACCACGGGCGGCGTGACGGCGCTCACGACCAATGGCACCTATTCCCTGTTCAACTACAGCGGAACCTTGGGTGGACTGATCACGAATCTCACGGTCGGCAATTCCCAGGCCGGCAAGGCGTATTCCCTGAATGACACCGGCAGCGTAATCCAACTCACTCTCGGCGACGCGACATCCTCCGTCTGGAGCAACGGCAACAGCACCGGACTCTGGTCTGAGAGCGGCAACTGGACCGGCGGCGTTCCAAACAGCTTCGGCGCGCTGGCAACCTTCGACGTCGCCGGCAGCACGGTGACCGTGGACGGTGCCAAGACGGTCGGTTCGATCATCTTTGACAATGCCACGGGCTATACGCTCACCGGTGACGCGATCACCCTCGACAACGGCATCGCCGCCGGAGCCATTTCCACCGTTACCGGCAGCCACGCGATCAACACAGCGATTGCCCTGAATAGTGCGGGCAATATCGCCCCCGCATCGGGCACCACACTGACTCTCAACGGGACGATTTCCGGTGCCAAAGCGGTTACTTACAGCGGCGCGGGCACGGCGGTACTCACCGGGGCAAACAGCTATACCGGCACCACCACCATCAGTGCTGGCACGCTGAGGATCGGTGATGGTGGAACCACCGGTTCGCTATCCACCAGCAGTGGCATCACAAACAATGCGACCCTTGCCTTCAACCGCTCGAACACGCTCACCCAGGGAACCGACTTCGCCAGCGTGATCGCCGGCACCGGCATTGTCAGCCAGGTTGGCAGCGGCACGACGGTGCTGAACGGTGCAAACACCTATTCCGGTGCCACCACCATCGTCGCGGGTGTATTGAACATTCAAAACAATACCGCTCTCGGCACAACCGCGGGCGCGACCTCGGTCACCGCAGGTGCGGCGCTTGAGGTTCAAGGCGGTCTCACGGCCGTGGCGGAGAACCTCACCTTGAACGGCACAGGTGTGTCCAACGACGGCGCGCTGCGCAGCATCAGTGGCGCGAACCTGTTGAGCGGGACCGTGGCCCTCGGCTCGACCGGAGTGCGTATCAATTCTGACACCGCCGCCAATGCCCTGACCTTGAGCAACGCGGCGGGTATCACGGGAACCGGGTTCAATCTCACCGTCGGCGGCGCGGGAGACACCGTCATCTCCGGTGGGGTCAAGACTGGCGCGGCCGCTACTCTCACCAAGGACGGCGATGGAACTCTGACGCTTGACGGAGCAAGCACCTATACGGGTGCGACTACCATCACCGCTGGCACACTCCTCCTCCAAGGCGGAGTGGGTTATGCGACTTCGGGCTTTGCAATCGCATCGAATGCCGTGCTGGAATTGAACACTTCAGCAACCACCAGCTACTCGACGACAACGTTCTCCGGCGCGGGAACACTGCGCAAGAGCGGAACTGGAACTGCACAGTGGGCCAGCGCGGTCGCAACCTTTGCCATGAACTCCGGTTCGCTGATCGATGTGCAGGGGGGCATCTTCACGGGCGGTTCGAATGCCAATGAAGTTTGGACCAATAACAAGTCGGACCTCAACGTCGCGAGTGGGGCCATTTTCGAAACCGTCGAGGCCAATGTCCGTGTGGATGCCCTTTCCGGCAGCGGCGTGATCGCCACCGGCTACAATGGATCCGGCTACACCGCCCTGACGATTGGTGTGGCCGGTGACGATGGGATTGAGAGCAATACCTTCACCGGCACGCTGGCCAGCGGTCACTTCAGCGGCAACATCACCAAGATCGGAAGCGGTACGCAAATATTCACCGGCAGCGGGGGCACCTACACCGGCAACCTGACCCTCAGCGATGGGGTGTTCAGCATCGACACCATCGCGAACGGCGGGCTTTCCACGACCATCACCACCACGGCCAACAGCAACACCGCCACAGTGGCTGACGCAACCGGTCTGCAGGTTGGCATGGCCGTGTGGGTAAACAATAACGTCAGAGCCGTGGTTCCTTTTGGAACTACGATCACCGCGATCAGCGGCAACACGCTTACCTTGAGCAACAGCACGGGCGTACTTGCGGCAACAAACAAGACTACCGCCATCGGCTTCGGCAACGGACTCGGTATTGGCACCAATGTAGCGGCGCGCCTCGTCTTTGACGGTGGCACGCTGCAATACACGGGTGCGACGGCAAGCACGGACCGCAACTTCACGATCAACGCTGGCAAAACGGCCACGATCGACATTTCAAACGCCGCGACCAATCTGACCATCTCCGGCGCGAGCACGACGACGACGGGCGCTCTGGCCAAGATCGGATCCGGCGCTCTGTCGCTGACCGGTGCCAACACCTACACGGGCGGCACCGCGGTCAAAGATGGCAGCCTCATCCTCGCGGGCGGTAATGACCGTCTCCTGAACACAGGCTCCGTCGTCCTCGGTGATGTCGCCACCAGCGGAAAAATGGTCCTCGGCGACACCACCTCCGCCAGCAACCAAACACTCGCCGGCCTCACCGCCACCGGCCTCGGTGGCAGCGTGGTCGGAGGGAATGCCACCACCGATTCCATGCTCACGCTCAACATCGCCTCCGGCACCAACACCTTTGGCGGTGTCCTCGGTGGTGCTGGCACCAATGAGAACAAACTCACATTGACCAAGGCAGGAAGTGGCACGTTGGAACTCTCAGGTGCCAGTACCTACAGCGGCGACACCACGGTTTCGGCCGGAACCCTGGTTCTCGCCAACAACAGCGCGGCGGGAAGCGCAGGAGACATCAAACTCAACGGCTCGACCTCCACCCTGCAGATCAACAGCGGAATCACCGTTGCCAACGACATCATGGTCTCGAACTCAGCCGCAAGCGTGAGCCGTAATGTGGCGTCCAGCGCCGCCTACACCGTAGGCAGCAGCGCGGGCCTTACGAGCGACTTCAGCGCCGATAGCAAGCCAAACACCACCGCCAAGATTCTCGCTGGGACCAATAGCGGCAGCGCGACGGATCTGACCATGAAGTTCGACACGACATTGCCCGTGGCTCCATCGAACGACCCCATCCGCCGGACGGATATTTTTACGCTCACCGGAGTCTCTGCCAATGCGGCAACGACGGGAATCGCGGATGATACCGACACCTTCGTCATCCAACTCAGCGCCGCGGCCCTCGCCACGGACAGTGTGCTGGCTTGGGACAACGGCAGCAGCTGGGTGAACGCGGTGGCAGGCAACAAAGGCACGAACACCACCAATTCCAATTACCTGAACTACCAAGGATCATTCGCCGATTTCCTCAATTCCTATACGTTCGATGCCGCTACCATGTTGGGGGCCTATGGAGTGGGAGGTAACACCGTCTGGGCTGTCGTGGACCACACCGGCAGCTTCGCGGCGATTCCCGAGTCCACCAGCGCCTTGGTCGGTCTGCTCATCGGAGCCGGCCTGCTGCGCCGCCGGAGAGCGGTTCAAGGTTGAATGTTGAATGTTGAATGTTGAATGTTGAATGGAAGAGGCGCTTCGCGTTGGGGCGGGGCACTTGCGGGGTTTTCCGCCGGGTGATCTCCGGGCGGAATGAATTCCTCGGTCCAGTGGAAGGGCCGCTTGATTTCCGGGAACCGGCAGCGGTCCTCCGGAAACCGCGATGAATTGGTACAGAAGGGAAGCGAGAATCCATCATCTGGATTCCGCAGACGTCATGCCTTGGCGCAACTCCAGCAGATGCGTGAGGCAATCCCTGGAAGCCCTTCGCTCCCGGTTTCCCCTGAGATCATCTCCTGTTCAACCATCGTCCTTGCCGCACCAGAACCCGCGCTGCGCTGGAGTGTGGACGGAGGAGTCACCCGGGTGCGGCGCGTCATCCGCACCGTGGCGGCGGATTGCATCCGCCATGCCAGCCCACCCAAGAACCTGATGGAGTGCTGAGCAGAACCATCTCCGAATTCAAGGGCATGGTGGTTGAAAACCGCCGCCACGATTCCGCTCCCGTTGGACGGGAGGTTCAATGATTCTGTCATCGAATGATTCTGTCACCTCCATCCCCCCGCGGGTGGCGTGAAGAATCGGCGGAGTCGTTTCGGGGAGGCTTGTGGCGTCAGCCGTTGAGCACCCAGCCGTCGCGGTATTTGCGGCTGAGGAATTCGTTGGCCTCGGGGGCGTTGGTGACCTTGCCGGCCGCGCCGTCGTATTCGATCTTCTTGCCGACGCGGTAGGCGACGAGGCCCAGCAGCATCTGCTCGATCATGTTGGCGCTGTATTCGAAATCGCAGGCGGTCTTGAGCGCGGGGTTCTTGCAGGCGTCGATCCACTGCTGTTGGAAGTGGCCGACGGGCGGGAGGAGGTTTTCCCGGGTCCGGGGCTTGAAATAGGTGAGGTCCGCATCGCCGCCGAAGGGGAGAATCATGCGCGAGGTGAAATCGGCAACGAGGAAGCCTTTGCTGCCCTTGAACCAGACTCCGTGGTCGATGGCCTTGAGGTCGATGGCGCGGTTGGGGGAGCGCGGCATGAGGCCGCCCTGGTACCAACTGACGCGCAGCGGTCCGCGCCAGTCGTTGGCGGCGTATTCGAAGTGGGACTCGCACTCGACGGGGGTGACTTCGGGGTTGAAGGCCTCGCCTTTCGCCTCGGCGGAGGTCGGGATGCCGGCGTCCACGGCGTTCCAGAGCAGGTCCATGGTGTGGCTGCCCATGTCACCGATTTGGCCCGCGCCCCAATCCCAGAACATGTTCCATTCGAGGCAGTTCATGCCGGGACCGCCCTTGAAGTAGGCGGGATTGTAGGGCCTGTCCGGAGAGGGGCCGAGCCAGAGGTCCCAATGGAATCCGGCGGGCGGAGCGCCCTCGGCGGGGAAGTATCCCTTGCGGCGGATCTGGCGGTTGCCCCAGGCGGCGGCGGACTGCAGCTCGCCGATGGCTCCATCGCGGATGAGTTCCCTGATGCGGTTGAAATTCGGATCCGCATGGCGCTGCATGCCGACCTGGGTGGCGAGCTTGTCTTTTTTCGTGAGCCAGTTCGCACGGACGACGCGGGCCTCCTCGACGGTGATGGCGAGGGGTTTCTCGCAATAGACGTGGAGGCCGCGGTTGAGCGCCCAGTTGGCGATGAAGGCGTGGTGGTGGTCGGCAGTGCAGATGACGACGGCGTCGAGGTCCTTCTGTTCGAGGCACTTCCGCCAGTCGGTGTAGGTCTTGGCACCGGGGAAGCGTTGGAGGGCCTCGGGGAAGCGGGCCTCGTTGACGTCGCAGAGGGCGACGACGTTTTCCTTGCCGAGCGAGTCGTAGTGGGCGAGTCCGCGGCCCCACACGCCGATGAGGGCGATGTTGAGCTTGTTGTTGGGGGAGTTCGTCCCGGCCATGACGCCGCCGGGAAGGATCAGCAGTCCGGCGCCGGTGAGGGTGGATTGGTTGAGGAACTTGCGGCGGTTCATGGCGGCGGGGAAAGGAAGGTGGAGCTGCGGCGGGCGGGATGCCCGCACCACGGGATCAGCCGGCTTTTCCGAAGACTTCCACCTCGATGTAGTGGTTCATCTCGTTGGAGGTGTTGCCGTTGCTGTAGAGGCGGACGTAGCGGCCCTTGGAGCCCTTGCCATCGGCGATCATGCCGAAGCGGGATTCGACGTAGGGGTTGTCGGCGCCCTTGCCCATTTTCGAGGAGTCGTCGTAGTCGTTGTTGAAGATGGTGGTGACGCCAGTCTTGAACTCCGGATCATCGGAAACCTGGATGATCACGTCGTTGTAGGCGCGCTTCTGGGAGTGGAAGTGCCAGAGCCAGACGGCGGAGACGGTGGCGGATTTCTCGAGGTCGATCTGCACCCATTGCAGGCCGTCGAGGAGCTCGACGAAGTAACCTTCACCGGCGTCCTTGTCGCCATCGGTGACGAGGGTGAGGTCGCCGATGATGGGATTCGCGTCGCTGGAGGTGACTTTCTTGCCCTTGGAGAGCAGTTCGGTGCCGGCGGGGACGAGGAATTCCGGGGCCTTGGAGGGAGCCTGGACGAGATTCGGGACGTTCATCGGCTTGGGTGTGCCTTCGATGAGTTCCGGTGGGAACTCGGTGGTGAGGGGCACGCCGCCGGGGGTTCCGCCGGAGGGTGTGGCGGCGGCCGGGGCTGCCTCGGTGGAGCCGCCTGCGGCGGTGCCGGTGGATTCGGTCTTCTTGCCGCAGCTCGGGAGGGCGAGGGCGGAGACGGCGAAGAGGGCGGGTAGGATCAGTTTGGTTTTCATGCGTTAGACGGAGAGGTGTTCGGATTTCAATTCGATGGGTTGTTTGGCGAGGGCGGAGGGATTGACCCAGAAGATGGGGGCTTCGCTTTCGAAGGCGTGGCGGGCATCGCAGTTGAGCTTGGCCTTGCCGCGCACGGCGTCGAAGAAGTTCTCGAGGTGCGGCTGGTGGGCCGGCTTGCCGAATCCGCCGGGCAGGTCGAAGATTTCCGGCGCGGCCGATTCGTAGGACGCGACGGCCCCCTCGGTGGCGGCGGGTTTCGGCGGGGCCGGCTTGCGGACGAGGAATCCGCGGTCCACGAGGCTGTCCCAGGAAGGGGCCGCGTCCTCGCGGTAGATGGCCGAGCTGGCCGAGATCTCGGAGATCTTCACGGTGGCCTGGGTGCCCATGAAGCTTTCCCAGAAGCCGCCGCCGTAGCTGGTGGTGGTGAGCACCTGATAGAACGCGCGGACCTCGCCCTGCGGCGTGTCGTAGTCGAAGATGCACATCACGTTGTCGAAGTGCTCGCGATCCTTGAAATAGGAGTTGCCGCCGGAGGCGAAGACGGACCTGGGGGCGGTGCCGATGAACCAGTTGAAGATGTCGATCTGGTGGGCTCCGAGGTCGGAGATGGGGCCGCCGGAGAGGTCGCGGTAGGTGCGCCAGTTCATGAACTGGTGCATGTCCTTGAATCCGTATTTGGAGAGGATGGCGGGGTCGATGGCGAGTTTCTTGTTGAAGCCGATGTCCTGGGAGGCTCCGAGGGAGCGGTTCCACTGGGCGTTGGCGTTGGTGAGCTGGCCGCAGATCCGGTTGCCGTTGATGAGCTTGTCGAGGGTGTAGCGGTAGCGCGGGTTGCTGCGGCGCTGGTGGCCGATCTGGCAGAGTTTGCCGGATTTCTCCATGGCTTTGACCATGGCGCGCGCGCCGTCGATGGTGTTGGACATCATTTTCTCGCAATACACGTGGAGGCCGGCCTCAAGGCATTTGACGGTGTGAGGCGAGTGCCAGAAATCGGGGGTGGCGACGACCACGGCGTCGAGGCCCTTTTCGGTGGCGAGCATTTCGTCGATGTCCATGTAGCCCTTGGGCGTGTGGCCTTGGAGGGCGCGGACCTTGGCGATGCCGCCCTTGAGGTTGTAGTCCCAGATGTCGCAGACGGCTTGGAAATGGAGGCCTGGGATGTTGGACATGGCCTCGAAGAGGACGCGGCCCTGCTTGCCCATGCCGACGAGGGCGACGTGGAGCTTGTCGCTGCCGTCGGCATTGGCGGCGCGGAGGATGTTGGGGGCGCCGAGGACGAGTCCCGCGCCCGCGCCGGCGACGGTCTTCGAGAGGAAGTCCCTGCGGCTGATGTGGAAAGGGGAAGGATTCATGGGGTTACCATTTCTTGAGGATGGAGAGGCGGTCGTGGCGGGCGATGGCGAGGGCCATGACGATGAGGATCATGTGGACGCCCAGCCAGGAGACGCCGTCGTCCTGCTTGATGAGGATGAGGCCCCAGGTGAGACTGATGTAGAGCAGTCCGAGCAGGAAGAGGGAGGTGCGGTAGGCGATGCCGAGCAGGATGGTGATGCCCAGCAGGAGCAGGGCGGGGCCGAGGATCTTGTCGTAGAGCGGGAGCGCGAACTTGAGCATGAGCGGCTCGGCCTCGAATTTCTTCATGAGCGCGGCCGGGACGCCGTGGTAGTTTTCCAGCGCGTAGTTCTTCACCGCTCCCGCCGCGGTCAGGCCGTATTCGTTGGGCGCGCCGTCAATGCTGACCACCTGATCGGAGGACTTGGTTCCCGCATATTTCTCGACGCCGGTCTGGATGGCGCGCACCGCGAGCCAGAGCCGGAGGAGGAGGGAACCGTAAATGAGGGAGAGCGTGTTGGCACAGCACGACTTCGGGTGGCAGCAGGATTCTTCAGCTTCGGTGGACATGGTCGGTGGATTCGGTTGGTGGTGGAAGGAGGATTTCCGGAATCGGAGGAATGGGCAAACCTATAGTCGCCGCGGACCGGGGCGCGGGTGGCCGGCCTGGCAGGCTTTGCAGAGGGCCACGGCACGGGTGCCGGGAGCATTCCGGCCGCGGGCCCTGTGGGATGCGGAAATCATGAACGTGACGCGTTTACGCTTCCGCGAAGGGTGGGTCTTTCAACGGATTCCTGAGATTCGGCGGGTTTTTTGGAGGGCCTCCCGGGGTCTTCCCATTCGGGGGGGATGGCGGGCCGCGCCGGGGCGTCAGCGTTTTTTCCGCAGACGTTTGCCGCTCAGCCGCGTGGCGATGAGGTTCGGGCAGCGGCCGTTGATGCGGAGCTGCTCGCAGGAGGCCTCGATTTTGAGCGTCTGCCGGACCGGCCGGAAGCCGAGGCGCCGCGTGACGCAGTCGTTGAGCGTGTCGATGTGGGCGTCCTCAAATTCCACCACCCGGCCGCAATCGATGCAGACGAGGTGGTTGTGCGAGGGTTTGTCCAGAAAGTTGGGATCGTAGGTCGTCTGGTTGTCACCGAGATCAATTTCGCGGAGCAGGTCGGCCTCCACCAGCAGGCCGAGTGTGCGGTAAACCGTGGCGCGCGAAATGTCGCTGCTGGATTTCCGGACGCGGTCGAACAATTCCTCCGCGGTGAAGTGCTCGTCTTTGGAAAATGCGGACTTGATAATCAAGTCGCGCTGGCCTGTCCGCCGCAAGCCCTTGCGGCGGATGAATTCATCGAGCCGGTCCCGCAATCCTTCGTCCATGGGGCGAGGCTAGGCGCTTCCCGCGGCGACGGGAAGCGGAAACCTGCCATGCTGGCCCGCCATCCGAAGCCATTCCGGGCCCTCCCGACGGCCGCTTGGGGGGCAGCCGGCCGGGTGCTTCGGGGACGAAAGATTGCTGATTAGATCAATTGACGGCGGTTCCGCGGATCCTCTAATCTTCAAATTGCATGTACCCCCAATCGCACCCCGCGCCTGTCTTGGCTCCCCCCGCATACATGGGCGTGGGTCTTGAAAGTGCGATGGCCCGCTTTCCTTTGATTCTGGAAATCCTCGGACATCTCCAGTCCGCCGAAGTCCCCCTGCCCGGGGACGCCGACCTGCGCCACGGGTGTCAGCGCGCGCTCACGGCCATGATGGCCGCCCTCAGCCGGCTCGACCCCGCCGGCGAGGACGGAACCAAGGGCCGGGTCCGGGCCGACCTCGATTGGATCCAAAGTCCGGCTGCGGCGCGACTGATCGATGCCGACCAGCTTCAGCGATTCCAGCAACTCATGGAACGCATGGCGGGCCATGAGTGCCGACACCAATGACTTTCCGCGCCGGGGAGCGCCGAGGCCGCGGGGCTCATGACAATCACCGCGTTCGGCGCTCCCGGGCCGGATCCCCCCCAAAAAAAACCAAAACCTCCCCCGGATGAAAGCCGCTCCGACCGATTTCGATGCCCCAGGCCCCCACGACGAACGGCCCGGATCGGCCCACCCGGACGGGAACGGCGCGTGGAGGTGGATCATCTGGATCTCCTGCGCCGTCATCGATCTTCTCTTGGTTGCCGGGATGGTCTGGTGGTTGTGGGGCTAACGTGAGATGGCTGCGGCCCGTTTGCTCCGGCGGAGTTCCCGCTCCCGCAGCCAGAGGAAAATCACGGGGGTGACGATGAGGATGTGCAGCAGGCTGGAAATCATCCCGCCGATGACCGGGGTGGCGAGCGGTTTCATGACTTCCGCGCCCTGGCGGTGGCTCCACATGATGGGCAGGAGGCTGGCCACGATGGTGGCCACCGTCATGACCTTCGGGCGGAGGCGGAGGCGCGCGCCGTCCTTCACGGCCAGCATCAGATCGGCGCTGGTGAAGGCCGCGCCTTTTTCGGCCATCCGGGCCTTCACGGTTTCCTCCAGATAGACGACCATCACCACGCCGGTCTGCACGGCGGTGCCGAAGAGGGCGATGTAGCCGACCCATACCGCGCCGTTGAAGTTGTAGCCCGAGAGCTTTTGCAGCAGGACGCCGCCGCTCAGGGCGAAGGGCACGGCGAGCATGACGTGGGCCGCTTCCAGCGCGCTGTGATAGACGATGTAAAGCAGCACGAAGATCACCAGCAGAACGATGGGGAACACGACCTGCATGGTTTTCACGAAACGCCGCTGGTTTTCATATTCCCCGGTCATCTTGTAGGACATGCCCTCCCAGTTCACGGTCTTGAGTTTCCGCTCCACTTCCTGGACGAATCCGCCCAGATCGCGGTCCTGGACGTTGGCCTGCACATAGCTCCTCAGACGGCCGTTTTCCGAAGCGATCTCATTCGCCCCGATGCTGCGGGTGATTTTCGCGACCATGCCCAGCGGAATGTAGGGAGTGCTCGCGGCATCGTCGCCACCGACCGGAGTTGCTGCGGGGATGGCTCCTCCGCCCATGCCGCCGCCCATGCCACCGCCGCCCTGTGGAGCGGCGGGCGCGCTCATGCCGGGCTTGGCGGCGATGAGAATGCGGCTGAGTTTTTCGATGTCGTCGCGTTCGCCACGCTCGACGCGGATCTGGATGGGGAAGCGCTGGCGGCCTTCGATGGTGGTGCTGACATTCTTGCCGCCGATCGAGATTTCCACGGCATCCAGCACGTCCTTCGCGCTGAGGCCGTAGCGGGCCATCGCGATGCGGTCCACTTCGATGTTGAGATAGGGTTTCCCCTGCACGCGCGACGGCGAGACACCGGCCGCGCCATCGATGCCGTTGATGAGCTTCTCGATCTCGAAAGCCTTGCGCTGGATGGCATCGAGATTATCGCCATAGATCTTCACGCCGACCTGCGCGCGGATGCCGGTGTAGAGCATGAGGATGCGGTTTTCGATCGGCTGCAACAAGGCGGGGACATAGCCTGGGACCTGCTTCATCTTCTCGGTGAGCTCGGCCTTGAGTTTTTCCATCGTCATGCCCTCGCGCCACGCCGGGTTGCGCTTCACGCGGAATTTCCCATCCGGAATGTATTCGGGTTTGAGCATGATGGTGGTCTCCAGCATCTCCGTGGGCGCGGGATCGGTGGCGGTTTCGAAGCGCCCGAGCTTGCCGGCCACCGTCTCCACCTCGGGGGTTTGCGCGAGGATCTTGTCCTGCCACGACATGACGCGCTGGATTTCCTTGAGGCCGGTTTTCGGCATCATCACGGGCATGTAGAGCAGGCTGCCCTCGTTGAGCGGCGGCATGAATTCCTTGCCGAATCCGGTGACCAGCGCGGCCAGGCGGGGATAGCCGGCATCCCGGATTTGTTTCACCGTGGCGCGCGGCAGGCCGAACGCCTCCAGCAATGCGAATGAAAGGATCAGGAAGGCCGCGGTGATCACCGTCTTGCGGTGGTGGAGCGCCCAATCGAGCGTGGGTTCGTAGATCCGGAGCAGCAACTTCATCACGATGTTCCGGTCCTCGGCATGGAACGGTCCGCGCACGAGCAACGAACAAAGCACGGGAACGAGCGTGACGGCCAGTAGCGTGGAGCCGATCATCGCGAAGGTCTTGGTGAAGGCCAGCGGGTGGAACAGCTTCCCCTCCTGCCCGGTGAGTGCGAAGACCGGAACGAAGGCGAGGATGATGATGGCCATCGCGAAGAAAATCGGCCGGCCCACTTGTTTGCAGGCGGCCAGCGTCGTTTCCCAGGTTTCGTGGCGGGTGAGCGCTCGTTTCTTCTCCTCCTCCGCCTTTTCGCAGTGCCGAATGACGTTCTCCGTCACCACGATCGCCGCGTCCACCAGCACGCCGATGGCGATGGCGATTCCCGTCAGTGACATGATGTTGCTGGTGATGCCGAACTCCTTCATCAACAGGAAGGAAACGAGGATCGAGATCGGCAGCGGCAAGGTGACGATGAGGATGCTGCGGAAGTGCCACAGGAAAATGATGTGGGCGAGGGTGACGAGGATGATTTCCTCGATGAGCGCGTGCTTGAGCGTGTCGATGGTGCGGTCAATCAACTCACTGCGGTCATAAAACGGCCGGATCGTGACGCCGGGCGGGAGACTGGAGGCGATTTCGTCGATCTTTTGCTTCACGCGTTCGATGACGGCTTTGGCGTTCTCGCCGGTGCGCATGACGACCGTGCCGCCGACCGCTTCATGGCCGTTCAAATCGAGCGCACCGCGGCGGTAATCGCCGCCGATCTGGATGGTGGCGATGTCCTTCAGATAGACCGGCGTGCCGTCCACGGCCTTGACCGTGACGAGTTCGAGATCCTCCGGACCGGTGACTAGGCCGATGCCGCGCAGGACGAACTCCGCGCCGTTTTCCTCGACGGTTTTGCCCCCGACGTTGAGGTTGGCATTCTGCACGGCTGTCATCACCTCCATGAGCGTGACGTTGGCCGCACGCATCTTGGTCGAGGAAAGCTCGACCTGGTATTGCTTCACGAAGCCGCCGATGCTGGCGACTTCCGCAACGCCCTGCACGCTGGCGAGATCGTAACGGATCTTCCAATCCTGCAACGAACGGAGCTGTGCCAGATCGTAGCCACCGTCCCCGGCCTTCTCCGGATCGACGTGGAGGTAATACTGATAGACCCAGCCGAGTCCCGACGCGTCCGGGCCGAGCTGGGGCTTCACGTTTTCCGGCATGGAGCCCTGCAGGTAGTTCAAGCGCTCCAGCACCCTGGCGCGGGCGAAGTAGGTGTCGATCTTGTCCTCGAAGATGATGGTGATGAGCGAGAACCCGAACATCGAGGTGGCGCGCACCTCCTTCACCCCGGCCAATCCCTGCAGGCCCGTGGACAAGGGGAATGTCACCTGGTCCTCGACTTCCTGCGGGCTGCGGCCCATCCAGTCGGCATAGACGAGCACCTGGTTTTCCGTGAGATCCGGGATGGCGTCCACGGGCGTGAGGCGGATGGCGCGGATGCCGAGGGCCACCAACAGAAGTGCGGCGCAGATGACGAGAAAACGGTTCCGCAAACTCCATTCAATGGTTTTTTCAATCATGATCTTTCAGGGTTTGATCTCCTCGCCGCATTCGGACATTTCCTTGCCGAAGAATGGATTCGCCATGGCCCTGCCGCCGGTTTGGATCCAACGCGCCTTTCTGGGCACGCCGGGGACGGCTTCGTCCACCATGCCGCATTCGTAGATTTGGAAATCCGGGGTTTGTCCGGCTTTGCGCAGCGGCTCAAGAATGGCGGTGGCGGCCACCGTGAACTTGTGGAACGCGGCGCGCGCGGACTTCAAATCGTCAAAGCCGTGGAAATGACGGGCCTTGTCGAGCGCGTCGAGGTTCTCCACATCCGACTTGAGGATTTTGACCATGGCCCCGGTTACATCCATCGCCGGTTCGCTGGCCTTGTTGAATGCGGCGAGATCATCCACGGAAAGCGCGGTGGCCATGGCATCGGCCACCTTGAGGAATTCCGCGATGGATTTCTTCTGAGCCTCGTTCAGCCCGGTCCGGGCCGCGACGGGCACCATGGTTTCAGGCGGAGCCATGAACGCGCGGTTCATCTCCGCCTGGCCGTCGATCAGGAGATTGCCGTTGGTCACGACCTGATCGCCCTCCTTGAGTCCTGATAGAACCTCGACCAGCGTGTCACCGCGGCGTCCGGTCTTGAGCACGGTGTGTTCGTAGGCTCCGCCGGTCTTGTCCACATAGACCACGGCTTCCGGTCCGGTCTGGATCACGGCGGAACGCGGAACCGTCAGGACGGGAGGGGACTCGAGTTCAATCAATCCATCGGCGTAAAGACGGTGGAGGAGTTCTCGCCTGCCATTCACAAGCGGGTTCTGCAGCTCGACGCGCACCTTGGTGGATCGGGTGGCCTCGTCGAAATTCGGATCGATGAAGGTGATTTTCCCGGTGAAGGTCTTGTCTGGGATCGACGGCGTGGTGACCTTCACGGTGAGTCCGTTTTCGATCCACGGCATGTCTTGTTCGTAGGCGCGGAACATGAACCACATGGTGGAGAAATCGGCGATTTCGAAGAGCTGCTGGCCGGTGGCGACGTATTGCCCTTCATAGACGGATTGGGCGACGACGGTGCCGCTGATGGGGCTGAGGATCTGCGAGGTGAGCGAATCCGCGGGTTTCTGGTCGAGCGCGTCGATCTGTGCGGGTGTCAGGCCCATCTGGCGGAGGCGCAGCGCGGTGTTTTTGCGCAGCTCTCCGCCGAGCTGGCGGTATTCGCGCTCCGCCTGGAGCAGTCCGGGACTGTAGAACTCCGCGAGCGGCTGGCCTTCGGCAACCTCGGCTCCGATGTAGTTCACGTGCAGCTTGTCGATGCGGCCGTCCACGTATGCCGAGAGCACGCGGTGGCGCATGGCGTTGTCATCGATGGTGCCGGACACGCGCAGGGTGCGGACGAGCGGGCGGGTTTTCGCTTCGGCGGTCTGGACATGCAGCACCTGGATCTGGTTCTGCGTGAGTGCGACGACGTTGCCGCCGCCGGACTCATCGAAGCCTTTCTCGCCTTCGTAAACCGGCGTGAGTTCCATGCCGCAGATGGTGCAGCGACCGGGCTTGTCGCTCTTGATCCACGGGTGCATGGCGCTCTGATAGAAGAGCGGCTTGCGCTCCGTAGTGGCGGTGGATTGTGCGGATTCCGGATGGATGTTCCGGAGGGCGAACCAGGTGCCTGTTGCGGCCAACAGGGCGGTGATCAGGATGGTGAGGAATGTTTTCATGATTTCAGCGGTCAGGGACCAGGGTTTGGAGTTCTTCCAGCGCGGCGAGCTGCATGGCGATCATGCGGCGCTGTTCGAGGCGGATGGCGAAAAGCGAGCGTGCGGAATCGAGCAGGTCGCCCAGCGGGGCTTTGGAGCTGACCCACGCGGCTTCGGTGGTTTGGGTGGCTTTGAGGGCCTTTTCATGGATTTGACCGGAAAAGGCGCGTGCCTGGGCTGCGGCGTTGGCGGCCTCGGTGACGGCGGACAGAACCATGGCGGCGACTTCGCGGCGCATGGTTTCCACATCGCGCCCGGCGGCGGCTTCGCGGCTTTTCGCCGCATCGACCTTCGCCCGGTAGGCACCGTCGTTGAACCACGGCAGGCTCATCTTCACGCCGAAGGTGGTGCTCGTGACGTCGCCGGTGTCGGAGTAAATCCTGGTATCGATGCCGACCGCGAATTCCGGCAAGCGCTCGCGGTCCGCGATGCGGGTTTCCGCCTTGGCGGCACCCGCCATTTCGGTCATCGAGCGGACTTTTGGATTCGCATGGGGGATGCGTGCGATCTCGGCTTGGGCAAGCGGCACCGGCGGCGGTTTGTCCGGGAGTCTCATCTCCGGCCATGGCGCATCCAGCGGACGGCCGAGTGTGAGGTTGAGCTTTTGGGCGAAGCCCTCGCGTGTCCGGCGGGCGGCATCGAGCATCTGCTGGTCCTTCGCCAGTTCGGTCTCCATGCGCAGGGCGTCGGTGCTGGAACCCATTGGATCGGCGGCCATCTGTCTGGCGTTTTCGGCCATGGCGGCGAGCCAGGTGATCTGGGATTGCTGTAGCCGGATGGATTCGTCGGAGAGCGCGAGTTCGATGGCGGCCCGGGCGGCTTCGGCTCCAGCGGCGATGGAGGAGCTGCGGGCATTTTCGGTTTCCGCGCGGCCCATGGCCTCCATTTTGCGGCGTTCCGCGTCGAACATGCCCGGCTTTGGCAAGGCCTGCTCGATGCCGAACATGAGGTCGCCTTCGTCCATCTGCATCATTTCATCCGCAGCCATGAAACCGAATCCGACCATCGGATCATTCCAAAGGCGTACGGAGCGGGCATCCCTGGTGGCGGCGGCGGCGCGGTATTGTCCGGCCACGGCGGACGGGTGATTGAGCGCGGCCTCGGACCTCAGTTTTGATAGAAATCCTTCCTCAAGCAGCCGTGTTTCGCCGGCATGGAGCAGGCTTCCGGCCACGACAAGGCCGGTGAAAAATGGAAATGGAAATTGCATGGTTCATATGAGTCAGTGGTTGGAATCGGGGTTCCAAACGCCCGCGGTTAGCCAAGGCACGGGGTGGCCGGGATGAGCGGGCACAATTCGCCTGGGAAGGCGCGAACTCAGATGACGAACGAGCAGAAGGCGACCGACAAGCGGGTGCCTTGGTAGCCGGAGGGCATTCCGGCGAGCGGTGCGGCGGCCACCGGCGGCGGCGCGGGGGGCCCGCGGACGATCTCCACGGACAGGCGGGTTTCCGTGATTTTCACGGGCGGGACTTTCAGGCTGTCACCCGGAAGGATGGGTGCGGGCTGGGGCTCCGGCCCGGACTGGCCGTCGTCCGCGCAGTGGCAGGATGCCGGAACCGGGCAGCATTCGCAGGCATCCTCGGCGATGCGGCAGGATTCCCTGGCCGCGGCCGCGGCTGGCAGGACCTGCACGAGCTGGAACACCAGCGTGAGGAGCAGGGCGATGGCCGGTTTCACGTTCATCCGCGGATGAGAGTATTTGGAAACCGGAAATCTTCCAAATGATTTTCCTGCGGGATTCACGCCCGCTTCGCCAGGATCGAATCAAGCACCTGGCCACCGGCCACGATCTCGATGGGACGGTTGCCGGGGGACATCAGCTCCTTGTCCGCGTTGATGCCGATCTGGTGGTAAATCGTGGTGGCGAAATCCGCGACTCCGACGGCGTTTTCATCGACCTCGCCGCCGAGGGCGTCGGACGCTCCGTAAACGAAGCCGCGTTTCACGCCGCCGCCGGCGAGCATGGTGGAGAAGACTCGCGGCCAGTGATCGCGGCCGGCGGTGGGGTTGATCTTCGGGCTGCGGCCGAACTCGGTGGTCACCATGACGAGAGTGGTGTCCAGCAAGCCGCGGCGGTCGAGATCGCGGATGAGCGCGGCGATGGCCTTGTCGGTGGAGGGCATTTCCTTCTCGATGCCGGCCTTGAGGTTGTCGTGGTGGTCCCAGCCGCCGGCGGTCAGGGAAACGAAGCGCACGCCGCCCTCGATGAGCCTGCGGGCGAGCAGCATGCGTTGCCCGGCGGCGTTGCGGCCGTATTCGTCCTTCAGCGCGTCCGGCTCGGCCTTGAGGTTGAAGGCCTCGCGCGCCTTCTGCGATGAGATGAGCTTGTAGGCGTGCTGATAGAACGCGTCCATCGAGCCGATGGCGTCGGACTCCTCAAGGCTGCGGAAATGATGGTCCACGGTTTCCAGCAGGGATTTCCTGCGGTTGAAGCGGGCCTCGTCCACGCCTGCGGGCAGGTTGAGGTCGCGCACCTTGAAGTCGCCCCGGGCGGGGTCCGAACCGAGGGCGAAGGGGCCGAAGGCGGAGGAGAGATAGCCGGAGTTCGCGTACTCGTTGGGCACCGAGGGCACACAGACGTAGGGCGGGAGGTCGTTGCGGGTGCCGAGTTCGTGGGAGATGACCGAGCCGATGGACGGGTATTCCAGGGCCGGCGAGGGGCGGTATCCGGTGAACATGTTGTGCGTGCCGCGCTCGTGGGCCGCCTCGCCGTGCGACATTGAGCGGATGACCGTGATCTTGTCGGCGATTTTCGCCGTCTCCTTCATGAACTGTCCGAACTGGATGCCGGGGATGGCGGTGTCGATGGCACCGAAGGGGCCGCGGTATTCGGCGGGCGCGTTCGGCTTCGGATCGAAGGACTCCTGGTGGGCGAGGCCGCCGGGCAGGAAAATCTGGATGATGCCCTGCGCCACGGGCGGGTGGGTGGCATAGGTCTTCGTCGCTCCCAGCGCCTGGTTCCTGAGAAACTGCGGCAACGTGAGTCCCAGCCCGCCGAGCAGGCCGACGTAGAGGAACTCGCGGCGCGAGCTGTAGCGGTCGAGCGGATTGCCCGGGCAGATCGGTTTCATGGCGGAACGGGAGAGGATGGAAATTACCTCAACCCACCTTTTACGAAAGGCCGGAGTTTTTCATTTCACGACGAAATGTGGCCGTGGAGTCCGCGGTCAGATTCCCAATCCCAGCTCTTCCGCCATGTCGTTTTCCTCCGCCTCGATGCGTTCGCGGGCGGTTTGCAGGTAGTGCTCGTCCAGCTCGATGCCGGTGAAAGCGGCGAGTTTCATGCGTTGTGCGGCCAGGGCGGAGGTGCCGATGCCGAGGAAGGGATCCAGCAGGCGGGTTTCAGCGCCCATGCCGTGGAGGCGGATGCATTGCTCGACGAGCGCGACGGGAAAGGTGGCGGGATGCGGGCGTTCCTTGTCGCGGGACTGGATGGTTTCGTAGGGGATGAACCAGGTGTTGCCGCGGCAGCGGAGATCGGCCCCGCCGGTGTGGCCCCAGCGGGCGATGTTGGACTTGTGGACGTAGGGCACGCCGGCCGCGCGGCGGTCGAGTTCGATGGCACCGCTCTTGGTTAGATGGAACACATACTCGTGGCAGTCGTTGACGAAGCGCTTCGAGTTGATGGGCTTGAAATGGCCGGCGCTGACTTGCTCGCCCTTCACGGTCTCGATGGTGATGGACTTGATCCAATGGAAGGTGTTTTGCAGGACGAACAGTGGATCGTCTCCATCCGTCAGGGCCAGGATGAGTTGATGTGGCATCAGCGGATTCGCGGGAGCCGCGCCGACGTTGAGGAAGAACGAGGCTCCGTCTGTCATCACGCGTTTCACTTCCGCCGCCCAGGCGCGGCACCACATGAGGTATTGTTCACGCGGTGCGGTGTCCTTGAAGGTCTTGTAGGAAATGCCGAGGTTGTAGGGCGGCGAGGTGACGACGAGGTCCACCGAGCCCGCGGCGAGCGTGGGCAGGATTTCCAGGCAGTCGCCTTGGTGAAGGTGGATCATGGATTTCCGATTTCCGACGACCGATCACTCACGCGTGATGGAGCAGGATCGAGTTGGCTCCGAAGTGGTCGGAGAGGATGTCCGAGACGATGACGATCGGGCTGCCGGGGCGGACGAGGTCGTCCTTGAGGAGTTGTGCGGTGACGCGCTGGATGGTTTCCTCGATGTTGGAGGAGAATGAGAGTTTCACGGCGCTCACTCCGCGGGTGAGGGCGAGCTTGCGGCAGACGCTCTCCTTCGGGGTGATGGCGTAGAAGCCGGCGGTGCGCGGGCGGAGCATGGCCACCTGGTTGGCGAGCACGCCCCGGCGCGTGAGCACGACGAGGCGGGCGTCCGGCAGCGAGTCCGCGAGGGTGACGGCGGCGCGGGCGACCTTCTGGCGTTCCTCGCGCAACAACATGCCCTGCCCGAAGCCTTGGCCGCCCGAGCGTTCCATGCGGGTGGAAATGCGGACCAGCGCGTCCACGCAGCGCTCCGGGTAGCGGCCGACGGAGGTTTCGCCGGAAAGCATGAGGGCGTCCGCCTCCTCGTAGGCGGCGTTCATGACGTCGGTGACCTCGGCGCGGGTGGGCGTGGGGTTGGTGATCATGGATTCGAGGAGCTGGGTGGCGACGATGACGCGGGTGCCGAGCTCGTGGCAGCGCTTGACGATGCGGCGTTGGAGGAGCGGGAGTTCCTCGAATTCGACCTCGGTGCCGAGGTCACCGCGGGCGATCATGATGACATCGGCCTCGCCGATGATGGCATCGATGTTCTTCACGGCCTCCTGATCCTCGATCTTCGCGATGATCTGGGCGTCGCCTTCGAGGGCTTTCATGGCCTCGCGGAGTTCGCGGACGTGGGCGGCGTCGCGGACGAACGAGCCTGCGATGTAGTCCGCCTCGCACTCCACGGCGAGGGCCAGGTCCTTGTGGTCCTTTTCCGTGAGGGCGGGCAGGTTGAGGCGGACTCCGGGCAGGTTGATGTGGCGCCGCGAGCCCATCGTGCCGGGGGTCTTGACGGTGCAGAGGATGCGGTCCGCCTCGACGGTGTCGATGCGCATGAGGAGGGCACCGTTGTCCACGACGAGCGTGTTGCCGATGGAGACGTCGCCCATGAGGCCGTCGTAGTTGACGGTGGTGGATTTCTCGACGGTGGGCTCGGTGCCGACCTTGCGGAATTCGACGACGTCCTCGGCCGCAAGGGTGAAGGGCTCCGGCAGGTCGCCGGTGCGGATCGAGGGGCCGGTGAGATCGAAGAGCACGGCGATGTGCGCGCCGAAGTGCTGCGCGCGGCGCCTGACCCGCTTGACCATTTCGGCCGCCCACTCGTGTTTGGCGTGGCTCATGTTGAGGCGGAACACGTTGGTTCCTGCGACCATGAGGTTGCCGATCGTTTCCTCGGATTCCGTGGCGGGGCCGAGCGTGCAGATGAGTTTGGTTTTGCGGGACATGGTGGATGCTGGAGTCGGGAGCAGCAGGTTTCGGGCCGCGGTCAGCCTTGGTCGAGGGTCTTCTCGGTGGCGGCGTCGATGATGGCGAAGCGCTCGCGGTTGAGTGATGGATCGGAGCGGAAGATGAGGCGTCCGGAGTGGGAGCGCTCGAGTTCTCCGAGCAGTTTCGAGTCCTCGCTCTTGAAGCGGTTGAGGACGTCGCTGTTCACGATGACGATGATGTCTCCGATGGTGTCGCGGTGTTTCTGGATGACGGTGTTGAGGCGGCGCTGGATCTCGACGGACATGGTCATCGGGGTCTTCACGCGGGCGCGGCCCTGGCAGTAGGGGCAGGGTTCGTACATCGAATCGCGAAGCGATTCGTTGAGGCGCTGGCGGGTCATTTCCATCAGGCCGATGGGGGAGATCTGGAGGACCTGGGTCTTGGCCTTGTCCTTCTTGAGCCGGTCCTTGATGGCCTTGTAAACCGCCTGCTGGTCTTTGCGGTGGCGCATGTCGATGAGGTCGATGACGACCAAGCCGCCGATGTTGCGGAGGCGGAGCTGGCGCGCGACTTCGCGGGCGGCCTCGATGTTGGTTTCGAGGATCATCTTGTCCACGTCCTTGGAGCCGCGGTTGCGGCCGGTGTTGACGTCGATGGCGATGAGGGCCTCGGTTTCATCGATGACGATGTATCCGCCGCATGGGAGCCAGACTTGGCGGGAGAAGGCCTCGTCGATTTGCTTCTGGATGCCGATGCGTTCGAAGATCGGCTGGGTGGAGGTGGGCATGTGGTGGACGCGGCGTTTGGCGCGGCGGGAGATTTTTCCGGCGATCTGGCGGATCATCTCGGTGG
>Ga0114938_1000827_pt1 | contig 22354 bp, 19 predicted proteins | sample AshMeaBigSpring_FD_88675 | JGI IMG/M metagenome (GOLD analysis project Ga0114938, IMG submission 88675) | Groundwater microbial communities from Big Spring, Nevada to study Microbial Dark Matter (Phase II) - Ash Meadows Big Spring | ecosystem: Environmental > Aquatic > Deep subsurface >...
CACCTGGAGCGCGGCGATGAGGCCCTGCTCCACGCCGTCGATGAGGACGCGCTCCATGTTGGTGACGTCCTCGACGACGCGGGTCATGATGTCGCCGGTGCGGCGGGAATCGAACCAGCGCAGCGGCAGGCGCTGGATTTTCGCGTAGAGGTCGGAGCGGATGTCGAAGATGACCTTTTGCTCGAAGGTGTTGTTGATGAAGATCCGCAGCGAGTTGAGGCCGTCCTTGCACAGGAAGCCGAGCAGCGCGATGCCCACCCACATGGGAAACTCGCCGTGGCGCGACGGATGCGGGATGATGTCATCGATCACATGGCCGGTGGCGTTCGGAAATACGAACACCGCAAGCGTCATGCCGACGGCGCAGAGCAACTGGGCCGCGGCCATGCCGGGGTAGTGGCGCAGGTAGGAGAAAACCCGGAGGATCGACTTCATGAAGGCCGCAGACCGTTGGCGCGGCCGCCGTGTTTGTAAAGCCAAGCCCGGGCCAAGATCAGGGCTGGCGCATCCAGACAGCGGTTCGGCGAAACGCGGAGCCCAGGAGCGCGCGCAGGAAAGCGTTGAGCGTGTGTGGATTGGAATCGATCACCCGTGAAACCCGCTCCCGGGTCTTCTCGGCGAAATCCCCCGCGATCTCCGCGGCTCCGCGGCTCGATTCCTCCATTTCATGGGGATGTTCTGCGGTGCCAGCCCTGCGGGCGCTCCGGAAGATTGATCTTTCCAGCAATCCTCCAAAACCTTCCGACTCCCCGCCAGCCGACTTCAAAGGATATGCGCAATGGATTCCGGGGAATGCCCTTCCCGCCGTTCCAGCACCCCGGACCTGTTCATTGCCATGGCTTGCCGCTCACTCCCCTATTCCACCCGGAAACACCTCCCCATCCGTCCGTATATCCGCCGCCCCCGGCCCACCCCGAAAATCCGCCCGCCAAGCCCCTGATATACGCACTCCCCCAAGGAAAAAGCTCGCAAAACCAACAGGTTGCACCAAACTGCCCACCACTGACCCACACCGGATATCACCCGGCCAGGTCATACGAATAAAGACTGTTGTGCCAAAAATGAAAGCCGTCTTCGCAACAGTTCTTTTGCTTTCGACAGCCGTGATCGCACGCGCCGCTGAGGGAGAACCGCAGAGACCTGCACCAGCCGAAGTCGCCAAGATTCTCGGCATCGACAAGAACCGAGTTTCCGCTGACGGCAAGGAGCAGCACCCGAAGCTAGACGGGAAGGTGATTTGGATGGCCACCTACCGGATTACGGGCGAACAGAATTGCAGCCTTACGATCACGCTGTTTCCGAACGACCGAATCAAGACGGACTTCATCGAGAAGATCGGCGCGAACCAGAGTGAATTTCAGAAGATCACCCGAGATGATGGCGATGTGATTTACCACTCGCTCGGTGATCGGGGCGACCAAGGAACCTTCTACGTGACGACGTTGATCAATCATGAGGACGATTGGGACATGACCGTGATGCTTTCTCGCGAACCCGGCGTCGATGAAACGAAGTTGCCCTTCACGATTGCCAAGGATGGGATCAGGCTGATTGGTGAGTTCGAGCTCGCCCTCAGAAAATCAAAAGCACAACAAGTCGAGGCACGCAACCCCCACTAGCCGCCTTGTCGGCGGAGTCGCCCGTATGATGAACCCCAACCCACGTCTCGACGCCCGCCCCCGCTAGTGGGGTTGCGTGCTCTTTGACGTTGTGCCGAAAACTAAGAGCCATGCATTTCGTAGCTGCGACAATAATTATACTGATTGAGCTGCCCGTCTTGGTGCTTACTTGGTTGATTCTAGCATTCAGGGGGACACGACCATTCTTGATTCGACTTGAAGCATCTACTTGCTGCCACGCCGAGACTCTTCGATTCAATGTAGAGGACGATCACTGGACAAGTCGCCGAATTCGCGGGTTGTGCTTCGATCTCAGTCCTACCTTATTCGATGTTGTCTTGGGGCACCTCAGCCTCATTGAAGCGATTCGTCTGACGAACCAGGTTGCGAGGGAAAGATCGCAATTTAAACAACCTCTTGGCGTCGCCCAACGCCTTCTTATTGTAGGTCTCTTTATCCTCGCTACATTGCTCTTGTGGATCGCATGGCAGCCAGTCTGAGTCGCCCAGAAATCGAGGAAGCACAATTTGATGCTCGCCGCCTCTCGGCTCGCACCCCTTCGGGGCACGTCGCTTCGCTCCTGTGCATCCCGCTCCGCGGTATGCGTTCTGACTCATCCGCCGTCGCTTTTGGCGATGGCGGGACAAGTCCGCCAGCAGCCTTTGCGGCTGCGCGTCGCCATGCGCACCGCTGCGGGATCGGCTCTCTGCGATTCTTCCCTCCACGCACTCAGCTTGTATGTTCCGCCGGAGCTCCGCGTTTCGATGCTGGCATTCGACGCCCATTCCGATGCGGTCGAATTACGGACATCAAAATAATTTACATGACTTGAGGAATCGGGCATCCTGTCGGCATGAAATTTCCGCTGGTGCTGTTGCTCGCGCTGCTCCCGTTCGCGGGGGGGCTGGTCTCGTGTTCGAGTCAGGTGAAGGCGCGGCGGCCGGTTTCCTACCGCTTTGAATACGGCCGCACGGCGATGTTGAAGAACGGGATCGCTTACGCGCCGCGAAACGCGCCCGCCGCCGTGAAGCGCGCCATCGCCGCGGGCAACCGGCTCCAGGGCAAGCCCTACAAATGGGGCGGCGGCCATGCCCGGCACCAGGACAGCGGCTATGATTGCTCCGGCACGGTGTCCTACGTGCTGCGCGAGGCCGGGCTGCTCCGGGGCTCGATGCCTTCCCGCGGATTCTTCGAATACGGGAAAAAGGGCGAGGGCAAATGGATCACCATCTACATCCGCCGCGGACACGTTTTCATGACCGTGGCCGGCCTGCGGCTGGACACCGGCGGCCCCGGCGGGGAAACCGGCCCGCGCTGGAAGCCCGAGACCCGGCGCAGCATCGGCCACGTGATGCGCCATCCGGCCGGGCTTTGATCAGCACTCCGCCGCGCACTCCGCCAGCGAGCGGAAGACCCGGTCCGCCGGGGAGAAATCAAGGCATTCCGTCACGCGGTTCGGCACGATCCAGACGGCCATGCCAGCGGCCTTCGCGGCCTTCAGGCCGTTGAGCGAATCCTCGATGACGAGGCAGTTCGCCGGAGCGATGGCGAGGCGCTCCGCGGCCGCGAGATAGAGGTCGGGCGCGGGCTTGATGCGCGGGGCATCACCGCGGCAGACGGTGGTTTGGAAATGGCCGGCGAGTTCCAGTTTCCCCAGCCAGCCGTCCACCCACTTGTGGGACGAGCTGGAAACCACGGCCATCGGCGTGCCCGCGGCGCTGAGTTTCGCGAGCAGTTCCGGCGCGCCGTGCATCGGCCCCTCGTGGGCGAGCTCGGCCATGATTTCCTCCTGCCGGCGGGCGTCGAGGTCGTGCCAGTCGAAGGCCTGGCCGGTGAGTTCCTCAAGATGCGTCTTGGGCGACCATGTGGCGAAGTCGGTGCCGATGCAGCGGGTGTAGATCTCGAGCGGCAGCGGCTGGCCGTGGGCACCGAAGGTGCGTTTCCACGCCTGATAGATCGCCCACTCGGTGTCCACCAGCACGCCGTCGAAGTCAAAAAGCACCGCGGAAAACGCCATGGCCGGGAAATGCCCTGTCCGGACGGCGCGCGCAAGCCGGATGCAGGGCAGAAGCGTCAAAAATGCCGGAATGCAGGAATCGAAACGCGGAGCCGCAAAGCTCGCGGAGGGAAGAATCGCAGAGGGTTGGAGGGGGCATGGATACCTGAACGCCCGTTTTCCGGCCTCGCGGATTCGACCCATGAAACGCGGCGCTTTCCTCCGCGTGCCACGCGGCTCCGCGTTTCGCTGAAACCCATCTTTGATGCGTCAGGCCTGAAGCCGGATGTCAGCGGCCGGATTTCGCCGGGCCCTTGCGGATGAAGCCGAAGGGCTTGCCGAGCGGCAGCAGCACGCGGCCGAAGTAGCTGTTGAGGAAAACGGCCCCCGCGGCGTAGAAGCCGAGCAGGGAGATGAGCAGCTCGGACCACGCGGCCAGCTCGTGGCTGATCTCACCGGTGGGCGTGCCTTTTTTCAGGATGCTCACCGCCAGCGAGGGCAGCAGGACGTTGATGAGGACGAGGATGGCGGCGAAGACCTTGTTGGCCTCGAAGGCGGCCACCATGATGAACAGCGAAAAGATCGTGTAACCGATGCAGGCGAAGGCGAGCGGCCTCGGGTCCGCGGTGGCGGCGTTTCCAAACCAGCCCAGGCCGATGGCCCAGTGCATGGCCACCGACACCCAGAACAATCCGTAAACGCCGAGCACGATCGCGCCGAAATAGTTGTTCTTCCGGAAGTCGATCGTCGAGGCCCAGATCTGGGCCAGCGAGCCGAGGAACAGCGCCCAGGGAATCACGTAGGTGACGCCGGTGGTCCAGCCCATCTTCTGGGAGGCGGCGACGAAGGTGACCATGGAAAGCCCGAACACTCCCAGGGCCGTGGGATCGGACATGACGATGCGGGTTTCCGTGACGGTGGCGGGTGACGCGTGATCCATGCGCGGCGCGTAGTGCGGAGCCAACCTACCGGACAAGTGGGATCGGCACGAATGGCAGGAGAGGCGCATTCTTTCGGAGGATTTCACCAGCCGAAGGCGGGCGGTCAGGCGCGCAGCACGAAGCGCAGCGGCGCGAAGGCCCGGCCGTTGAGGCGCGGTTCGAAGGCATGCTCCCCGGAGTGATAGACACGGGTGGTCACCGGCTTGAGAGGATGGCGGCCTTCGATTTCCCAGCGCTCGCCGGGCGCAAGCTCGCGGACGCGGCCCTTGAAGACCTTCGGGCTGAGCGTGCCGTTGGCCTTGCGGTGGTGGATGGCGTAGTCGAACATCACCTTGAGCGCGCGCCGCGAATCGTTGCGGATGATAAGGCGGTATTCGAGCGAGCCGCCGAGCTTCACCGAGGATTTTGTTAGATCGGAGGCTTCCAGCACGATGGACTTCGCGGAGCCGTAGCCGTGGAGCGCCAATGCGCCGGGATGGCCCGCTTTCAGCAGCGTGCGGCAGGCGTGGCGGGCGAGTTTCGCAAGACGCGGGTCGTCCGGATTCGCCTTTTGCCAGCGGGTGAGCGTCTCGATGACGAGTTCCGGATGGTGCTTGCTGAAGTCGTTGAGGTGATTCGAAACGGAGAGCCGGACGTAGTCGCTGGGATCGCGGTGGAGTTTCTCCAACAAACGGAGCGTCGGGTGCGGCGGCTCCAGCAGCTCCGGCAGATTTCCACCCCACGGCAGCAAAGGCCGGCTGCCTTCGGAAACGAGGCGGCGCACGTGTTCGCATGGATCGCCACACCATGCATGGAGCTGCTTGAGAGTCTTTTCCGGATGCGCTTTGAGAAACGGGCGGATGGCGAACTCGCCGGTGAAGACGCGCGTCATGTCACGCAGCGCCATCATGGCTTCCTTGAAGTGTCCGAGGCCGCGGCGGGCGACGATTTCCGTGAGCGGCCAGACGAGGAAGCCACGCAGGCCGAGCTTGTCGTGTTCATTTGCGGCGAGCGTTTGTACCAGGATGGAAAACAGCTCCGGCGGATGTGCGGGCAGCCCGGCCTCGACGCGGTCCGCGATGAGCTGCATGCGCTGCTTCAGCTCCAATGGCTCCAGCGCCGATTCCAGGCCCTTGGCAAACTTCGGCAGCGAAAACGCCGGATGCGCGCGCTCCACCGCCGCGCCGATCCGCTTCGCCTTTTCCGCCGAGAGTTCGTTTTTGAAGGGCTCCATGTCGGGCTACTCGCTAGGGACTTCCGCGCTTTTCCTCCAGCAGGATTTTATGGGCTCAATGGCGCGGACTCCTTCACGGAGAAGTGGGTTTCAGCGTCTTTCGGTTTCGACCACGTTCACCATCTCGCGGACATCGGGTATGGCGATTTGCATCTGCCCGAGATCGCTTTGGCCGCGGATGTCACTGCTATGAATCAGGTGTTCGTGGGTGGTTCCATCATGCAGCGTGACGACACCCATGGGCCGGGTGTCGGTGCCGCTTTTGCGTACCGTTACCTTGCTGATTTTGGACCATGGGATCTGTAGCCAGAATGCGAAGGAATCCGCACGGAGGTTGAGCGCATCGCTTGATTTTCCGTTGGAAATCAACTGGATGTTTTTCAGTTCAATTGTTTCGCCCGTGTTGCAAATGACCTTCATCGCGAGCCCGCTTTCAACGGGCGCTCTGGTCTCGGCGGGCGGCGTCGGCCTCATTTCCGCCAGGCTGGCTGACAATGACGCGTGTTGTGAGGCGCTTTCCCTCGCCAGGCGTTCCTCGGTCGTTCGGATCACGCCGGCGAGTGTTGAAATGGATTGAGACGTCGCCGCCTCAAATCCGGCACATCGCTCAATGAGCTTCTGCTGTTTGAAAAGAAGCACGCCCAACAGGCCTGCGATGATGATTCCGATGAGTGTTCCGTTGGTTTTCATGATGTTTCAGCGCTTCACCACGCCGGCTTCTGCTGGCGGACGGCCTCGTATAGCACGATGGCGACGGCGGTGGCCAGGTTGAGGCTGCGCGTGCCGCCGGGTTCCATCGGGATGCGCAGCGCGCGGTCGCCGGCGTCGCGGACGATCTCCTCGGGCAGGCCTTTCGTTTCGCGGCCGAAAACGAGGTAGTCGCCGGGTTGGAAGGAGGTTTCCCAGGGTGTGGCGGCGGCCTTGGTGCTGAGGAACCAGAATCCGGCGGCGGTGTCGGCGGCGGACCTGAGTTCGGCGAGGGATTTCCAGACGCGCAGTTTCACATCCTGCCAGTAGTCGAGGCCGGTGCGGCGCACGTATTTGTCCTCAAGCGAGAAGCCGAGCGGCTCGATGAGGTGCAAGGTCGAGCCGGTGGCCAGCGCCAGCCTTCCGGCGGCCCCGGCGTTGTGGGGAATCTCCGGTTCGACGAGCACGATGTGGAACATGGCGGCGGATTCAGGGGTTCGGCCTGCGCCGCGCAAGGGTGATCGAGAGTCCCAGCGCGCCGATGAAGATCAGGTAGCAGGCGAGCAGTTCCAGATAGCTCTTGCAGATTCCCGGGATGGCCGGCGAGAACGCGGGACCGAGCGAGACCTTCCAGAAAGGTGCGCTGCCGATGACGCGGTTGAAGACGTAGTTGATCAACAGCGCCGCCGCGATCAGGCCCGCCCCGGCATGGTTTCCCAGCCCGGCGAAGAAATGGATCATCACGCGCCGGTGGCGCAACGCGGTGATCAGGGCGACAAAGAGAATCAAGCCCACCGCCACGCCCTCCGGGAATTCCCAGCCGAGGATCCCGGAAACGAAATCCTCGATCTCACCCACGAACGCGGCGATGAACCCCAGGGCCATCACCCGGCACACCGGACGGTATCCCCCCGCGTGCGGTGCCGCCCCCAGCACCATCGTGGCCGAGGCCGCCAGCAGAAAGGCCTGGAGCAATTCCACCGTGCCGCTCTCCACGGGCACGGACGGGCGGTTCGGCAGCCAGGCCGGCAGCAGGATCGCCACACAGCCGCCGCAGATCAGGACCAGCCGCAGCAAGGTCCGCGACCATGACGGGTTCCTTGGCAAAAGGGGCGGCGCTTCGCTCATGAGCGCTGCCTAAAGCTTTCCGCCACCCCGCGCAAGGCCCGGATGCGGACGGACACGCGGCCGGCAATCCGGCGCGGCGGGATTTTTCCCTTGCCGGACCGCGGCGGCGGGCCTTCTTCAAGTCACCGCATCCCGCCGTGAATCCGCGCCGTTTCATCCGATTTCCCGCCCGTGCCGCATGCTCCCTGCTGGTGGCGCTCGCCTGGCCGGCCCTCGCAGCGGAGGAGGATCTGGGCTCGCTCGTCAACCAGACGCTCGCGGCCATGAAGGAGGAAAACTGGGCGCAGGGGCTGGCACTCAGCGAACAGGCCGTCGCCCGCTTCGGCCGGGGCGACCCGCTCCAGGAATACGGGCCGCAGTTCGGCGCGATCCATTACCGCAAGGGCCTCTGCGAGATGAAGCTTGGGAAATGGGCCGAGGCGATGGCCTCGTTCGGGACCTGCTACCGGGATTTTCCGAACAAGGAGGCGGGTGGCAACCCCTTCGAAAAAATGGCGCTCCTCAAGTGGGGCGAGGCGGCCATGGGAGCCGGGGATTGGGAGCTCGCCGTCACCCGCTTCCGGAAATTCCTCGCGGAGCGGGACCCCGCACGGGACGAATTCCCACAGGGCGCGTTCTACGTCGGCCTCGCCGTCTGCCACTACCGGCTCGGCCACATTCCCGAGGGCAACGAGAACCTCGAGATCGCCATCCGGAACAAGGAACTCTTCCCCACGCCCGATTCCGGAATCATGGCCGGTTTCCAGGCCCTCGTCAGCAGCGCCATCCTCCGGCGGGACGAACAGGCCCTGCTGGATTTCATCGGAAAAAACCGCGGCGGCCTCACCATCGAGCCCCATGCCATGCAACGGTATGCCACGGTGTTCCTGAAACTCGCCGGAGACGCCACCACCGCGGAAATGGACCGCGCGGCGACGGCCATCTATCAGTTCGTGCCGTCCACGGAAACCGCCATCGACGACACCCGCGCCCGCCTGAAATCCATCGGCCCGCTCCGTGAACTGGACCTGGGAAGCTCCCTCCTGGTCAGGAAGGATCTCGAGGAACAGCTCGCCGCCCTTGAGGCCGCCGAACGCGGCGGAAACTCCTCCGAGGTGGTGACCCTGGGCGCGACGGCCCTCCTCCACCGGAAGCTCGGGAACCTCCGCGGAGCCCTTGCCGCCTATCGCCAGCTCGAGGCGCTGCGCAAGGATTCCGCGGCTGTCCGGAAGCGTGCCGCGGCACCGAGTCCGGCCGGATCCGCACCCGCCGCCGAAGCCGCCGATTCCGAGGCACCCGCCCTCCTGATCGGGAAAGACGGCGCATGCCGGAAAGTCCGGCTGGTTTCCGCCAACGGGTCCGCCGTACGCTACCGGGATGAGGGCGCGCCGGAGATCCGGGAAACCCGGGTTTCCGACTGGGCGGCCATCCATGTGTCCGAACCGCACGGGCTCTCCGCAGCCATGGATCTCTATCAGGCGCGGAAATACCGCGAGGCCCGGGAGGGGTTCGCCGCGGTGAAGGCGCGCTTCATGCCGATCCTGCCGCTGGAGGACAGCCCCGCGGCGCTTGCGGCTTTTTATGAAATGGAGTGCCTCCGCAAGCTCGGCGACCTCGACGGCCTCGCCGCCGCCCTCCGAAGCTCCGGCGCGCTCCCCCTCAGCCGGGAAACCCAGCTCCGCCAGATCGAGCTCCACCCGCTCTGGGACGCCGTGCGGATGAAACAATGGGACCGCCTCGATGTGCTCGCCACGGACCGGGAAAACCAGTGTCTGCCCGGCGACCAGCGCGCTCAGATCGCTTACTGCCACGGCCTCGCCCTCGAAGGCCTGAACCGCCAGCGCGAGGCGCTCGACCGCTATCAGACCGCCATCACGGCGGATGCGGGAGCCTCCGAGGAGATCGCCCGTCAGGCGGCGCTGCGCGTGCTCGCCATCCACCTCGCCGATCCCGCCGTCCGGGCCGCGATGGGAAGCGGGGAAGCCACGAAACACGCGGACCTCATGGAGGCGGCGGCCGTCGCCAGGTGGTTCGAATTGTCGCTGGGCGCGGGCATGCCCCTGCCTGCCGAATACAGGGATTTCCTGAAGCATGAGGCCACCGCGGGCGGATGATCCCGGGGAATCCGGCTGCGGTGTTGACAGAGCCCCTTGCAAATGCCTAAAAATCAGCCGTTCACCCCGATTCACCCCAAAAAATGTTCCAGTTCCCCTCCCCCCGTTTGCGGAATTCATGGATTCCCGCCGCGGCCTTGATGGCCTCGTTCCACACCCTCTCGCACGCCGAGATTTTCACCATGATGGTCACCGACTCCGACCCGCTCGGCCTGCGGGATCTTGTCCCGGCCGCCGGGCCGATGGGGCTCGACCTCCAAGGCGCGGTCAAAGGCGACTTCAGCTACGGGCTCGCCGTCCAGTCGGAATACAACTCGAACTTCTTCCAAACCGAGTCCGACGAGGAGTCCGAGTTGGCGGGCTTCATCAATCCATGGCTCGCCTACACCTCGGATCCCGAGGGCGGCGCGATCTTCACCGTGGTCGCCAACTACATGCCCTCGCTGCGGTTCTACTCGAACAACTCCGACCTCGACGGAATCGACCACACCGGCGACCTCAATTTCTCATTCCGCGGATCGCGCACCCAGCTCGATGTGTTCGGCCGCTACAGCCAGGTTTCCGGCACCGACCTCCTCACCGGGGATTTCATTGAAGGCACCGTGGCCACCGGCGGGGTCCAGCTCACCCGCCAGATGGGCGCGCGGACATCCATGGACGCCTCCTGGACCATGGCCAAGTCCGACTACGGCACCGAGGAAAACGAAGGCGCCACCGTCCAGACCGTCAGCTTGGGCGGTTACTGGCAATCCACCGAGCGCCTGAGCTTCGGGCCCAGTCTCCGCTACACGAGGAGCGACTCCGACAACATCGGCACCCGGGACGCATGGGCGCTGATGGTTTCCGCCCGCTACAAGGCGGGGGAGAGAACCTATTTCTCCGCCGCGCTCGGACCCGAGTATTCGACGACCTCCGGCATCGGCGGCGGCGATGACAGCAGCCTCGGCATGACGGGCAACCTCACCGCCAGCTACATGATCAACGAGCGCTGGACCTGGCGGAGTTCGCTGGATTCCGCCGCCGTGCCGTCGCCCAACCAGTCGAACTTCGTCATCAACAACGTCACGGCCAGCACCTCGCTGGACCGCCAGTTGCTCAAGGGATCGATTTCCGGCGGCATCGACTACGTGCTCTCGAACTACGAGGAGGTGGGCACGGTGGATTCCGCCCGCGGCGCGGAGAACAACTACGGCTTCTTCGTGAATTACGGCCGCGGATTGTTCTCGGACCGTGTGGGTTTCAGCACCCAGGTCCGCTACACGCTCAACGACGGGGAGACGGAGTGGAACCAGTTCGTGTTCTCGCTGGGCCTCAGCGTGGCGTTCTGAAGCGGGGCGGGAGTTCCGTTCATCCCTTCATCGCCTCGTCCAGCCAGACGAGCATGCGCTTGCGGTATTCCCCGCGGTCCCGCGCGAGCGAGTCGCCGTGGTGTCCGGCCTCCACCTCGAAGAGCGTCTTTGGCTGGCGCGCGGCCTTGAACAACTGCCGTCCCTGCGAGACGGGCACCACCTCGTCGCGCGTTCCATGGACGACAAGCAGCGGCACCGGGCTGAGTTTCCCGACGAAATCCCGCGGCGAGAGCTCGTCGGTCACGAGGCTTTCCCCAAGCTGCCCGGCGACGATCCGCGCCATCGCCTGATAGGAGGCGAAGGCGCCGTCGATCACCACGGCGCGCAGGCCCTTGACGGGGGACTCGCCGAGGGCGGTGACGGACTTCGCGCCGCCCAGGCTGTGGCCGTAGGAAACCAGCCGGCGGGAATCCAGGTCCGGGCGCTTGGCGGCGTAGGCGAAGGCGGCCTTCACGTCGTCCACCATGCCGCGGCGGTCCACGCTGCCGCCGGATTTCCCGAAGCCGCGGTAGTCGAACATCAGCACGTTGTAGCCCGCCTCCGCGAGCCAGGCGACGAAGCCGAGATGGTGGCCCAGCGAGCCCGCATTGCCGTGGGAAAATACGACGGTTCCCTTCGCCTTCGCGCCGCGCTTGGGAATCAGCCAGCCATGCAGCGAGGTGCCGTCCGCGGACTTGAAGCGGACGGTTTCGAACTTGAATCCCCAGGTCGCGGGAGTGGCGGGCTCGTCATGCGTCGGGTAGTAGAAAAACCGGTTGCCGCCTTGCGGGCCGAGATTCTCGACCGCCGTCCGCGCGAGCTCGCCATTCGGATCATCGAGCAGCGCGCGGAGGTCCCCGGGCTCCGGTGTTTGCGCGAATGCCAGCGGAGCGAAAGCCAGGGGAAGCATGCGGAGCCAAGCCTTCATCGGCTGCAAATCGACATCGGAAAGGCGATTTGTCGAGCGAAAGGATGGCGGCCGCTTGATCCGGCGGCGGTTCCGGCTAGGGTGGCCGGATGATCCGGGAAATGACCATGATCCTCGGTTTGACGAGCGCCTGCGCCACGGCTGCGGGAAATCCCGGGAAGGCGGCGGTCGCATGGATCAGCTCCTCCGCCGCCTGTGCGCCGGGCGGGACCGTGCAGACCGCGATCCGCATGGAGATCGATGAAGGTTGGCACACCTACTGGCTGAATCCCGGCGAGGCGGGCATGAAGACCCGCGTCGAGTGGCGGCTGCCGGAGGGCTGGTCCGCAAGCGGGCTCGCACATCCGGTGCCCAGGCGGTTTTCCACCAGCGGGCTGGCGGGCTTCGGCTACGAGGGAACGGTATGGTTTCCGGTGACCCTGACGGCTCCGGCGGATTTCGAGGGAACGGCGACTCTGAAGGGGAAAATCTCCTGGCTCGCCTGCAATGATGGCGGTTGCATTCCCGGCGAGGCCGAGCTTTCCCTCGACGTGAGGGCCGGCAGCGCCCCGCCCGGCGCGGACGCCCCGGCCGTCCTCGACGCCCTCCGGAAGATTCCGCAGCCGCAGGACGCCTGGCTCCGACTCGGCGTCGCCGAAAAGCCGGGCCTGCTGGTCCTCACCATCGCAGCCCGGTCGGAGAGGCGCTTCGATCCGGAGCGCTACGAGGTTTTCCCCGCCACCCCGCAGGTCATCGATCCCGCGGCGCCATTCCGTTTCACCCCGAAGGGTGCGGAGTGGACCGCCGAGCTGCCGAAAAGCGAATACGCCGGCTCGCCCGTCAAACGGCTGACGCTCGTATTCGGCGGCAAGGGCGCGGAGGAACCCATCGAACTGACATGGGAAGTTCCCTGATCCCTCGTGGCGAAAAAGCCGTTTGAGATTTCCCGTTTCCGCCCAATCGTTGCGAACCAACCCCCGTCATTCACCATGAAACCACTCGTCACCGCCATCTTCGCCGCGCTCGCCGCCATCGGCCAGCCCGCCCCCGACTTCACCGCCAAGACCGTGAAGGGAGAATCCGTCTCGCTCGCCGATTTCAAGGGCAAGGTCGTCGTTCTCGAATGGACCAACTTCGAATGTCCCTTCGTGAAAAAACACTACTCGTCCGCAAACCTCCCCAAGCTTCAGGAAACCTACACCGCCAAGGGCGTGGTCTGGCTCACCGTGAACTCCGCCGCCGAGGGCAAGCAAGGCTACCTCGATCCCGCCGCAATGGCGGAGCGCGCCGCCAAGGAGGGCAACAAGGCCAGCCACATCCTGATGGATACTGACGGAAAAATCGGCAAAGCCTATGGCGCGAAGGTCACGCCACACCTTTTCATCATCAACAAGGAAGGCGTGCTTGCCTACGATGGAGCCATCGACTCCAAGGCCACCACCAAGAACGAGGACATCGCCACCGCCGATCCGCTCTTCGCCAACGCGCTCGACGCCGTGCTCGCCGACAAGGAAGTGCCCATGGCGAAGAACCAGCCCTACGGCTGCGGCGTGAAGTATTGATCCCCGCGCCCAGGAGTCAGACCGCCCTGCCCGCCTCCGCCACCTCAGCCTCCACGCGGGCGGCGCGGCGCAGGCCTTGGGCGCTCGAATGGCCGGTCACCTTGCGCACCATCCAGTCGAAAATCAGATAGAAAACCGGCACCACGAAGAGCGTTAGGAAGGTGGAAATGCCCAGCCCGCCGACCACCACGAGGCCCAGCGGATTGCGGGTCTCCGCGCCCGCGCCGCTCGCCAACGCCAGCGGCAGGGTGCCGCCGATGGTGGCGATGGACGTCATCAGGATGGGGCGGAACCGCAGCGTGGTGGCCTCCCAGACGGCGTCGAAGGCGTTTTTCCCATCCAACTGCAGGTGGTTGGCGAACTCGACGATGAGGATGCCGTTCTTGGCGATGAGGCCGATGAGAAGGATCAACCCGAACTGCGCGAAGAGGTTGTTGGTCATCGGCTCGCCCCAGTAGCGGGAGGCGTAGAGCGTGATCACGCCGCCCGTCAATGCGAGGGCGACGCCGGTGAAGATCGTCACCGGGTGGACCCAACTCTCGAACTGCGCGGCGAGGATGAGGAAGGTGAAGAGCAGGCCCAGCGTGAACAACTGGAAGGTGTCGCTTGCGCTCTCGACGTATTCGCGCGTCTCGCCGTCCCAAGTGTAGTTGTAGCCTTCCGGCAGGATGTCCGGGGCGATGCCGGCGATGTAGTCCACGCCGTCGCCGATGGTTTTTCCCGGCGCGAGGCGGGCCTTGAGCGTGATCGAGCGGAGCCGGTTGAAGTGCGGGTACTCCTCGGGCGTGATGGTTTCCTTCTGCGTCACGACGTTGGAGAGCTGGACGAGCCCGCCGCCGTCGGAGCGGACGTAAACGCGGCCCAGATCCGATGGTGCGAGCCGGGCGGCGTCCTCGATCTGGAGGATGACGTCGTACTGGCGGCTCTCGCGTTTGTATTGCGTCACCTGGCGTCCGCCGAAGAGCGATTCCAGCGTGCTGGCGATGCGGGCGACCGGCACGCCGAGGTCCGCGGCGCGGGCGCGGTCGATGGAGACATCGATCTGAGGCTTGTCGATCTTCGGTTCGGCGCGGGCACCCTCGAAGGTGCCGCTGGCGCGCATTTTGGTTAGAATGGCCTCGCCGTAGGTCTGAAGCTTGTCGAAGTCACTGCCCTGGAGCACGAGCTGGAAGCTCTCGGAGAGGCTGCGACCGCCGAGCGGATTGGGGATGATGGCGAACGACAGGCCGCCGGTGACCTCCGCGGCGTAGGCTCCGTTGACCTCCCCGACGATCTGCTGGGTGGACTTTTCGCGATCCTCCCAGGGTTTCAGGGTCGAGAAGACGAGGCCTTGGTTTCCCGAGCCCGGTCCGCCGCGGGAAAGGGCGGTGGCGGAGAAGTAGCGTTCCAGCTCCGGCTGGCGTTCGATCACACCGGCCATTTTCTTCACGTAGTTGAACGTGTAGTCCGGGTGCGAGCCGAGCGGTCCGCTGAAGATGGAGATGAAACTCCCACGGTCCTCCATCGGCGTGAGTTCGCGCTGCAGGCCCTTGTAGGCGAAGGGCGCGAGCGCGACGAATCCCACCGAGAAGAGGATGACGAGCGGCCACGCCTTGAGCGAGACCCGCAGGAGCTTTCCGAAGGCGCGGTTGACGAACTCGAAGCCCGGCTCGGTCACACGATAGAACCAGCCGTGCGGCGGATGCCCGGTCGCCGGATCGGTGCCCTTCAACATCAGCGACGAGAGCATCGGAGTGACGGTGAGCGAGACGACCATCGAAACCATCACCGAGACCGCCAGCGAGATGCCGAACTCGTAGAACAGTCGCCCGGTGGTGCCGGACTGGAAGGCGACCGGCAGGAACACCGCCGCCAGCGTGAAGGTGGTGGCGATGATGGCGAAGGCGACCTGCCGCGCGCCCAGCACCGAGGCCTGTATCCTGGATTCACCCTCCTCGATGCGGCGGAAGATGTTCTCCAGCATCACGATGGCGTCATCCACCACCAGGCCGATGGCGAGCACCAGCGCCAGCAGCGTGAGGATGTTGATGGAGAAGCCGAGGGCCGAAAGCACGGCGAAGGTGCCGATGATGGAGATGGGGATGGCCGTGATGGGGATGAACACCGCGCGCCAGTCGCGGAGGAAGAGGAAGATCACCACGATGACGATGAGGAAGGCCTCGAAGAAGGTCTTGTAAACCTCGTCCACCGAGCGCTGCACGAAAACCGAGCTGTCGTAGCCGACCTGCACCTTGATGCCCTCCGGCAGCTCGCCCTCGATCACGGGGATCAGGTTCTTCACGCCGTTGGCCACTTCGAGCAGGTTGGACTTCGACTGCCGGACGACGCCGAGGCCCACGGTGGGCACGCCGTTGAAGAAGGTGCGGGTGCGGTAGTCCTCGGAGCCGAGTTCCGCGCGGCCGACGTCCTTGAGCTTGATCTGGCTGTTGCCGCGGGTGGCGACGATGAGCTCCTCGAAGGCCGCGGGATCGGCGAGCTCGCCCTGGGTGCGGACGGTGAACTCACGGGCGAAGGACTCGATCCGGCCGCCGGGCACATCGACGTTCTGGTCGCGCATCGCGGCCTCCACGTCGGTGGCGGTGAGCTGATAGGAAGCGAGCTTGTCGGGATCCAGCCACAGGCGCATGGCGAAGCGCCGCTCGCCGCCGATGAAGATGGTGCCCACGCCGGGCACGGTCTGGATGCGCTGCTTGGCGATGCGGTCCACCACGTCGGTCAGCTCGGTGCGGGAGAACCGATCCGAGGTAAAGGTCAGCCAGAGCACCGGGTTGGCGTCCGCCTCCTCCTTGGCGATGATCGGCTCGTCCACCTCGTCCGGCAGCCGGTCGCGGGCGCGGCTGACGCGGTCGCGCACGTCGTTGGCGGCCTCGTCCGGATCGCGTTCGAGGTTGAACTCGATGGTGATGCGCGAGGCCTCCTCGCGGGATGAGGATTTCAGGACGCGGATGCCGTCGATGGCGGAGAGCTGTTCCTCGAGCGGCTCGGTGATCCGGCTTTCCACGACCTCGGCGGAGGCTCCGCGATAGACGGTGGTCACCGAGACGGTCGGCACGTCGGTGTCAGGATACTCGCGCACCGGCAGGTTGCGGAACGAGAGCGCGCCTAACAGGATGATGATCAGCGCGCCGACGATGGTGAGCACCGGCCGCTTGATCGAGGTGTCGGAGATGATCATGGGGAATGGGAGACCTGGAATTTCAAATCGGGATCACTCCAGTTTGCGGTCGGTGGCGTCCGGCGGGCCGGGTTTGACGACGGGCTCCACGGGTTTGAGCTTCGCGCCGGGGAAGAGGATGAGGCCGCCGACGCCGGAGGAGACGATCCTGTCGCCAGCCTTGACGGGCGGGCCGACCGGGCTGACCTGGACGTATCCGGGCACGCGCAGGCCGGTTTTCACGGGCACGAACTCGGCGATGGTGGCACCGTCCTTTTCCTTCGGGGCGATGAGCACGGTGCCGCGCGGGGAGCTCAGGATGGCGGCTTCCGGCACGACGAGCGCGTCCTCGACGGTCCGCAGGACGAGCGTGATGTTCGCGAACATGCCGGGTTTCAGAAACGGCGGCGGCTGGTTCACGTAGCCCTTCACCAACGTCGAGCGCGTGGCCTCGTCGATGCGCGGCGAGACAAAATACACCTCGCCGGCCACCTCCTCGCCGGGCGCGGAGGTCGCAGCCTTGAGGGTGAATGTTCCGCCCGGTTTCAGGTTCGGCAGATAGCGCTCGGGCACCTGCATCTCCACCTTGAGCCGCGAGAGGTCGTCCACGGTGGTGATGACCGATTGCGAGGAAACGAAATCCCCGACGGAAATCGATCGCGCTCCGGTGACGCCGTCGAAGGGCGCGGTGATGGAGGACTTCGCGAGTCTCACTTCCAACAAGTCGATGGCGGCTTTCAGTTTGGCATGGTCCGCGACGGCGGCGTCCACCTCGAGCTTGGAGACGGCCTCGTCCTTGAGCAGCGACTGGTTGCGCTCCAGGTTCTGCACGGCGAGGATGAAGCCGGCGCGGGCCTCGGCGAGCTGGGCTTCGAGCTCGCGGGTGTCGAGCTTGGCGAGCAGGTCGCCCTTTTTCACCGGCTCGCCTTCTTTGAAGCGGATCTCCTCGATGACTCCCGGGATCTCGGGACGCAGTTCCGCGCTTTCGTTGGCGGCGATGCTGCCGACGAGGCCGACGGTTTCCCGGAGCGTCATCACGGTGATCGGCATGACCTCCACGGGTTGCACGCGGTCCATCGGGTTGGGTGGACCGCCGGGGCCTGCGGCGGATGATTTTTTTCCGCAGGAGCCCATCATCACCGGCAGAGCGGTGACGGCGAGCAGCGAGCGCATGAGCAGGGGAGCGGGAGACATGATTGCCGGTGGTGGTTGAGTGGTGGGCTTCGGCTCAGTTCCATTCACCGCCGAGGGCCTTGATGAGGGAAACCGAGACCGCGAGGCGTTCGGCGCGGATGGCGTTCGCGGCGCGCTCGGCATCCAGGCGGGTGCGTTCGGCGTCCACGACGTCGAGGAAACTGACGAGTCCGGATTTGAAGCGTTTGGCGGAGAGATCGAAGGTCTTGCGTGCGGCTTCAAGCGCCTGGTCCTGGGCGATCTGGCGGCGTTCGAGAATGGCGGTGCCCTGGAGCGCGTTCTCCACCTCGCGCATGGAGTCGAGCACGGTCTGGCGGTATTCCGCGCTGGCGGCCTCGTGCGCGGCGACGGCGGCGGCGCGCTGGGCTTTCAGGAATTTCTGGCTGGTGATGGGCACGACGGCACCCGCTCCCAGCGACCAGACGAGCGAGGAGGCTTGGAACAGATCGCCGAGGCGCGTGGCGTCGTAACCGGTGGAGGCGCCGATGGAGACCGACGGGTAAAACGCGGCGGTCGCCACGCCGATGTCCGCGTTTGCGGCGGCCACGTTGCGCTCGGCGGCGCGGATGTCCGGGCGCTGGCGGAGGAGTTCGGATGGCACGGAAACGGGAACGGACGGAGGCTTCGGCAGCTCGGTTTGTTCCGGCACGCTTGATCCGGTGGCGGCCGCCCCCGCGAGCACGGCGAGGCTGTTGACGAGTTCCACGCGGGTTTGGTCGAGCTTGATGCGGTCCGCCTCGGCGCTGGCCACCTCGGTCTCGGCGCGGGCGAGGTCGAGGCCGCTGATGGTTCCGGCGTCGCGGCGCTTGGTGAGGAGGTCGAGCGCCCGGCGGCGGATTTCCAACGTGCGGGCGAGCACGGCGCGGTCGGCATCCACGGCGCGTAGGACCCAATAGGTTTGCGCGACCTCCCCGGCGACGCTGAGGCGCTGGGCGTTGAGGGTTTCCCGGGCGGCATCCTCGGAGGCGGAGGCGGATTCCACCTGACGCCGGACTTTTCCCCAGACGTCGAGTTCGTAGCTCATGTCGATGGGCACGGAGAAGGTGCTGGAAAGATTGGAGCCGCCGCCCGGGCCGCGGAAACGGAACTTCGAGCGCTCGGCGGAGGCCCCGAGATTGACGTCGGGGAAATACAGCGAGCGCGCCTGGTTGCTGATTTCCCGGGCCTGCTTGAGTCGCGCCGCGGAAGCCGCGAGGTTCTGGTTCATCTCCAGCGAACGCTCGACAAGCGCGGTGAGCGTGGGATCGCGGAACAATTTCCACCAGGCGCGCGGCGCGGGCAGCGTGTCCGGCGACTGGCGCTTCCAGCTCACTCCGCCCTGGGAAAACGAGGCCGGAAGCTCCATCGACGGCGTCTTGTGATCCGGCCCGACCGGTGCGCAGCCGCTCATCCACAGCAACATCAGGCAGCCCAGCACTCGGCGGATGGTGGTTTCGCGCGGCATCGTCACCACGGATTGAAGCGAAATTTTCCTTGCGTGCAAGTGGTTACTTGCAAAATCTCCCGGCAGTGAGCGCCGCGCCGCCAAAACCCTCCGCATCCGAGACTCCGGGCACGCACCGGCGGCTGTTGGAGGCGGCGCGTGCGGAATTCAGCGAGAAGGGCATCGAGTCCGCAACGACGCGCGGCATCGCCGAGCGGGCGGGCTGCAATGAGGTGACCTTGTTCCGGCATTTCGAATCGAAGCAGAAACTGCTGGCCGCGGTGGTGCAGGAGACCTCGGAGGAATTCCGGGCGTTTTGCGCCTGCGGCGGAAATTTCAGCGGGGATCCGGTGGAGGACCTCGGCCGTTTCGCGAAGGTTTACACCGACTCCCTCGAGCGTTGCGAGGGCATGGCGCGGGCGCTGATCGGTGAGGGCCGGCGGCGGCCGACGCTCTGCAAGGAACTCATCGGCGACGTGTTGGAGCCGCTTCACCTGAGCCTCGCCGCGTATCTCGGTGAGCGGAAGGAAGCCGGGCTCGTCCGCGCGGATCTGGACGGCATGGCTTTCGCGGAGATTTTCACGTCCGCGCTGATGGGCGGGCTGTTGCGGCGGACGTCCGGACTGTCCGAACTGGATCGCGAAGGCTGGTTGAGGGAGACGGTGGCAATCTTTGTGGACGGCATCCGGAAATGACATGCGGCCGCGGATTTTCCAAATGATAGGCCTTGGCGGCTGGGGCCCGCCGCATCAGTCTCGGCGCTTTCCGGCATGACCACGGTTTTGGAAACCATCGACGGCGGCACCCGTTATCTTGAAAAGCGGGGCATCGAGGACGCCCGGCGGAACATGCAGATGCTGGTGGCCCGGCAGCTCGGCTGCACACGGATGGACCTTTACCTCCAGTTCGACAGGCCGCTCGAAGAGGCGCAGCTCGCACCGCTGCGCGAGGCGCTGAAGAAGCGCGGAGAGGGCATTCCTCTCCAACACCTGCTCGGCACGGTGTGGTTCCACAACCGCGAGTTCAAAACCGACGCCCGCGCCTTGATCCCACGCCCCGAGACAGAGGAACTCGCCGAGTGGATTCTCTCGTGGAAACTTCCGGAAAACCAGCGCGTGCTCGACATGGGCTGCGGCTCCGGCGTGCTCGGCCTCACGCTCGCCGCGGAACGTCCCTGCTGGGAGATCACGCTCGCCGATGTCTCGACGGACGCGCTGGGGCTGGCCCGCGAAAACGCCGCGCGACTGGAAATTTCGAGCGCCTCGTTTGTCGAAAGCGATCTTTTCTCCGCCGTGGACGGAAATTTCGCCGGCATCGTCGCCAACCTCCCCTACGTGCCGGAATCCGAGCGCGCCACGATGGCCCGCGAAGTCCTTCACGATCCCGCCCTCGCACTCTTCAGCGGCACCGACGGGCTCGATCTCATCCGGCGCTTCATCCCGCAAGCCTTCCAACGCCTCAGCCCCGGCGGCTGGCTGGTTCTGGAAATCGGCCACGATCAGGCTTCACAGGTCGCCTCATTTCTCCAAGCTTCCTACTTCACCGCCATCGAAGTGAAAACCGACCTCTCGGGAGTCGCCCGTTTCCCCTTCGCCCGGCGGCCATAGAAGATCGTGGAGAGTGGATTGTGGATCGAAGATCTCCAGTCCGCCATCCACCATCTCCCATCCACTATCCACCATCTCTTCAATGGACAAACTCATCGTTCACGGCGGAGCCACCCTGCGGGGCTCGATCAACATTTCCGGCTCGAAAAACGCCTCGCTACCCATCCTCGCCGCCTCCATCCTGACCGGCGAGCCCTGCATCATCCGCCGCGTGCCCGATGTCTCGGACACGAACTACATGATCCAGATCCTCAGCGCCCTCGGCGCCGACGTGGAACGCTCGTCCGGCACGGTCCGCATCACTTGCGAGGAGATTTCCGATGTCGCCCCCTACGAACTCGTCCGCCGCATGCGCGCCTCGATCTGCGTCATGGGCCCGCTGCTTGCCAGAAAAGGCCGCGCCGTGGTCTCGCTGCCCGGCGGCTGCGTCATCGGCGACCGCCCGGTGGACCTCCACCTCCGCGGCCTCCAGGCGCTCGGTGCCAGCGTGGAGTTCGAGGGAGGAAACATCATCCTCACCGCCAGGGACGGCCTGCGCGGCGCGGAGATCGACCTGTCCGGCACCCACGGCCCCACCGTGCTCGGCACCGACAACGTGATGATGGCCGCCACTCTCGCCGAGGGCGTCACCGTCATCGAATCCGCCGCCGCCGAACCGGAAGTGCTCGACCTCGCGGATTTCCTCAACTCCATGGGCGCGAAGATCACCGGCGCCGGCACCCGCCGCATCGTCATCGAAGGCGTAAAGGAACTCCATGCCGTCGAGCACACCGTCATTCCGGACCGCATCGAAGCGGGCACCTTCATGGCCGCCGCCGCGCTCGCGGGAGATGAAGTGAAACTCCGCCGCGTCTGCCGGGATCACATGAAGGCCATCACCGCGGCCATCGAACAATCCGGCCACCGCGTGGAGTTCAACGAGGCCGGCGACGTCTGCACCGTCTTTCGCGGGGAAACGTTGCGCGGCGTCGATCTCGTCACCGCCCCCTACCCGGCCTATCCCACGGACATGCAGGCGCAGATGACCGCCCTACTCGCCACCACGCCGGGCATCAGCGTGATCAAGGACACCATTTTTCCTCAGCGCTTCATGCATTGCGCCGAACTCAAGCGCATGGGCGCGGACATCACCGTGGACCACGGCACCGCCGTCGTCCGCGGCGTGGAAAAACTCTCCGCCGCCCCCGTCATGGCCTCAGACCTCCGCGCCTCCGCCGCGCTGGTCCTCGCCGCCCTCACCGCCAAAGGCCCCACGGAAATCAGCCGCCTTTATCACATCGACCGCGGCTACGAGCACATCGATGAAAAACTTCTCATGCTCGGCGCGGAGGTGGAACGAGTGAAGGACCGGTGATCGATGGGATGGCTGCGGTGGCACGGGGGATTCATCGCCATCCAACGCACATCAAACCCGCAGCCGCAAATCCCTGGCGCTCCACAAAACTCCTGCCGCGGCCTTCCCGCTGCCCTTCATCCGCCGCGCACCATCCCGCCGCTTCGGG
>Ga0114938_1000829_pt1 | contig 22334 bp, 23 predicted proteins | sample AshMeaBigSpring_FD_88675 | JGI IMG/M metagenome (GOLD analysis project Ga0114938, IMG submission 88675) | Groundwater microbial communities from Big Spring, Nevada to study Microbial Dark Matter (Phase II) - Ash Meadows Big Spring | ecosystem: Environmental > Aquatic > Deep subsurface >...
CCTATCAAGCCACGCCGGCCGGTCCGGCGCGTCCGACGGGCCGCAAAACTCATGCCAGCCATCCGAGGAGAGGCAGCGAGCGTATGAGCGAACCCGTCGAACCGATAGAAGCATGACACTGAGCCAGGAGCGTAGACGGCGGTGGTGACAGGCGACCGCCCGAGTTGGCCTGCGGGCACCGAGGTGGTGGCAGAATGCATCGAGACACCGTCGACAGAGGGGCCGATGAATTTCGCCTTCACTCCGGAGCAGGACATGCTGCGCGACTCGGTGCGTAGCTTCCTCGAGGCCAAGACACCGATGCCACGGGTGCGGTCCCTCATGGAGACGGCCACCGGGTACGACCCCGAGTTGTGGGGGGAGATGGCGGCGCTCGGATGGCCGGCGATGCACATCCCCGAGGGATATGGCGGGGCCGGGTTCTCCCATCTCGAGCTCGGCATCGTCCTGGAGGAGATGGGGCGGGGGCTGACACCGGCGCCGATGCTGTCGTCGGTGGTGCTCGGCGCCAACCTGTTGCTGCTGGCAGGGTCTGAGGAGCAGAAGAAGGAGCACCTCGCCGCCATCGCCGCCGGGGAGCACACGGTGGCGGTCGCCATCGTCGAGCCGGCGGGACGCTGGGACGCCGGGGGGGTCTCCACCACCGCCCGCACCGACGGCGGCGACATCGTGCTCGACGGCGAGAAGTCGTACGTGGTGGACGGTCACACCGCCCACACCGTGGCCGTGGCCGCCCGCAGCGACGACGGCGCCGTTGGTTTCTACCTGGTGGATGGGCACGCACGAGGGGTCACCCGCACCCGGCTCGAGACGATGGACATGACCCGCAAGCAGGCGGCGATCACCCTCGACGGGGTCAGGGTGCCGGCGGCGGCGGCGCTACCGGGGACGGCGCCAGACACCATCGCCCGTCTCTACGACCTTGCGGCAGTGGCGTTGGCCTTCGAGCAGGTGGGCGGCGCCCAGCGCTGCATGGAGATGGCGGTGGCCTACGCCAAGGACCGGGTGCAGTTCGGCAGGGCGATCGGGTCGTTCCAGGCCATCAAGCACAAGTGCGCGGACATGCTGGTTGCGGTCGAGTCCGCCAGGTCGTCCGCCTACTACGCCGGGTGGGCTGCGGCTACGGCCGACCCCGAGCTGCTGGTTGCCGCACCGCTCGCCAAGGCCTACTGCTCGGATGCCTACTTCAGCGTCGCCGCCGAGAACATCCAGGTGCACGGCGGGATCGGCTTCACCTGGGAGCACGACGCCCACCTGTACTTCAAGCGCGCCAAGTCGTCACAACTCATGTTTGGCGACCCGGCAGCGTGGCGGGCCACCCTCGCCGACCGCATCGGTCTCTGAGCGGGCACCGGGGTCAGGCGTTGGCCGCCTCCTGGAGGTACGCCTCGAGTGTTGCGATGTCGAGCTCGCCCGACGAGCGGCGCACCACGTTGCCGTCCTTGTCGAGGAACACGTAGTAGGGGAAGCCCCCGGCGCCGTACGCCCGGTAGGCGGACGAGTCCTTGTCGTCGAGGATCACGGGGACGCTCCACCCCTCCCGCTCCAGCCATTCCGACGGCGGGAAGTTGGGCTGCGCCGAGTTCATCGACGTGGCCACAGACACAAGATCGACGCCCTCGACCCCGCCACCTGATGCGAGCCACGCCTGGACCCTTGGCACCTCTGCCTGGCAATGGGGGCACCAGTGGGCCAGGAAGATCACCGCTCTCGGCTGTCCGTCGTGCTCCACGGCGACTGCGCTGCCATCGAAGTCGGCGCCGGTCAGCTCGGGCGCCTGCACCCCGACCGCGGGGTCGGCGCCGTCTGCCCCGAACGGAGCCAAGTCGTCTCCGGTCACCTCGACGGTTCCAAACTCGCTGCCGATGGGCTCGCTCGAGCTGAACACGATCGCCCCGACAAGGGCGATGGCCACCACCCCGAAGGCGATGCCGAGCCACGGGATGGATCGCGGCTTCTTGGCCGGCGTCTGTTTGGCGGCCGGCTGTTTGGTGGCCGGCTGTTTGGCCGGCGTCTTCTTGGCAGTCGTCACAAGAGAACCTTGCTGTCGGCGGGTGCGTCGATGGATCGATCGTTGACGTGGGCAACGGTGAGCAGCACGATGATAATGGCGAAGGCGCTGAGCGCCATGTAGGGGATGGTCACGAACCCGAACTCCCACACGTAGTCAGCCGTGCACGGGACCGTCGCCGAGCACGAACCAGACTCGAGGTTGGGGAACTGCTGGATGAGGTAGTGGTATGCGGCGATCACCCCGCCGATCGCAGCCATCGGCAACGCATAGACCCTGACGAGCCGATCCCGCCGCCACGCCGCAATGCCAAGGGTGAGGGCGAGCGGGTACATGGCGATCCGTTGGAACCAGCAGAGCCGGCACGGCTCGCGGTGTGCGATCTCCGACATGTAGAGGCTGCCAAGCGTCGCCACGATCGCCACCACGAAGGCCAGCGACAGCTCCCGCCCCCGCAACGACTCCTGGAGCCTGACCCGCAGCTCGGCTGCGCCTGTCGAGTACCCGCTGGCCACCAACAGGCCGGCGGCGAACAGCGCGGCGGCGCCGACGCCGAGCGCCAGCAAGGCGAAGAAGCGGTCCATGACCTGGGTCGAGACGATGACGCACCTCGGGTCGTCTGGGCACATGGACGGTACCATTCACCGGTGCCTTCGGTGATCCTCGCCTTTGTCCTGCTGGGGCTCGTGGTCAGCGTTGCGGTGGCGTTCTGGTGGCAGGAGCGACGCACAACCCCCGAGCGCGAGATCGTCTACGGGGTCGAGGACGCTCTCGATCACGTCATGGCCCATCTCAGCGGCGACGCCAGGGCGGCGCTCGGCCCCAACGATGTGCGTCGCATCCTCGAGTGGGAGCTCCGCTACCTGCAGGACCCGGGGGTGCGGGAAGGCGATGCCGCCGTTGTCGGTGGTCTCGAGGCGGCGCAGTACGCCCAACACCAGGCGATGGCGCAGGGGTACCCCTACGACGGGGCGCTGATCATCGAGGTTCTCGACCTCCAGGCCGAGTATCTCGCCGGTCTCGGTGCCATCGGCGATCCTGTGGATGCCGAGGAGGGTCGCACCATCATCGAGCGCTACGAGCAGCCGGGGTGAGCGGCGTGGACGACAGACGCAGCTGGGAGGAGTCCTACACAGCGGGGGATCTCCGCAAGGATCGGTTTGTGTCGCTCTCGTTTGCCGATGTCCCCCCACTCGGGCTCCCGGACGACGGCGATCCACCGGAGCGGATTGGCTACCCCGGGTCGTTCCCCTACACCAGGGGGGTGCACGCCACCGGATACCGGGGGCGGGTGTGGACGATGCGGCAGTTCGCCGGCTTTGCCTCCGCCGCCGAGACAAACGAGCGATTCCGCCACCTTCTCGAGCAGGGTCAGGGCGGGATCTCCGTCGCCTTCGACATGCCGACGCTGATGGGTCTCGATGCAGATGACCGCCGCGCCCTCGGCGAGGTTGGCCACTGCGGGGTGGCCGTCGGCTCTGCGGACGACATGGTCGATCTGTTCTCAGGGATCCCGCTCGGCGACGTCTCGGTTTCGATGACGATCAACGGGCCTGCCGAGGTGCTGTTCGCCTTTCTCCTCGTCGCGGCAGAGGAACAGGGGATCGAGTGGCGCCGGCTCGAGGGCACCCTGCAGAACGACATCCTCAAGGAGTACATCGCCCAGAAGGAGTGGATCTTCCCGCCGCAGCCCCACCTGCGGCTCATCGTCGACATGATCGAGTTCTGCGCACACCACGTGCCCCGCTGGAACACGATCTCGGTCTCCGGCTACCACATCCGTGAGGCAGGGGCCACCGCCGCCCAGGAGCTGGCGTTCACCCTCGCCGACGGGTTCGCCTATGTCGAGGCGGGGCTGCGGCGGGGTCTCGACATCGACCAGTTCGTGCCCCGTCTCTCGTTCTTCTTCGACGCCCACATCGACTTCTTCGAGGAGATCGCCAAGTTCCGCGCCGCAAGGCGGATCTGGGCGCGCTGGATGCGCGATCGCTACGGGGCCAAGGACGAGCGGTCGATGCGGCTCCGCTTCCACACCCAGACCGCCGGGGTCTCCCTCACCGCCCAGCAGCCGGAGAACAACATCGTGCGAACGGCGATCGAGGCCATGGCCGCCGTGCTCGGCGGCACGCAGTCGCTGCACACCAACGCCATGGACGAGGTGTACGCCCTCCCCACCGCCAGGAACGCAGAGATCGCACTGCGCACCCAGCAGGTGATCGCAGAGGAGACAGGTGTGGCGGACACCATCGACCCGCTCGGCGGCTCGTGGTACGTCGAGGGGCTCACCGACCGCATCGAGGCCAAGGCCGAGGAGATGTTCGCCGCCATCGACCGGATGGGGCAGGGGTCGATGCTCGACGGCGTGCTCGCCGGCATCGACGAAGGCTGGTTCCAGGGTGCCATCGCCGACTCCGCATACGAGTTCGAGAAGGCGGTGACCTCGCGGGAGCGCTCCGTCGTCGGTGTCAACACCTACGTGAAGACGGACGAGGCCCCCCTCGACATCCTCAGGGTCGGCGCCGAGGTGGAGCAGCTGCAGCGACAGCGGCTGGAGCGGCTTCGCGGTGAGCGCAACCAGGCTGCGGTTGCTGCGGCTCTCGCCGCCCTCGAGGAGGGGGCGCGCTCCGACGCCAACACCATGCCGCTACTGATCGAGGCGGCGCGGGTGCGGGCTACCCTCGGCGAGATCATCACCACCCTTGGGGGTGTCTTCGGCAGCTACCGGGAGCCGCCGCGTGTCTGACACGGCACCGCTGATCGGGTGGCGAGGGCTGGTGGGGCCGGCATTTCTCGCCGTCTTCTTCGCCATCGCCCCTTCGAGGATCGAGCCGTGGCGTCTCGATCCGACCGTGCGCAACGCCGTCACCCTCTCCGTTGGCGAGCCGGTGCGGTGGCTCGACCTGGGGCGGCGGAGCGGGCTCCGCCGGCAGGAGTGACGCCCTGCGGCGGTACACTGGCGGACCCGTGCTCGGATCGCGCTCCATCGTCGTTCGCCTGGTCACGGCTGCGTTGATCGCCGCCGTCGTCGGTGTGGCGTGCTCAGGCGGCGGCTCGCAGGACACCGGGGGAAACGGCGACGGACCGGACGTCGAGTTCCTCTCCGGCGAGGTGCCGGTGACCTTTCCCGTTGACTTCCCGATCCCGGACGAGGCCGTTGTCGGCACGGGGATGATCAACCGGTCGGCCGGCACCACCGAGCTCATCATCCGCATCCCGGCGACCGTCACCGCCGTCACCGACTTCTTCGAGGCCAACTTCGCGGCGAGGGGCTACCAGGTCACGTCCTCAGAGGAGAAGGGCGCCGAGGGGTGGCTCGTGTCCTTCGAGAAGGACGGGGTGAGCGGCCGCGTCGAAATGAGCCCCATCACCGGTGAGGCGTCGCAGGCGGTCGTCCGCATCGAAGCCTGACCACGCCGTGCGATACCATGCCGCTGCGTCGAGCGAGCGGAGGGCCCGTGGGACGGCTGCGGCGGTTTGAAGATCATCGGTTCATCGGGGTGCGCGACACGATGGTGGTGTACGACTGCGACGACGATGACCAGCTCGCCGAGGTCAGCGCCCGCACCGTCGAGGACCAGCTGGTCGACCGCAACCTGATCCAGACGTTCGGCCCGGACGGGCTCGCCGAGGCGCGCAACCGGGGGTTCACTCCCCGGCGGTGAGCCCGTCGGCGACCGCGGCCGCCACCCGGTCCTCCCGGAAGTAGAAGAAGTGGTCCGATCCGGCGAGCACCTCGAGGTGGGCGCCGATCGCAACGGCGTATGCGGCCAGCTCCTCGACCGTGACGAATTGGTCGCGGTCGCCGAGCACAAAGGTGCGATGGCTCGGCAGCAGCTCGTGGGGGGCGGGAAGCGCAGGGGTCAACGCACCGGCCACCGGTGGGGCGATCCCGGCGTATGGCAACGTCGACCGCTCCCTGGCGTGGTAGCGAAGCGCCGTCGCCGCCCCGAACGACCAGCCAGCTAGCCCGAGCGGCAGGTCAGGGTAGGCGGCCCGAGCCGCCTCAACCGCGGCGGCGACATCGTCGACCTCGCCGATCCCGTTCTCGTGCCCGCCTTGCGAGCCGCCGACCCCGCGGAAGTTGAACCGCAGCACGGCAAAGCCGCGCATGCACAGGCTCCTGGCGAGCGCCTCCATCAGCGGCGCCGTCATCGTCCCCCGCTGCAGCGGGTGCGGGTGGCACAGGACGGTGACGAAGTGGGGCTCGTCAGGGATGTCCCAACGGGCCTCGAGGCTCAGCGGTCCGGCGTCGAGCCGAAAGGTCATTGCAGCAGCGCCCCGGTCACCGACCGCACCCGCGCCGCATGTGCCTCGTCGCCGAGCACGGGACCATCTGGGCCAAGGACCCGCAGCACCACCACGTCTCCATCACCCGGCTCGGCGAGGATGTGGCGGGAGACCCCTGCGACCGGGTCGAGGGCGGCGGCGGGGTCGACGGACTCCACAACCGCCGTCCACGAGCCGAGGGGCGGCCCGGCGTCGGCCCAGCGCCGGTAGGCGGGCTTGAGCTGGGCCGGCTGGCGGGGGCCGCCGGGGGCGAGCTCGACCTCGTCGCCTGGCGAGACGGCGCCCCTGGGGACGAAGGCGACCACCGTCTCGCCGCTCGCCAGGGCCCGCAGGTCCGGGTCCGGGATGGTCAGCATCACCGCAGCTTAGGGGCGAAGCCCGCTCCGTCGTCAGGGGCGGCGCAGGCGGTGCGGGGAGAGGGCGTCGAGTTCGAGCCCTGCGGCGACCAGGTCATCGGGGACGGGTCGGCCCATGGCCAGGGCCGCCGCCAGGCGGCTCGCGGCCGGCGCGGTCTGGATGCCGGTTCCACCCTGTCCCACCAGCCACAGAAACGCCGGCTGCGACGGGTCCGGGCCGATCACCATCGACCGATCTGGGGCGAACGTGCGCAGCCCCGCCCATTGCGAGCGGACGTGGTGAATGGCGAGATGGGTGGCCTCGTTGATGCGCTCGATGGCGAGGGCGACGTCGATCTCCTCGGGTCGGGCGTCGCACGGCGCCGAGGGTGTCTCGTCTGCGAGGCTGCACAGGATCTGCTCGCCGTCCGGCTTGAAGTACCACAGATGCCCGACGTCGATGACGGCCGGCCACGTCCTGCTGGCGACCGAGCCGGCGACCATGAACGCCGTGCGGCGCAGCGGCTGCAGCCCGATCGGGGCCACACCACACCGGGCGGCGACCACGTCGCCCCATGCGCCTGCGGCATCGACGATCACGTCACCCTCCCAGCGGGCGTCGCCGATCTCGGCGTGCCACCGTGTGCCGTCGTGGCTGGCGTTGCGCAGCTCGGCGCCGGTGCGCACCACCCCGCCAGCGGCCCGCATGGCCCGCAGCAGCGCCTGGTGGAGACCGGCGACGTCGACGTCGGCGGCTTCAGGTTCCCACAGGGCGCCGGCCACCACGTCCGACCGGATGGCGGGACACAGGTCAGCGGCGTCCAGCGGTTGCAGGCTGGTGACGTTGGCCCCACATGCCAGCCCTTCGGCGAGCGTAGTCGCCAGAAGGTCGAGATGGTCGCGACGGGCGACGGTCAGCGCCCCACGCGGCGCCAGCAGCGGGTGGTCCACCAGGTCTGCCGGCGGGTCGACGAAGAAGCTGCGACTCGCCGCCGTGAGCGGACGGATCGGCCCTGCACCGTAGTTCTCGAAGAAGAGGGCTGCGGACCGGCCCGTGGTGTGGTACGCCAGCGAGGTTTCCTGCTCGACCAGCGTCACCTCGCCGTGCGGGGCGAGGAAGGCGCCGACCCCGACCCCGGCGATCCCGCCACCGACGATCAGCGCACGCACGACGCCATCAGAGCAGAGCGAACCAGACGGCGGCGGCGACGATGATCGCCAGCCCGGTGACCAGGGCGGCGAGGATCAGAAAGCGGGTCTGCACCGGGAGCATGGTACGGCGCGACAGGTGGCGTGCTGCCGCCGGCTGCGGGCTCTCACCGGTCCAGAGAGCCCGCAGCCCTGTGAGGCGGCGGAACGACGTCCGCTAGGCTCACGTGCGGCCAACCTCGTCCTGGAGGGACATGTACGACGTTGTCATCATCGGCGGTGGGCCAGGCGGCTATGCGGCTGCGCTGTATGCACACAACTTCGGGCTGTCGGTCGCCCTCGTCGAGAAGGACAGGGTCGGGGGAACGTGCCTGCTCCGCGGGTGTATCCCGGCCAAGGCCTGGTTGCAGACCGCAGGGGTGTACGCCGCCGTGCGCCGCGCCGCCGAGTTCGGGGTCATCACCGAGCCGCCGCAGCTGGATTGGGGAGCGGCGCTGCGGCGGAAGAACGACGTCGTGGACGGGCTGGTCAGGGGGCTGTCCGGGCTGCTCAAAGCTCGTAACGTCGACATCATCGACGGGTACGGACGGTTCTCCTCCGGCCGCAATGTCGAGGTGGTCGATGATGCCGGCATCCGCACGCTCGAGGCGAGCAACGTCATCATCGCCACAGGCTCGGTGCCCCGCTCCATACCCGGATACGCCTTCGACGGGCATCGCATCGTCTCGAGTGACGAGGCGCTCGACTGGACGGAGCGCCCGCAGCGGGTCGCCATCATCGGAGGCGGGGTGATCGGTTGCGAGTTCGCCTCGCTGCTGGGGGAGACCGGCTCGGAGGTCCACATCTTCGAGATGCTCGACCAGTTGCTCCCCGGTACGGAACCGGATGCGGTCAAGGTGCTGTCCCGCCACTTCCGCAAGCTTGGCGTCAACGCCACCACCGGTGTCGCCGTCGGCCCGCCCCAGGTCCACGCCGGTGGTGTCGTGGTCCCCGCCGGGGACACAACGATCGACGTCGATGTGGTGCTGGTTGCCGTGGGTCGGGCGCCGGTCACGGCCGACCTGGGGCTCGAGCAGACCGCCGTCCAGCTCGACAGGGGCTACGTCGTCGCCGACCTCACCACCATGCTCACCGCCCAGCCAAACGTGTATGCGGTCGGCGATGTCGTCGCCGGTACCCCGCAGCTGGCCCACGCCGGGTTTGCCGAGGGCATCGCCGCGGTAACCCACATCGCAACAGGGGAGCCGGCCCCCGTCGACTACCGGGCGATCCCGCTCGTCGTCTACACCCATCCCGAGGTGGCGAGCGTCGGGCTGACGGAGACCCAGGCCAGGGAGCAGGGCTTCGACGTCGAGGTGACCGAGCACGGGATGCGTGGCGTCGGTCGGGCCATCATCCAGGGCGAGACAGGCGGAATGGTGAAGCTCGTCGCCGAGCGTGGCGGACGGGTCCTCGGCGCCACGGTGGCCGGGCCCGCGGCCGGTGAGATGATCCACGAGTTGATGTACGTGGTCGCCTGGGAGGCGATGCCTGCCGAGGCGGCGACGTTGATCCACGCACACCCCACCCTGTCGGAGACCATCGGCGAGACGCTGCTCGGCGCCGCCGGTCGGCCCCTCCACTGAGTCCGAGACCGAGAAGGAGCAGCGAACATGGCGATCACGGTGACGATGCCCCAACTTGGTGAGACGGTCACCGAAGGCACCATCCTGTCGTGGGCGAAGCGGCCGGGCGACGCCATCGCCGAGGACGAGGTGCTGCTCGAGATCTCGACAGACAAGGTCGACACGGAGGTTCCTTCGCCCGCCGCAGGGGTGATCCTCGAGATCCTTGTCGCAGAGGGCCAGACGGTGAGCGTCGGTACCCCGCTCGCCGTCATCGCCGAGCCCGGCGAGCAGGTCGCGGCAGCACCGGCTGCCGAGGCTCCCGTTGTGGAAGAGACAGCACCGCCGACCGTGCCAGAGCCGGCTCCCGCAGCAGAGCCGGAGCCGGCTCCCGCAGCAGAGCCAGAGCCGGCTCCCGCAGCAGAGCCCGCCGCGGCGGCACAGCCCGCTCCGGCGGGATGGGAGCCGGCGGTTGCGGCGGCGCCGACGCCAGGCCCGGTCCCAACCGATGATTCACCGCGCCGGGGCGTCCTGTCGCCTGTGGTGAGGAAGCTGGCCACCGAGCACGGGATCGACCTCGAGCAGGTGGCAGGCACAGGTGATGGCGGACGGATCACCCGCAGCGACGTGATGGCGTACATCGACGCCGGCGTCGCCGCCAAGGTCGAGATGGAGCCGAGCGTGACAAGTACGCCCCCGGCGGTCCACGAGACGCCGGCGGCGCCGATGGTCGACTCGGCGCCGATGCTCGACTCGGCTCCGATGGTCGAGGCGCCGCCCGCTGCGCCAGCTCCGGCGGTCCCGACCGCACCGACACCGATGATCGAGGCGGCGCCCACTCCTCCAGCGCCGGAGCCCCCGGCAGCGATACCGATGGCGCCTGCGGCGCCGGAGCCGATGGCGCCGCCCGCCGCGGCGGCGCCGCCGCTTCCGATGGCGCCACCGCCGGTCGCCGCTCCGCCACCGATCGCCGTTGCCCCACCGCCGGCTGCGTCCCCTCCAACCGTGGCGGCGCCCACACCGGTCATCCCGCTCCAACCCGGCGACGAGCTTGTCGACATCGGCCGGCTGCGCCGCCGCATCGCAGACAACATGGTGGCGTCCAAGCGCACCGCAGCCCATGTGTGGACCTCGGTGGAGGTCGACTACGACAACGTGGAACGGGCCCGCAGCGCCCACAAGGCGGCGTTCAAGGAGAAGCACGGCTTCTCGTTGACCTACATGCCGTTCCTCGCCAGGGCGACGATGGAGGCGCTCACCGCATTCCCGGTTGTCAACAGCTCCTTCTACCTCGACGCCGGCAAGCAGGTGTTCCACGCCAGGATCAACCTCGGTGTCGCCGTCGACATGAACCAGGAGGGTCTGGTGGTGATGACGATCCGCGATGCCCAGGCGATGCGGGTCCTCGACCTCGCCTCCGCTATCCGCACCGTGGCCGAGAAGGCAAGGGCGGGACGGCTGGAGCCCGACGACGTCTCTGGCAGCACCTTCACCATCACCAACCCTGGTCCCTTCGGTTCCTTCATGAGCGCTCCGGTGATCAACGTGCCAAACGCCGCCATCCTGTCGACGGACACGGTGACCAAGCGGGCCAAGGTGGTCACCCTGCCGGACGGGTCTGACACGATCGCCATCCGGCCGATGGGCTACCTCGGTCTCAGCTGGGACCATCGCATCTTCGACGGCTCGACCGCGGTGCTGTTCCTCAAGCGGATCGCACAGAACCTCGAGACCTGGGACTGGTCGCAGGAGCTGGCATGACGGAGACGCCGGTGCACCGGTTGCTGCGCACCCGGTGGCTCGGCCGGCTGGCGTACGACGAGGCGTGGGACCTGCAGCGCGCCTTCTGGGAGGGCCGGCGAGACGGTCGGGCGGTCGACGACTACCTGCTGCTCGTCGAGCACCCCCACGTCTACACCGTCGGCCGCAACGGGGACGGCGGCAACCTGCTGGTGAGCCAGGAGCGGCTCGCCGCCATCGGCGCCACCCTCCACCACGTCGACCGTGGCGGCGACATCACCTACCACGGACCCGGCCAGCTCGTCGGCTACCCGATCTTCGCCGTCCCAAAGCTGCCGGGTGGCTTCGACATGGTGGGTCATGTGCGCCGCATCGAGCGGGTGCTCATCGCCACCCTGGCCGCACTCGGCGTCGAGGCGTGGGCCGAGGATGGCTACACCGGGGTGTGGACGGCGTGCGGCAAGATCGCCGCCATCGGGGTGCGGGTGGCCGGTGGTGTGTCGATGCACGGCTTCGCCCTCAACGTCGACCCCGACCTCGCCTACTTCGGGCACATCGTCCCATGCGGCATCGCCGGCAGACCCGTGACGTCGCTGCGGGCGGTGCTGGGGCGGGAGGTGACGATCGAGGAGGTGGTGACGACCCTCATCCCACAGGTCCCGGCCGTCTTTGGCCACGACTCCGCCGAGACCCAGCTCGGCGCCTTCACCCGAGGGTCGCGCCGCACCCCCTACGACGTCGACGAGATGGTGACGGCAGGCGTGTTCTCGCCGGAGACCCGCAACCTCGTGCCTGTCACCATCCGCGGGGTGCGCGATGGCGAGCCCGCTCGACCGCCGTGGATGCGGGTCAGGGCAGACATCGCCAACGAGGGCTACGGCGAGCTCAAGCATCTCATGCGCGATCTCGGGCTCAACACGGTGTGCGAGGAGGCGGGGTGCCCCAACATCTTCGAGTGCTGGTCACAGGGCACCGCCACCCTCATGCTGCTCGGCGACCGCTGCACCAGGGCGTGCGCCTTCTGCGACGTCACAACGGGACGTCCGGGCGTCGTCGACCTCGACGAGCCGCGGCGGGCCGCCGAGGCGATCGAGAAGATGGGGCTCAGCCACGCCGTGCTCACGTCGGTGAACCGCGACGACCTGGTTGACGGCGGCGCCGCCATTTTCGCCGAGACGATCCGCCGCATCCACGACCGCATGCCGGGGTGCGCCGTCGAGGTGCTCATCCCCGACTTCAAGGGAGATGTCGCCGCGCTGCACACGGTGTTGCAGGCCGGCCCCGAGGTCCTCAACCACAACACCGAGACCGTGCTCCGCCTCCAGCGCGACATCCGCACCGCGGCAAGCTACGGGCGCTCGCTCGCCCTGCTGGCCAGAGCCAGGTGGCACGACCCTGGGCGGGCGGTCAAGTCAGGGCTCATCGTCGGCATGGGGGAGCGGGAGGACGAGGTGCTGGGGGCGCTCGCCGACCTGCGCACCATCGGGGTCGACATCGTCACCATCGGCCAGTACCTGAGACCGACACCGCGGCACCGGCCGATCGACCGCTATGTCCACCCGGACGAGTTCACCCGCTACCGGGAAGAAGGCGACAGGCTCGGGCTCCCCCACGTCGAGGCCGGGCCGCTTGTCCGCTCCTCGTACCACGCTCGCGAGGCGCTCGCCGTGGCGGGCCCGTGACGATCGAACGCGACGGGTTCGACTACGCCGCTCGGCTTGACCGGGCCCGGGCCGAGCTGCGCAAGACGGGGATCGACGTTCTCCTCGCCTCGGTGGGGGCCGATCTGCCGTATCTCACCGGCTACGAGGCCATGCCGCTCGAGCGGCTGACGATGGCGGTGATTCCGGCAGACGGAGACGCGGTGCTCGTTGTCCCCGAGTTGGAGGCGCCAAGGGTGGCTGTGCGCGATGGGGTCTTCTCCCTGCGGGCCTGGGGGGAGACAGACGACCCTGTCGCCATCGTGGCCGGTCTCGTCGGGGCGCCGATGCGGGCGGCGATCACCGACCAGACCTGGTCGGTGTTCCTGCTCGAACTGCAGACAGCCATGCCGGCCACCCGGTTCTTGTCCGCCCGACCGATCTCGGCGGCGTTGCGCTTGCGCAAGGAGCCCGCCGAGGTGACGCGGCTGCGGCTGGCCGCAGAGGCCGTCGACAGGGTCGCCGCCCGGCTGGCGCAGGTGCGGTTCTCCGGAAGGACGGAGAAGTCGCTCTCCGACCAGGTGGCGGCGATGACCGTCGAAGAGGGAAGCGACGTCGCCACGTTCAAGATCGTGGCCTCCGGGCCCAATGCGGCGTCACCCCATCACCAGGCGGCGGGACGCATCATCCAGACAGGCGACCCGGTCGTCGTCGACTTCGGCGGCAAGGTGGGCGGCTACTGCTCAGACACCACCCGCACCTTCCACGTCGGCCAGCCGACCGCCGAGTACCGCCGGGTCTACGACGTGGTCCGCGCCGCCCAGGAGGCGGGTGTCGCCGCGGCTCGTCCCGGTGTCGCCGCCGAGGCGGTCGACGCCGCCGCCCGCCGGGTCATCGCCGACGCCGGGTACGGGGCCTTCTTCATCCACAGGCTTGGCCACGGGATCGGGTTGGAGGCGCACGAGGACCCGTACCTCGTCGCCGGCAATACCCTCGCCCTGCAGCCCGGGATGGCCTTCTCGGTCGAGCCGGGGATCTACCTCCCAGGACGGTTCGGGGTGCGCATCGAGGACATCGTCGTCTGTACCGAGGACGGCGCCCAGCGGCTCAACGAGTCGACCCGCCAGCTCGTTGTCGTCGACTGACCCGGTCCGGTCCTGGGCGGGTGCCGGCCGGGTCGGGGGTGGCACTAGCCTGACTCGGCCTGCGCTCCCGGAGGACCCATCGTGACCGCCGCCATCGCAACGCTCGCCGCCGACGCCCTGCGCGTGCTGTCCATGGACGCCGTGCAAAGGGCCAACTCGGGGCACCCCGGGATGCCGATGGGGATGGCCGACATCGCGGTGGCGTTGTGGGGCGACCACCTCGTCGTCGACCCGGACCATCCGAATTGGCCAAACCGCGACCGCTTCGTCGTGTCGAACGGGCACGGCTCCATGCTGTTGTACTCCCTCCTCCACTTGAGCGGCTTTGCGGTCTCGATGGACGACATCCGCAACTTCCGGCAGTGGGGGTCGCCGACACCGGGGCATCCCGAGCGCGAGATGGAACGTGGCATCGAGACGACGACAGGACCGCTTGGCCAGGGGTTTGGCATGGGGGTCGGCATGGCGCTCGCCGAGGCCCACCTCAACGCCCGGTTCGGATCAGACGTCGTCGACCACCTCACCTATGCCTTTGTCTCAGACGGCGACCTGATGGAGGGGGTCGCCTCCGAGGCGGCGTCGCTCGCCGGGCATTGGGGGCTTGGCAAGCTCGTCTACCTGTACGACGACAACGGCATAACGCTCGAAGGCCCCGCATCGTGGACCTTTAGTGAGGACGTGCCGTCCCGTTTCGCCGCATACGGCTGGCACACGCTCACCGTCGACGGCCACGACCGCATGGCGGTGAGCCAGGCAATCGCCGCCGCCCGCAGCGAGCGTGAGCGTCCGTCGCTCATCTCGTGCAAGACCCACATCGGTTATGGGAGCCCGAACAAGCAGGACACCGCCGCCGCCCACGGCTCGCCCCTCGGCGCCGCCGAGGTGGCGCTGGTGCGGGAGCGGTTGGGCTGGACGCTGCCGCCGTTCGAGATCCCCTCCGAGGTGTACGGCTTCTTTGCCGCGGCGATGACGCGGGGCCGGGAGGCTCACCGCACGTGGCAGGAGCGCAGCGCCGCCGCCCTCGCCGCCGACACGGATCTCGCCGCCGCCTGGAAGGCCCACAATGACCCTGCCCCCGTCTCGCTGGCGGCGCCGGCACACGATGCGGGCGCCGCTGTCGCCACCAGGAGCATGTCCGGCGCCGTCATCCAGATTCTCGCCTCGGCCCGCCCAGACCTGCTCAGCGGCGACGCCGACCTGGCCGGATCCACCAAGTCGCGCATCGATGCCGGCGCCGATCTCGACGCCGCCACCCTGGCCGGGCGAAACATCCGCTACGGGGTGCGAGAGCATGCGATGGGCACCATCGTCAACGGCATCACCCTCCATGGCGGTCTGCGTGCGTTTGGCTCGACCTTTCTCAGCTTCAGCGACTACATGCGGGGGGCGGTGCGGCTCAGCGCCCTGATGGCGATCCCAAGCATCTGGGTGTGGACCCACGACTCGGTGTTCCTCGGCGAGGACGGTCCCACCCACCAGCCCATCGAGCACGTCGCCTCGCTGCGGGCGATGCCAAACCTGTGGGTGGTGCGACCAGGCGACCCCGGCGAGGTGGCCGGGGCGTGGCAGCTCGCCATGAACCGGCTCGACGGGCCGACGGCCATCGTGCTGAGTCGGCAGAACGTCCCGGTGCCGGCGCGGCCGACCGACCCCGAGCTCGTGGCGAAGGGCGGGTACGTCGTGCGCAACGGGGAAGACGGGGTGCTCGTCGCCACCGGGAGCGAACGCTCGCTCGCCGTTGCCGCTGCCGAGCTGCTCGCCGCAGATGGTGTCTCGCTGCGTGTCGTCTCCATGCCGTGCGTCGAGGCGTTCCTCACCCAGGAAGAGGCGTACCGCAGCACCGTGCTCGGCGAGGGTATGCCGATGGTGTCGCTCGAGGCCGGCGCCACCTTCGGTTGGGCCGAGATCGTCGGCAGGGACGGTCTGCGGATCGGGATCGACCACTTCGGGGCCTCGGCTCCCGCCGAGACGTTGGCCGAGCGCTACGGCTTCACTCCTGAGGCGGTGGCGGCCAGGGTCGGCGGCTGGCTCCGCCGCACCGGCTGACGTGGATCTCACCCCGGCGCTTGTGCTCGCCATGTGGACTGCGGGGCTGGCAGGCGGCGCTGCCGCCGTCGCCGCCTGGCGGGTGGTCGGCCCAGGATACGTGTGGCTGACCGCAGGTGTCGTCGCCGGGTTCGGCATGTTCGTAGTGGCGGTCGGTGGCGGGGGGTTTGCCATCGCCGGGTCGGCGGCGGCGGTCGCAGCCCTGGTGTGGGCACGTCGGAGCGCTGTCGCCGTCGTGGCGCTCGCCGTTGCCGGCGCCGGCTTCGCCGTCTCCGCCTGGACCGAGTCGCCGATCGGACCGGTGGTGAGCGGGGCCGTCCTTGTCGGCGGCGTGACCTCGGAGATGCTGCTCGGGCACTGGTATCTCGTCGATCCCCGCCTGCCGCGATGGGCGCTGCACCGGCTGACGATGGCCGGCGGCGTCGGGTTGCTCGTCGAGGCGGCGGTGGTGGGGACCCGCATCGTCACCGGCGGGCTTCGCAGCGACCGGGTGTTCCTGTGGGCGTATCTCGCCCTCGTCGTGATGACGGCGCTGCTCGTCTCAGCGATGTGGCTCTCGCTGCGAGAGCCGCGCTACACCGGGGTGATGGCGGCGACCGGGCTGGCCTACCTGGCCGTGCTCACCTCGCTCGGCGTCCTCGTCGTCGGGCGGATGGTGGCCTTCGGCTGACCTTTGGCGGCCGGGCTTCTGCCCCTAGGCTGCTGCCGGATGAGGATCTACACGAAAACCGGCGACGACGGCACAACCGGTCTCCTCTACGGCGGCCGGGTGGCGAAGGACGACACCGGGCCGGAAGCCTATGGGACCGTCGACGAGGCCAACTCCGCCATCGGTGTCGCCAGGGCGATTGCCGTCGAGGTGGATGCGGCTCTGGCGGAGCGTCTTCTCGCCATCCAGCGGCAGCTGTTCGTGGTCGGCGCCGAGCTGGCCACCGACCCGGGGAACCACGCCAAGCTGCAGCCTGGGGTGACCCTGGTAGACGAGTCCATGGTGACCGCTCTGGAGAGCGCCATCGACGCCGTTGTCGACCAGCGCGGTGTGCCGACCGAGTTTGTCGTGCCAGGGGGCAGCCCGCTGGCTGCCGCCATCGATGTCGCCCGCACCGTGGTTCGTCGCGCCGAGCGCAGGTCGGTGACCCACGCCAAGACACAAGGGATTGCGGGGAGCCAAGTCGTGCCATACCTGAACCGGCTCGCCGACTACCTGTACATGGCGGCGCGGGCGGCGGAGGCGGCATGGACGCCGAGCCGAACCGAGGAGTGGTGAAGGTGGATGTGACGACCGGTCCTGCGGTGGCGGCGGGGAGCGGCGACCTGCTCGTCGTCCCGGTGATGACCGACCTGGTGTGGGGCCCAGGCGCCGACTGGGTGGCGTCTGTCCTCGGTGACTGGCTGGCGCCGTATCTCGGCGGCCGCGAGTTCGTAGGCAAGACGGGGCAGACGGCCGTCGTCCCCGGCGCCGGTCTGCTGCCGTACGGCTCGGTGGCGTTCATCGGTCTTGGCGACGAGATCGATGCCGAGGGGCTGCGCCGGGCGGCGGCGCACGCCGCCAGGGTGGCGGGCGCCTACGAAACCGTCGTCACCACCTTGCATCTCCTCGACATCGCCGGTGCGACCGATCTCGTGACGTTTGGCTTCCTGCTCGGGCGCTACCGCTTCGATGGCTACCTCTCCGAGCCAAAGCCGGTTGTGCTCGGGACCCTGGTGTTGGCCGGGGCCAGCGACACAGGCGAGCGCGGGGCCGTCTTGGCCGAGGCGGTCGCCAGGGCCCGTGACCTGGTGAACGAGCCGGCAGGGCAGAAGTCGCCTCAATGGCTCGCCACGTGGGCCACCGATACGCTCTCCGCCGTCGGCATCTCCGTCGAGGTGTGGGACGAGGGGCGCATCGCCACCGAGGGTCTTGGCGGAGTGGCCGCCGTGGCTGCGGGATCGCACCAGCCCCCCCGGCTGGTGCGGGCCCGCTACCACCCCGAGGGGGCGACCACCCGGCTCGCCTTTGTGGGCAAGGGCATCGTCTTCGACAGCGGCGGGCTGTCGATCAAGCCGGCGGACGCCATGGAGACGATGAAGACCGACATGTCCGGCGCCGCCGCCGTCCTCAACGCCGTTTGGGCCATCGCCCGCTTGGCGATCCCGGTCGAGGTGGTGGCGATCGCGCCGCTCACCGAGAACATGCCGGGAGGTGGTGCGGTCAGACCAGGCGATGTGTTCACCGCCCGCAACGGCAAGACCGTCGAGGTGCTCAACACCGACGCCGAGGGCCGGCTCGTGCTCGCCGATGGTCTGGCGCTCGCCGCCGAGACCGACCCTGCGTTGGTCGTAGACGTCGCCACCCTCACCGGAGCGTGCACCATCGCCCTCGGCAGGAGCGTCGCCGGGCTCTTTGCCTCGAGCGACGAGGTGGCGCATGACGTCCGTGCCGCCGCCGAGGCCGCAGGGGAGCTGGTGTGGCGTCTCCCCATCGAGGAGTCGTACCGCTCAAAGCTCGAGTCAGAGGTGGCAGACGTGAAGAACACCGGCGACCGCTACGGCGGGGCCATCACCGCGGCGCTGTTCCTGAGGGAGTTCGCCGGTGGCCTGCCATGGGCCCATCTCGACATCGCAGGGCCGGCGCGCTCGGAGAAGGACGAGCACTACCTCACCAAGGGCGGCACCGGGTTCGGGGTGCGCACTCTCGTGGAGATCGCCGAGGCGGCGGCGACTCGCTGAGCCTCGTGCCGGGCGATCCGGCCGCCCGGTAGCCTCATGAGGATGACGACGCCCCAGGCGCCGGGCACAGACATCGAGCTGTCTCTCGGGAGGGTGGTGGCCGGCTACCGCGCCTTCGGCACGTTGTGGCTCGCCGTGCTGGCCGCGGTGACCCTCGTCGCCAGACCGGGCCCCGACCGGCCATGGGTGGTGGTGGTCATGACCGCCGCCGTCTCCGTCTGGACCGGGGCGGTGCTGTGGATGTCGGGGCGCGACTCCTTCGTGCTGCGCTCAGCGCCGTTCCTCGTCGCAGACACGGTGATCGCGGTGGTGACGCTGCTGGCACCGAACGTCGCCGGGTCGGGATCCTTCGCCGGTGGGTACGCCCTGGCCGCTGTCTTTCACGGCGCATACGCCTTCGGGTGGTCGGGCGCCGTCTCGGCGGCGGCGGCGTTGAGCGCAACTGCGTTGTGGCGGGTCACCAGCGACGAGCTCCACGACCTCACCGCCTCGTCGGGGGCGGTGTTGGTGTACGGGTTCTGTGCGGCGGCGGCGGCGTGGACGCTCCAGGTGATCCGTCACCGCGATGCGCTGCGGGCCGGGGCCGAGGCGGCGCTTGCGGGAGCGAGGGCCGACCAAGCCCGCGCCGAGGAGCGGGCCGGTCTCGCCACCCGCATCCACGACGGGGTGCTGCAGACGCTCGCCCTCATCCAGCGGGACAAGGACGACCCGGCTCGGGTGGCGGCGCTTGCCCGCCGCCAGGAGCGGGAGCTGCGCGACGTCCTCTACGGGACGGGACCCGGCGCCGGGGAGGGGTTCCGCCGGTCGCTGGTTGCGGTGTGCGCAGACGTCGAGGACCTGTCCGGGATCCGCATCGATGTCGTTACCGTTGGGGACCATCCCGGCTCACCCCAGGTCGAAGCCATCGTCGCCGCCACCAGGGAGGCGGTGGTCAACGCCGCCAAGCACGCAGGCGTCGATGTCGTCTCGGTGTACGGTGAGGCCGATGGGGACCGCGTCGCCGTGTTCGTGAGGGATCGCGGCGCCGGGTTCGATCCCGTCGCCGGTGTCGCCGGCGGTAGGGGGATCGCCGAGTCGATCGTTCGGCGCATCGAGAGCGCAGGTGGGTGCGCCGAGATCCGGTCGGCGCCCGGAGAAGGCACCGAGGTCCACCTCACGGTGGATGGCTCCCAGTGACATTGCCCGCTGCCCCGGATCCGATCGGTGTCTTCGTCGTCGACGACCACGACCTGTTCCGGGCAGGGGTGAAGAGCCAGCTTCCCGACGACATCGTCGTGGTGGGAGAGGCGTCGGAGGTGGAGCCCGCCATCGAGATGATCTGCGAGCGGGTCCCGACCATCGTGCTCGTCGACGTCCACATGCCAGGGGGTGGGGGTCGTTTGGTCATCACCAAGGTCCACGAGACCGCACCAGGGATCACCTTCCTGGCGATATCCGCCTCTGACGCTCCCGAAGACGTGGTGGCGACCATCAGGGCCGGCGCCAGGGGCTACGTCACCAAGGCCATCTCGGCGCCGGAGCTGGGCTCGGCCATCCGCCGGGTGGCGGGCGGCGATGCCGTGTTCTCCCCGCAGCTCGCCGGTTTCGTGCTCGACGCCTTCGCCAGCATCCCCGTGAAGGACGTCGACCCCGAGCTCGACCTCCTCACCCCTCGGGAGCGGGAGGTGCTCCAGCACATCGCCCGTGGCTACACGTACAGGGAGATCGGCGACCGGCTGTTCATCTCGGCAAAGACGGTCGAGCACCACGTGTCTGCGGTGCTGCGCAAGCTCCAGCTCACCAACCGGTACGAGCTGGGCAAGTGGGCCTACGACCGCAAGCTGATCTGACCCGAGGCCGGTGTCACCGGGTGGGTGCGGGCCGCAGGGAGGCAGGTGACGTCGTAGTCGACGAGCTCGGGGGGACTGGTCACGTCGCCACAGGCAGGGCACTCCGGGTTGCGTCGCACCTTCAGCGACATGAACGTCTGCTCGAGGGCGTCGTAGGTGAGCAACCGGCCGTCGAGCACGTCGCCGATGCCGAGGATCAGCTTGAGCGTCTCCACCGCCTGGATGGTGCCGACCACCCCTGGGAGCACCCCGAGCACCCCGGCCTCGGCGCACGAAGGGGCCAGCTCCGGGGGCGGAGGCTCCGGGTAGAGGCATCGGTAGCAGGGACCCTGGTATGGCGAGAACACGGCGACCTGGCCCTCGAAGCGCAGCACGGAGCCGTGCACCACGGGCACCCGCAGGTGGAGCGAGGCGTCGTTGACCAGGTAGCGGGTGGGGAAGTTGTCTGCACCGTCGACAACGACGGCGACGTCCTTCATCAGATCCAGCACGTTGGCTGCGGTGAGCCGCTCCTGGTGGGTCTCGACGGTGACATCGGGGTTGATGGCGCGCATCGTCCGTCGCATCGAGTCGACCTTGGCCATTCCGATACGGTCGGCGGCATGAGCGACCTGGCGCTGCAGGTTGCTGGCATCGACGAGGTCATCGTCGACGACGACAACGGTGCCGACCCCGGCCGCCGCCAGATAGAGCGCCACCGGTGACCCGAGCCCACCTGCGCCGACCAGCAGCACACGGGCGCCGAGCAGACGCTCCTGGCCCTCGAGCCCGACCTCGGGCAGGATGAGGTGGCGGTGGTAGCGGGAGCGCTGTTCGAGCGACAGCCCTCCAGGGGCGGCCCATGGCAGACCGTCCGTCTTCCATCTCGTCAGCCCGCCGGTCACCGAGGCGACATCGGTGTAGCCCATGTCGCGCAGTGTCTTGGCGGCGAGCAGCGAGCGCTGACCGACGGCGCAGTAGATCAGGAGCGGTGTCGCCGGGTCGGGGACCCGGACGGGGAGGGTGGATTCGAGGACACCCCTGGGGACGAGGATGGCATCCGGCACGACCCCGTCGGCGTACTCGGTGGGCTCCCGCACGTCGACGAGCACGGCGCCGTCGCCGGCTCGTCGCCACGCCTCACCGGGCGTCACCTCTGCGACCTCGGCTTGCGCCGCCGCCACCAGGTCACGGTACGGCGTCGTCATGCGGCGAGGGTAGCCGACGCTTGCCGAATTGGGTACGCTGGCGATGCGCCGTTTGAGCCGAGCGACGCATACCTCTCGGTGGGACCCCGGGTTATGGTCACATCGCCCTCACACGGGGGCCACGGCTCGGCGCGGGCATATGCAATGGCTGTGCCGGTGCGGGAATTGTGCCGGTGCGGGAATGGAGATCCGCAGCGCAAGGGGGAAAGCGGATGAGGATCCTCGTGACGGGCCATCGAGGATATATCGGAGCTGTGCTGACACCGCGACTGGTGGCAGCGGGCTACGACGTCGTCGGTCTCGACACGGGTTGGTACCGCGGGCGCACGCTCGGACTGCCGCCTGACGACGTCCCCGCCGTCGGGGGCGACATTCGCGACGTCACCGTCGACGACCTGGTCGGGTTTGACGCCGTCATCCATCTGGCGGCGCTCTCCAACGACCCGCTGGGCAACCTCGACCGCAGGCTGACCTACGAGATCAACCACCTGGCCACGGTGCGGCTGGCCGAGGCGGCGAAGCACGCCGGTGTCGAGCGGTTTCTGTTCGCCTCGTCGTGCAGCCTGTACGGCGCCGGCGGGAGTGGGCTCCTCGACGAGGAGGCGCCGATGGCGCCGGTCACGCCGTACGGCGAGTCGAAGGTGCTCGCCGA
>Ga0114938_1000832_pt1 | contig 22294 bp, 15 predicted proteins | sample AshMeaBigSpring_FD_88675 | JGI IMG/M metagenome (GOLD analysis project Ga0114938, IMG submission 88675) | Groundwater microbial communities from Big Spring, Nevada to study Microbial Dark Matter (Phase II) - Ash Meadows Big Spring | ecosystem: Environmental > Aquatic > Deep subsurface >...
CTCAAGCTGACCGGGAAACATTACTGGGAATACCGCGGCGTGCCGGTGCTGAGGGAACCGGCGGACGACCAATCCTTCGATGCCCGCTTTCTGGAGGCTCCGGCGGACTGCATGCTGTTCGGCTATTTCCAAACACCGCGGTATTTCGATAGCATGCGGGATGAGCTGCGTGCTGAATTGAACGGCCTGATCGCCTCGGGAGCGCGGGCATCCAACCCGCCGGCCATACGGCTTCCCAACTCGGTGGCGGTCCACGTCCGGCGCGGCGACTACCTCAAGCACCCGGCCTTCGACGTCTGTGACATGGCATACTATCAGGAAGCGATGCGGCGGATGCGCGCCCGCATTCCGGACGCGCGTTTCTTCGTCTTTTCCGACGATCCTGACTGGTGCCGCGCGCATTTCGACGAACCGGACCACGAGGTGGTCGATTCCGGCGAGGCCGGCCACAATCCACTGCACGACCTCCGCCTGATGAGTCTGGCCGCGCATCACATCATCGCCAACAGCACCTATTCCTGGTGGGCGGCGTGGCTGGGAGAGAAACCCGGTCAGCAGGTGATCATGCCGGACCGTTGGTATGCCAGCGGCATCAAGGCACCGATCGAGGAGAAACGGTGGAAATGACGACTCATGCAAGGGCGGGAATGGAATGCTTCGCGCCCTGCTTTCCACATCCCAGCGTCATCGGCGCTCACAAGGCGCCGCTACAAGCGGTCCCATGTAGCGCGCGTCTATGACCGCCGCACTTCACTTTCTTCCGCCGGAGTATTTGCTTCCTCAGACCAGAGCGGCAGAGCGGCAAGAAAAGCGAAAGCGCGGCTGCAAACCACCGGACATTTCTCTCTCTTCGGAACAACGAAACACCTCGTTCACAGCTTCTTCTTGATGCCGAAACGATTCTCACCCGCTCTCGCGATTCTCGTCTGCCTGCTTGGCTGGGCAATCGCCAGCCAATTGTGGTCGGCGCTGTCATGGGGGCATGAGAGCTTCCAGCTCACCGAGTGGCTGATCAACTATTCGGGCGGATTCGTCCGCCGCGGTCTCCCCGGGTGGTTGGTCGGATTGCTGGCCGACGCCACGGGAATCCAGGCGAACCATCTGGTCATCGGCTTTTCGGCGATCTGTTATGGCACCCTCCTGATCTGGTTTCTCCGGCGATCCACACGGACGTTTCCTGCGATCCTGATCCTTTCCTGCATAGTGATGGGATTTCCGGCCTATCAGGATTCCATCGTCCGGAAAGATTGTCTGGGACTATTGTTTCTGCTCGCTTGTCTCAATCTCGAACGGAGCCGGATGCCTCGCCATTTCACGATTCCGGCGATGAATCTCACCGCAATCGCGGCGATTCTTTGTCATGAGGCATTTGCGTTTTACGGACTGCCGGCACTGGTGCTTTTCGGATCTCGCGATGGGAAGTCCTTCGATGTTTCCACCGGCTTGCGCCGATTGCTGAGTCTGCTTCCGGCAGCCATCTGTTTTCTGTGCGTAACCCGGCTTCACGGGACGCCCGCCATCGCGGAGGCGGTCAACGACTCGTGGACCCCCTTGTGGCGGATCCTCAATCCCGCCGACCCGTCGATCGAACACGCGTCCGCAGCGATCCAGGCGCTTGGCTGGGATTCCAAAAAGGGAACGTCCCTGGCGATCACCATGCTGACCTCCGGTTTCTATCAGCCGGTGGCATGGGTCGGCGTGTTCGCGATTTCGTTCGTGCTGTTCCTGCTGTTCACCGGGCGGAATGAGGAACGGAGCCTTGAGGTGCGCATCAGGGTCACGGCGCTCCTGATCGCCCAGTTCGTTTTCATTTCACCGCTCTTCATTCTCGGGTTCGACTACGGCAGGTGGCTCTTCCTCTGGCTGGCCAGCACCGTGATGCTGGACACTGAGCGATACGCGCCGCCCCGCTGGCTGGAGTCGTGCGTGGCACGCCTGTTTGCGGCAGCGCGAATCGATCTCCTGCTGCGCCGCGTTCCAGTCCGGGATTGGTATCTCTTGTTTTTTGGCGTGCCGGTGTGCTGGAACCTTTTCAATTTTCTCACCGCCAGCCCGCTCGGCCGCCATGTGCATCGGATCTGGTCGTCCATGCCGTAACTCCACATCCCTTGCGAAAGCGATGCCCCGCCTGGTGGGCGGATTCATCCACAGCTTCCTGCGGCGAGTCCACGGAAGGTCTCCCGCCATTTGTTTTCTCATGAACCATCCGCGAACCAGCGCTCCGACCCGACTGCCAGCAGGGACTCACCTACAAATCCTGATTCTGGCACTGCTGATCGCGTTTCCCTCGACCGGATTCGTCCAGAAATACGCGGGACTGCCGGGCGTAGCCGCCTATGTGGCGGTAGTGGTCGGCCTGGTGTTTCTAACTGCCGTCTCGGTCAGACACCTCGCGCCATGGCTCGATCGCCATTTTCGTGTCCTCTCGGCTGTGACAATCGCCGGTCTTGGAGTGGGTTTTGTCGTTCTTCATCCGTTTGAAGATGGTCGTGGTCCGGGAAAAAGCAGTGATCGCAACGAGGGACTGGAAATCGCCGTGAGCCGGATGGCCCGCGGTGAGACCCCCTATTACCCATCCAATCCACAGGCCGGCCCTCTGTCGGTTTTGCCGGGTTCCATCGTTCTTGCCGCGCCCTTCGCGGCACTGGGAAACAGCGGCTACCAGAACGTGTTCTGGCTGGCCGCGTTTCTCATCGCCGCGAGCCGCTTTTTCCAAGACAAGGCTCTTGGGCTTTGTCTGCTCGCCATCCCGTTGGGGATATCGTTGGCCGCGCAATATGAATTCGTCTCCGGGGGGGATCTGATCGCCAACGGGATCTTTGTCGCGGTATTTTTCCTGATCGCGTTGGAGTCATGGACGCGGCCTGCCTCATCGATCCGGCTTCGTGTGCTGACCGCGCTCCTTGTGGGATTGGGACTCGCCTCGCGCGCCAATTTTCTTCTGCTGGTCCCGCTTTTCAGCGCGGCGATGTGGAGGATGTCGGGATTGCGCAATGCCATCGCTGCCACGTCACTGGTGGTTCTGGCCATGGCTTTCATCACGCTGCCATTCTATCTGCATGATCCGGCGGGATTCACACCGCTGCTCCCCCGGCAAAAGCTGGCGTTTGCGGATCAGGCCGTTCCCTGGGCAGGCAAGGCGATGATTGGCGTCACCTTGCTCAGTGCCATCGTTGTCGCCGGCGTGTTGCTTCGCAAGCGCTCGGGCGATCCGCTTGTCTCGTTCTTCCGTGGCTGTGCGATCGTCACGCTGGTGCCGATGATCGGCGCCGTGCTGTTTGCCAGTTGGCTCAACGGCCGTTTTGATTTCGAATTCATGCGCGACCGGTTCGGGCTGATGTATGTGTTTTTCGCGCTCCTCGGGTGGGGAGGCATTTTGCGCGCACTGCCACAGCAAACCGATGGCACTGCCGCCTGTCAGGATGGAAGATGGAATTGAATTTCGGAGGCAAAGAGCCGGCACGCTTTTCCACCTTCTTCCATTCACAATCCAACATCCAACATTCAAAATCCATCTCCCATGCGCTGGTTCACCTGCACTCCTGTCGCCTTTGGCGGCGGCGCGGATTTTTTCGCGCGGGACAGCGGGCTCATGTGCCGGGGGTTCCAGGCCTTGGGAATTGAAAGCCGGGCGGTAAACTGGATGCATGGTCGGCCGGGTTGCGCAGCGCCGGACAAATTTACGGGATCTGGCAAGAGCGCCTGCATGCGGACAGGGTGGCGGGAGGAGTGGCGGCAATTTTGAATTTAGAATGCTGGATGAAAGAGGAGTGTTCCGGTGTTTCGGAACGAAAACAGAGGTTGGACGCCACGCGGCGGCAGCGGATTGCAGCCACTTGCCTTCCCGTGATCTCATGAGCAGCGTCGTCCAACGCTGAGCGTCACCGATCAACACTTCCGGCGACAGGGCCGTGAGGTCATGTGGCGGCGGATTGCCAGACACATCGACGCGCACCCCGCGCCTTTTTGCCAACTTCAGGCGCTCCCTGGACGCTGGGGAAGATTCCGCTTGAGGCCCGGGAGTGGAAGCAGGCGCCGGGTGAATCCTGAATCATCGGCCCGCGAAGCGGGATTGGCAGATCCGGACAGGGCCGCACCGCACGGCCCTATTTTATTTCCCGCGTGGTTTTTTTCGCCGGCTTTTTGCCGTTTCCCGCCCGGGGTTTGGGCGGCGTTTGCGCCCGGCTTTGTGACGGCGGTTTCGGCGTGGCCGCTTTCTTGCGGCCCGCAGCCGCGGGGTCCGGGGCGAGCAGCGCCTCGCGCAGGCAGTCCTCCACTTCGGAAATTTCCACCTCTCCGGATTCCAGTTTCCCATCCGCGTGCCGCAGCAGCACGCCGAGCCGGACCATGGTCCCGACCACCGGTTCGAAGCGTTCCCAGCGCTGGTCGCTGAAACAGCGGACCAGCTCGCGACGGGCCAGCGGCCCCTTCTCCTCCAGGTTGCCGAGGATGCGCTGTGCCAGTTCCAGTCCTTGCGCAACCTGTTCGGCGTTGAGGTGGAGCGCCAGCTCGCGGCAATGGCGGCGGGCCAGCCGCCGGGCTGAGCGGAAAGCCGCAGCCATGACCGCCAGCGGCGTGGCCCCGGCATCCCCGCCGCTCTGGTGACAGAGGTAGCCCAAGCCAAAACCAAGTGCCCCCGGCAGTTCCCGCGCCACCGGCCCCGGGTCCAGCTGGTGGAGCTTGCCCAGATGCGCGATCCAGCGGCGGTAGCGGTCCATCACACGCCCGTAGCGCTCGAAATCCAAGGTGTCGGATCCGCCACCGAAGGCCGCGGCGGCCAGCATCCGCCGCTGTTCGAGGATTTCCATCGCGGCCTTGACGAAGCATTCCATCAATTCCGCGGAGCAGTTGCCCGCGGCCTCTTCCAGTGGACGACGCGGCGGCTTGAGGGGGACGCCGCCGGCCGTGGTCAACCAGAGGAAGCGCCCGGCCATTTCCGGCAGCAGCCGCGCCACCAGCGCCAGGTCATCCTCGCCCGCCTCGAGCAGGACATGCGCCTTGAGCGGGATCACCCGCGAGCGGGCCGAATCGACCTTCTTGTCCTCCTCCCACTGCGGCGTGGCCAGCCCCTCCATCAGGTCGAACAAGCCGCGCAGGTCGCGGGCGGGTTCGGAACCGATACGACCGGGTTCGGTCTTGAGCGCGACCACGAGCGCCGTGCGCAGATGGCACAGGTCGAGCGCCGTTTCCAGCTCGCGGCAGCGGACCGATTCCAACAGGAACTGCGGATGGAGCAGGGTCTCGACCCGGACCGCCTCCCTTTCATGCCTGAGATCGGCCTTCAGCGAGCCGTGATCCACCCGGGACTGCTCCAGATCTTTGAGCAGGCGCTCGCGGGCCATTCGGGTGTCCTCGGGATCGGCGAACCGGGCCGTGGCTCCGCCCGCGAAGGCCCCGCGCCGCATGAGCCGGATCCAATCCAGGCTGTAGTCCGCCATGCCGACCGTCAGCGCCCGGTTGAGGCCGCGCAGCCTCGCCACCAGCTGGCCGGCCATCCGGCACAGCGCCCCATCCCGCCGCCGCAGCAACACGTCGAGCTTGGCCAGCGGCGCACCGTCGTGCTGCTGGCCCAGCCAGGCCTCGGGGCCGGCCATGCCAACCAGCAGGAAGGACATCACCGCGAGCACCTCGTCGGAGGTGGTGCCGCTGGAGCGCGCGAAGTCCTCCAAACCGTCCATGCAACACAAGCGGGCGGTAGCGGGCCGGGTCTCCGGAGTCGCGCTTCGGGGATCATGCGGATCAGGCGGAGTCTTCATCGTCGAAGGGTGGGGGTTCCTGTTGTTCATGGTTTGGCCGTCCTCTTTTCATCTGCTGAAAATTCAGTTCCGCCTCCTCTGCGGTCTGCCCCTCATCCATCGCTGTCATGATGGAAACCTGCCGTTGGTTTGCTTTTAGAGCTTTCCTGTAGGCGCGCTGGAAATCGGGACTGGCGAAAGCATCCATCATGCTCGATGCCATACCCAACTCGTCGCTATTGATCCGCTCCGCCGCCAGCCGTATGGCACTCTCGAGGCGGGCTTTGCCCGGGCTACCGCTCCCACGTCCTTCGCCCGGCCTTCCGCCGCCTCGCGCGACCCGGACAAGAAGTTCCAGCAAGCGGTTGGCCGCGTCCACCGCCCGGGAATCCGCAGCGCGGAAGCCCAGCAGGCGCCGCAAGTCATCGAGCGAGATGCCGGCAACGGCCCTCATCTCGGCCGCAAGGCCGCGGCCCGCCGGCAGCACACCGCCGTCCAGGGGATCGAGGCCGGCCTGGATGAGAGCCTCGATGTTGTGGAGAAAAGAGGATTCCCGCCGGCGCGCGGGCAGATTGAAAAAAAGCGCGGCGTAGGCATCCACCACCGGCTTGTCCAAGCCCAGGAAATCCGCAACGTCCCCGATCTCCGCGTCGCGCGTGACCAAGGCGGCCTGCAGCAACTGGCGCGAAGACCCGCTGGCGTGCAGTTCGACGGCCTGCCGCAGCGCGGCGTCCCCGGCGTCCCCTATCCCGGCTTCCTCCATCCCACCTTCCGCGGCCGGCACTTCCTGTTCGAGCCCGGCCGCCATCACGCGGATCCAGTGAAACGCCGCGCCTGCCGGCAGCTCTCCACTGCGGCCCGCCGCAGCGACCCGTTTGGCCAGCAGGCTGCCGAAATCGGGCCGCGACATTTCGGCGGGAAAACCGCCGGGCTTGCGTTGCGGCTCGTCCGATTTCCGCCATAGCGTCTGCAAGGGAGAAGCGGGGTTCCGCTGCGGCGAAGCGGCCGGCGCGCACTGCTGCCACAGCCCGGCCATCCGAATGAGATCCACAAGGGCCAGAGGGACGGACGCGGGCGATGGTTCGGGTGCGGATTCCTCCGAGTCCGGTGTAGGCGAATGCCCGATTGTAGCGCTAAACATTTCGGGAGCCAGAGGCTTCCTGCCCTCCACCTCGCGCAGCTCTAGATGCACCTTGTTGAATTTGCTGAGCGCGTCGCCAACCACTTTGCCTTGGAGCAGACTGGCATCGGCATGCAGCAGCAGTACGCGCCAGGCCGAATGGCAATCCATCAGGTCCGCCGCATCCGCCGCATCCGGCAGGAAGCCGGCGGCCGCCGCGTGGCCCTCAAAGACCAATCCGCAGTGCAGGGGCCCCATGCTGGAGTCGAGGCCGGCACACTCGGCCAGCGGCGGGAGCCGGGCATCACCGCCCTGTTGCATCCCTTTCAAATCCTCCTCATCGCCCAGCTGGAGCGCGGCGTAGAACCGGAAGGGCTCCTTGACGCGGTCGCCGACATCCCAAAACAGCGCCTGATAGGCGGCAACCGCCGCGGCATCCCGCTCCAGAACCCGCGCCACTGGGCCCGGCTCGGCACCGCGGAAGAGCAGCAGGCGGCGCAGCAGGGCGCGCGCCACCGGATCGGAGTCGATGGCGATCGCCCCGGCCACCGCGGATTGGGGCGGCGAAAGGGCGGCCGCACCGAAGCCGGCCAGCCCCTCCCTGCGCTCCAGATAGCGGATGGCGTGACAGATCCACCTCAAACCGCCGCGCTGCCGTCTCAGCAAACCGCATCTGCGCCGGCGCGGCACCCTGCCCGCACGGCAGGCCGCCACAAAACCGCGCGCGAAGCGGATGCCGAAATCAGGCCGGTCGCTTTCAGCCAGCCGGGCGGAGTTCCCGGCATCGGACTCCGCATCCGCGGCATCCCAGAGTCTCCACTGCACCGGCGCAGCCCGATGAGCGCCATGGCGGCCGGGAGCCGCCACGAGGGAAAAAAACGGCCGCACCAGCGGACCCCATTCCGCCATCAACGCCGCCACCTGATTACCCGTCATCCGCGCCTGATTTGTTCGATAGTTTCCGTGTTGCCGCGTGTTGCCGCCGCATTCCAGAACAATCCTTTCCGAATTGGCGCAGTCTATCATCCGCACGCCGCCGTGGCAAACGGCAAATGCCCAGCAAATGCGGGCAACGCGCGCCCATCCCTGGGGTTTGAGGGAAGTTGTCCACAAGGTTCCACCGTGAGAATGGGCCCGCCGGCTGCTCGTCGGAGCGGCGGGTTCTTGTGGGCAACTTCCCGGGACGCGCGTGGCCGGGAGGCGCTTCCGGGAGGCGTTTCCACGCGGTGCGACGGCGATCCGGCCACCCTCAGGTCCCGCCCCCCGGCCGGCCATCAAGCCGCGGGGCGGCGGCCGCCCGCCCTCCCCACCCTGCCGCCTTCGGCCGCTCCCGCCAGCGAGGCGATCCGGCAGAAGGCCCCGCCGCTGGTCCGGCAGTACAGCGTCATCCGCCCGGCGTGGTCCTCCCCGACTACGAGCGTGCCGCCGAACTCCAGCGCGGCGGCGAGATCGCGCGGCGGCAGCACCAGCCGCGCGCCCCTGCCCCGCCTCCGGCCTTGAACGACCGACAGGCGGCCGTCCTCCGCCCGCCAGATGAGCGAGACCGGCGCCTGGGGATCGCGCAGTGCACGCAACCAGCCGAGCAGTTGTGCGCGCCGCACCGCGTCCAAGGCCAAGTGCCGACTGGCCGAGATGGCCGCGTCCACCCACGGCATGGCATCGTTTTCCATGAGCCCGGGAGGCAGGACGGGAGTGACCAGCAGGTGGCTCCAGGCACGGAACATCACCCGCGGTTCCTCGCCAGGGCACGGCAGGGTGAGCTGGTTCTCGTAGCCGAGGAAGTCGGGATGCAGCAACACCCGGAGCGCGCCGAGCGGCAGGACAAAGGGCCGCTCGAAAGGCAGGGCCAAGCCCGGCGCCGCTGCCATCACCGGCAACTCCAACGGCACCCGCGCCAGGCACCTGGCGTTGCCGGCGATCAGGCAGCCACCGTCCGCGGGACTGAAACAGACGCCGCTGCGCCACGGGCCGGCCGCCGCCTGCCAGTCCGCGAAGGGGGCCACTGCGGCGAGGGCCTCCATGCTGCGCGCGGGCAGGCGCAGCGACGCTCCGTCCGGCAAAGCGGGCGCGGCCATCACCGGCCCGCCCGCCGCGGAATGGAAGCGGACGAACCGTGCTCCGCCCTGGCGCAAGCCCAGCCGCAGCCGGGTTCCGGCACCTTGACGGCAGGCCGCCAGTTCCACCAGGGTTCCGGGGTCGGCGCGACAGGCATCCGCCATCACCGGCCAGGGCAGCAGGACGCGGCCGTGGCCACCCGCCCTCCCGATGGCGTGGCGGAAGCTTTCAAGCCAGCAACGACCATCGCCCAGGGCCAGGCGGATGCCGTCGAAAGCGCCGCAGACCTCGACCGGGAACCGCGCCCCGTCCGCCAGGCGCAAGCGGCCGAAGAGCCGCCGCGCCTCGCGCAGGAAGTCGGCCGGGATTCGCAGCATGGCATCGCACGGATCCACATCGCACGGATTCATTTGCTCCAGGTTTTGGGAGGTGCCTGGAATCGCGGCCGGCCCACGGCCGGCGCCCCGTTTTGAGATCGCGTGGCGTGCCGCTCGCGCGACGTCCGCAGGTCGGATTCCCAACCGGGCTTCACGCCATTGAGCAGGCGCCGGATCACGTCCTCGCCGAAGAAGGCGACGAGGTCCCCGGCGATGCGGCGCTTGAGCACCAAGGCGGCGCTGTCCTTGAGGCCGCAGCGTTTGCCGGCTTCGCGCATCGTGCCGCCTGCCACCAGCACCCGAATCGCGATGCGGTGGCGCGGCGGATGGCTGGCGAGGAACCATTCCCAGTCGAGGTTGCGCGCGGCCTCCTCGGCGGGGTCGGGTTCCGTGCCCTGGTAGCCGCACGATGCGATGACATCGTGCAGGCTTCCAGTGTCGCCGTTGTCCAACTCAATCTCATCATCCAGCCATTCATGCCGCGCCTTGCCGTCGATCTGACAGCCCGGGGACATGACATCGCTGCGGCCGCTGTAATAGCTGCGGCGGCCGCTGTGGGCGGCCTTGGCGGCATACCAAGCCATGTTGCCGGCGCTGAAGCGCCGGCCGGCCTGCTCCGCCGAGTCCATCATCCGGGCCGCCATCAGTGTGGTGTCCTGGATGATTTCCTCGTCGTCCTCGTGGCCGACTTTCGGGATCATGCGCACCGCGTGGCGCAGGCGCGGCACGACCTCATCCACTAACATATCATTCATCATCGGGCTCATGGTTTCGGTTTTCCTTTCGTTTGGTGTTTGAAAGGCAACCGCCACGACGGCCCCCACCGCGGGAGCCGGCCGTGGCGTTTGCCAGGTTGGCTCCCGGGTCCGCCGGATGGCGGCTCGGGGAGAGGGTCGGGGAGGGGCTGGGGGAGGAGCAAAGGACCGCACCGGTCACCCGGGCGGATAAAGCGGGCGGCCGCTGCCAGTCGGAGGATTCACCCCACGTGGCGATCTGCGGCAGCAGTACGCGGGTTTCCACATTTTTTAATGACACTGAACGGCGGCTGATTTCATGCTGCCGGTCGATCCCGGCCCATCCTTCACGGCCAGGCGCGGCACCGGCTCGCCCGCGACCGGCCGCAACGCCGGAGCCATGCGAAATGCTCGTGGTGTGAGCTTTGCGAATGAAAGCCATTACCGCGGCCGTTTACACCTCCTTGTAGATGAAATGACTCTGGTGGTTCCGTGGCCGACTGCGCGATTGAGGATTGAATCCCGCAGGCAAAGGGGGCATGCTGCAGCGTGCCCGGTTTTATCCATAGTGCGGCGTTGGCCGGAGAAGCCCCGCTCCGGCGGGATGCGCCGGCGGAACCAAACATGTCAACAATGTCAGTCGTGTCAGCGGCTCCTTTGCGGATTTCCCATCCATGCCGGATGCGCAAACCACACCCCAAAAATGGCTAACGGAGATCCATTCCATCATTTACAGGATGCGCCACACCACGCACAAAAAACCCATAAGTCATTAATTAAAAGCACTCTATGAGTTTTTCAATGATCGTCCCATTCCCTTGTTAAGACAACTTCTCGCCCACTCCGCGTCTTCCTCCCCGCCCTCCGCAACTCCGCGCTTCGCTTCATCCAAAACCCAGAGCCCCGTCGCCCCGGCTTGGCGCTCCTTCGCGGCCTTTGCGGTTCAAATCGACCCCCATTCGTATCGAGACTCCGAAAGACGCTACAATTCGTCTCCAAGCCATTTCAGTTCCCGGCATTCACCCCCCTAATGGACTTCACCATCATTACTCCATCATTGAACTACGGCCGCTTTCTGGGCGACTGCCTGGCGAGTGTGGCCGCGCAAGTGGGTGTGACGTTCGTGCATCTGGTGATCGATGGCGGCTCCACCGACGACAGCGCGGCGGTGGCGTCGCGTTTCCCAGATGTGGTGTGGACGCAGGAACCCGACCAGGGCATGTCCGACGCCATCAACAAGGGCTTCGATCGTGCCAAGGGCGACTGGGTGATCTGGCTCAACGCGGACGACCGGCTGAAACCCGGCGCACTGGCGGAAATGCTGGAGTTCCTGAAGAAGTCCCGGGCGGACGTGGTGTATGGCGACTACGATTTCATCGACCGCGACGGAAGGATCACGCGCCGCATGAAAGTGCCGCGCTGGTCCGCCTTCGTGAATCTCTATCACCATTGCTACGTGCCATCGACCGCGGCCTTCTATCGAAAGAGCACGGTCATAGCGGAGGGGCACCGGCTGCGGGTGGACTTCCGGTATGTCATGGACGGCGAGTTTTACGCGCGGCTGGATTCGCTGGGGAAAAAGTTCGAGCACGTCCCGATCAACGTGGCGGACTTCCGGATGCACGGAGAGAACGCCTCGCGGCGGCACCTCGGAAACGACCGGAGCATGGAAACCCTGCTGGCCGCGGAACGACAACATGTGGAATCGCGAGCGCTCCGGAGAGCCTACGGCGTCACCCTGTTTTTCGATCCGTATCTGAACGGACTCGTCGATGGCGTGCTGTGGATCGCTGCGAAGGCGTGGAAGATGGTCATTCGGTGTTTCGGTGTTTCGGTGTTTCGGTAAGAATCTGCAAATCAATCGGTGAACATGAACAAGGTACACAGCGTCCGCGAATTGGATGCCTATCATCATCAGTCATTGGCAAACAACTCGGAAGCATGATCAATCGTCACGAAAGCTTCTGCTCCTGATCCACCGAAACACCGAAAGACCGGCATGCCTTCTCTCAGAATCGCCGCCGTTTTCGCGACAATGAACCGCTCGCGAACCGCGCTCGACTGCGTGCGCGCTCTGGCGGCGCAGACGCGTCCCCCGGAATGGGTCGTGGTGGCGGACAATGTTTCCACGGACGACACGGTGGCCGCGCTGGAATCCCTGCCCGGCCTGCCCTTCGAGCTGATCGTCCACCGCATGCGGGAGAACCGCGGCAATGCGGGTGGCGTGGAGGAGGCGATGGAACTCGCTTTCACGCGGGGCGCGGACGCGGTGTGGATCCTCGATGACGATTCGTGGCCCAGACCGGAGGCACTGGCGGCCATGCTGGAAAAGCCGTGGGATCCACGGGTGGTGCGGCACGCGATGCAGATCGATCCCCGGACCGGGCGCTTCACCTGGCCGCTGCAGGTGGCGGACGCCAGGGGCGGCTGGCGGCTGGTGGCTGCGCCGGACGAGATGCCGCCGGGGAATTTCGTGCGCAGCCGCATCATCTGGACAGGCGCGCTGGTGCCGCGGGAAGTCAGGGAAAAAGCCGGCCCTGTGAATGGCGAGCTGTTCATTCGCGGCGAGGACGAGGAGTATCCGTGGCGCTTCGAGAGGGCGGGATTCACGCAGGAGGCCGTTCGAAACGCCATTCTGGACCACCCCGGTCCGCAGGCCATCGTCCACTGGAGCATTTTCGGAAAAAACCTGTTCTTCGAGCGCGGGCTGGCGGACTGGAAGCTCTACTACAAGGTGCGCAACATGGTCTGGCTGAAACGAATCCAGGAAGGCCCGGCGAAGGCCGCCGCCATGGCGCTCGCCTACGGCGTGGCCGCGGTCCGCTTCGACGGGCTCGGGCGTGTTCCGCTGCTGGTCCGTGCCGTGCGCGACGGCTGGAAGGGCCGGCTCGGGCGGGCCGCGGATCTCCACGGCTGAGATCGTCGTAAAAATTTCCCTCCCCGCCATGATCCCCCGATTGAAATCCCTCGTCCGCTCCGCGTTCTATCGATCGGGGCTGGTCCGCGGCCTGGTCGGCTTGCTGTCCGTCATGACCGGCCGCACCCGCCCGGCGGGGCTGTCCCACCTGCTCTCCTACTGTGATGAGGATGCCATTGGTCCATTGCAACGCGACGAGGCGATCGCCCTGTTCGGCATCGTCAGGACGCTGCGGCCGGAAACGGTGGTCGAGTTCGGATTTTTCCACGGCCACAGCGCCTTCAATTTCCTGCAGGCGCTGCCGGAGGACTCGCGCTTGTTCAGCTACGACATCGATGACGAGTCCGCGCGGCGGGCGGAGGAGGAGTTCGGCTTCGACCGCCGTTTCACCTTCATCGCCAAGTCGCAGACGGAGTTCGATCCACGGGACATCGACGGGCGGAGGATCGACTTCGTGTTCTTCGATGCCGCCCACGAACTCGAACTGAACACGGCGACCTTCGGCAAGATCCTGCCGCATCTATCAGCCGAGGCGGTGATCGCCATTCACGACACCGGCCTCTGGCACCGGTCGGCGCTCACGCCGCTGCACGAGGAATTCATCCGGGAAATGCCGGGCGTGTGGGTGGATGAAAACCACTACGCGCACCAGCCGGGCGAGCGGGCGTTTGTGGACTGGATCGCGGCCACCTGCCCGGAATTCGCGGCGATTCATTTCCACTCGAGCCGCACGTTGCGGCACGGGTTCTCGCTGCTCCAGAGGCAACGACATCTCAGCCGGCCGGCCTGACGCCCCCCGCCCTTGGCAGGCGCACGGCGAGCCACAGGCCCAGCGCGATGCCCGCGGCATCGCAGGCGAGATCGGTGACGTCGATCCAATCAAAGCCGTAGCCGAAGGCGAGCTGGGCCAGTTCGATGGCCAGCGCAAGGCCGACGAGCAACGGCAGCGCGGGCCTGCGTCCCACAAGCCACGCGAGCACGACGGCGGGGCCGAAAAGCAGGAGCGCGTGCAGAAACGGCCTGGCCCGGGCGATCTGGATCTTGATCTGGAGGATGAGGCTCCCGTGATCCGGAACTTTTCCGAGGGCTGGCAACGCCCCGGAGGAAATCACGGCCCGGCCTTCCGCCGCAACCGCGGGCGGAGCGATGGGCATTTCCGCGGGTGCCCCGCCAATCCTGAAATCCGGATAGATCGCCCGCTGGACCTTCCATGGTCCGGGGATCACGAAATGCACGCACATCACCAGCCAGATCACCGAGGCGCAGATCGCCCGCCACGCACGGACGCCCGGCCACGAGCGGATGAAGGCGGCTCCCCATGCGAGCCATCCCGCCGCGAGAAACCATTTGCCGGATTTCCAGAGAGCACGCTCCCGGATCGGCGTGATCTCCAGATCGGATAGATCGAACTCACCCGCCCGCCCGAGGTGCTCCAGCCGCAAGGCGGGGATGGCGTTTCCGCGGCGGGAAAGCAGGGCGAACGCCTGCGGCTCGCCCACAATGTCGTCGCGGATCGAGCCGATCACATCGGTCTCCAGCAGCGACCGGCCATCCGGCGCGTGCCATTCCACGGCACACCGGCCATCCTCCCACTCAAGGGCACCTGCGGAGAGTCCGCGGGCCGTCATCCGGAACCGGAGGTGAAGACCCTCCACGGCGGGCACACCGGGGATGGCAAGGCGCGCGGACACCCGCGCTTGGGCGGAAGCGGCACGCAGCCGCAACACCGGGCGCTCCGCCGGCCCGATCCATTCGAGCCCCGGAATCGGAGGTGCGCCCGTCCGGAGATCGGCGAGCCGCCAGGTCGGCAAGCCCGGAACGCGCTCGAAACGCCAGGCCCATAGCACGCAAAGCACCAGCGCCAGGGCGATGAACGATCCGGATAAAATGAGGCGGCGCATACTCGCCCGCAGGGCAACACGCGGGACCGCGCCTTCCAATCAAAATCCCGTGGCCTTCCGCCACCCGCGATCACGGGTGGGAAATTTCCGCTATTGCAGTCGGCCGTATTTTCGGAATCCTTCCGCACCTCCATCCCGCTCCGGGACTCCATCAAAAATCCATGCCGCTCAGCCGCAACGAAGCCTTCCGCATGCAGGCGCTTCAATTGACCGACGCCCTGTTGGTCTGGGTCGCCTTCGCGCTCGCATGGGAAACGCGCGACGCCGTGCGCGAATGGCTGGGCATGGGTGTGGAAGTCTGGGACGCCAAGGAGACCATCAACTGGCTGCTCTACATCGCCGTCCCGTTCACGCCTCTTGCGCTGGAGCGATTCGGCTTTTACGACCATCTCCAGACGAAGACCACCGGCCGCTCCATCGTGCAGCTCATCCAGGGGCTGGTGGTCATTGCCCTGATGATCACCCTCTTCGCGGTCTTTGCGAAACTGACCGACATCCGGCGGCTGGTGCTCGGCATCGGATTTTTCATGGTCTTCCTGCTGCTGCTGGTTCGCGACCGGCTCACCAGCATGCGGCTCAACCGCCGCAGCAGGGTGGAAGCCATCATGGAGCGCGTGATCATCGCCGGCTCCGGCGGTGAAATGGACGCGCTTCTGGCCGAACTCGATCCGGAAATCACGTCCGGCTGGAAGGTGGTGGAACGCTTCGACCTGGGAAGCCGCCCGGTCGAGGATCTTTTCATCCTGCTCAAACGGGAATCCGTCTCGCGGGTGATCTTCGCCGCCAAGGAGACCGGTTTCGACAAAGTCGCGCGGGCGGTGGAGGCCTGCGAGTTGCAAGGGGTGGAGGCGTGGATCGCCGCATCGTTCATCCGCACGCAGATCGCACGCCCGGTGTTCGATGCGGTGGGCGACAAGCCGATGCTGGTCCTGCGCTCGACCCCCGAGCTCTCGTGGGAGCTGCTGTGCAAGGACGCCTTTGACCGGATCGGAGCCGTGCTGGCCATTCTGATCACCCTCCCCGTTTGGATGTTCGCGATCGTCGGGATCCGTCTGAAGAGCCCCGGAGCCCCGGTGTTTTTCTCGCAAATGCGCGCCGGGCGATACGGCCGTCCCTTCCGGATGTGGAAATTCCGCACGATGGTGGCCAACGCCGAGGAGTTGTTGGAGAAAATCAAACAGGAGCACGGCAACCAGATGGAGGGGCCGGTCTTCAAGCTGGAACAGGACCCGCGGGTTTTCCCCTTCGGCGCGATGCTCAGGAAATTCAGCATCGACGAACTGCCGCAACTGCTCAACGTGCTGATGGGGGACATGAGCCTTGTCGGGCCCCGGCCGCTGCCGCTCTATGAGGTGGAGGCCTTCGGCGACATCTCCCACCGGCGGCGCCTGAGCGTGAAGCCCGGCATCACCTGCGAATGGCAGGCTGGCGGCCGCAACCGGATTTCGAGCTTCGAGGAATGGGTGAAACTGGACCTCCGCTACATCGACAACTGGTCGCTGTGGCTGGATTTCAAGATTCTCATCCGGACGATCCCCGCCGTCATCTTCGGCTGGGGAGCGAAGTGAACGGCAAAGGAGTGGAGTTTCGCCATGTTCTGACGACTCCGGATCCCGCATTCCCCAGATCCCTCCCCTAATGCCCCTCGTCTCCTCCATATTTCTCGTCGCCGCGCTGGTTCTCGCGGTGGTGATCGGCCCACAGACCCGGCCTTGGACCTGGGGACCGGCGATGGCCGCACTCGGTCTTTCCGCGTTGGCGGCGCTGCCGGTCATTTGGAGGCGCGGCAGGGCTCCCGCGGACTTCGGCACACTTGCATTGGGCCTCGTGACCGCCGCATGGTTCGCCTGGCGGGCGTGGATCTCCCCGGTGAAGGAACTCGCGGAAGCGGACCTGCTGCTCGTCGCGGTGGCGGCGGGCGGTTTCGTGAGCATGCGCGCCATCGCCGGGCATCCCGTGGCGGAACGTGTGCTGGCCTGGGGCGTCGCCCTGCTGTTGCTGGCCAACGTGGTGGTGGTGGGAAAACAGATCATGGACCCGACCTTCAGCCCGGTCTTCCGGGCGCGCTCCGGGGACCGGATGATCTCGGGATTTTTCGCCCACTACATCGAGGCGGCGAACTACCTGGTCGCCTCGTCAATGCTGGTGGGAGCGGCGGCATTGTTCGGTCGCCACCGCATGGCCACGAGGGTGTTCTTTTTCCTGGTGGCCGCGGCCGGGCTGGCGGGCGTGTGGTTCACCCACTCGCGGGGAGGCATCCTCGGGGCCGCGGTGGCCAGCGGAGTCTTCGCGGCAATCTCGCTGATGATCGCGAACCGCCGCGGCGCGAAATGGTTCGCTCCGGCCCTCATCGCCATCCCCGTGATCGGCATCGGCATCGGAGCCTTCCTCTTCATGGGCTGGCAGGAGGCCCAGGACGTCCGTCGCGCGGGGACCGGCGTCACCGAGATGCTGGACAACAACTCGCGGCTCTATCTGCTGGGGATGGCAATTTCGTGCATCGCCCTCCATCCGGTGTCCGGCGGCGGTGCCCGGAGCTTCAGTTGGGAGTGCTTCCGCTTCGCCGATGGCAAGGCCCACGGCGACATCATCACCCATCGGCCGGACATGGTTCACAATGAGTTCGCCCAGGCGGCCGCGGACTACGGGCTGGTGGGAGCGGGCCTCGTCGTGGGACTCCTCGGAACGCTGGCCCTGGCCTCGGTGCTGCGCGTGCTTTTCGAGGAAACGCGCGGTCAGAACGACCACCGCGACGCGTGGCGCCTCGGAGGGCTCGCGGCGCTTGCCGGCATGGTGGTGCAGGCGAATTTCAGCTTCGTCTTCCATCTCATGCCAGGAGTCCTGCTGCTGGGCATCAGCCTCGGGCAGCTTTCCCGCAGCGCGGGGGAAAGCTCCGGCATCCGCCCCTTGGCCAGCCGCATCCTGATCACGCCCGCCGCGGTGGGCGCCGCGTTCCTTCTGCTGGCGGCGGGATGGAAGGGCACGCGGGCCACCCTCATCCTGTGGCCCTCCCATTTCGGCAAAGAGGCCGCGGTCTCCATCGAGTCGAGGATCGAAGCCCTCACGCAGGCGATCCAGATCTGGCCGCAATCGTCTTTCCACGAGGAACGGGCCGAGATGCTCCAAATCGTCGCGGATTCCGGCGGAGTCATGGCGTTCGGGGAACCTGCCGAGCGGGCGGTCATCGACTATCAGGAAGCCGCCTCCGGGAATCGCTTCGACCCCTCGCCGCAGGTCAATCTCGCGAACCTGCTGAGCCGCCTGGAAAGGGACTCCGAGGCTGAGGAGGCCTACGCGAGGGCGATCGCGCTTCAAGGCGGCATGGAACCCGCATACCGGGCGCAGTTCTTGCTCGCCGGACATTTCCAACGCAAGGGCCTCCGCCTGTTCGATGCGGGCAAACCGGAGGTCTCCCTTGAAGCCTTGGAGCTCGCCGCCAAACACATCGAACTCGCCGCCGGGCGCATGCACTGGGTGATCGCGGACATGGTGGAGCCGCGCATCTCCATCCACGAAAGCCTCGGAACCGCGCGTGAGGCCGCGGGGGACCAAAAGGGCGCGCTGGACTCCTACAACTTCGCCGCCGAGCTCCACGGCGGAAAACGCGCCCATTACCGGGCCGGGGTGCTCATCGGAAAGTCCGCCGTCGCGGCGTGGTTCAAGCGCCTGCCGGGGGAGGCCTTGCGCGACTTCACCGAAGCGCGCAGACGGGTCGGCCTGGCCGGCGACGATCTGCCCGAGGGCGTCACGCCCAGCCAGCGCATCGAATACATCGACTACCTCGACCGGAACATCGCCTTCCTCAGAGGCGCGAAAGTCGAACCCGCGAAATAGCCATCCCCGCAGAACATCCTTGGCACACCGGCTCTCGTGACTACGCTCCCGCCGGAACTCCAGCACACCATGTCACTCGTCGATCAAGTCAGGCTCGCAGGCGTCGTCGGCGCGGGCGGCGGCGGATTTCCCGCCCACGTCAAACTCGCCTCGCAGGCGGAAATCATCATCGCCAACGGAGCCGAATGCGAGCCCCTGCTCCACAAGGACGCGGCAGTCATGGAGCACTATGCGGCCGAAGTCGTGCGCGGCGTCGAACTCAGCATGGCCGCCACCGGCGCGAGCGAAGGCGTGGTCGGCATCAAGGCGAAGAAAAAGAAAGCCGTCGCCGCCATCGAAGCCGCCTGCAAGGGAACCCGCGTGCGCGTCCAGTTGCTCGGGGATTTCTATCCGGCGGGTGACGAATACGATCTGGTCTATTCCGTCACCGGAAAACTCATCCCGCCCGGCGGGCTGCCGATCCATGTCGGCGCGATCGTCAACAACGTGGAAACACTGGTCAACATCGCCCAGGCCGTCGATGGCAAGCCAGTCACCCACAAGACCATCACCATCGCCGGAGCGGTGGCGGAACCGTTTTCTCTCACCGTGCCGATCGGCATCAGCTTCCGCGAATGCATCGCCGCCGCAGGCGGAGCCACCTGCGAGGACCCCGTCCTCGCCCTCGGCGGACTGATGATGGGCGCGGTGACCGACGATCTCGACACCCGCGTCACCAAGACCAGCACCGGCGTGATCGTGCTGCCGCGCGACCACCACATCATGGAGCGCAAGCTCAAGCCCGCGAAAACCCAAGCCGCGATCGGCAAGTCCGCTTGCGACCAGTGCCGCTACTGCACCGAGTTCTGCCCGCGGTTCCTGCTCGGCTATCAGGTGGAGCCGCACCAGGTCATGCGCACCCTCGCCTTCACCGGCACCGGGGCGGATCGTTTCAATGAATGGGCCGCGCTCTGCTGCTCCTGCGGCCTCTGCACGCTCTACGCCTGCCCCGAGGAACTCTATCCGAAAGAGGCCTGCGACGACTCGAAAGCCGTGCTCCGCAAACAGAACTTCAAGTGGACCGGCAAGACCGACATCAAGGTCCACCCGATGCGCGACGGCCGCCACGTCCCCATCAAATCGCTGATGCGCAAGATGCACGTCGAGCAATACGACAGCCCCGCGCCGCTGCGCCCCGGGATTCTCGAAACCCGCGAGGTCGTGCTCCCGTTGAAACAAAGCGCAGGCGGTCCCACCGTGCCGGTCGTGAAAGTCGGCGATTCCGTGAGAGCCGGACAAGCCGTTTCCGAGCCCGCACCGAACGCGCTGGGTGCCATCATCCACGCGCCCTTCGCCGCCAGAGTCACCGCGATCCAGAACGACAGCATCACCCTGACCCACTCATGAATGACAAATCCGTAGGCCTCATCGAGCTCTCCAGCATCGCCGCCGGTTTCTCGGTCGCGGATTCCGCGCTCAAGGCGGGCAATGTGAAACTGATGCTCTCGCGCTCCATTTGCTCCGGCAAATACATGATCCTCATCGCCGGTGACACCGCCAGCGTCGAGGCCGCCATCGCCACCGGCAGCGAAACCGCCGCTGGCTGCCTGATCGACCACATCGTCATCCCGAACCTTCATCCGGACGTGCTCACCGCCATCGGCCGCACCACCCCGGCCGAGCCCACCGGCGCGCTCGGCATTTTCGAGAGTTTCAACGTCGCCACCCTCATCCGGGCCGCCGACGCCGCGGCCAAATCCGCCGATGTCACGTTGTTGGAAGTCCGCTTGGCCATGGCCCTCGGTGGAAAGGCCTTCTGCACCCTCACCGGTGACATCGGCTCCGTGCAGGCCGCCGTCGCCGCCGGACGCGCCGTGATCGCGGAAGCGGGCGTGCTTGTGAACGCCGTGGTCATCCCCCGCCCCCACCCCGACGTTTACCGCGAGGTGATCTGAAGCGCCCGCCTCAGCGCGCGACCTGATCCCAGTCGATCTGGTTGGCGGCGAATCCGGTCAGGAACTTGCGGAGCTTTTCATCCGCCTCGGTTTCCGAAACCTCCTTGTCCTCAATCCACGGGATCCGCCCGAACCACATGGACGCGGAGACGTAGGCCCAGCGCTGGTCCCTGCCATGCACGAGGCGGTCCTTCATGTCGATGAGCGTGCGCTCGAGGTGGTCATGGGTGATCCGATCGTGGCCGACGAAGAAGTAATAGGTCACGCAGTTGAACTGGGCCACCACCTTCTGGTCTCCGGGCCGCTTGAGCGTCTGCACCGAGCGGAGGCGTTTGGCCTCGAACTCGCGGCCGTTTCCGAGCTTGAGGATGACGTTCCGGGAATCCGTGATCGCATGGCCCTGCGCCGGCATGCAGCGCTCGGGACGGTGGATCGAGTTGTTCAGGTCATGGCCCGAGAGCACGATGGACAGATCCACGCGGTCCGGGATCAGATAGCCGTCCAGATTCACTTCACCGGGACGCGGCCTGAGGCAGACGGCCTTGGAGAACTCGGTATCTCCGGAAAGCGTTTTAATCTCATCCTCGCTGGCGGGGATCTTTTCGAAAGACCATCCGCCGGTGGAGCCCGGCAGTTCCATCTTCACCGCGGATGGGGCAGTCTTCCCCGCTTGGGGCAGGACATAGACGGCACCCAGCGCGCATCCCAGCACCAGTGGCAGAAACCATGCGTTCCATTTCATGATGCGGAGGCCGGGAGTTTGGGTTCGTCACCATCATCACCGCGGTGGACGACCACCCGGCGGAGCCGCCTGCGCCGGCCCTTGCGCCACGGCAGGCCGCCTTCCAGCAGCGAGTGGATGACCAGCAGCATGCCCAGGGAGATCGGATAAAACAACAGCAGCCCCGACCAGTCATGCCAGGTGTGCCGGGCCCAGTTCGCGTCGCCGTATTCGCCGATGACGAAGATCGAGGTCACCCGCAACGCGTTGCCCAGAATGGCGAGCGGAAAGGCGGAGAGAAACAGGACGATTCGTTTCCACATCGCCAGGTCGGCGACATAGGCCCAGGCGCCTGAGATCATCAGCAGGGCCATCAAAGAACGGATGCCGCTGCAGCCCTTGGCGATCTCCAGCGGATCCCAAGCCCCGCGGGCGGAGGAGATCGCCGTTCCCTGGACCACCGTTTCCACCCCGAAAAGTCCGGCACCGTGGTGCGCCATCGAGGTGGCCAGCAATTGCAGATGGGTGGTCGCCTGCTGGAAGTTCGGCAGCGGAATCGCAAGCCAGAAGAAAAACAGCGGGAACACCAACATCCTCGCCAGCCGCCATCCCCACAAATACCAGGCGCCACCCCATAGCAGGAATGGCAGCGCCCCCATCGTGACGCGCGGCTGCAAGGTGCGGTATCCCGCCGCGTAAAGCAGGGCGCCGAACAGCAGCACCGCCAAGCCCCAGCCGCTCCCCATGCCTGCAGCCGCCCTCAAATCCTTGAATCGGTGGAACACCAGACCCGCGATGACCAACGGGAACAGCGGGCCGTGCTCGTAGTCGGTATCCCCGTTCCACGCGCTCCAAATCCAGTCGAAAGCCGATTGAGTGCCACCAGTGTAGCGTTTTTCGAAGGCATAGAACCATAACAGGACCAACACCGCCAGCACCAGCGGCCCCCACCACGGGCGGTTCACA
>Ga0114938_1000833_pt1 | contig 22286 bp, 15 predicted proteins | sample AshMeaBigSpring_FD_88675 | JGI IMG/M metagenome (GOLD analysis project Ga0114938, IMG submission 88675) | Groundwater microbial communities from Big Spring, Nevada to study Microbial Dark Matter (Phase II) - Ash Meadows Big Spring | ecosystem: Environmental > Aquatic > Deep subsurface >...
CCGCGCTGCCGTTGTTGTCGATGGTCCAGGACCCGGCTGTCGTGGTGTTACCATCTCCAAAGACAATGGCATTAATCGTCCGGTTGGAATTCAGGCTGACCGTTGTGTCAGAAGTAATGTCGTTGGTGAAATTTGCAGTCGACAACGAATCGTTGGCGATAACATTGCCGACCCAATTACCGGCGGTATCCCAGGTGCCATTACCGGCGTTCCATGTCCCGCTCGCAGCGAATGTCGCCGGGGCAGCAGTTATTAGAAAGCCCACGAGAGTTATGAGGGGAGCTGAGTTTTTCATTGGAGGTTGGGATCTGTTCTTGTTGGGTCGGCTGGCTTACGGGAAGTGGGGGAACACTGATACTGACATCTTTCACCCTTCCTACTGGCCCTCGCCGCTACAAGCTCGAATGCACCTCAAGGCCAGATCTCGATGATCAATGATCAGTGCCGATATCCCCCATTTGGCCTAAAATCACGGAAAATGCTTGCCGGTTGTCAGCCCGGCAGCGGAAGGTGAATTGTTGCCCCATGCCTCAGAATGCCGCTAACCAATCGCTGCAGCGCGCGACCCGCATCCTCTACAGCGTGGCTGGTTCGGAAGATGGCCGGACCACCCGCCAGATCTCTCACGATATCGGTATAAAGCCGAACACAGCCTACCGCCTGATCCGCACCATGGAGCGCGAGGGGCTTCTCATGAGGCTTGCTCAGCCGCTTCGTTTCATTATCGGCCCGGCGATCACGGAGATCCAGAGGCTGCACGATGAGAGGCAGCTTTTGGCAATCGCCTACAAGGCATTGAGGGCGGCCTCCATCAAGATGCCTGAAGCGAACTTCGTATTGATCGAACCCCACCATGACTCGATCTTTCAGCGCCTCTGCGTGGAGAGTTCGCGGCCGGGCATGGTCTTCCGACGTCGCTCGACACAGCTGAACCATCCTTATAGAAAGGCGAGCTTCCTGCTCTTTCTTGCATTGCTCTCGCATGAAGAACGTCGCTCACTCATGAGAACCTACCCGTTCGAACAGGAAGGCAGGCAGATCTGGAGGACACGCGAGGCCATGGATCGCTACTTGGAGAAAGTCCAGGCGCTCGGATACTCATGTCCGGAGATTCCAGATGACTCTGACGAGGTTAGCTACAGGCTGGCCTTCCCTGTTTTCTCTGCGGAGAACACCCTGATTGCAGCTGTTGCGGGCTACCTTCTGGGAGCGGCTTCCAAAGCCAGCCAGAAGCAACTGATGAGCCTTTGCCGTTCGACCGCCCGCGGGATCCAGTTGGCCATCCAATCCCCAAATCCGTAGGCCGGACCTGTCTCGATGATCGGCGCACAGCTTTTTATCAACCGCTCCGACACAGTTGCCGATGTTCAACGGGGCCTAAGGCAAATGGGCGAGAATGGGTTCCGGCTCGTGCGCTTGTTTATCTCGTGGGACCTACTTGAGCGCCGGCCCGGATGCTGGAACTGGGATCTGTTCGATGCGGCGTTTGATGAGGCCGGAAAAGCTGCCATCGGCGTCATCCCGACACTCATGGCCTATTCACCCCCGGGATGGATGGGGGCCACCAAGGGGCCGCAGGACATCGGGGACCTGGAGAATCCCGGCTTCCGGCGCCAGGCCCGCAACTACGTCAGACGCGTGGTGACGCGCTGGCGAGCTCATCCCGCGCTGCACTCGTGGATTCTCTGGAATGAGCCGATGAGGGAGCTAACGCGCACCCCGGCAACTCTGAGGCTCTTCCGGCGATTTCTGCGGAAGAGGTCCGGTGGCGACATCGAACGAGTCAACGCGGAATACTTCAGGTGGCACTCCGATTTCTCGACGATTGGAAACGGAACATCGGATGCTGGCTTCGCACTCGATTTTCGCGGGTATCGGGAAAGGCTCGATTGGATTGCGTTCACCACCGAGCGCCTGATGCAAACGCTGCGCCACCTGGCAGCTCAGGTCCGCACGCTCGATTCAGTGCACTCCATTCATGTGAATCCTCACAATGTCAGCCAGTGCCTGCTGGGCCAGGGACAATCCGTCTGGCGCGAGGCGGATCTTGTCGACTTCATCGGATGCTCGGCTCACCCGGCATGGCACTCAGTCCGGTTTCAGCCCGCGAGGGCAGCCGATAGCGTCGGGATGTTTGCCGACATCGCGCGTAGCGCGACCCGCCATCCCGAGGGCGCATTCTGGGTTTCCGAGTTGCAGGGCGGCCCCACCGTTTTCAGCGCCATCCAGCCGCTCGTGCCAGGTGAGGGCGACATTTCCCAGTGGCTTTGGGAGTCCATTGGCGCAGGTGCCGGCGCCGTGCTTTTTTGGTGCTTCAATTCGAGAACGGATGGCTACGAGGCCGGCGAATGGAGCCTGCTGGGCCAGGACAGCCAACCCAGTGAACGGCTTTGCGCAGCCTCTACAGTGGCGGCTTTTCTCAAGCGAAACTCCGGTCTGTTCCTTGGCTGCGCTCCCCGGCCACCGGATGTTTGGATCCTCTGGTCGGAAGCAAGCCAATCACTGGCACTTGTCGAAGGCAGCGGAGACAACGTTTCCAATCCGCGCAACCGGCAGATGGCGGCTGATGCCGGCTGCGGGGCCTACCTGATGTCCCGTGACCTCGGGCTGAATGCGGGATTTGTGACGGAGATGGATTTACAAGCGGCTGCAGCCGGCTTGCAGACGCCTCGTGCCATGCGCTTTCTTTCAGGCGGAAAGATATTGCTGGTTCCGGGCGCGACCGCTCTCGACCACGGCACGCTGAGGGCGCTGGAAACGCTGACGGCGAGTGGTTGGATGATTGTTGCGGACGGCCTCGTGGGATGGAAAACGCCCGGAGGCTCGTTGTCGGACAAGGAGTCAAGGCGAAGACTCAACGACCTTTTCGGCTCAGCCGTGCATGACTTCCAACCGGTTGGCGGGAAGTCGCTCACCTGCCGGCATGAGGATGGCGAATTTGCTGCGTGGTTTATACGGGTGCTATGGAGCCAGCCCCCAAAAGATGCTTCGGGCCAATGGTCTGATGGATTGCCCGTTGCCACGACCCGTGCGTGCGGAGCAGGATGCGCTACAAGGATCGGCACCGTTTTCTTCCAGCGCTATTTCATCGAACCGACAGCAGCCGCGCGCCATTTCCTTCGCGACATGCTGGAAGGGTTCGTCCAGCCGGGCCCTGCTGTCCTCATCGAACCCGACGAGGCGCTCCGGTTGCGCTGGCTCGAGGGAAAGAGCCACTGGACCGGCGTAATGTGCAACCGCGGCGTAGTGAGCAGGCAGGTTGCTCTTAGCACACCTGCCGCCCACGACTGCCTGGTGATCGATCCTCAAACCGGAGAAGCCGCTTCATTTGAATACACGCCGAACTGCCTCCGAATCCCAATGCCTCCCGATTCGATCCGCATTCTTAGGATTAGAAAATCATAAGAATTCTGGAAGTGGCTTGCCAGATGCCTTCTGAAAGTGAGTTATCCTTTAAGCAACTACGCGCTACCGCAGCACATGCCGGCGATCTCGTGCGCATCCAGAGCGCGGTCATAGACGGCCAGCCCTCCCAGTTCACCGCTAAACCAGTTACCCATCTCCCCGAGGCGGTCCACGGCACCTACTGTAAAGTCACCACAGCTGCTGAAGAGCTCGTTTGAGGCGATCTGAAAAGGATTCAGTCCGGGGCGCACATCGAGATGCCCATCAAGAAAAACACGCACCTCGCCGTTGCGGAAGGACATGGCAGCCGAGTGCCACTGCTCATAGCCGATCTCCGTTGCCCCAATAGCGGCCTCCATGCACCACAGGTGTCCGGGAGTGGCTCCTCCGGTGCCGGAGACATGTCCGCCAACATTGTCGCCAGCTCCGTGGATTGTGAGATCCAGAAAGAGACCGTATTGGCGCATATTCCAGCTTTCGTTCCAGATGCCGGCGATCGCCTGACACTGCCTCTCCGCCTTGCGGTGCCGCCGGATCCACGCGACAAGCGTCAGTTCCCGAACGAGTCGGAGCGCCCCGCATCGGGCAGCTGGAACATACAGATAACTCCCCCGATAGAACTTCGCGCAATAAGGTCCAAAGATCCCGCCTCCGCTACGATCCACTGGCGCTCCTCCCTCCTGCAAAAATGCCGCTGCGGGGCCATGGTCCTTCCGCACTTCCCCCGGTCCTTCCTGGAAGTCCCAGAAGCTGACCGCGCCGCCGATATCCAGCGGATGCAGTGCAGGCGCCTCCGCCCGCTTGCTTCCCCACGCACGAATTGATTGCTGGTGCATGCAGCCACACTGACGCCACTGCGATTTCCTGGCAAAGGGATGCATCTTTAGCCGAGAGTTCTGAGTGAGCATTGATCAATGTATTTGGCAATGTTGACGCGAAACTCATTGTCAATGCGTGGTGATCACTTCAATTCTCGGACAACGTATGAACACCCCTCCCCCCTCGCGTTACCGTTTCTGCAAAGCAGGCAGTCTTTCCACTCGGAAGCTAATGGCTTCCGCACTTGGGATTCTGCTTATTTCCGGATCGGCCGCCCATTCGGATCCGCTGTTTGAAGAGCTTTTTACTAATGAAATGCCAGCCAATCTTGGCTTGACGTCGATCGAATGGCGGGCCTTCGCAGGGATGGAAGCCCGAGATGTAACCGCGGCCAAGAGAGAAGATCTGACTGCGGGCATTTTTCTGGCCTCGGCAGCCGGCAACCCGGCAGCTCCAACCGGCTTTCTCGCATGCGGGTTGATGAACGAGCTGGGCATCAACGAATACGCAGCGATAAGGACGGACCTGAATCTCCCTCAGCCGGGCTCCTTCACCTGGCGGATGAATGCCACCCCTGGAAGCAAGATCATGGTCCGCCTTCTCGTGCAGGTGAATGAGAAATGGTTTGCGAGCAGCAGAGAGATGTCTCCAACGGTCTTTGGGGGTCCGGGACAGTTCCCTGCGGCGAGCGTCGAAGAATCAGAGGTCCAGTTTCCTTTCAGCCGCGATGCGAGGGACTGGCATGAGTTCGAGCTTGAATCCGGTATTGCTATGGCCGTCGGCGATGCCTGCAAATTGAATTTACCCAACGATCCCGTAACCGGGGTCGGTTTTTACGTTTCGACCACGAGCCAGACGCCCAGTATGTTGCGGCTCGATACTTTGCGAATCCTGCCCTGAGATTCTCAACAGGGAAACCGTCGTGAGCGTCCTGAGTAATGGTCTCTGCCGCAAGAAGGCCGGCGGGTTCACGATGGTTGAACTTCTCATCGTCATCGCGATCATATTGGTCCTTGCCGCGCTCATGTTCCCCCAGTTGCAGGGCGTCAGGGATCGCGCGAACTCGGTCAAGTGCGCCGCCAACCTTCGCCAGATCGGAACGGGATTTCATCTCTATGCCAACGAAAACAACGGAGAATTTCCGGCCTTGAATGCGGGATCGGGCGATACCAACACCTGGATGACACGCGTCGCACCCTATCTCGGAATACCTGATGGAAAACTCGGGCCGGCACCTCTCGCACGGGCTGTCCCACCTTTCATTTGTCCAAGCTGGAAAATGGACGCGACGAGGAAGGTTTCTTACGCGGTGAACGAGAATATTCGCCGGGCACCATTCAACTGGAATTACAAACGTTTGAATGTATCGGCAGGCAAGACCTTCCTGGTGGTCGAGATCGCCGAGAATATGGACGGCTATAATCCTGCGACGGGAGGAGACGTCGCACGAAGGCACCCCGGCAAATCAGCCAACTTTCTTTTCGTGGACGGCCACGTCGAAAATATGAAGCAAGCAATTCCATCGGGTGATCCGCGTTGGTTTACGCCATGAAACGCCGCCACCCCCTTTCGAGGGTTATCTTTGCGGCCTGTGTTGCGCTGTCCCTCCCGCTGGTGCCGACATCGCTCCCGGGTGCTGAGGATGAACTTCCGCCGGCCCTCCGTGCGGTCCACGCCGACATCTGGAAGCGCTTCGTCCTGCCGGCCCAAGGCTTGGTCCTCGACTATTCCCTCGAGGGAGATCCCTCGCTGATCCCGGACGCCGTTGAGGCGACCGAGGGGAAGCCGAACGCGCTATCATGGTGGACGCCCGTTGAGAACGGCGCTTTTTTCTCCGGCCTCTACCTCGATACGATGGTGCGCCGCTTTCAGCGGACCAGGCTTCCTGAGGATCGGGAGAAGGCGGCGAAGCTCGCCAAGGGGCTTCTTCTCTGCGCGAGCGTCGGCTCAACACCGGGCTTCGTGGCGCGGGGAGTGATGGCTGATGGCAAGAGCCACTACAGCATCGGATCGGATGATCAAACCGCACCATGGTTCTACGGTCTCTGGCGGTTCGTCTCGTCAGGAACGGCAAACGATGACGAGCGGAGACAGGTTGTTTCCAAAATGCAGGAGGTTGCAGCGGCGCTGCGCGCGAACCGGTGGGAAATGCCGTGCGAACCAATTGGAGGTCTCGCTCCCGGCCAGTCGCGGGGCGGATGGAACGGGTCGGATTACCGATCGGTAAGCCGCCTGCTTTTTGCAATGCGGGTGATGGCAGAACTGACAGGCGAGAAGGCTTGGAGGCAGGATTATGAACGGGCTCTGTACGAGGATCTCGGAGGAGGCACGACGCGCCTCGACGTGCTCGCGGAAGGCATCGCCGGCGAATGGCGCCAACACCCCGCACTCGCACAAGATCACATCTACATCTACGTGGTCTCCCAAGCGATGGTGGCGGAGCTCCTCGCTCTCGAGCCGCGTGCTGAGATCAAGAAGCGCTACACGGAATCGCTCCGCTCAAGCGCCGGGACGTGTGCGGGGCAGACGTCTGCGGATGTTGCCCGCATAGGATCGCAGCCTTTCCGAAGGGACTGGCGGATGATGAATTCCATGTGGCGGCCCCAGAAGACCCCGCCCGAAGCGGCGGAGCTTGCGCTCGAGCAGTTGCAGGCATGGGCGAACAGGGGTCGCGGCATCGAGGCGCAGGTCATCCGTGAGCCGTTCTGTGCGGCGTGGATCACCGCGCTCGGCGGTGAAGCGCCCGACACGCATCTGGCGGAAGCGCTGGAAGGGCGCATGGAGTCGATCCCGTGGGACAAGGTCGTCTCATCAGCCGGCTTTTTCGGAGAAGCCGCCTGGTATGTCGCAACAACCCCGGCGATGAGCCGAAATCCTTAGGTGAAATTTATGCGTAACGCAAAGACCTCCCGGTCACTGCGCCAAGAGACGCGCGAGACTTCCCACGACGACGTTCCTCTGAACGACTGGTATCGGACGCACCTCAGCCGGCTGCTCGTCGACATGCACATTCCCGACTGGGATCCCCGCATGCTTGCGCGGCTGGATCCGGACGAGTATGTGCGCACGGTCGCGCGAGGCAGGAGCTCGGCGATCATGCTGTATTGCAACTCGCATGTCGGCCCGACACTTTACCCTTCAGAGCTGAGCGCGGCGCACTCTAGACTTTCCGACAGAGATTTCGTCGGCAGAGTCTTCAAGGCAGCCAAACGTCGCAAGCTGGCCGTGATCGCCTATTACAGCGCGGTCTACAACAACGCGGCATTCCTCGACCATCCGGAGTGGAGAATCACGCCGGACCAGGGTGAGGCACCCTACCGCACCAGCCGTTATGGAACATGCTGCCCGAACTCGCCCTATCGCGACTTTGCCAGCGCCCAGACGGCAGAGTTGTGCAGTCGGTATAATTTCGACGGGATCTTCTTTGATATGCTCTTTTGGCCATATTCCTGCTACTGCCGGCATTGCAGGAAGAGGTTTCGGGAGGAGGTCGGCGGCAATATCCCGACGGTTATCGACTGGAACGATCCGGCCTGGATGGCCTACCAACGGGCGAGAGAGCGGTGGATGAGCGAACTGGCCGGTCTTCTCACTGCGACGGTGCGCACCGCGCGCCCGGGCATGACGGTCACGCACCAGATGAGCCCTGTCCTTCACGGGTGGCGCACCGCAATGCCTTATTCGCTCACGGAGCACTGCGACTACGCGAGCGGCGATTTTTACGGCCCTCCGATCCATCAGAGCGTGGTGTGCAAAATCTTCGAGGCGATAAGCGTCCGGAAGCCCTTCGAATTCATGACATCACGCTGCGTGAACCTTTGGGATCACGTGACCATGAAGTCCGCCGCCGAGATGGAGATGCAGGCCTTTCTGGCACCCGCTCATTCCGCTGCGTTCATGTTTATCGATGCGATCAACCCGGATGGGAGTTTGAACCCCAGGGTCTATGACAGGATCGGACAGGTTTTCCGCCAGCTGAAACCTTACGAGCCGTTTCTCGGTGGCGATCTCTCGGCGGACGTCGCGATCTTTGTAAGTTCGGAGTCGCGGTTCGACTTCCGGGAAAACGGAACGCCCATCGGGGCCTCCTCCGAGCGGGCGGACAACATGACGACGGAGACGACCCTTCCTCACCTCGCGGCCGTGTTCGGCGCGGCCAGGAGCCTGCAGGAGGCCCACATACCCTACGCCGTGGTCACCTCTCTCGCTCTTTCGCGGCTTCAGGATTACAAAACCATCATTCTGCCGAACGTTCTGGTCATGTCCGATCAGGAGGTAAAGGCCATCCGGGAGTATGTCCGCGGCGGGGGATCCGTCTATGCCAGCGGCTATTCGAGCCTCGTCCACAACGACGGCAGGGAGCGCCGGAACCTTGGACTCGCGGACGTCTTCGGGATCTCCGTGAGCGGAAAGATGGATCATAGCCTGGCTTATGTCACCCCGGTGGAAAATGCGTTTGCCTGCCTCGAGAGAACGCAGGAACACCTGATTCACCGCGGGGGATGGATGCGGGTCCGGAACCGGAAGGCCGTGGTTCTCGCCAACATGACGGCACCTTGGTATCCCGAGAAAAGCGGGACGGTCTTCAAGCCATCTTTTGCGAGCATCCATAGCAGTCCACCGGCCGACCGGCCTTTTGCACCGGCCGTGACGTGGAGCAGCTTTGGAGCAGGCCGCGCATGCTATGCCGCCGCTCCGATCGAGGCCGAGAACAGGGAAGTAAACCGAACGGTATTTGCCGAGCTGGTTAAGAAGCTCCACGGTGGAACAATACCCGTTACCGCCAAGGCTCCAAAGTTCATCGAGATCACCGCTTTTGACAAACCTGCCGGGGGCAAGATGAACATCAGCCTTGTATCCCTTCTGCAGGACCAAGAGCCGGTGCCGTGCAGCGGGAGCGTTCGCATTGCTCTCCGGGGCGGCCGCAAGGCTGTCGCCCTACGGCGGCTTCCGGACGGGACGCCGCATCCTTTCCGTTCCACTCGCTCCGAGGTGCGCTTCGATTTCGCCGGCTTGGAGGCCTTTTCCATGTTCGAGCTGTCTTTCCATTAACCATGAATAACAAATCCCTCGCATCGCTCGCCCTGAACCAAGGCCGGGGAATCCTCCGTCTCGCCCCTGCATGGGTGCCGCGCTCCTTCTGTATCCCGGGACGCCGGATCAAGCTGCACCCCGATGATTACTATGCCCTTGGCGGTATTCGGGGGGGGATTGACGAGCGCTGGCTGGCTTCCACCACACCTGCAGACAACGGCCCGCTCACAGGCGTAAACGAGGGGCTCAGTCAGATTGTCGTGCAGGACGGCAGCAGCGTGCAGACGATGCTTCTGCGCGACGCTGTCGCCGAACTGGGCGCGGATCTTATCGGCGCCAGACTCTGGAGCGAGCATGGGATGTGGCCGATGTATTCGAAGTTTTTTGACAACAAAGGCGCCCTGCCGCACCACGTGCATCACCGTGACCAACACGCGAGCCTGGTCGGACAACTCGGCAAGCCGGAGGCCTACTATTTCCCGCCTCAACTCAACAACCACGGGGCCGATTTTCCATTTACATTCTTTGGTTTCGAACCCGGTACCACCAAGGACCAGGTCAGATCCTGCTTGGTGAATTTCTCCAAGGGCGACAACCATATCACCGACCTGTCGAAGGCCTACCGTCTAAGGCCTGGCACAGGTTGGGACGTGCCTCCCGGAATCCTTCACGCGCCCGGAAGTCTGTGCACCTACGAACCCCAGAGGAGCTCGGATGTTTACGCCATGTATCAGTCGTTGGTCGGCGACCAGATTGTTCCGGAGAGCCTCTTGTGGAAGGACTGTCCCGACGAGCGCAAGGGAGACTTCGACTACCTCATCGAAGTGTTGGACTGGGAGGCCAATGTGGACACGCACTTTGCCGACCACCATTTTATGGAGCCCAAAGCCGTGCGAAGCGAACAGGAGATGCAGGGCTACCGCGAGAACTGGATATGCTATCGATCGTCCGCCTACAGCGCGAAAGAACTAACCGTTGAGCCCGGTGAGGCGGTTACCATCACAGACGCCGCTGCATACGGTCTCATTCTGCTCCAAGGCCACGGCCGACTCGGCTGCTGGGACATCGACACACCCTCGCTCATTCGTTTTGGCCAACTGACGGCAGACGAGTTTTTTGTTTCAGAGCAAGCGGCAAAGGATGGCGTTCTCATCCGGAACAACTCTCAAACCGACCCCTTGGTGATGCTTAAACACTTCGGCCCTGGCAATCCCGAGCTCGAGACTTGGTCAAACGCTTTCTGAACCGATCGGTGACAAAGAGGCCCGGATGATAATGAGCACCCCCCGAAAACGCATCGTCAGCGGCCAATGGAGTTGGTGTTTCGGATCTCGTAACGTCGAGGCCGCCCTCACCGTTCGGGGTGGTCACCTTGCGCCGGTGACGTTCACCCTGGGTCGCCGGAAAGTCGAGCCGTTCGCGATCGCGCCATGGGCTGAGGAGCCGGCAGCGCCAGATTCCGCGCCGGTCCTGCAGGCGTTGCGCGGAGACTTCTTCTGCCTTCCTTTCGGGGCAAACGAGTTGCCACGTTCCGGCAAGCGCCATCCCCTCCATGGAGACACAGCAAATGGAGATTGGAGCTACGACGGTAACAATCAAGAAAGCGGGATCGCGTGGCAGCACTGGACGCTGGACATGACTTCATGTGCCGGAAGAGTGCGCAAGTCCATCGGGCTCCGCGAAGGCGAGACCAATCTCTACATCCGTCACCGGATCAGCGGCGTCACGGGACCGATGAGTCTCGGGCACCATGCCATGCTGAAATTCCAGGAAGGAGGGCGGCCCGGATTTATCTCGACGAGCAAGCTTCTTCTCGGACAGACGGCCCCCGCGCCCTTCGGGATTCCGGCCCAGCGCGAATACCAGGCTCTCCATCCTGGCGGAGAATTCAAGGATCTGGCGAAGGCGCGGGGCACCGACGGCACGAAGCAAGATCTCACGATCTACCCCGCCCGCCGGGGGTTTGATGATCTGGTCATGCTCATCCATGAAAGCGCTCCGGACTTCGCGTGGACCGCCGTTACGTTTCCGGATGAACGGTTCGTTTGGTTTTCGCTCAAAAATCCCCAAACGCTTCGGAGCACGATCCTTTGGTTTTCGAACGGGGGTCGGCATGCCGCGCCATGGAATGGACGCCATATCGGCGTGCTCGGAGTGGAGGACGTGACCGCCTACTTCCATTACGGGCAGGCCGAATCATCCGAGGCGAACCCCATTCGCAAGGCAGGCTACTCCACCTCACACAGACTCGATCCCCGCACGGGACTCACCGTCAACTACATCATGGGCGTGGCCGCGGTCCCGAAAGGCTTCGGGCGCGTGCGCTCGGTAATACGCAAGCCCAACCATATCGTTCTGACGTCGTTCGAAGGCAAGAGCGTAATCTCTGAAGTGGATACAACCTTCCTAGTCGACAGTCCCCAAACCGGACAGCGCCGACGGACGCACTAGCGTGCAGCAATCCGAAAGAAGACCGAAAGATGAAGCAGAACACTACCATTCCCAAACCTTTGCCTCGCATCGCCCGCTTCGAGCGTCTGGCTTACGGGATGTTTCTCCACTGGGGTCTCTATTCCCAGCTCGGTTGTGGTGAGTGGGTCAAATTCAACCGTCCCATTCCACGTGGACGCTACAACCGGCTGGCCCGCACATTTACTGCAAAGGACTTCGACGCAGCTGCGTGGGCCCGGCTCGCCCGGGCAGCGGGCATGCGCTACATCGTATTGACGACGCGCCACCACGAAGGTTTCTCCCTTTATGACACCAGGGGTTTGTCGAAGTTCGACGCGCCGAACACGCCGGCGGCCCGCGATCTGGTTTTGGAATTTGTGGATTCGTGCCGCAAGGAAGGCATCGTTCCGTTTTTCTATCACACCACAATCGACTGGCAGTGGTGGCCTGAGCCAAGCCGCCCTCCCCTGCCTGACGGCGGGGCGCGTTTTGGGGAGTACCTTGATTACTTCCATGCGTCCGTCGAGATCCTCTGCACACGCTATGGACCAATTGGAGGTCTTTGGTTTGACGGAAACTGGGCACACCCTCAAGCGGACTGGAAGGAAGATCGTCTCTACGCGATGATCCGCAGGCACCAACCCGAAGCCCTGATCATCAACAATACAGGACTGGATGCCCGCGGGCGGGTTGGACACCCGGAGCTCGATAGCACGACCTTCGAGCAGGGCCTCCCGACGCCGCCCGACCGCAGCGGGCAACCGAAATACCTCGCCTGCGAAATGTGTCAGACGATGAATGCCCATTGGGGAATCGGGCAGCACGACTACAGCTACCTTTCTGTGCCCACCATGATCGAGAATCTCGCCTTGTCCCGCAAAGCAGGAGCAAACTATCTGCTCAACGTCGGCCCTACCGCACAGGGTGGCATTCCCGAATACGAGGGAGCTGCCTTGCGCCGCGTCGGTGACTGGGTTCGCCCCCTTGCTCGAATCCTTTCGGAGGGAACCCCGGTTGAGGGTGTGAGCTGCCATGGGAGGGACTTCATCCTTAGCGCCCGGGGCAAGCATTACTATTTCGCATTCGACCTGCCGATCCGCGGTAACGAGCACGTCACCGTATCATCTGGAAAGGCAGGAATCCGCGGCATCAGCGGATTCCGAGACCGGATCAGTTCCATCCGCTGGCTGGACAACAAGGAGACGCTGGTGTTCTCACAAAACCGGCAGGCAAACATCCTGGCCGTCAACTTCACCGCCCAGCCATACGGCTCGCAGTTCATCGTCAGGGTGGCGGAGATGAGCTGATGCGAGAGCCGACACGTTGAGCAATGATCAAGACTATCCTGCTTCCGGAAAGCCGCTGCATTGTCGCTCCGCCGGCAGTTGCTACGCTGCACCTCTGCGAGAAAATAACTGCCTGCCATTTCCCATGCAACCTGTCGGCAGCCCCCACCCCACCGTAATGCGCGCCAATCTCCTATTCGCACGATGTGTTTGCCTGCTTGGTCTGGTGCCCCTCGGATACCTTAACGGGCTGGCGGCGCCTCCGGCAACGACACCGGCTCAACTGCAGAGAAAATGGGATTTCCAGATGACTTCACGGACACCGGAGGCATGGAACGGCGTGACCGTCAGAACCGATCCGGCGGTCAACACGCCGGATGGAGGCCCGACGCTCCGACTCACGGCGCAGGTGAGCAGCGAGAATCTGGAGTGGCCCGCTTTCATCAACTGCTGGACAAACATCCGCGACGTAAGGCCTGGAGCGCGCATAACCGCCTCGTTCTGGCTGCGGGGTGACAAGGGGGTCACCGTCGATGTCGGAGCCGTTACAGAACGGCACTTCGTTCTTTGCGAAAGGCAGTCGTTTCCGCAGGACGGCGTCTGGCACAAGGTGGAGTTCACCGCACCACTCGGACACCAGACCGGGCTGCGGTGGGTGGCACTTCCTCGAATCACTCTGCGCAAAGTCGAAGCAGGTCAGACCGTTCATGTCGGGCCTATCGAAGTGAACGTCCAATAAATACAGCCTCCATGATTCGACTCACCACCGCTCTTGTTCTGGCTTCCGCATGGTCGATCGCGACGGTGCCAGCGCAGACCGACACGCGCAAATGGGCGCCCATCGACACCGGGTCGCTCTATGTGCAACCGGGGTCGGCTCTCGATTTCACTCCGTTTGCCGATCTCTCGCCGGCAGGCGGCCACGGTCGCGTGATTGTCAACGAACGCGGGGAGCTGGCCTTTGCCTCGCACCCCTCCACACCGGTCCGTTTCCTTTCCGTCGCCCATGTCCCGCCCTACGCATTACGCCACTGGTCAGACGAAGACATCGATGACTATGCCGACGCGGTGGTCCGCCAAGGCTATAACATGGTCCGCTTCCACATCTTTGACGAGTTTCTCGGCGGCAGTGAGATGGGGCCGCAGCTGACGAAACGCGCGCCTGAGCGATATACGCTGCCGGAGGCACCGGATGATGTGCGCTTCGAAGTCCGCGCGCTTGACCGCCTGCTGCGGCTGCTAGCCGCCCTCAAAGCACGGGGCGTCTATTGGAATATGGACCTGATGACGTCCTACATAGGCTTCTCCAATACCGAGCGTCACTACACGCAGCACATGGGCGGTTACAACACCAAGGTCCAGATGTTTGTGAATCTCAATTTCCGCGCCAACTGGCGCGCGGCCGTGATCAAGTTGCTTGGCACGCGCAACCCCCATACCGGGCTGCTTCTCAAAGACGACCCCGCCCTTGCAATCGTTTCATGCCTGAACGAGCAGGATATTCTCCTGCGCGAACGTGACTACGGCACCGAGCTTAACCCGGCATGGCACGCATTCCTGCGCCAAAAATACGGCACATTCGAAGCTGTCCGCACCGCTTGGGGAGGGGTTTGCGGAGACATTAAGCTGCCGGAGACCGGAGAGATCAGCGATCTGCCGCCGATCAGCAAAGTGGCGCTTACGAATACCCCCGCCGGCCGTGACATGGCGTGGTGCTGCGGTGAGTTGGAGGTCGAGATGTCGCGCTTCTTTCTCGAGACGCTCCGGGAACTTGGTTTTCCCGGTCTCGTCTCGAATTGGAACATGCGGGTACATATCGGAACCTCGCGGGCACGTGCTTTGTTTCCGGTGGTGACGATGAATACCTACCACGCCCACCCGCTCTACGGGGAGCGCACAATCGTGGATCCTTCGAGCGCGCTTAGCGGTGGGGGAACCAGCTTTAAGCACATCGCAACCTCACGCCTCTTGGACCGCCCGTTCCTAAATACAGAATTGGGAATCGTCTACTGGAATCCTTTTCGTCACGAGCAGGGGCTGCTCTTCGGCGCCGGCGCAGCTCTGCAAGGCTGGAGCGGGCTGACAGGCTTCTGCAACCAGATCGTCGAATCCGGAGACCCCCTAAAGTGCTTTGCCACAGGAAGCGATCCCGTGATCCGAGCGGCCGAGCTGGTCGAGGCATTCGCTTTCCGTCGTGGCGACGTCGCAACCTCCCGCCATGCCATTGAGATTCCCCTGACCGACGGGTTTATTGCTGCAGGGAACGCCATGGTCGGAATCGACGACGAACTCTCCCGGCTCTGGCCACTGTGCCGCATCGGAGTCACCTATGGTGAACCCAAGGCGGACTTTGGCAAAGTTCTCTCCATCGCGCCGGACAAGACCTCCACCATCGGAGGGAGCCTCATGTTCTCTACGGTTGAGAGCTCCGACTCCGTGAGTCGCATGGAAACGCTTGTCGCGGAGTTGCGCCGCTTGAACGTCCTCGGCCCCGAGAATTCTACCGACCCCCGCGAAGGGATTCTCCAGAGCGACACAGGCCAGATCACGCTGGATACCGGTGCCGGAGGCGAAATGACGGTCAGAACCCGTCGATTGGAGGGGGCCGTGCTCAAGAGCCGCTCTTCCCTCGACATCGACGCGGTCAAGATCCGGCGTTGCTCAGTGCCGGCCAGCATCACCCTTGTCTCGATCGACGGGGACAATGATATCCGCTCCGCCAGCAGGCTCCTTTTGGTCTTTTCCACGGACGCACGGAACACCGGCATGAAGTTCTCGGACGCCCGCGAGAGCGAGGTGTCGGACTGGGGCAAGCTTCCCGTGGTGATCCGGACAGGAAGCCTCGCGCTGACGATCTCGAGGGCTGAGGCGGGGCGGAAAGCCAAAGCCTACGCGCTCAAGCTCAACGGCGACCGTGCAGGCGAGATTCCCGTCCGCGTGGCTAACAACCGTTGGGAACTCACCATAGACACATCCAACCCGACATCAGCAGGTCCAACGCCATTCTATGAGATTGAGGTTGAGCCCGAGACTGCTGCCTCAGCCCCTGCTGGAGAATCTCCCGATGAGTAGTGCCAACCAAGCTACAAAAGGCGACCGCATTCCGCTGCTGCAGAAGGTGTCCTTCGGCGCGGGAGGCTGCACGGATTACTTCGCCACCGGTCTGGTCATCGGCGTGCTGTGGATGCCGTATTTTAACATCGGCCTTGGGTTGGACCCCACAAAGCTCGGCCTGATCCTGATGGTTTTCCAAGTGTGGAATGCGGTGATGGATCCGGTCATGGGCAACATCTCCGACAACCTGCGCACCCGTTGGGGTCGTCGGCGACCGCTCATTTTTCTGGGAGCCATCCTCACCGCCATGGTGTCGCCGTGGATCTGGAGGCCCCCGGTGCATTGGGGTGAGACGGCAATGCTTGCCTATCTCCTCGTCGTCGGCCTGATCTTCTTCAGCTGCTTCTCATGCTGGGCCATGCCCTACTACGGGCTGCAACTTGAGATGACGCCCAATTATGACGAGCGCACCCGCCTGACCGCATGGATGACCTTTTTCAGCAAGATCAGCGGGTTGGTGGGAGGGTGGGCGATGGCCGTAGTCGCCGGCCCGTGGTTTACAAATCCGCTCACCGGGAAGCCGGACATCGTGGCCGGAATGCGCACCTGTAGCTGGTTCATTGCTGGCTTGATTCTCCTCCTGGGGCTGCTGCCGGCTTTGTTCGTGAAGGAACGCTATTACGAATCTGAGACAAAACATCAGGCGCGTGATCCCTTCTGGCAAAGCATCCGGGAGTCCGCCCGATGCCGTCCTTTGTGGCTTCTGATCGGACTCTCGTTTTTTCTGGTGGTCGGGACCTTCTCGGTCAACAGCCTCGGCCAATATGTCAACATCTACTACGTTTGCCATGGCGATCTGGCCACAGCATCGGTGATTACAGGGTGGAAGGGCAGCGTGCTGGTGGTCACAGGAATCCTATGCATTCCCCTCTACACATGGCTGGGTGAGCGCTACGACAAGCGCGCGGTGGTGAAATGGATGCTGGGAGCCAGCATGCTCGGCCACTCGCTGAACTACTTCCTGATGACGCCTAAAATGCCATATCTTCAGGTGATTCCCGGGATTTTCGAATCCTGCGCTATCGCTGCGGTCTGGCTGTTCGTTCCATCGATGAAGGCCGATGTCGCCGATCATGACGAACTCCATACCGCACGCAGGCGCGAGGGATCGTTGAACGCGTTCTATTCATGGTTCATCAAGGCGGCTCTCGCGTGCTCGATGGGCCTTGGGGGATTGGTCCTCAGCATTTCAGGCTTCGATGCAAAGCGCACGGGAGAGCAACCGCCCGAGGTTCTCAGTGCGATGCTCGGACTCTATGTCGCGCTTCCGCTCCTCATCTGGGCCTGCGGCATGGCATTCATATCGATCTATCCTTTGGACCGCTGCCGGATGGAGCAGATCCGCACCGAGCTCGAGGCGCGGCGTGGAGCCATTTGATCCCCGCCCGGAACCTGCTCGGACACGATTCTCATCTCCGTGCGTCTTCAAGCCTGCCCTTGTCCATGAAAAATCCCCCCGCCTGGCTGAAATCCGCCGTTTTCTATCAAGTCTATCCCCAGAGCTTCCACGATTCGAACGGTGACGGCATCGGCGATCTTCCCGGCCTGATCGCGAAACTGGATTACATCGCAGGCCTGGGATGCAACGCCATCTGGCTCAACCCGTGCTTTGTCTCTCCCTTCAAGGATGCCGGCTATGACGTGTCGGACTTCTACCGCGTCGACCCCCGCTACGGCACCAATGCGGACCTGCGGCGGCTTTTCCGGGAATCCCGGCGCAAAGGCATCCGCGTGCTGCTCGACCTCGTGGCCGGTCACACCTCCGACGAACACCCTTGGTTCATTGAGTCTTCCAAGGCGGCGCCCAGGCGTTACCGCAACCGCTACATCTGGACGCGCGACTGGCTGGACGGTGTCGGCTCAGGTCTTTCATTGGTGCAGGGTGGTGCCGAACGGAACGGGAACTATCTCGTCAACTTCTTTGCCTGCCAACCGGCTCTGAACTACGGATACGCTTGTCCGGACAAGGACAAACCCTGGCAGCTGCCGGTGACACACCCGGAAGCCGAAGAAACGCGGGCGGAACTGCGCAAGATTATGAAGTTCTGGCTAGGGATGGGGGCAAGCGGCTTCCGCGTCGATATGGCGGCCTCGCTGGTAAAGAACGATCCGGGAAAAAGGGAGACGATCAGGCTTTGGCGGGAGCTGCGCACATGGCTCGAGCGAGAGAACCCCGAGGCGATTCTTGTCTCTGAATGGGGATACGCTCCCGAGGCGGTCGATGCAGGCTTCCACGCGGATTTCCTGCTTTTCTTCGGAACACGCGCCTACACCACACTTTTTCGAGCCGAACCCGAGCGGGACATTTTCCGCCATGTCAGCCCGGAGGTCTTCTACCCGAACGAAGAACCGAGGGCCCGGACAACCCGCAGCTTCTTCGACCGCGCAGGTCGCGGCGACATCTGCGAGTTTCTCGGAACATTCCTTGACCACCTGACCCGGATCGAAGGCCGTGGATACATGGCCCTTCCGACAGGCAACCACGACATGCCGCGCCTGAGCCAGGGACGCACACCGGAGGAGCTGGCGGTGATATTCGCCTTCATCTTCACGATGCCCGCCATTCCGTTTATTTATTACGGCGACGAAATCGGAATGCAGCACATTGAGGACCTTCCGTCAAAGGAGGGAGGCTATACGCGAACCGGGTCGCGCACCCCGATGCAATGGGACGGGTCAGCAGGCCGAGGATTCTCGGAGGCGAACCCGTCGAAATTCTATCTCCCTGTGGACACCGCGAAAGGAGCCCCGCAGGTAGCAGCGCTCGAACAGACTCAGGGATCGCTCTTGCACACCGTGCGAGCCTTGTCAGCACTGCGTGCAAAGCATCCGGCGTTGGCTGCTGACGCAGAGTTCGAACCGGTTTTTGCCCAAACGAAACGCTGCCCGTTCGTCTATGTCCGGAGACATAAATCAAACAGGATCTGGGTTGCACTGAACCCGGCGGGAAAAAGAACCTCCGTTGAGCTCCCTCCGGAATGCGCGAAAGCCCGCGTCCTTGCCGGCAAGGGCCGACTGATCGAACACCCACAACAGCCCATTCTCAAAATGCCTCCGTTCTCGTTTTGGATTGCAGAAACGACGTGAGGTGCTCGGGCCGGAAGGTGAGCCGGCTAGAGAATGGACGACGCGTGATGACAACCAGCCCCCGGGATAAGTGCAGAAGCTGGCTGGTCTGACCCGAGCGCCATCCGAATCCCTTGCCTCGGCGACCTTAAACCGGAGGGCAGAGAAATCCCCAGGCATGCGACATTTGAGGTATCTCCCCCACCCCGCCTTTGAAATCAGTATCAAGAAATGATCCGGGACAGGCGTGGATTTTTGAGTTTGTCGCCACAGCCGGTCACTGCTACTTGTGCCTGACAGTTTTTTGCGGGCAGTTAGCTCAGCGGTAGAGCGGTAGTTTTACACACTATTGGTCGGGGGTTCGATCCCCTCACTGCCCATTTTCAAACGTTCAGAAAACCAACGGGCGCGCTTCCTGTTCGAAGCGGCCCTTGTGTCCGGCGGATTCGATGCAGCGGAGTTCTGATTTTTCCGCGTCGGTGAGGAAAGACGATTCCTTCAGGAGGACGATCGTTTTCCGATCCCTTTCGGTGAGTGGTGGTCCGCTGAACGCGTCATCAAAGGTCATTCCAGCGGAGAAAATCTCCCGCCCGGTCCTGCGGCGGAGGTCGCTGAGAATCTCGAAGCCCTTGGGATCCGTGTCCCCGCAGTGAACGCACTGGATGTGCGGGGGAAGGGCCTGGAGGAACTCCACGATTGCGGAGTGCGCGAACCCGCCCTCGCTGCCGCTGCTGGCAAGCAGGCACCCGGATTCCTTTCGCGCCAGTTCGTGCAAAACAGAAAGGTTCTCGACCGTGAAGCACTGCCGGGCGCACGTCGCCATTCGTGCACGCCGGAGATCGCGCCGGTCGATGCGGACGGGAGCGGTCAGAAGGCCGAGGTCCAGACAGCCGTTGGAAAACTCCAGCACCAGCGGCCCGTGCAGGACGACCGCCCGTTCATTCTCGAAGATGCCCAGTTTTTCCAACGAGGAAACCTCACCGCCGGTGATCTGCCGGAGGCAGGCCTCGGCTCTCGCCTTCAGGGCGTCGAGCCGCTTCGAGTCGCCGCAAAGACGACTGCTCGCGAAGCGGCGCAGGGACTCGCCCTCCCAGGTGAGCAGGCGGGGAAGGAGGGCGAGAAGTTCGCGGGCGCCGTCCGGATCGTCCCGTGAGAACGACGCCACCGGCCGGCCCTCCCGCGCCGAAGCCGCGGCATCCTCACAAAACACGCGCCAAGCCTCCCGCCAGCGCGCTCCGCAGTCGGCATCCGCCGCAGCGCGGAAGAGCTCTGAAAAATCGCGGCGGAGATCTCCCGGAGACAACTGGCCGATGGCTTGAAAAAGTTCCGCCTCCTGCGCGGGGGAAAACCTTACGGTGAGCGGGAGATCTGTCCGGAAGTGGCGCTCGATCGTGAGCAAGCCCCGCCCATGCGCTTCGACAAGATCGCGTTCTGCACAAACCCGTTCCTCGCCCCGGTCGCAGCCGGCTGCCTTCAGCAAATCCTCGTAAGCCATCTGCCAATCCCGCGCCGCCTGTCCGGTCTTCCCCGCCCGGCTGCGCGCGTAGAGCGCGGCGAGAGTTTGGAGCACCTCAGGAGCGGGCTCCATAGCGGGCGAGTGCCTCCTCGCGGGTCAGCGCCACCGGGATGTTGCGGATCGCGTGCCGGCGGCCGGCGGTCTGCTCGCGCTTCATCACGGTGATCATCTGATCGCACATGTCGAGGGCATACGGAATGTTACCGCTGGACATCGAGAAGACGCCCTGGAGGTCGAGCTGCTTGAGGGCGCCGATGCAGTCGCGGATGCGCTCGCCGCTGAGCTTCGAAAACGCCTCGTCGATCGGGACGATCGCCAGCGAAGGATCGCGGCGGCGGCGCTCGTAGCGGTGGTAGGCGCGGAGGTAGCAGGCCAGAATCGCGATGAAATACGGCGACTGGTTTTCCCCGCCGCTGAATTTTCCCGAATGCCGGTCCACGCTGCTCGGACGCCCGTCCGGATCGCGCGTGTCGGTAACGTGCATGTCGTAATCGTGGTAGTTCCGGTAGTCGAGGAACGCCATGACCTCGCGGCTCGCAGGCTGGTCGATGAGCTTTTGAAAAATGTCCTCCACCGCGCGCCGGAGGTCGGCATCCATCGAGGCGAAAAACAGATCGTCCTCGCCCGTGGCCACCGAAGCATCGACGAGGTCGCGGTACATTTGCATCTCGCGGTCGGGATTCGGCCGGCGGTGGATCTGGTAACGGTTATGGCCGATCGGCGTGCGCAGCTCCTGATTCAGAACCGCGATGAGGTTCTCGACCTCGAACAGTGCGGCATGGAGCTTGGCCAGGACCTGCGTGCGGAAGAGGTGCTGCCAGTTGGATTTTTCCTTCCGGGCCTTTTCGTCGTAGGAGGGCACATCGCCTTCCGCGATGCGCGCGAGGCGGACGTCGTAGGCGGCATTGTCGGCGGCCTCGGCGTCGTACTCGGCATAGACCGGATGCGCCAGTGCCAGCGCGCGGCGGCGGTCGGTGAGCTCCTGCCGGAGGCGGAGGGTTTCCTTGTCGCACTCGTGAAACCGCTCCCGCGCGAGATCGGCTGCGAGGTCCTTCCGGCCCGCGCGCTCGGTGAGAAGATCGTTGCGGAGCTCTTCGTTCCTCGCGAGATGGCGCGAAAGATCGAATCCCTCCAACTGCAACCGGCGGAGGCGGTCCAGCGCGGAGGACGCACGTTCGGACGCTATGCCCAGCTCGCCGCGCCGCGTGGCAAGGAGTGCCTGGCGGGTCGATCCGATGAGCCCGTCGCGCTCCGCCCGCGCGAGCGCGAGACGGCTTTCCGCCGCGCTGATTGCGGATTCCTTTTCTTCCAGCCCGAGATCGCGGATGCGGGCCATCTGCTCGATGTTGGCCTTCAGCTCGGCTTCCTTCGCGACGAGCTGGGAGACTTCCGCGAGGTCCTCGTGGATCGACTCGCTCTCGAGCCGCCCCGTTTTTGACAGGTCCAGAAACTCCCGCACGGCGCGCAGCTTCGGCTCGAGAACCTGGAGCTGGATCGTGACCTCCTGGAGCTGGGCACCGAGAAATTCGCGCTGCTTCTCCAGGCCGCGCTTTCCGATGCACGGGTTGTTCTTGTAGTGAGCACGCCGCTCGACA
>Ga0114938_1000834_pt1 | contig 22269 bp, 21 predicted proteins | sample AshMeaBigSpring_FD_88675 | JGI IMG/M metagenome (GOLD analysis project Ga0114938, IMG submission 88675) | Groundwater microbial communities from Big Spring, Nevada to study Microbial Dark Matter (Phase II) - Ash Meadows Big Spring | ecosystem: Environmental > Aquatic > Deep subsurface >...
GCATTTGAGCAGTAAAATCATTAAATCCTATACCACCTTTACTCGTAATTGTAGTACCAATATCATTTACAGTGACATTAATATATTCTCTATTAATAATCATATCTAATGTTTCTGTTTTAGTGAAGCCACAAAGTATTTGATTGACTCGAATGTTATGAGCTGCCCTACTATCAGACATGGATTTTAAATACCCAGATACCATTAATCTTGCGCTAGTTGACAAACTAGACTTATATTCCAACTCCTTAGAGGATATTGATCCGATATTTACTATTCGACCGTATTTATTTTCAATCATTGACGGAATTATTCTTTCAATAATTCGACTAACAGCTTTAAATTGGTAATTTATGGCTTTATCCCAATCGCCCTCCATACGCTGACTAAATGAACAAGACCGAATATGAACTGAGTTCGTTATAAGAAAATCAATTCTATTATTAGATAAATTGAGAATATTCTGTATTCCTGAATTAATTTCTTCCTGATCATTTATATCGAATGGTATTAAATGGATTTGTTGACTTTTAGAAATGTGCGATAATCTAATTTCATTTTCGGCACTTTTTAGATTATCGATATTGTGTGAATTAAGATAAATATTTGCACCTTCTTTATATAAGCACTTGGCAATTGCAAATGCTATTCCTTTACTCGCAGCAATTACCACAGCATTTTTCCCTTTGAATATTAATTGCCCCATTTTATCATCGATTTTAGTTATATAAATGCGTGTTTAAAAAATCCTCTTTCTGAAATTCTGTTTTTGGAAAAATGTTATATAGTTTTCCTTCTTTTATTATTGCAACATGATCTGCCAATTCAAAAGCTACCTGATAATTGTGCTCTACCAATATCATGGTTTTATTTTTTTGCACTTTCATCCTCTTCAAAAAATCAACTGCTTCTTTTACTGCTTCGGGTGCAAGTCCTGCTGTGGGTTCGTCTAATAGCCAACATTGCGTTTGTTGCGAAAGCAACATAGCGAATGAAAGCATCTGCCGTTGTCCGCCTGAAAGGTTGCCTCCTCGTTTGTCCATGCAGTTTGCTAATGCGGGGAAATAGGTGAGGCATTCTTCTTTTATGCTTTTTGCTTCTATTTTGCTTTTGTCTTTCAATGCCAATTCAAAATGTTCACACACTTTCAATGTAGGAAACACCATTCCACCTTGCACAAACCATGATATGCCTTGCAGTTTCAAGTCCCAAGTATTTTTGTTGTTCAACTTCACACCTGCAAAGAAAATGTTCCCTGCATTATCCTTAATTATCCGTGCAATGGTTTTGAGCAAAGTGCTTTTGCCACAACCGTTTTGTCCAATAACTGCCAACACTTCGCCTTTGCCTACCGAAAAAGAAATGTATTCCAAAATGGTTTTGCCGTTATAGCCGGAACTGATGCTTTCTATTTTTAAAATTCTTTCCATTATTTATGAAACATCATTTTTATAGGTTAATTCTTTAAAAGTAACCTTACGTCCTTCTTTCAAGCTTATTAGATTATGTATGTTTTCACGATAGTAACTTTCGGAAACAAGTTCTAAAATGTCATTCATTCTCTTTATGAATAGAACACCGTCTAAGTGGTCTTGCTCGTGTTGAATAACCCTGGACAATATCCCATTACAAGATATTGTAAATTCTTTTGCACTAAGGTCAAATGCTTTTAGCGTTATGATTCTGGGACGGTTGACTGGACCAAGAATTATTGAATCAGCTATAGAGCCACAGCCTTCATACAATACTATATATTCCTCAGAGTGGTCAACTATTTTTGGGTTAATATATATACGTAAATTATCTAATTCATGCTTGTTTCGATGTGGCTGATCTGATATTTCTGTTACAAATATTCTCTTGTTATAACCAATTTGCGGTGCTGAAATACCTATTAATTTATCTCCAAAACTCCTTAATGTGTCCACTAAATCGCCCACTATTTGCAATGTTTCTTTAGATGAATAGTCGTATACTTCCTCACACCTCTCTAAAAGAATAGGATTCCCTATTTGGACTACTTGTTTAATTGCCATTTACTTTCCTTTTATCGTGATAGAATATTTTACCGTCTTTCATTTCAATATGGCTGTCTGCTATTGCTAACGCTTTATTGATGTTGTGTTCAATGATTAAGAAAGTGATTCCTTCTTTTCTCATTTGTAAAATCATAGTGCTGAATTGTTCAATGGTTTGTGGGTTTAATCCTGCAAAGGGTTCATCCAACAAAGCCAATTGAGTTCCGTTCATGGCAATCATGCAAAAGGAAATTAGTTTTTGTTGTCCGTAAGAAAGTTCACCGGCTGTTTGGTTGCTCAAATCTTGCAAGCCAAATTTTGTAAGCAAGTCAAGGGCTTTTTGTTTTAGCGTTTCATCTTCCTGCCTTGCTGTTTTTGATTTGAAAAGGAGATTGACAAAACTGTTTCCAATGTTGTGATGTGCTGCTGAAACTAAATTTTCCCACACCAAAAGATTCTTAAACAATCGTGGTTGCTGATACAAACGGATAATTCCTAATTGAGAAATCTGCAATGCAGATTTTGTTTCAATGTTGTTTCCGTTGAAAGTGATTTTTCCTTTTGTTGGTTTTTCTAAACCTGTAATGAGATTGAACAAAGTAGTTTTCCCTGCTCCGTTTTCGCCTGTGATAAGCACAATGCTGTGCTTGCTAACTGCATACGAAACATCTTTGACTGGTGCAACACCGTCAAAAGATTTGTTCAGGTTTTCTATGTTCAAAATCTCACTCATTGAATTAAATATTTTCCAAAAATTCCTTTGGGTTTGAAACGAACAATTAGTACCAACAATAAACCGAATAGTATCATTCTCATGTTTGCTGCAATGCCGTCAGGCATTTGCATAAACTTTAAAAGTTCGGGTAGCAGAATGTAAATGACTGCTCCGGTAACGGGTCCAATTATTCTTCCTGCTCCACCAATTAAAACAATGCTTAGAATTAAAATTGATTCATCCAATGTGAATGAACTTGGGTCTATATAAGTAGCATATGTTGCGTAAAGTGTTCCTGCAATTCCTGCAACAATGGCTGAAAAAATGATGCTGATGCGTTTGTAATAGTTTGGGTTTTTACCCAAACTCAAAACTGCAATTTGGTCATCTCTTGTTGCCTGTATCAATCGGCTGATTGGAGTTTTTAAAAACCAATTGTAAAATAAAATCACAACTAAAACCCAAACGCCACCGAACAAAGCAAAGCTGCCGGGTGTGTTTATTTTTATGCCGAAAATTTCGGGATTGGAAATTCCTGAAATGCCATAAGAGCCGTTTGTTATAGGAATCCAATTGTAAACAACTGAAAAGAAAATTATTTGCAATGCAAGCGTTGCCAAACTGAAATATAGTTCTCTCACTTTACCTGAAATGAAACTGAAAAGCAAAGCCACGATTATACAAGTGAGCATTACCGTAGGCAATGCCAACCAATATGAAAAACCAAATTTTGTGATTGCTATGGCTGCTGCATATGCACCAACGCCATAAAAAACAGCCTGAGCCAAACTCAATAAACCTGACATTCCAACTTTCTGATTTGCACTCAAGGCAAGCAGAATATAGATTTCAAGCATTATTGTTATGTGTAGTAGGTAGTTCATTTTATTTACAAAATAATTTTTCTAAATATTCTTGTTGATATTCTGTTACTTCATGATGCAATCCATCAATAAGTGAGAATTTCAAATTTCTATTTTTAAAAGATTTCTTTAAGAAATGATGAAAAGCTAGGGGGCTATATATATCATCAGAACCATTCACAATATTGACTCTGAAATTTTGGTTAAACCTATTAAGAAGTAAATCAAATGGGATAACCGAATCAAAAAAACTTTCATTAAAGTTAACTCCTTTATTTCTTGAAGACACTATTGTCTCAACTAGTTTTTCTTTAAATAATTCATAAAAGGTAGTGTAAGTGGGCATTCCCCACAAAGAAGCAAATCCGATTTTTTTTAATTCTAATTTTTGACACATATTCAGAAAAACTCCAGTTCCAAAACTTCTACAAATAACATCATAGCCAATTTCATTTTCTTCATGTTTTTTGAATAGAGAAGTTGCAGATTCAGTTGCTTCACTCATATTTAAAAATCCTTTTTCAGCATTTGAAGCTTGTCCAACCCAACCTTGAATAATGATTTCACCATAGTTTAATGTTTCAGCAAAGTGAATAATCAAATTATAAACGATCTTATATTTTTCATTTTCAGGATCTCCTGCACCTGAAAGAATTATGAGTTTCCTTTTGTTCATGTTCTGTCTTTTCTTAGGTTGTAACTAATAATGCCTTCGGTTCTGAATAAAATGACAAGCAACAAAACAAGGAATGTAATTCCATCTTTCCATTGTGCATTTAAAAACCATTCAACAGAATTTTGTAAGAGTGTCAATGAAATCGAGAAAGCAATTATTAAAAGTACATTCAATCTTGAAACAAGAATTGCTATAACTGCTGCTGTGAGTGTGATGCTCATTCCGGCTTGTGGGTCAATTCCAACTTCCATTGTTTTAAGTATAGCCGCAGTGCAAGCCAACACACTTCCCGCAATGAAAACTTTTACTCTTTCCTTTTCTGTGTTGATGCCAAAAACTTTGCTGATAGTTTCATTGTCTGAAATGGATTGCAAAGCCAAATTTGATTTTGTGAGTTTCAAATAAATTAGGAATGTGGCGGTAGCCACAATTCCTATTACTGTTTGAATCATTTGAACTTTTGTGAAAATGATATTGCCAAATTCAAACGAACCTGAAATTGAATTTTCAATTGTCTTGTTTTCGTTTCCGAAAAACAAAGCCAAAACATTTACGATTACTACATACAAACCCATTGAAGCAATCAATGAAATACTTTGGTTGGATTGTGTTTTATTGAGTGGTAAGTAAATTGTCTTTTCAATAACCCAAATCAGAACTGCCACAACTACAATTGCGAAAGCAATTGCAGCAAACCAGTCGTTGGTCTTTGTCAGCATCCACCAACAAGCTAATGCACCTGCCACATAAACGCCTCCATGTGCAAGGTGAAATACTCTTGTTACCCTAAAGATATAGGTAAAGCTGATGGCTACAAGACTTAGGAGTAGCCCTGAAACAATGCTGTTTAGTAGTATTTGTATTATTGTGTTCACTATTGCAAAGTTCTGTTTTTTAAAATTACCCGAAATTATCTCATTACAAAAAGCAAAGAATATTTTAACGAAGTCGGGTAAGTTGTCGTTTTCAACGAGAGGGAACATTTCTGCTACCATTTCAGGGTAGAGAGTTGTAATTGGTAAACTTTGTTGGCTAATGCTTTTCTAATCCATTTGGCTGACTTGAAAAACTTGGTAAATCAAGCCCTTAATTACATCAATAGTAAGTAATTCTGGTTCGTTTGTTTTGAAAGAAAGCTTTATGGAAAAAAATCCTTTGCTACAAGCTTACTATCTCCACAATATCTGGCACCTTTGAATAGTAAAAATCTATTGAAACCAACACTGGTACATGTACCGCTTCTTGGCATTTTCCCTTTGTAGCCCATATCTAAACCTAATAATTACTTAATTTCATTTTAAATTGATGGTGCATCTAAATTATTTCAACTAAATATTTTATAAACAACTTTTTTCGACATCGTAGTCTTTAGTTATAATGATTTGAGACAAAATGCATTAGGCATTGAAGAGGAAATCCTTTTTGCTTCAAAAAAGATTGCAGCAAAAGCCAGTCCCGAAGTGAAATGCTCTATAGTAGATTAATTGTAAATCAATCTACTATTATTATAAGTGCAGGCTTTACACTTTACACCAAATTGCAACACGAGCATCAAGCGCTTTCACAAGTTCTTTGTTACTTTGACAACCAATCTTTGTTGAAATCAATTGCTTAAGTTTAATTGATGCTTCTAATTTTGAAATAAGGTTAGACTCAACCAATTTGTCGAAAATCCAAATCATACCATAATAATCGATTGCATTATTTTTAGCACTATTTCTAACCATTTTGTCACTACTCAATACCATTGCTTCTAATCTTGCAGCAAGGTATAAAACTGTTTTATCACTATCTGAAAGTGATTTTGGATACAAATTTGCCTGAATTTCTTTTTTATCTTCTTCTTTTATTATATGGGCTATTAATTTTCCTGCTGACTGAAAAGCAGCTAGCATTTGTTGTTGATGGGTATACAGTTCATTTAATACATCTACGGAGGTATGTATTTCTATTCCTAATTGAAAAAAATGATCGGTTAATTGTAAATCGTAAAGGTCAATAAAAATATAAGCATCCGTTACGGCTAATTTCATAAAGGTTACATTGGCAATAGACAAAAGTAAAACATTTACAACATAAATATATTACATCATCAATGTTTCATTTCGAAATTCAGCCAGTTTTTGGTTTTTCAGGGCAGCTGCTTTGCTCATGGATATTTGTTCTTCTGCCAATGCCCTATATAATAATTGATCGAAACGGTTTGATTGTTCAACCCCTTCATAATCTATTGGTTCGTCGATTTTCCAATTGTTATGAGCCATCATAAAAAAGAACTGTTTAGTATAGTTGTCATTAATGATGTTACATGCTCTTGCTCTCATTACAATTGCTTGCATTGAAATGCCGTACTGCTTTTTTATATTTCCGAGCTCTGGTATGAACAACCGATTGCGATTATCTCCCAACTCTTCTCTAATGGCAGTGTCTGGCAGAAGCATTGCTCCAGCGAATTGATTACAAAGGGTTTCTTTTTGTTTTTCAGAAACGTCACCAAATTTTAATAATAAATGCCCTAATTCGTGTAATAACGTAAACCGTATTCTGTCGGGCTTAATTATTTTTTTTACGTTGTATGCCACCACGGGTATAACTCCGTTAACTTTAGTTTGTAATCCATCAAAAGTTAAGTCTGCATCAATTTTTACCACCTTAATGTGTTTGTCTTCTAAGAGTTCAACTACATTAAAAATAGGATCGGTTCCTAAATTCCATTCCTTACGCAGATAATTGGCGGCATCATTTATTTGCTCGTAGGTAGTAATTTCTGCACGGCTTGCTAATGGATTAACAAATGGATTAGCTATGCCAATAATTTCTTCTAATTCCAGATACCTTCCTAAATATTCTTTGGTTTGTTCAATAATTTTCGCTTCTTCTTTGGCGGGCATGCGTTTTAGTTTACGATATTCTACCTCACCAATTACAACTTTGGTATCCCTAAAGAAGAAATCAGGTCGCACGTTTAGAGCATCGCTCAATAAGTTAATCATTTCACTGTCTGGAATTACTTCCCCTTTTTCGTAACGATGTAAAGCCTGACGAGTAACCCTATTGCTTAGTGCAACAGCAAGTTCCTGTAAAGAGAACCCATTGAGCAAACGAGCAGACTTAAAACGTTCGGCAAAAATCTCGTTCATAATATCCGTTTGATTATCTAAACGCAAATAACAGCATTTTAGTTTACAAAATGTCAACCAAATGTAAAAATGTCACAGTATTTACAATTTTGACAGGATAAATGCTCCAGAAACGAAATAGAAGTGACAAAATCACCCTAAAAATAAAAGTTTACAAAATATAGTTTACATACTTAATTTTGGATGTAAATTTGTAACGGAAAAATTGAATGCAAATAACTGCATTTGTAACGTAAAACACCAAATAATGAAAAACAATCAACATGTTGTACCAAACGGCGACAAATGGGCTGTAAAAGGTGCAGGAAATGAGCGTGCAACGAAGATAGTTGACACGCAAAAAGAAGCAACTAAAGTTGCAAGGGAAATTGCCATAAACCAGCAATCGGAATTAATTATTCATGGTAAGAACGGAGCTATCAGGGAAAAGAACAGCTACGGGAACGACCCTAAAAACAGAAAAGGTTAAGCTTATGAGCAAAAATTTACACTATTTAAATTTACAACTAGCCGATAGGCTGGTTGTACCTAAAAGTAATGCGAGATGGGTACAACATCATGCTATTTATCTTGGAATAGATGAAAATGGCATTGAGTGGATTGCAGAAAATATGATTGGCCATGGGGTACGTTTGGTAACCGCTGCTGATTTTTTAATGAATGCCATAGAGGTAACTAGAGTTGAAAGGTTTTCAGGCTCGAAGGCAGAAAGGCGCAATGCTGTACAAAAAGCCATTGCATTGGTAGGCACGAACTATGATATCTTACAATTTAATTGTGAACACTATGCAAACATGATACAGCACAATAGAAAAGTGAGCAGACAAGTAAAAGCAGGTTTAGCACTTGGAGTTGCAGGTTTATTGGTAGCAATTTTATTTAATAACGACTAAAACTAATTAATGGAACAAAAAGACAAAATAGAACAATTAAAATTTTGCATTGGCCGGTATGATTCTTTTTATGATCATGTAAATAGCAAAGGCAATTTATATATCCCTTTGAATTCATTTTTAATGAGTGGGATTGTTGGGGGATATTTTTCATTGAAAGACAAAATACATTTTGATTCTTCTATGATTTTCCTCCTGGCAGTCACCTTATTATTCAATCTCTTAGGGTTTGGGTATACCATTTGGGCTACTATGCCTTATTTGAAAAGTACTATCAAAAAAGATGCTTCATTAATTTTTTTCAATGATGTAGCAAGCAATACGTGGCTTGAATATGATAAGAAATATGATGCGATGACGGAACAGAATCTTTACATAGACTTTAAAAAGCAAGGATATTTATTGGCATCAGGTTTAAAGAAGAAGTTTAATAGATTAACTATTGCAACAATATTTCTTATGCTTCAATTTTTAGGAATCATTATCATCAGTATCCTAATTTTTAATAAATAAATCAAACACTATGCAAAAAGAATTTTACAAAAGTTACGTTGATGAGTTAAGAAATACTCTTCAACATGGAACAAAAAGAGGAGAACAAAGAAAGGCCAATTCAATTAATGGCATTAAAGATGCCACAAGATTTTACAGTAATGTACCTATGAAAATGGCATTGAGTGCTGAAAGAGACGAAAAACTATTTGAGAGCTTGCAGTCATTAAATAGCATATCAGGGAAAAAGGTGAATTATCATTTAAAGCCGGGTGCGCATCCTGATTTTGAAGACCTAAAAGACGAAAAAAGTTTTGAAAAACACTATATCATTTCAATATTCATAGATGTAAAAAATTCTACAAACTTGTTTAGAAGATATACACCTGAAACAATTGCAAACATTATTAATGTTATCCAACGGGCAGCAATACATACCGTTTGGTACTTTGATGGATACATACAAAGGTATCATGGAGATGGGTTGTTCGCTTATTTTGGAGGTAAAAGTATTTCAAAAATGGATGCTACTAAAAACGCCCTTACGGCAACTAGCTTTATTAATTATTTCATGAAAAATGATTTGAAAAAGTTGTTTAACGAACAAGGCATTGAGAATATATATGCAAGAATAGGCATTGATTTAGGCGATGATGAAGATGTTCTTTGGTATAAGGCAGGAATGGGTGATTGTAGTGAAATAACGACCTGTAGTTTACATACTAGTTTAGCCAGCAAAATGCAAAGTGTGGCTTCAAACAATGGAATTGTAGTTGGGGACAACATTAAATCGCATGCTAGTATTTCAGAGGATTTTTTTGAACATGTTCGTGATACATCTGGCAAGGTAGATTCTTATGCTTTTGAAATACCGAATGAAAGTTTTTACTATAAACAATGGGATTTTAATTGGACAAAATATTTAAAGAGCCTTCCACATATAGAAGAAGATGCAGATGGCAACTTGTACATAAAAGATAAGGGGCAAGATGAAGCGGAAAGAATCCAAAAGTTGATACAGGCAGCGCAGTTAATTAATTCAGGCAATGCTTTTACTGATAGAAATGGCAACATATCAGCAGCAGCAGGTATTAAAAATCAAGAACATCGTTTTCATTATGAGTAGTCAATTCTTTATTTCAAAACGTACATATAACAAGTATGCGCATTTATGCTATCAGCAGGAACTGATAGAAAAAGCGTATGATTTTTTTGATTGCCGCATTATACGGAATGTACTTACTTGTACAGGTAGTATACAACCAGACAATTGTAATAGTATATACAAAGTAAAAATTGAGTGTGTGGCAGGACTAGAGCCAAAAACTACCATCTTATCACCTTACATCGAGCCGTCGGTGAAAATACATATGTATAAGGATCATAGCCTCTGCTTACATTATCCTCCTGATATGAAATGGGGTGTTCAAACAATGATTTATATGTATACAATACCTTGGATAAGCGAATGGATAATTTTTTACGAGTTGTATTTGGTAAATGGTGGAAAATGGTTAGGTAGAGAATCCCCAACTCACATTACAGAAAGAGATAAAAACAAAAATACTGATACTGATTGAGTTTATTTTTTGTAGCCGCAAATTATTTGTGGCTACTATTTTTTAAAATACCAACTTCTATTTACATCATTCCTTACCACTTTACAATGTTTAAGCATGCTCAATTTGTTTTCTGCATCTAATGCACGTAAAAGGTTTCTGATGGGTAATCCTGGTCTAGAATAATCTTTATTAAATAATCCCTTCTCGATAAATAAAGGCATCAAATCTTTAGCATGTATTTCATTAACAGAAGTATTTTTTGTAAAGTAATCTCTTACAACTTGGTCTATTCGCCCCACTAAATGAATTTGTTGTTCTGTCATATTGAAGGAATTTTATGATTACTTATATTTCTTTTATTGTAGGTAGTTTAATTCCAATTTTATAAAAATTTACATATTCAGACATAACTGAGGTGGGGTCTTTTAACAGTTCAATAAAATTCGACAAGTCTTCGTTATTACTTTCTTGATTTGGGTAAATAATTAAACAGTCAATTATTCTTTCTTTTGAAAAATTTAATGTTTCATACACTTTATGTAATCGGGAATAACCACTTAACTGTCTAGCATCTTCTAATACAGAAGTAGTTTGGTATTTAGGTTTATATTTTGCATCAATCACCATTGGCGGACTGAGTAATAAATAATCTAACTCTTTGCTGTTGAATGTAGGATGGTATATTATTTTGCTGTTGAATTTATCTTTTAATAACCCCAATACATACAATTCAAATAGCTTGCTCATGTCTATCCAAAAAGGAGGAGTTTTTATTTTGGTTTTTGAAGTATTGGTGATGTTGTAGCCAAAGCGTTGTAAAATTAACTTGGCTAGTTTGATTGCTTCTGCATATTCCTTGTAAAAAGCATTGCTTTTTGTGTGTCGTACATCGTGCAAACCAACCTCGTCTGATACGGATTCAAAAGCTGGCATGATGAAATTAAAAATATCTGTAGTATATTCCTTGGAGTTGAGATTTTTTAATGTAGGCAAATAACGCTGTACGAATAACAAAGCCTTTTTTAATAGTCTATTTTCTAAACCATTGATACCGAACTCATCGTAGCTGCAATAGGTGTTTAGTACTTTATTCTTTAAGAGGTTTTGCTTGATGGTTTGCCCTACAAGTACTTTTCCCTTTACTCTGCTGTATAGATTTTGCTCTACCTTGTAATAGGATTTTTTTAAGCCTTTTCGCACTATTTGTTTTACGATGCTTAAAAACTGGATTATCAACAAGGGGGTGAGCAAATCTTGGTGTTGTTCTATTTCAATTTCTTCACTTTCCCATTTTATGTGATACAAATCTTCTGTACAAGTGGATATTTCAGGATGTTTCAAAGCCGAAAAAAGCATTTGCAGATAGTTAGTTTCATCTGCTTCCTTATTCAACTTTGGCTGAACATAGATAGCTTGCTCTTTTTCTATAAGCCAATCTACACCAACATAATAACTAGTGTTTAATACATTGTTAGGCTCAAAGAAAACACAATTAGCTTCTTCGTTGTTATTGAATTTGATGGGTTTGAACTTGTTAGAAAGACCATCTTCTAGCACAAAAGAATCATTGTGCCATTTATGGTGTTCATAAAAATGCTCCCCTTCTGAAGGTCTAAGAAAGTTCATTGATTAAGTTTTTGATTACATCGTTGTTATCAATCAATAAACCGTCTTTCAGGTATTCTTTAAGGATTGGAGCTACTTCGTATTTTAATTTGATTGCTAGTTGTTCTTTTTGCTTTTCTTCTGGAATTGGCTTATTGTTTTCGTCTTTATCGTTTGTAATGAAGTAACTATGACCAAGCCAAACGTCTTCGGGTCTAAAGTCGGGAGCTAGAAAATCTGACCTTTCTGGTTTGGGGTTAGACCAATCAATGCTGTCATAATTTTTAATGAACAACGATGATACATCTTTGAACCGCTGCAATGCAAATTCTTTTATCGGTTCTTTGGTAGGCAATACATCTACAAAAGCAAATCTTCTTCTTATGGCATAATCTAAATGACCAACGCTTCTGTCGGCAGTATTCATAGTGCCGATTATGTATAAGTTGGGTGGTAAAATCAAAGAGTTATCATCATCAATGGCATACATGCTGTCTACTTTTTTACCGCGATATTCTAAAGCATAAATTAATTCACCCAATACTGCTGGAAGATTGGCTCGGTTGATTTCATCAATAATTAAAACGTATGCCCGCTCTTTAATTGGTTCTGAAACTTGTTTAAATTCTGGAATATCTCCAACAAATTCTCTAAAATCTTTTAGTAAGGGTATTAACAGTTTTCTATATTGTTGTAATTTAGGAATGAAAACTTTATCATAATCTGCATCAAATGGGATATTTAAAAAATAACCCATAAAGTCTTTGAATTGAATTTTTAAACCTCCGATAAAAGCTTTATAATCATCAGAATAGTAATAAAAACTCTTTTCATCAATTGCTTGAATAAATGAGCTAGTTTTATTCAAATAATATTTTTCTTTCGTATTTAATACCTCATTAACTTGTTGATTATATTCAAGTAATTTTGTTTTAAACCATGATTCTTTTGATGCAATTTTTAGATTTTTTTTACTTTCAATAAAATTGTCCATAGCGATTTCTGCAATATGGCCTAGAATTTTATTTTCTGTATAATACTCTACTTGTGTACCATTACTTTTAGCTGTAATTCCCCTTACAAAGTCTTCGTATGAATATGCAGGGTGAAATTGTATTGCCTTACTGAAATTTAATTGAAAATAATTGTAAATGTGTTTTGCAATAGCATCAGCAAAGGATGCTGAACCATTTTCTAGAGTTCCATTTTCCCAAGTTTTATCTTGATAAGCTTTGATGATATCAACAAAGTTGGAATTTGACGGATTGCCAACTTCATTTTGAAGGATTACTAATGAAGATTCTATAGAAATTATTTTATAATCAACATAATCCTTTGCACTTCTAATAATTGTATTTGGAATCAATATTTCCTTTATTTCAGTTTCAGAAATGGTAGTTGGTGTACAAAGTGAATGAGCTATTTGCTTTGCCAATCTTGTTTTACCTGTACCGGGAGGGCCTTGCAGAATAATTTGTTTTTTGTATTTTAATAATTCGATTTTCTCTTGAATTGTTTGCATTAATTTCGAATAAATCATTTCTGTTTGAATTTTTATATACAAATCTGTATTTTGATTAATTTCACATATTTTCTTTAGACCAAATTCTTGCTTTATTCCTTTGACTGTACCCATTTGACCACTACCTTGTAATGTATTTTCTTGGATAAGATAAGTACTAATTCCTGATGTTTTTTGATTTTCATCCTTGAAATACCAACGAAACACTTTAGCCCATAAATTCCAACCTTCCCCCTCTTCATCATCAACCTTCATTCTTTCTTTTACCTCACCGTATGCTACTAATAGATTGTTATATTTTAAAAGCAGTATATCATTTATTGTTACTTTATAATACAATCCTTTCTGTTTTGTATTTTCATGTAAGATAAAAGCATCATTTTCGATTATTCTATCAAAGTTATCTTCAACATAATCCTTGCCTGGCTCACCAACACTACATACGTAATACTTTCTTTCCATTAATTGTTACTTTTATAAATTCGTTTACTAAATCCTATCTTAAAAATATACTTTGGTTATGTCATCGTTTTTCTACAATTGATCTGTCAGCTTTTACCAAATGTTGGCTAACAATACTTTTCTGCTGAGTATCAAATTCCTTATTTAACCTTTACTTGCCCATTCATCAGCATAGGCAATAACCAATCCCTCAGTTCGGATAGCTTTTGATTCTCTTCATAAATATTTATCATTTGCTTTCTAATTGGTGAAGCAAATTTTGAAAACTTTTCTAAGGTTCTATTATCTGGAATAACGACCTTGACATTAACCAGATTTTCTTGATTTATCTTCTTTTGAATAGAACCAGTCATTATTTGGACTACAGAAATTGATTTTAATAGATAAAATAGATATTGGATGTTTTGTTGCTCTTTTGGTTGTAAAATATGAGCATGATTGTTTACCCATGTTTTACCCCATATATATTGAACAATTGGGTTCCCCCACTCATCCATGACAGACCCATCTTCCGCTAATAAGATATATTCACCATCAAAAATATAATCATCTATATAATCCATTATGCAAGTTGCTCCGTAGTATGGATATTTACCTCTCCTTTTTTCTCTTTCGATACTGGATAATGGAATCCGTTTTGAATCAAAAATATTTACCTCTTCCCCTAGTGATACTAGTTTCCATCCTTCTTTGTGAGGTATCTCTCTTTTCAATTCTTCATTCCAAACCATAGCACCACCGCTTGATTTGTAGGGCTTGCCATTGGCATCGGGGAAATCGAACTGGACAAACCAATAGTCGTACAAGGTTTTTGCCATTGCTTCTAACTGGGCATTGATGCGGTTGTTGAGTTCTATTTTTGAATCTAAAGCCACTAGGATAGATACAACTTTATCCTGTTGACTTTTATCGGGAATGTTTAATTCAATGCTTGAAAAAAATGATTTTTTCAGCATTGGAGTTCTAGTAACTGAAGCTATTTGGAATAAATATTGTTTTTTTTGTTTGAACCAATAATAAATATAGTATGGATTGTATTCGTCTTTAATTTTTGTAATAGAATTTATTTGTTGGTTTGTTGCACATTTGACATTTACTAATGCGACATTGCCCATGTCCCAACCAATGCACCCAACTAATATACTGAGTCCATCTATGATGCTACCCTTAATGCTTAACAAGCCTTTTTCTGAAATCATTTTTTCGGACTTGCTAATAATGAAATGTTTATGAAGATCAGTTGGCCCAAGAAACATGTAATCTGAGCCATAATTTGTTGGATCAATTGTTTCGGGTGTTTTTCCAGTAACAATTTCTCCAACATCATCAAGTTTAATTTTTTTCCATCTATTCATATTCCAAACCCTCCAAATTCTTTTTAATCTCCATTTCTAAAGACTTGGATTCTGTAAATAAAACATCCAATGACTGCTTGAACCCGTCCATTTTGGCTGTAAATTCTTCGTGGGTAATGTCGGTGTATTCTATCCTTACCTCAAAATATTGCCCTGCACTGAAGCTGTAGTTTTTTTCTTTTATCTGCTCGTAGCTTACCACAACTGTAAAGTCTTCTACGGCTTCGTGTTTGTTGAAGGTGTTGATGATCAATTGCTCTTCTTCGGGCGACAATAGTGTTTTTTGGTTCTTGCCGTCTTTTACAGTGGTGCCAAGCTTGCTAGCATCCATTAAAACAATATCGCCCTTGGTGTTGGCTTTGTCTAAAAACAGGATGGACACGTTGGTGCCTGTAGTAGCAAAAATGTTGCTTGGCATACTTACCACACCTCTGAGCATTTTTTGCTCTACCAAACGCTCTCTTATCTTTTTTTCAATACCGCTTTGCGCGGTGATAAAACCCGTTGGAACTACAATGGCAGCCCGGCCTTTGTCTTCTGTAAGTGAATACATGATGTGCTGTATGAACAAGGGATAGATGGCCATTTTGTCCTTGTCTTTATTGGGCACGTTGGGCAGCCCTGCAAAAAAGCGTTCGGCGTTTTCTTTGCTATCGAGCTTGTCGATAAAATCGCTAAAATCGAGCTTGAAAGGGGGATTGGAAACGATGTAATCGAACTTTCGGAGCTTGCCTTCTACTTTGTGGTAAGGCGAAAGGATGGTATTGCCTTGAATGATGTTTTGAATGGAATGTACAAGGTTGTTCAATATGAGGTTTAGCCTCAACATGCTGGTACTTTTTTGTGAAATATCTTGCGAATAGATGGTACACCTGTCCTCTCCTATTTGGTGCGCAAGACACATGAGCAATGTTCCCGAACCGCTTGAAGGATCGTAGCCTGTTACATTGCTTACGGGCTTATCTACCAAGATGGCAGCCATAATTTTAGCGACAGCGTGTGGTGTGTAATACTCGGCGTATTTGCCGCCACCATCTTTATTGTAATCTTTTATCAGGTACTCGAAAATGGTAGAAAAGAAATCGAATTTTTGGTTGAAGATTTCTTCAAAGCTAAAATTGACCAACTGATTGATGAGGGCTTTGCAGAACTCGTCTCGTTTGGAAGGGCTGCTGATAAACTGGCTTAGTTCGTCGAAGAGTCTGATTTTTGCGCCTGTTTCTTCTTTTACAGAAAAGATGTCGTTGTTCAGGATGGCGATATCCCGTAGGGTATCGTCGAACAACTTGGCAAATTCTTCTTGGTTTTGCTTATTAAACAGATAAGAAATGAAGTGTTCCCGATTGAGCTTGGCACTGTCGGGGTTCATTTGCAACAAGAGCATTTCGTATTCTTCATCGGAATAAGTAGCTATTTCTTGTTCCCAATTTTCGGCAATTGCAAGCCTATTGTCTATGGTTTTTACTTCATAGCCAAACTTGTCGTTCATAAACTTATAGAGAAACACTTGCGTGATTATCTTAAACTCATTGCCATCATTACCTAAACCATAGCTGGCACAAATGCCTTTTAGGCAGTCGATGAGGTCTTTTGTTTTTTTTGTAAAATCGAGCATAGTTAGCAGTTAGTAGTTAGTAGTTTTTGTTTGCTTTGTGATGGCAGTTAATATTTTGGGTATTTCTACACAATCATTTGCAATACTAGTGTATTGTTCTTGGGTTATGTAGCCTGTTTCTACCAATAATTCGAGCCAGTATTCGGTTTCTGCGGCCTCTTTTAATGCAATGGTAAGTTTTGTGTGAAAGTCGGGGCGACTTTGTCCGTAAATGCTTTCTCTCACATTTGCTCCAATGCTTGTGCCGCAACGCAGTAGCTGCTTGCTCAAAATGAAATCCTTTTTTTCTGTTGTAAGAAATTGGTACATTCTAATAATTCGTATAGCAAATGCTTTACTTTTATTGGCTATGTTGTTTTGTTTATCCATTTTTTTTGTTAGTAGTTAGTAGATAGTAGTTAGTAGTTTACTTTTCTAACTGCTCATTACTCACTTCTATCTATACACTACCCCGTGGTATTCGTTTAAGTATTCTTTGACCAAGCAACCATTAATGAATTTTGCAGAATCGCTATCTAGCTTGATACTGCTTTTAGTGAAGTTGCCAATTACGGTTTGAATCATTAATTTTTCGAAATAGCTTTCATTATTTAAAATGTTGGAGTTTATCAATACCTTATCATCTACCTGCTTTTTTACATCAAGCAAGGTTTCGCAAATTTCAGATTCACGCTGAGAGATATTGCCCTTTTGTAAAATTCTTTTATGAAGGCGGGCATATTTTGCATCGCTTTCATATTTTGCCTTTAATAAGTTGTTTTTTCGGTTTAACTCTGTGACTTTATCGAATATCATTTGAAGAGAACCAATGTTATTCTTCATGTCGTCTTGGGAGACTTCATCGAGATTCTTTTTATCGAACAATCTTTTTAGTTCGTCATATAAAGAAACAAACTCAGGGTCTGATTGGTCGAAGTTGCCGCCCAATGCCTCACGGGTTTTGCGAAGCATGTCTTTTAATTGGTCGGCTATAACCATTTCTTCCTCTGAAACTTTACGGAACATAAATAGTACGTTCTCTAAAGCTACATTTAGGAGATTGGTGGTATCTACATTGTTTTGAACCGAATCTTTGAGGTTTAATAAATCGAGGTGCCTAGATGTTTCGTTGTATAATTCATTGAGCTTTTTGAAATCGACTTTTTCTAATAAATCGAAATGCCCATATAAGCGGATGAGGTTAAATAGGTTCTTTGCGTTTTCTAATGCTTTCTTTATTTCAAGAACTTTTTCACGATCTTCTATTTGACTGATTTGTTGGGAGAATAGCTCTGCATTATTCAGGTTGTAATGAAATAACTTTTCTTTAATGTCTTTTATTTCAAGCTCTATTTCCTCCTTGGATTTAAAGAGATTGGAATAGAATTTCATTTCATCGCCTAATTGCATTTGAAGTTCTTCAAAATAGGCTTTGTTTGTTTTGTCGAATTCAGTACTGATGTCGGCAAAGTCCACCACAAAACCATATCGGAATTTTTTATAAGGCCGATTTACCCTAGTAAGGGTTTGTAAAAGGTTGTGGTCTTTAATAACCCTGCCGATGTATAGTTTCTTTAATCGTTTGGCATCGAAGCCGGTAAGCAGCATATTGTAAACAAACAGAAAATCTATTTTGCCATCTTTAAAATCTTGTACCTCTTGCTTTCTTTCTTCTTTATTGCCAATGTCGTGTAGAATTAAAGTAGCAGTAAGGCTTTTCTTTTTTTCATGTAGGTATTGATTATATACGGCAGATTCTTCCGCAGCCAAATAAAAAGGCTGTACAACATCAACTGTTTTTTGGCTTGGATTGTATTTGGAAATAAAGGCATCAAACAATCTTTTGGCTTGTTCAGAGCTATCGCAAACCACCATTGCGCCAATGGTATTATCGCCTAGTCTTTTTCTGCTATTGATAAAGTCTTCTACAACGTAATCAAGCAGTGGTTCCACAAACTTATCATGTGCATAAACAGTACGTTTATCTGCATCGCCTTTTAAGATTTCAATGCCTTTTAGTGCTTCTTCCAGCTGTATTTTATAGCTTGTTTCAATATCTTCCCTAATCAATTTTAGGGTGTAGCCATCGGCTATAGAGGCATTGTAATAATACTTATGGATATAGTCGCCAAAGGTTTCAATGGAGCGTCTGTCTTTGGCTATTAATGGCGTTCCTGTAAGGCCAATCATAATGGCGCTTCTGTCTGAATTGACAAGATTGGCAAGAAAACTACCTGCCGGATCGTAGCTACGGTGTACTTCGTCAAGAAAATAAATTCTTTGGGTTTTTATATCATAGTCGTTTGCCTTTATAAAATCAGCATCATCTTTGAACTTTTGGATGTTTACAACCGTGATTTCACTTTTCCCTGTGTAGCTGTGTGTAACTTGCTTTAACTTGAAACTTTTAATCAGTTCTTCTTTAGAATCTACCGTGAACACAGAAAGCCCACGGCTAGTGAACTCCTTTTTCGCTTGAACCAATAAATCAATCCTATCTACTATAAAATAGAACTTTGGTACGATAGACTTTTTCTGAAAATAGTCTTTAATGTATTTTACATTGTAATAAGAAAGGGCTGTTTTGCCACTGCCTTGCGTATGCCAAATAATACCTTTTTTGATTCCCTTATCAATCGTTTTTTCAATGGCCTTGGTAGCAAAAAATTGAGGATAACGCATGATGTGCTTTTCTAAACCATGGGTTTCTTGCACGTAAGCAATGCCATATTTTATTAACATCCAAAAACGTTCTTTTGAAAAAAGCGAAGTAAGGATGCGATTGGTAGGGGTATTGATGGCCTTATTGGTAATAAACTCCGGTGAGTGTTTGATGGATGCCAGGTTATTGTCTTTTAAAACAAATGTTTCCAAAGCATCATCGATGCTCAATAGTATTTTTTCATCAAAGGTTTCTTCTTCCCTGAAGCAGTTGAAAATGACATTGTTGTAAGAAGCAGTGCCATAAAATGCACCCTGAACCGGCTCAATAGATTCTGCGTCGTACTCCATATTGTTGGAGAAAACAAGCACTTGAGAAAGATTAATGAACTTACGAAACTTTTTGTTTTTGAAACGGGTGTTGATTCTGTCCCGTTCTGCTAATATACCTTCTTGGTTGTTTGGCTTTTTGACTTCAATAAAAGCTAACGGCATTCCATTGATTAGCAAGGTGATGTCTGGGCGAAATTCATCATCGCCATTTTTGTAAGTTAGCTCTGTGACAACATGAAATGTGTTGTTGTTTTTGAAATTTTCAGGGCTGCTAAAATCTATCAACTTAAGGCCCGATGTTGATAACAGATTGTTATAAAAAGCTTTGCCTAGGTCTTCGTTGTCTAGGCTTAAAGCAACGTCTTCAAAAGCTCTTTTGGCATCACTGACATCTAAAGATGGGTTTAATTGAAGAATACAATCTGTGAAAATGTCAGTAAAAATATTGGTATGGATATCCCATTTAGATGTTGATAGTGGCAAATATTTATAACCAAGCCTAGATAGATGCAGAATAGCAGGAATTTTAACTCTAGTGTTTTCGTTAAAGGCCATAAATAGTTACTGTAATATTTTTGATAAAATTTGAAATCAGGTAATGAACATTGATTTAAAATTGCAAGTTAATGTGGAAAATTTATATAACTGAATTGGTATAGAAATAAATATTTAGAATTCCTAACTTAATCTAGTAACACAATATAAAAAGGAAAAATGACTGCTAATTATACATGTTTCCTACTTTAAATAAGCGTTTTGCATTCGCTAATCAAAATTATTCTATCTCAAATACTTCTATTTTACGAAACTTGTGTTTATTGTTTTAATTAAACAATAGGTCTAATTTATGTACAAATCAACGGCCTTATCCAATTCCTCATTAATTATTTTGGCATAAATCTGTGTTGTTACAATATTGGTATGATCCATCAATTTACTCACATATTCAATTCGCATTCCATTATTTAAAGCATTAGTAGCAAACGTATGTCTCGATAAATGAAATGTCAATGGAAATGGCAAATCAATTTTCTTCCCGAAATTAAGCAAATGCCATCTTGCAATTTGATTACCATGCCGAATCAGTTTCACCTGGGTTGATTCACTTAATTGCTCAAAAACATTTCCTTCAATTAGCGGGAAAATGCAATCATCTAATTTCTTTATGTTTTTTGTATATTTATCAATAATGGATTTGGCTAAATTGCCTATTTTAAATTGATGCAAACGATTCGTTTTTCTAATTACTTTTTTTATTCTAGCCTCTTCTTCAAAATAATGTTTCTTTTGAAGCGTTACAACATCACTAAACCTTAAACCTCCAGCATAAACTGAAAACAAAAACATATCTCTAACAATTGCAGCTGTACAATCTTCCTCTAGCGCCAAATTTTGTAGACTTTCTAATTGTTGTTTATTTAAAAACAAACGCTTACCTAATGTTTTTTTGATTTTTACCTTATTGAATGGATATACACTTTCAGGAATTATATCTTCTTTGTGCGCCTGTTTAAATATTATTGCCAAAACTTTCAAAGAAAAATTTTGAGTGGTAGCTCCATTGTTTAAATTTTTTGTCATGTAGTTTACATAATCATTTAATAAAGAAACCGAAATATCTTCAAAATGTATTTCTTTTCCATTATTAAATGTTTCAAATTTCTTTACATAACTAACATAAGATTCGTAAGTCCGATAAGAAACAGAACCTCGCATTTTTTCACATTTATCATAGGCGTATCCAAAAAATTGAATTGCTTTTTTACCTTTTATTATTTCCTTAATTTTTTTTGCTGAAATATTGGACTTGTTTCTTTCTATATCAGCAATCTGACCTTCTGCATCTGCAATTTTTTGCATTAAAGCAGCATTTAAACGATTACTATTTGAATGATTTTTTTTAACCCTTTGCTTTTCATCATCCCATTCAGTTTCTTTTAATCGAATTCCTGTTGAAACAAATCTAGCTTTACGATCTTTAATAATTCTGATATAAAGTGGACAATGTTCCGTCGCATCTTTTTGCTGTATTCTTAACACTAATTTTACTGATGACATTTTATTTACAAATTTTTTGGTTAAAAATTATAGCTCAAGATTTAGCTTGAATAGTATTTTTCTATTTTCAAATGTACAACAATTAGTACAACATTTTTGACATTTTGTTGCACCAACATACTTTAAAATACTTTTCAAATAAAGTAAAAAACTTGATTATCAGTACATTTAATTGAAAATTGGTGCAAATTAGTGAAAATAAATACTAACACGAGGTTTGGCAATAGTGGGGGGCGACAAAACTCGTATCGCAACTTTGGGTACTTTATTGTACTTCGGTTCCAGCTCGACAGAACTCAACCGAACAGCAGGAATTTAAA
>Ga0114938_1000836_pt1 | contig 22235 bp, 13 predicted proteins | sample AshMeaBigSpring_FD_88675 | JGI IMG/M metagenome (GOLD analysis project Ga0114938, IMG submission 88675) | Groundwater microbial communities from Big Spring, Nevada to study Microbial Dark Matter (Phase II) - Ash Meadows Big Spring | ecosystem: Environmental > Aquatic > Deep subsurface >...
AACATTTTGCAGCTTATGGCGCACCGGTTGCCGGAAGAGACTATAACTCTGTTGATATGAGTGAGCGGCAGTTGCGAGAATTTTATTTACCTCCTTACAAAGCTGCTATTGATGAAGGTTGCCAGACGATTATGGCTTCTTTTAATGACATTAATGGAGTTCCTGCAACTTCCAATAAATGGTTGCTTACTGAATTATTACGTAAGGAATGGGGATTCAAAGGAATGATTGTTACTGATTATACTGGCATATACGAATTGCTTAATCATGCTACTGCAAAAGATTCGGCAGATGCTGGGGCTCAATCAATAACTGCCGGAGTTGATATGGATATGCAGTCGGGCATTTTTATGAATTACTCTAAATCGAATTTAGAAAAAGGCTTGATTTCTGCAACCGATATTGATCGCGCTTGCAGAAAAGTCCTTGAGATGAAATATAAACTTGGTTTATTTGATGACCCTTATCGTTATTGTGATACCTTACGTGCGAAAAAGACTTTGAAAAATCCGGAATTTTTTAATGCTTCTCACGAAGTGGCAAAAAGTAGTATTGTTTTGTTGAAGAATGAGAATAATATATTGCCTTTGTCTAAATCTGTACGCACAATTGCACTGGTCGGTCCGATGGCTACAAATAGAAGAAACCAACTTGGGACTTGGCATACAGGTGGGCGCGAAGAAACCGTAACACCTATTCATGAAGCTTTTGCGAAAGAGTTCCCGAATACTCATTTTTTAGTTGCAGAAGGATGTCCTTTTGATGGAAATGACCGTTCAAAATTCTCGGAGGCATTTAAGGCGGCTCAACAAGCTGATATCGTTGTGATGTGTATGGGTGAACAAGAGTTTGAAAGTGGTGAAGCTGCTAGTAAAACAGATATTCGTTTGTCGAATATCCAAAGAGAGTTTATCTCAGATATCCATAAAATCGGTAAACCTATGGTCTTACTTTTACACAATGGACGCCCTATGATAATAACAGATGAAGAGCAATATTTTCAAGCTATTCTTGATGTTTGGCATTTAGGAAGTATGGCAGGACCTGCTATTGCTGATGTAGTGAGTGGAGATTATAATCCCTCAGGAAAATTAACGATGAGTTTTCCACGCTCTATGGGTCAAATTCCTATTTATTATAACTACCTAAAAACCGGTCGGCCTGAAACTCATGAAAGGTTCACTTCACGCTATCTTGATTCGCCTAACACACCGCTTTATCCTTTTGGATATGGATTGAGCTATACAACTTTTGCCTATTCGAAACCTCTTTTAAGCAAAACTAGCATGCACAAAAATGATTCAATAGTTGTTTCGGTTGAGGTTACTAATACAGGTAACAGAGATGGGGAAGAAGTAGTACAACTTTATCTCCGTGATGTTGTAGCTTCAGTAAGTCGTCCGGTAAAAGAATTAAAGGGATTCCAGAAAGTAGCTATTAAAGCAGGTGAAAAGGTTAAAGTTTCGTTCAGTATAACGAATGATTTTCTTTCTTTTTATAATGCTCAGCTTATTAAAGATTCTGAACCTGGTGAATTTATTGTTTTTGTTGGGGAAAATAGTTCTACAAACAACCAAGCACGTTTCATGTTAAAATAAAATAATTTACCATGAAGACTGTGTTGGTTATATTTTGAGTCGAGCTGGCACGGTCTTTATTATATTCTGTAAAATTGATATATCATGAGAATAAAAAAGATCTTATTACTTGTTTTTGTCTATTTATCTTTAGTTAGTCATTGTTTTTCTCAGACACTTTTCTCTCCTGATAAAAAGTTGAAATTATCTTTTTTACTCGATACTGGAGTTCCATATTATGAATTGAAAACCGGTGAGATAACTTTGATTGGTAAAAGCCGGTTGGGTTTTAAATTAAAAAATGCTCAAGATCTTAATGCTCATTTTGTCTGTACCAAGTCCGCCTCAAATTCTTTTTATGAAAAGTGGTGCCCAGTGTGGGGTGAACAAGACAGCATAGTCAATAACTATAACGAATTATGGGTTGCTCTTCAAGAAAGTACTCCTCTACAACGCCAACTTCATATCCGTTTTCGACTTTATAATGATGGACTTGGATTTAGATATGAATTTCCTGATCAGCCGTCATTAACCCATTTTTGTATTCAGGAGGAAGAAACTTTTTTTAATATAAGTGAAGATGCGAAAGCTTATTGGATTCCTGGTGATTATGACTCTAATGAGTTTGTTTATCAAATATCTTCTCTTTCTTTTTTGCCAGATAGCATGAAGATTGCCAAAAGAGACATTACTTCATCTACGCTGATAAATGATCATACTGTACAAACACCTTTATTACTAAAAAAAGCAAATGGATGGTTTCTTAATATTCATGAAGCGGCATTGATCGATTATCCGAGTATGAGTCTGACTCTCTCGCAAACGAATAATCAATTTACTTTCCAAACTCACCTAACCCCCGACCCACAAGGCAGTAAAGGAAGAGTGCAAACTGCTTTTCAAACTCCATGGCGTACTATAATTGCGACGCCTGATGCAAAAGGAATACTCCTTTCTAGATTGATTTTAAATTTAAATGCCCCTTGTAAATTTGAAAACACAGATTGGATTAAACCAATGAAATATATGGGGATTTGGTGGAATATGTTTGTTCCTAATGGTAAAACATGGAACTATTGCGATAATCATAATATTAAGATTGATCAATTTGATTATCAAAAAGCCATTCCTAATGGCCGCCATGGTGCAAATACTAAAGATGTGATGCAGGCTATCGATTTCGCATCGCTACATCAATTTAACGGATTACTCATCGAGGGGTGGAATGTTGGTTGGGAAGATTGGTTCGATTTGCAGAAAGAAAATGTTTTCGACTTCATTACACCTTATCCGGATTTTGATATTAATAGCATTAGCAGATATGCAAAGCAAAAACAGTTGGTACTTATTATGCATCATGAAACTTCTGGTTCAATTATGAACTATGAACGTCGGATGCCTCAAGCTTATCAATTGATGAATAAATATGGTTATCCGTGTGTTAAAACTGGATATGTGGGGCGTCTTCTTCCTCCCGGAGAGTATCATTATGGACAGACTTTTGTGAATCATATTATACGATCAATAGAAGAGACAGCTAAGCATAAACTTATGATCAACGTGCATGAGTCTGTTCATCCAACGGGGTTACATCGTACTTACCCTAATTTTTTGGCTTGTGAATCTGCCCGTGGTACTGAGTATGAGGCTTTTGCCTTTAATAAGCCCAATCATACTACGATTTTACCATTTACAAGGTTGGTTGGAGGTCCTATGGATTATACTCCTGGTATATTCCAACTAGATTTTAAAGCATATGATCCTAATTCACATAAAACATTAAGTAGCACACTTGCTAAACAATTAGGACTATATGTAGTGCTTTATTCTCCCTTACAAATGGCTGCAGATCTTCCTGAAAACTATAATAAGCATTTAGATGCGTTCCAGTTTATTAAAGATGTACCTGTTGATTGGAGGAAGACTGTTATTCTTGAGGCAGATCCCGGAGAATATATTACGGTTGCTAGATGTAATAAAGCTAATAATGATTGGTATGTAGGGTGTTCGGTTAATTCTAAAGCTAGAACTTCAAAGATCCAGTTGGATTTTTTATCTCCTAAAAAGAAATATGTTGCTACAATATATAAAGATGATCCGAAAGCTCATTATGCTTCGCACCCGATGCTGTATGTGATTGACCACAAAAAAGTAAACTCAAAAACTACTTTGTCTATATTTTGTGCTCCAGGTGGAGGATATGCCATTAGTATTAAAGAAATTAATCAATAATAATAATCTTATGAGAGGAAAAATAATTGTATTTTTTTGTTTGTTTTGTTCCCATGTGTATGCCGATAATGATAAGGTGATGAATGAGTTTATTGATCAGCTGATGAGTCGTATGACATTAAAGGAAAAGATCGGTCAGTTAAATTTACCAGGAGCAGGCGATGTTGTTACTGGTGAAGCTAGCAGCGATGTTTCACCTATCCGTTTCGAAAAAGGAGAAATCGGGGGATTGCTTAACTTAAAAGGTGTTGATCGCATTCGAGCCATTCAAGAAGCAGCTGTAAAAAAAAGTCGTTTGGGGATACCGTTGATTTTTGGTATGGATGTCATCCATGGCTATGAAACCGTTTTTCCAATCCCTTTGGGTCTATCTTGTTCATGGAATCTTGAAGCAATAAAAAAAACGGCGCGAATTGCCGCTATTGAGGCTACCTCTGATGGTATCGGATGGACGTTTAGTCCAATGGTCGATATTTCTCACGATGCGCGTTGGGGACGAATTGCTGAAGGGAGTGGTGAAGATTCTTATCTCGGTGCTCAGATTGCCAAAGCAATGGTGGAAGGCTACCAAACTGATGATCTTACCCGTAAAGATGCCATCCTTGCTTGTGTAAAACATTTCGCACTATATGGAGCACCTGAAGCCGGCCGTGACTATAATAGTGTAGATATGAGCCGGATTCGCATGTTTAATGAGTATATGATGCCATATAAAGCAGCAGTTGATGCTGGTGCTGGCAGCGTGATGGCTTCATTTAATGATGTCGATGGAGTACCTGCAACAGGCAGTAAATGGCTTATGACAGATGTTCTAAGAAAGCAATGGGGCTTTAATGGTTTTGTTGTTACCGATTACACAGGCATACCCGAAATGGTGGCGCACGGTGTCGGTGATATTAAACAGGTTACAAAACAAGCCTTGAGTGCAGGTATTGATATGGACATGGTAAGCGATAGTTTTACTAAATATATCCAAGAAGCAGTTGAAAAAGGAGAAATTTCCATTGATTATGTTAATCGTGCTTGTCGGAGAATTCTTGAAGCAAAATATAAACTAGGACTTTTTAAAGATCCCTATAAATATTGCGATCCTAAAAGACGTTCTAAATTTGTTTTCACAAAAGAAAATCGTGCTTTTGCTCGACAAATAGCCTCAGAAAGTTTCGTTCTTCTAAAAAATGAGTTAAATCTTTTACCTTTGAAAAAACAAGGGAAGATAGCTGTTGTAGGTCCTTTGGCGAACACTCGTTCGAATATGGTTGGTACATGGAGCATCGCAGCTCGTGAAAATAGTGCATCTTCACTTGTAGAAGGTTTAAAGAGCGCGGTTGGTAACAAAGCAGAAATCGTTTACGCTAAAGGCAGCAATTTAATGCATGATGCCGCTTATGAAGAACGGGCTACAATGTTCGGACGTTCTTTAGGACGTGACCAAAGAACTTCCGATGCGCTTTTAAAAGAAGCAATCACTGCTGCACAAGAATCAGATGTTGTTATCGCTGCCCTTGGAGAGTCATCAGAGATGAGTGGAGAATCAAGCTCTCGGACAAATTTAGAACTTCCAGATGCTCAAAAAGAGTTGTTGAAGGCATTATTAAAGACCGGTAAACCGATTGTGCTAGTCCTTTTTACGGGCCGTCCATTGGTCCTAGATTGGGAATCTCAACATGTTCCTGCTATACTGAATGTTTGGTTTGGTGGTACGGAAGCTGCTTATGCAATCGGTGATGTTCTTTTTGGTGATGTAAATCCTTCGGGAAAACTTACGACTTCATTCCCAAGAAATGTAGGACAAGTACCTATTTTTTATGCTCATAAGAATACCGGACGCCCACAAGTAGGGGAGTTTTTTGAAAAGTTTAGAAGCAATTACTTAGATGTTAGTAACAGTCCTTTATATCCTTTCGGATATGGACTAAGTTATACAACCTTCAGCTATAGTCCAATTTCATTAAGTCGTTTAGCCATCAATTCTAATCAGACTCTTACTGCCAAAGTTACTGTTACAAATACAGGAACCTTTGATGGTTATGAGATCGTTCAACTATATGTGAAAGATGAGGTAGCTTCGATTACTCGTCCTGTAAAGGAACTGAAAGGTTTCCAAAAGATTTATCTTAAAGCGGGTGAGTCTAAAGAAGTATCTTTTGTCATCAATAGCGATATGTTGAAATACTATAATGCGAATTTAGATTATGTGTGTGAGTCAGGAGAATTTGAAGTGATGATTGGTGCACATAGTGAATTATTGCAAAAAGCTAAATTCAACTTGCAATAAAAGTGAATTGTATTAAAAAAAAGTTTGGTTGGAAGAGAGTTAGTAAGTGCTTTTTAGTGTTGATAGCTTGTTTTATAAATAGGCGGAAAGAGTGGGATTCAAACCCACGGAACAGACAAGCCGTTCACCGGATTTCGAGTCCGGCCCATTCGATCACTCTGGCATCTTTCCTTATTCCTGTATTACAAATGTACGAAGTTATATTGTTCGATATTCTAATATTCTATTATTTTTTTAATTTTTAAGTCAATAAAAATAAAATGTTTTATAATCGTTACTTGTAAATGTGTACTTTTAGCCCAAATTTTAAACACAATTAATTTATGAAAAAAGTCTTTAGTGCTTTATTGATAGTCATTTGTATGTCAATGGCTATGCCTGCTATGGCTCAGTTTGCTTTTGGGGTTAAGGGAGGATTGAATCTGTCGAAAGCTAGCTTTTCTCACCCTATGGATAATTTTAAGAAGGATAACTTCACCGGTTTTTTTATAGGGCCTACAGCTGAATTTACAATACCGGTTATTGGGCTTGGAGTAGATGGTTCGTTATTATTTTCTCAAAAAGGAGTCCAGGTGAATGGAGAGAAAATTAAACAAAATGGAATTGATATACCAATTAATTTGAAGTATACTATTGGATTTGGAAGTATTTTGGGTGTGTATGTTGCTGCCGGTCCGGATTTTTATTTTGATTTTGCTAAAGATAAATCTATTTTAGGTATAAATATTGATAAGCACAATAGACAGGTCGGATTTAATCTTGGTGCGGGTGTTAAGTTGCTCGGACATTTACAATTGGGAGTCAATTATAATTTCCCTTTAGGAAAAACTGGTGATTTGACACTTAATAACTTGAAAGATTCTTATCAGACGAGTTATAAAACCAAAACATGGCAAGCTTCTGTAGCTTATATGTTTTAATATGTAGAATGCCCATATACTCATGAAATCATCCAACTGGAATGTTTGTTTATAAACATGATAATGCTTCGTTCCATCTTTGCTTGTAACTTGGGATGGTGACAATTAGATAGGAGAGGCTTTCGATGTTGAAAGCCTCTTTTTTTTGGTACGCCCAGCATGTGCGTAATCTCATGGGTGGAAGTCCCTAACGAGCCCTAATAGTGGGAATCGTCAAGCCAATAGCAAGGGTGTCCATAGTGATGTGGAATCTGAAGGAAGCTTACGGCAAAAGTCTGACCTGACGAACAGAAATCAGATATAAGGCTAAAATGTGAGGGTGAGTTTGCCAAACAAAATAAAGCCCGATAACTATTCGGAATCACACATAGTAAATCTGGCAGGTATAAGATGGAAAGATTACGTTCTTATCTGGGGAGGTCTCACAGACGTGTGGAGGTTTTTTTTTCAGAAACACGGAGTAAAGCTTGTTGTGAGAAGTCAGCCGAGGACATAGTACCAACATGAATATGATGGGAAGGTCTGAACCTTAATTAAGCGAGTAGTAAATGAATGTTAGCTGATAATGGAAAGAATGCAGAAAATATTATCCCAAGGTAATAACTACCATCAAAAGAATAGCACGGAATGCAAAGGCTATGATGTAGTGCAGACTATTATAGGTATAACTGAAAACCACCTCGTGGAAGTAAATTTTACAACAGAGCATTTAATGGAATACATCTTTAGTCCGGTCAATCTGAATAATGCTTATCTACAAGTAGAAAGGAATTCCGGAGCAAGTGGAGTTGATAAAATGGAAGTGGAAGAACTACTTCCATATTTACGACAGCACAAAGATGAACTCGTAAAATCTCTGATGCAAGGGACGTATCGTCCCAATCCCGTTCGTAGGGTAGAAATACCTAAAGACAATGGCAAGAAACGCCAACTCGGCATACCGAGTGTAGTTGACCGAGTTATCCAACAAGCGATAAGTCAAGTACTGACTTTAACCTATGACAGAACGTTCAGTGACTCAAGTTTCGGCTTCCGACCTAAACGCAGTTGCCACCAAGCACTACGTAAAGTTCAAAAGCATGTAACAGAAGGTTACAAATATGCCATAGATTTAGATTTGGAGAAGTTCTTCGATACTGTCAACCATAGCAAATTGATAGAAGTACTATCGAGAACCATCAAAGACAATCGCTTACTATCCCTTATTCATAAATACTTAAACGCAGGAGTCGTAGTCAGCAATAAATTTAAAGAAACAATTTTGGGCGTACCTCAAGGCGGTCCTCTTAGTCCACTGTTAAGCAATATCATGCTCAATGAGTTTGATAAGGAGTTAGAAAGACGGGGACATCGTTTTGTACGTTATGCGGATGATTGGGCGCAACGAATGCGTGAAGCACCGAGTTGAGAACGAGGTGATTCACGCAATGCTGTGTAGATGATGGTGGTAGGTCCACCGGAACCTCCATACAGGTGGCGGTTTCAAATCACTCTAAGGTGCTGTGGTAAAAAGCCATGGTATTGAGCGTTAGAGAAAAGGCAGTTTGAACTGTCAGATGAGTGTCAAGGAGATGAATGAGCATGTGAACCTCTTACGAACGTGTCGAAAGCGTAGTAAATCCATCAAAACCGAGGGGTTGTCGTTAACTCGGGATAAGCATAGCGGCTACCTGTTTACTGGCTATGCGGTGGACGGCACCGAGGAGGCATGACCTTGATACAGGCGTTTACATGTAACGTTGGAACCTACGGGCTGATGATAAGGGAGTACTTCAAGCGGCAGCCCCGCAAGAAGAGAGTACCGATGCAGTCATAGGGGCAGATTGAATTGTAGTAGCGTAGAATTTCCTGCAATGGGAATGGAGCGAAGAATTCAAATTATCCGTTTTAATTATGAGACAACTTAGTAAAATGAGGAGGAACTTATGAACGAAACAAAGCCTTACGAAATCTCCAAATGGGCGGTCTATACCGCCTATGAGCGTGTCAAGGCAAACAAAGGAAGCTCAGGCGTGGATGAACAATCTATTGACGAATTTGAGAAGGATTTGAAAAATAATCTCTATAAAATTTGGAATAGAATGTCCTCTGGCAGCTATTTTCCTCAACCGGTGAAAGCTGTATCTATCCCCAAGAAGAATGGTGGAACACGTATACTTGGTATTCCCACCGTGGCAGACCGAATCGCTCAAATGGCAGCCAAGCTGTACTTTGAGCCCTGCGTAGAACCACTCTTTCTTGAAGATTCTTATGGTTATCGCCCTGGTAAGTCAGCCATTCAAGCTTTATCTGTCACTCGTAAGCGATGCTGGCATCGGGACTGGGTGCTTGAATATGACATTAAGGGATTGTTTGATAATATCCGTCATGACTATCTGTTAGAGATGGTTCGTCGTCACACTCCCCATAAATGGATACTTCTGTATGTGGAACGTTGGTTGACTACCCCCTTCCAGTTAGAGGACGGCACGTTACAATCCCGTACTTCCGGCACCCCGCAGGGAGGTGTGATTAGTCCGGTTTTGGCTAATTTGTTCTTGCATTACGCTTTTGATAGTTTTATGGCAAAGGAATACCCTAAAGCTTGGTGGGAACGCTACGCTGATGATGGAGTGTTACATTGTAAAAGCTATCAGCAAGCTATGTATATGAAATCAGTGCTTCGTGAATGTTTTCTACTGTTCGGTTTAGAACTGAATGAGGAGAAGACACGAATCGTGTACTGTAAGGATGCTGACCGTACGGAAAAGCACTTAGAAATTAGTTTTGACTTTCTAGGTTATACATTTCGTCCCCGACTGGCAAAGAATAAGCATGGGAATATTTTCCTGAATTTTCTTCCTGCCATGTCAACTAAAGCCATCAAGGCAATGAAAGAGGAGGTGAGAAGCTGGAAGCTACAATTGAAAGTCTGGAAAAGTCTGAAAGATTTGGCGGATATATTCAACTCTCAGATACAAGGTTGGATTTCTTATTACGGACACTTTTATAAATCCGAACTGATATACTCACTAAGGTATATCAATCAATGTTTGATAAAGTGGGTTCGGCGTAAATATAAGAAACTCAATCATCGACGGCGAGCTGAATATTGGTTGGGTAGAATAGCACGACGTGACAAGAATTTGTTTGCGCATTGGCGCTATGGAGTATTACCTGCGGCTGGGTAATGGGATCCGGATGAGCTGAGAGGTTCCCGTCCGGTTCTGAGAGGGTGCAGGGGGGGGAGTTCCCCTGCTCTATTCACTGTATGATACTTTGTAAAAGCAAACATTCAGCCAATCGTACCAAAGAGTCACTCATTAGATTTATAGAAAATACACTTTTTCTAAAAGTAAATAGTGAAAAGACGAAAGTCGGATATATTAACGGTTTGAATTTTTTAGGTCATTCCTTTTATGTAATGAAAGGGTTATGTAAACTCTCGTTATCCCCCAAAAGTAAGATGAAGCTAAAATCTAAGCTAAAGGCTATAACTTCAAGAAGCAAAGGTTTTGGTTATGAGAGTTGTAAAGTCAAATTAAGAGAATATATCCATGGTTGGATAGGCTATTATAGATTAGCTGATATGAAGAGTTATCTTCAATCTGTTGACAAATGGCTACGAAGACGATTGCGAATGTGCATATGGAAGTGTTGGAAGAAAGTCAAGACAAAGTTCACCAACCTTATAAGATGTAAGATAGATAAGAATCAAGCTTGGCAATGGGCTTATACTCAGAAGAGTTATTGGCGCACTTCTAAAAGTCCTATACTATGTAGAGCATTACCAAATGATGCTTTGCGTATAGCACGATACACATTCTTGTCGGATTATTATAGTAAAGTTTATCGTAAGTAAGGAACCGCCGTATGCCGAACGGCACGTACGGTGGTGTGAGAGGTCGAAAATTAAAGTAGGAGAAAACTACTTTAATTTTCTCCTACTCGATTATCTTTGCACTGCAATGAAAAAATATGTTGATGTAATATTGCCACTCCCTCTTCCTAATTGCTTCACCTATTCTCTTTTTGAAAAAGACGATGAAAAGGTGAAAATAGGCTGTAGGGTAGTAGTTCCTTTCGGACGGAAGAAGTTCTATACTGCCATCGTACGAAATATCCATTATTGTGCTCCAACGGATTATGAGGTGAAGGAGATTTCAGCTATACTCGATGCTGAACCTATCTTGGTATCTAAACAGTTTAAGTTCTGGCAGTGGGTCTCCGATTACTATCTCTGTACTTTGGGCGATGTGTATAAAGCTGCATTGCCTTCGGGTTTGAAGTTGGAGAGTGAAACAGTAGTGGTATACAACCCGGATTTTGAATCTGAGACTCCTCTATCCGATCGCGAACAAAAAATAATGGATCTGCTCTCTTGTGAGGCTGAGCAATGCGTCACGAAGCTCGAAAAGGATAGTGGTTTCAAGAATGTGCTGAATCTTATCAAGTCGTTGCTCGATAAGGAAGCTATCTTCGTGAAAGAAGAGCTTCGGCGTACTTATAAACCTAAGACAGAAGCACGCGTCCGACTAATTGGTTCGACTGATGAGCGTAAGTTACATATTCTTTTCGATTTACTCGGAAGGGCGCCTAAGCAACTGGCCCTCTTGATGAAGTATGTCGAACTCTCCGGAATTCTAGCGAATGGTGAAGGTAAAGAGGTCTCCAAAAAGGACCTGCTTCACAAAGCGGCTGTTTCTCCGGCAATATTAAATGGTTTGGTCGAAAAGAAGATTTTCGAAGTGTACCATAGTGAGGTTGGACGCTTGTTGGATAAGGAAAAAACGCTTTCACCGATCAACGGGCTTAATGAGTTTCAACAAAAAGCTTTTGAAGATATCCAACAGTCATTTGCTAAGAAAAATGTCTGTTTGCTGCATGGGGTAACTTCAAGTGGAAAGACAGAAATATATATTCATCTGATTCAAGAAACACTCCGTCAAGGTAAACAGGTTTTGTATCTGTTGCCGGAAATTGCTCTTACTACGCAGATCACCGAACGACTTCAACGGGTATTTGGTTCACGACTGGGTATCTATCATTCGAAATTTCCAGATGCCGAACGGGTGGAAATCTGGCAGAAACAGTTGGGTGAGCAGGGGTACGACATTATACTAGGGGTTCGCTCATCAATCTTTCTGCCTTTTCGTAATTTGGGATTGGTGATCATTGATGAAGAACACGAAAATACTTATAAGCAACAAGATCCTGCTCCGCGTTATCATGCGCGGAATGCGGCTATCGTTTTAGCGGCTATGTATGGAGCAAAAACACTTTTAGGTACAGCTACTCCTTCTATTGAGAGTTGGTTTAATGCTAAATCTGGTAAATATGGCTTCGTCAGTTTGAAAGAAAGATATAAAGAGATTGAGTTGCCGCAAATTATTCCTGTTGATATCAAGGAACTTCATCGCAAGAAGAGAATGTCGGGGCAGTTCTCTCCTTTATTAATGAGCATGATCCGCGAAGCGCTCGATCATCAAGAACAGGTGATCCTCTTTCAAAACCGACGAGGATTCGCTCCTATGATAGAATGTCGTACTTGTGGATGGGTACCTAAATGTAGAAATTGTGATGTGAGTCTGACTTATCATAAGAAAATCAATCAACTGACTTGCCACTATTGTGGATATACTTATCAACTTCCGAAAAGTTGTCCGGCATGCGAGGGGGTCGAACTGATAAACCGGGGATTTGGAACAGAGAAAATTGAGGATGATATCCGGACTTTGTTCCCCGAAGCATCTGTGGCAAGAATGGACTTAGATACTACCCGTACGCGTTTGGCTTATGAAAAGATCATTGCCGATTTTGAACAAGGGACTACGGACATCTTGATTGGTACACAGATGATATCGAAAGGTCTGGATTTCGATCACGTGAGTGTGGTCGGTATCTTGAATGCTGATACGATGCTCAACTACCCCGATTTCCGCTCGTATGAACGAGCTTTCCAATTGATGGCTCAGGTTGCCGGTAGAGCAGGGAGAAAGAAGAAACAAGGTAAGGTGGTTCTGCAGACAAAAAGTATGGATCATCCTATCATTCGGGAAGTGATTGAGAATGATTATGAAGGGATGGTAAACGAACAGTTGGTGGAACGGCAAATGTTTCACTATCCTCCTTATTATCGTTTGATCTATGTCTATTTGAAAAATAAAAATGAGGCATTACTAGAGCAGATGGCTAATGTGATGGCTCAAAAGTTACGGGCTGTATTTGGTAGTCGGGTATTGGGCCCCGATAATCCGCCGGTAGGCAGAATACAAACTTTTTATATTAAGAAAATAATGCTTAAGATCGAACAAGACGCTCCGATGAGTCGTGCGCGGGAATTGCTGTTGCGTATTCAAAAGGAGATGATCGAGGATGAGAATTTTAAGTCGTTGATTCTATACTATGATGTCGATCCGATGTAAGATTGGATGAGGCTGATGTTTTTTAACCCGCTCTTTCACGAGAGGTCTATTGATAATTTTAGCTTGCTAAGGAATGAAGAAAATTTTATTTGTTTGTTTAGGTAATATCTGCCGGAGCTCTACGGCGGAAGGGGTCATGTTACATCTTATAAAAGATGCTGGGTTAGAAGATGAATTCGTCATCGATTCGGCCGGTATTTTGTCTTACCATCAAGGAGAATTACCTGATAGCAGGATGCGTGCTCATGCTGCACGCAGAGGTTATAATCTGGTTCATCGTTCTCGTCAGGTACAGACAGACGACTTTTACAACTTTGATCTGATCATCGGGATGGACGATCGGAACATTGATGATCTGAAAGATAAATCTCCTTCTCCCGAAGAATGGAGTAAGATTCACCGAATGACAGAATATTGCAGTCGGATGCAGACCGATCATGTACCCGATCCTTATTATGGTGGGGCAGAGGGCTTCGAGTATGTATTGGATATACTGGAGGATGCCTGCGCAGGACTGCTTACTTCTTTAACTCAGGATAACTGATCCTGGTATGATAAGCAATTTTTAGCTTTTCTTTAAAGACGGATTTTATCGTATTAATATCTTTAAAGGTGATGGGGCAATCCTTAAAATAACCCTCAGCGACTTGGCAATCGATTATTTTATCAACCAGGTTGCTGATACTCTCTTCTGTGTACTTCGGCAAACTTCTGGAGGCAGCCTCTACACCGTCGGCCATCATCAATATGGCTGTCTCTTTGGTGAAAGGATTAGGTCCGGGATAAGTGAAGAGCTCTTCATCGGGCTCTTGTCCGGGGTGTTCGTTCTTCCAGGATATATAGAAGAATTTCGTTTTACCTTTTCCATGATGCGTGCTGATAAAGTCCTTGATTACTTCGGGCAGGTTATGCTTTTCTGCTAATTTGATTCCATCGGTCACATGACTGATCACTACTTGAGAGCTCTGCTCGTAAGTCAAATTTTTATGAGGATTGATCCCTGATGATTGATTCTCTGTGAAAAAAACCGGATTCTCCATCTTACCGATATCGTGGTATAAGGCCCCAGTACGTACTAACTGACTTTTTGCTCCGATCCGATTGGCTGCTTCGGCTGCTAAACTGGCCACCTGCATGGAGTGCTGAAAGGTGCCCGGAACAGTTTCCGACATCTGACGTAGAAGAGGGTTGCTGATGTTTGAGAGCTCAACTAAAGTGACGTTTGAAGTAAAACCAAAGGCTTTTTCAAGTACAAATAGTAGGGGATAGGCAAAGAGCAGCAACACTCCGTTTATGATGAAGTAGATATACATCTTTGCATTCAACTTCGATAAGTCGCTCTCTGTAATAAGTTCGATCGCAAAGTAAATGGCTGCATAGGTTACAATCACTAGCAAAGCCGTTCGGAACAACTGTGAACGTTGGGAGAGTTCTCTGAGACTGAAGATGGACACCAATCCCGCAGCCAACTGCACGAGTATGAATTCGTGGGGGAAGCGTAGGGTGATGGAGCAGATCAGGATGGTTATAACATGCGTGACAAAGGCTGTGCGTGAATCTAAAAATACACGAATGATGATAGGCAGCATAACATAAGGAATGATGTATACACTAAACTTATTGTTGGTAACCATCAGAGCTGTAACAATACTATAAAAGACGATCAACATAAAAAGTAGAGGCAAATTGCCTTTCCGCCCATAGTAGTCTTTTCGGAAAAGATCCAGATAAAGCATAAAAAGTAGGATGAGCAGACCGACAAATAAGATTTGTCCTGCCCAAATAAGGTTGACTTGCCCCATGGACTCATTGCGCTGAATAGATTCTTTCCGAAGGGACTGGAGGATGTTGTAAGTCTCGGGGCTCACAATTTCTCCTCTGTCGATAATCTTCTGGCCAGTGATCACAATTCCACTTGCCCACGGATAGTTGTGCAATAGTTCCTCTCGGGCTGCATCCGTTCGTTGCTGATCGAATACTAGATTAGAGGTGAGGTAATCATTCAACGAACATTGACGTAAGATCTCTCGATTATAATGAATAGTGTCGGCCGACAATAGATATTCATAGGCACTTTTCACTGTAAATAGCTCTTTGGTCATTTGTGGATTGGCTAATTTGTCATTCACAATCATAACGGAAGAAATGCTGTCGCTGTAGAGCTTACTCAAATCTTCAGTGGAGAGCACACCAATTCCATAGATCTTCTTTAACGTATTTTCAATATGGTGCAAATACTCGATCTTGGGAAGTCTTTTTTTTAAGTGGCTGTGGTAGTTCTCTTTCAGTTTGCTTAAAGCATTCTTCTGAATTTCATTACTTATCTCATAGTAAGGTTGAAAAGAAGACATGATGCTGTCTTGTTCTTTCTTGACTATTGCTTCGTCTTTATAGATAGGAAAGTCGAATGTAGCAATTAATTGCCCATATTTCCAAGGTTTATTTACATCAAATTGATAATTAAACTTTTTATCACGCGGTAAGAAGTATACAATAAGTCCAACCGCTGCAATAAACAGCAAAATTTTATATGATAAATGCTTCCTGCGAAAGCTTCTTTTAATCTTTGGATATTCCATAACCTTTGAAATTTTTGCGAAAAGTACAAAAAAAAACAATAGTGTGAAAAAAAAGGTTTAATTTTGCCGCGATTTACCTATACTAACGCAAATTATGGCAGAAAGAAAAGTAAGAGTCCGTTTTGCCCCGAGTCCTACGGGGGCATTGCACATCGGTGGTGTGCGTACCGCTTTGTATAATTATCTATTTGCACGTCAGCATGGCGGAGATTTAATTTTCCGTATCGAAGATACTGATTCTCATCGGTTTGTTCCTGGTGCAGAGGAATATATTCTCGAATCTTTTAAATGGTTGGGTATTCATTTTGATGAAGGAGTGAGTTTCGGCGGTGAACACGGTCCGTACCGTCAGTCCGAACGACGAGATATTTACAAAGAATACGTACAAATATTACTTGATAATGGCAAAGCGTATGTTGCTTTCGATACTCCGGAGGAGTTGGAAGCTAAACGTACGGAGATTGCCAATTTCCAATATGATGCATCGACTCGTGGTTTGATGCGTAACTCTTTGACTATGTCTAAAGAGGAAGTGGATAGTCTTATTCACGACGGAAAACAATATGTAGTTCGTTTCAAAATTGAGCCGAACGAAGATATTCATGTACAAGATCTGATACGTGGAGAAGTTGTGATCAATTCATCTATTTTGGATGATAAGGTTTTATATAAATCGGCCGACGAACTTCCTACTTATCATTTAGCTAACATTGTGGACGATCATTTGATGGAAGTGTCGCATGTCATTCGTGGTGAAGAATGGTTGCCTTCTGCTCCTTTGCATGTACTTTTGTATCGTGCGTTTGGTTGGGAAGACACTATGCCCGAATTTGCCCATTTACCATTACTACTGAAACCAGAAGGCAATGGTAAGTTGAGCAAGCGTGACGGTGACCGCCTAGGTTTCCCTGTTTTCCCTCTTGAATGGCATGATCCCAAAACTGGGGATGTCTCTTCTGGTTATCGTGAAGCGGGTTATCTGCCGGAAGCTGTAATAAACTTCCTTGCCCTATTGGGATGGAACCCCGGTAATGATCAGGAAGTGATGTCGATGGAGGAACTCATTCAGTTGTTCGATCTTCACCGTTGTAGTAAGTCGGGTGCTAAGTTCGATTATAAAAAAGGTATTTGGTTTAATCACCAATATATACAGCAGAAGTCGAATGAGGAAATTGCCGAACTGTTTTTGCCCACTCTTACCGAAAAAGGTATCAATGTGCCTTTCGACAAAGTTGTTACTGTGGTAGGAATGATGAAAGATCGTGTAAGCTTCGTAAAAGAACTATGGGATGTATGTAGCTTCTTCTTTGTTGCTCCTACTGAATACGACGAGAAAACAGCAAAGAAACGCTGGAAGGAAGATTCAGCAAAATGTATGGCTGAACTTGCGGAAGTTCTTTCTGATATTGATGACTTTAGCATTGAAAATCAGGAAAAAGTTGTTATGGAATGGATTGCAGCAAAAGAATACCATACCGGTAATATTATGAATGCATTTCGTTTGACTCTTGTCGGTGAAGGCAAGGGACCACATATGTTTGACATCTCATGGGTGTTGGGAAAAAGTGAAACGTTGGCTCGTATGCAACGTGCCATAGAGGTGCTGAAGTAATCTATGCAACATATGCTTTATAATTTAGCAATAGGCATCTACGACCTTGCTGTACATTTAGTTGCTCCGTTTAGTCACAAACCTCGTAAGATGATGAAGGGACATTGGGTGGTATACGACCTCCTTCGTCAGCAGATGGAAAGCGACGTCAAGTATATTTGGTTTCACGCCGCTTCTTTGGGAGAGTTTGAACAGGGCCGACCTTTGATAGAGCAAATACGCGCAAAATATCCGGATTATAAGATATTACTTACGTTCTTCTCTCCTTCAGGGTATGAGGTGCGTAAGAATTATCATGGGGCTGATATCATCTGTTATCTCCCTTTCGACAAGCCTCGGAATGTGAAAAAGTTCTTGGATATACTCAATCCCTGCATGGCTTTTTTCATTAAGTATGAGTTTTGGAAGAATTATTTAGATGAATTACATAAAAGAAGAATACCGGTATATAGCGTTTCTTCTATCTTCCGTCGTGATCAGATCTTTTTTAAATGGTATGGAGGAACTTATCGAAATGTACTGAAAGATTTCGATCATTTGTTTGTACAAAATGAAGCCTCTAAACGCTTTTTGTCGAAGATCGGTATCACTAGGGTGACAGTGGTTGGAGATACGCGATTTGATCGTGTACTGCAAATCCGTGATGATGCAAAAGAACTTCCATTAGTAGAAAAGTTCAAAGACAACGCCTTTACTCTTGTTGCAGGTAGCTCTTGGGGGCCGGATGAAGATTTGTTTATCGAATATTTTAATAATCATCCAGAAATCAAGTTGATTATTGCTCCACATGTGATTGATGAAAACCACTTGGTAGAGATCATTAATAAACTCAAACGTCCGTATGTTCGCTATACGAAGGCAAACGACAAAAACGTGGCGAAGGCCGATTGCTTGATAATCGACTGCTTTGGTTTGCTGTCATCAATCTATCGATACGGTGAGGTAGCTTATATCGGAGGAGGTTTCGGTGTTGGAATACATAATACATTGGAAGCTGCTGTGTATGGCATTCCGGTAGTTTTCGGTCCGAAATATCAAAAGTTTATGGAAGCTACCCAATTGCTTCAAGCCAAAGGGGCTTATTCCATAAATGATTATGGAGGTTTGCAATCACTTCTTGATCGCTTTTTAAGTGATGAACCGTTTTTGCGTGAGACGGGTGAGTATGCGGGGAACTATGTAATTGGTAACTCCGGTGCAACCGATAAAATTATGCATATGATCAATTTCTAGTGAAAAATCATACGATATAAAAAAAGGATAGACTCAAAGTTTGAGTCTATCCTTTTTTTATATCGTACACCAATCAATTTATTCTTCTTTATACCATTGTGAATACATTAAGTAATTGTGTGCAATCTTTTGATTTAATTCTTTTGCCTGCTCAGGGTCTACTTTCTTGATGAATTTGGCAGGAACGCCACCCCAGATACTTCCCGGTTCGATAATTGTGTTACTTAAAACGAGCGAGCCGGCAGCTACAATCGCTCCTTCGCCAATAACTGCGTGGTCGAGTATAGTTGATCCCATGCCAATGAGCGCATAGTCTTTTACTGTTGCTCCGTGAATCGTCACGTTGTGTCCCACCGATACATTGTCGCCTATTTCAATTGTCGATTTTTGATATAAAGTATGTAGCACACTACCGTCTTGAATGTTCACACCATTTCCTATTCGGATGGAGTTCACATCGCCCCGTAGTACGGTGCTAAACCAAATGCTGCAATCTTTCCCTATTTGAACGTCTCCAATGATAGCGGCATTGTCTGCCAGAAAACAGTTTTCACCGATTTCAGGAGTGAAGCCGCGTACCGATCTTACTATAGCCATAAAATTGTTTTTTAGTGATGTTTTTATTTTAAATTGAAACTGTCGCCTCTTTTAACCAAGCTTTTTCTTTTTCTTCAAGTTCTGGAGAAAGCGTCTCGAAAACTGTCTGATGGTAATCGTTCAGCCATTTGATTTCTCCATCGCTTAGCATTTCTTTGATAATTCCTTTTTTGCAAATTGGGCAGAGAGTGATTGTCTCGAATTGGAGATATTCTCCATACATCCCTTCCATATAGTGAGATACAAGTGTTAGGTTCTCAATTCGTATTCCATGTTTGCCAGCTTTATAGATGCCGGGTTCGTTGGATGTAACCATGCCTGGCATCAGTATCACAGGATTTTCATTCATTCGAATGCTTTGAGGCCCTTCGTGCACGCATAAGAAGTGACCCACGCCATGACCTGTGCCATGCAAAAAGTTCATTCCTCCGTTCCAAAGGGCTGCTCTGGCTAATACGTCAAGCTGTACACCTCTGGTTCCTAATGGAAATTTTGCCATAGCAAGTGCGATATGTCCTTTCAGAACTAACGTATAATCTGTTTTCTCCTCTTCGGTAAGTTCCCCTAAACCAATTGTACGGGTAATATCTGTTGTTCCATTTAAGTATTGAGCACCTGAGTCTAAAAGCAGAAAACCTTTGGGTGCAAGTTTGACGTTGCTTTCCGGTGTAGCTGAATAATGCACAATAGCAGCATGTTCTTTATATCCAGCTATGGTATCAAAGCTTTTTCCCTTATAGAGAGGTCGTTTGGAACGAAACTCTGTCAGCTTCTCGTCAATGCTCAACTCTGTCTCTTCCCCTTTTGTAACTGCCTCTTCCAACCATCTGAGGAAATTCACTAAAGCGATGCCGTCCTGCTTCATTGCTTCATGTATGCCTGCAATTTCCTGACTGTTTCGAATCGCTTTTAATAGAGCGATGGGAGAAGTTGCACGTATAATCTTATTAGACGGATGAATGGCAGAGTAAATGGCATAATTTGTTTTGGCAGGGTCTATTTGAATGCTTCCTTGAGTGAAGTTGTTGAGGAAGATCTCGACATCCTGATATGACTTGATTTCGATATGCTGACTTTCAAGGTGCTCCTTTACTTCATTTGTGACTTTATTGTCTGAAATAAAACAAACGGCATGTGACTGTGTGATGAGTAAGTAGCTTATGACTACCGGATTACAATGTACGTCATCCCCTCTTAAGTTTAATGTCCATGCTATTTCGTCCAATGCTGTTATAAAAATGGAGTCTGATTTTCTTTTTTTGAGTTCCTGTCTGATGGCATCTATTTTATCTGCACAACTTTTTCCTGCATACTCCATCTTGTAAACGAATGCAGCCTCCTCTGGTATTTGAGGACGATCGCTCCATATTTCACCGACCGGATCATCTAAGAGCTCAATTTGGATGCCTGATGATTCTAGGTCTTTTTGTATTTGCTCTACCTGATTGACAGAAAACATCTTACCATCTATTCCCAACTTATCTCCAGGATGGAGATTTATACACAGAAATTCAGAAATGGTAGGCGTTTCAGGGAGCATTTCTTTATAGAGTTTGATATCTGTTCCTTCAAGTTGTTCTTCAGCTTGCAAGAAATAACGTGAATCGGTCCATAGTCCTGCTTGATCTTGAAGCACGACCACCGTTCCTGCAGAGCCGGAAAAGCCGGAAATCCATTCTCTTGTTTTCCAATGTGGAGCAACGTATTCACTAAGGTGAGGGTCGGTGCTTGGAATGATAAATGCATTTATGTGGTGTCTTTTTAAGATTGCTCTAAAGGCATTTACTCGTTCTTTGATTGCATGTTTCATAATTTATATAAATATTATAGGTATACGAAGTAGTAATGTTCAAAGGTAGTAACTTTCCAAAAATAATCAAGATCACTCTCTCTTTTTTATTTGTCTGACGCAGATGAAGAACCCGTAGATTGCTCTCTCTTTCTCTCTATTTTTTAAGTAATAAGCGAGCGTATCTCCCGAAAAATTAGTTATTTTGCATCAATAATTAAAAAAAACATAATATCATGGAAGAGCAAAACAATAACGGTCAATTGCAAATTGAGTTAAAAGAAGAGGTAGCTCAGGGGACTTATGCCAATCTGGCTATCATTACTCATTCAAGTTCTGAATTTATTCTTGATTTTATTCGCATGATGCCAGGTGTTCCAAAGGCAGGCGTGCAGTCGCGTATCATTTTAGCTCCTGAACATGCCAAACGCTTGCTTAGGGCTCTAGAGGACAATGTTGCTAAGTATGAGCATATATTTGGACAAATAAAAACACTTGACGAACAACCGTTCCCACCATTGAGTAACATAACAGGCGAAGCATGAGCCTGGTACAGAAGTATTAAAAAATAAAAAAAGAATGTAACGCATTGAATATTCAAATATTATTCGTATTTTTGCAGCCCAAAATGTATCGTTACGAAATTAATATAACAATAATATAAATCAAAAAACAATTAAAATGCCTACAATTCAGCAATTAGTAAGAAAAGGACGCGAAGTGTTGGTGGAGAAAAGTAAATCTCCTGCTTTGGATTCATGTCCTCAAAGACGTGGCGTTTGCGTGAGAGTTTATACGACTACTCCTAAGAAGCCTAACTCTGCAATGCGTAAAGTAGCTCGTGTGCGTTTGACTAACCAAAAGGAAGTTAACTCATACATCCCGGGTGAAGGACACAACTTGCAAGAGCACTCTATCGTATTGGTTCGTGGTGGTCGTGTGAAAGACCTTCCGGGTGTACGCTATCACATCGTTCGTGGTACATTAGATACTGCAGGTGTTGCCGGTCGTACA
>Ga0114938_1000837_pt1 | contig 22232 bp, 16 predicted proteins | sample AshMeaBigSpring_FD_88675 | JGI IMG/M metagenome (GOLD analysis project Ga0114938, IMG submission 88675) | Groundwater microbial communities from Big Spring, Nevada to study Microbial Dark Matter (Phase II) - Ash Meadows Big Spring | ecosystem: Environmental > Aquatic > Deep subsurface >...
ACTTCTATTTTAGATGAAAGGATCGAGATTGCTAAAGCAAAAATAGATCTTATTGCAATAACAATCGGAAAGAAAAAAGATATGGCAGCAGCTAATCGATTTATTAATTGGGGCAATGATGATGATGATATTTACGGTGGTTGGGCAGAAATAGACTGATCAGAACATGCTGATGGAAGTTGGATTGAACTGGATGCAGACTGATTCTGAGAGTTTGACTGGCAGCTGATACGATGAGATAATCCTCTTGTCAAAAAACTCTGAGGATTAAAGAGGTGTCGTGAAATTTTAATAGCAAACAAAGATGTTATTAAGGAGGCTTCGGATATTGAAAAAATAAAATATAACTAAAAACTACGTTGTCCTTGCATTCCATTTTAAAATAAGGTATATTTATAGAGAATATATCTTATTTTTTATTTATGGTTAATACAGCCCCAGAGACACCGAGAAATACAGTAAAATTTGATTCGCTTGCAAACCTCAGAGAAGAGCTTGGAAAACAAACACACAATACCGAGAGACTTGATGAATTCCAAAAAACTATCGATGAAGCGATAGAAAAATGAGACCGTGAAGGTATTATCGAGTTTACCGAAGATGAATGGAAATCACTCATTACCAATGAAGATCTTCCACCTATTGAGCAAGTCAAAACGCTCCTCAGAAATAAGATTGAATGAATGAAAGAAGTAAAAACAGAATCAAAAGAGAAGAGAGAATGAATTATGGGGGAACTCGATAAAAAAGTCGATGAGGCAAAAAAAGCCGTGGAAGATGTCAAAGAAAAAGCAACTGGTACAATCAAGGAAGCACTCTCCCCTCTTGAAAAAATCAAAGACGGTCTCGAAAAGGCTCAAAAATCTCTCTGAGAAATGTGGGATAATCTGTGGACACCAGTCAAATTTGCTTGGTATACCCTCTGGGCAAGTCTCGGATTCAAATTTGGCAAAGATGCACTTGCTGCTATGACCAAAGAAAAAGCTGAGGCAGTTGTAGAAGAAGTAAAGAAAAAGGCAGGAGAAGTTGGGAAACAATGAGAAGAGACAGTAAAGGAAGGAAAAGAATGAGTCACTGAGAAGATTGCACCCCTCGCAATACTCTGAGGTGCTGGAATTGGTATCTTGGGTCTCATAAAAAACAAGCTCCCTAAAGGTCTACTAGAGAAACTCGGAGACCCTACAGATAAAACTGTTTTCTTGAAAAAACTTGCAGGTAATAGAGCTTTAAGACTCTTTGGTATTAGTGGTATTACCCTCTTTGGAATTGGTAAACTCTCAGAAACGCTCCAAGACCCAAAAATAGCTGCAGAACTTGGCGAAATGCCAGAGAGTCCAGAAGAAGCCAAAAAAGAATGGTGGAAAAAAGCTATTGAAAAAGCAGGTATCGGCATTAAAGATGGCGCAGAAGAAATCTGGTCTCTCGTCAATGGAGAAAAACTCGATGAGTATCTCACCTCACGAGAAGATGACGAAGAAATGAAAGAGCGATGATACGTCAGACTTGGGGAACATCCGAGTATTCTTTGAGCAAAGAAACAATTGGGAATTTTTGAAAAACAATGTGAAGAATTCTTCAACAAAAATAGGCAGGCTTTTGATGCAGCAGTAGTTGCAGGTCTTATATTTAAACCAGGTATGATACTGGGTGCAGGAGCAAAATGAGCCAGTGTTGCCATGGGTATTCTCAAGGTGGCACATCCAGGTACCATTATTCCAGCAGGTATCGTCTTAGCACTTCTCGGAAATTCTATTGAGGCCATGAAACACATCAAAGTACCGAAAGACCTCTGACCAGAAGATCTCAAAGATATGCTCGAAATACCAGATATCAAAGAATTTCTCGAGTCTCGAATTCCTGGTGTCACAGAACAAATTCATTTTGATACAGTAGTCAAAGAATTCGAAACACTTGAACAAAAAATCAAAGAATTTAATACCAAATCACTTTGGGAAAAACTTGCAAAATGAGCGGCAGACAAAATCATCGAAAGTCCTCAAGAAAAAATCAATAGTGCCAATGAAGTTGGAATGAAAACACTTGTCTCATCACTTGAACTTCTCGAAAGAAAAAATGAAACACCTTGATCCTACAAAACACTTCTCGGTGATGAGAAGGAGCCAGGAGTTCTAAAAAACCTCATCACAAAACTCTGAGCCGGAAATGCTCTGACTGAAGGAGATATCCGAGCATTAATGGAAGCTGCCGAATGAACCAATATTCGCATATTTCCGCGCGATAATACGAAATCAGGGACAACTATTCAATGGCAAACAGTCGATGAATATGGAAATATGAAATGACTCCCCCGAAATATTTGTGTAAACCCAACTATTGAGTACGAATCTCAATTTGAAGCAGCACGAGACTTTGTAGTCGATGAGTATGATCTCAATGCTATGAATGTTCTTGGGAAAGCATATTGATCAGGTAGAGAGGTGTTAAGTGATTTTGTCGAATGACTCAAAAATAATAGCGAGAAATCTGGTAATCTTGCAGAAAATCTACTAAGAAATGGTTTTTCATTTGTAACATATGGTGTTGAAACATTTGCTGTTGATTATCTCGGTAACAAGTATTTGCTAGGCCCTTGGAACCTGGTGCAATCAGCATTGCTTAATTTGGATAATCCTGAAGACAAGCTCGAAATGCAAGAAGGTCTCGTAGAATACGGACAAAGTTTAGCTCCTATGTTCCTAATTACTGCAACTAAAAATTTCTTGACAGGTCACGGATTTTCAGGGGTCAAAAACCGATGATGGAGAAATGCTCTCTTTAAAAATTCAATCATTCAAAGTATTATCTATCCAGTTGAAATTGTATGAAAAGCATGAATTCAGGGATGAAAATGAGTTTGGAAAGGTGGTAAATATATCTTTGAACGTGCATTTGCTGGCAACTATAAGGATATATTTTCTGATCCAAAGAATGAAGTCAAAGCATATTATTATTCAATAGTACATAAGATCAAATCCTTTAAGCATGCGATTCCAACAGAGACACTTCGTGAAATCGGTTGAAAACATGCCAACCTTTCAAAACTTGAAGAAGCAAGAAAATTACTCTATAAAGCAAAACAATCTTACTTGAGAAGTGGAGATATAGGAGAAGCAATTAAAACCCTAGAAGACTGACCAGGAAAATTTGAACATTTAACTGTCTGAGGTGTTTCTAGTAATACTCAAATCCGAGCATTGATTGATAGGGTTGAGAAAGAAATCAAAGAACAGAAGAAAGCATTATTCTATCTCGAAGAAGGAGTGAGACAGCATTTTCCTCAAGAGCTCGAAAATAGAACAGCAAATGTAGAATCACTAAAATGATTTGATATCAATACTGAACAAGGAAGAAAAGATGCAGAAAAAATGTTTACTGATGCTCAAGATGAAATCAAAAATATGGAGGATGAGAGATTGCGAGTAGAAAGAGAAACTATTGAGGCTAAGAAAGCACTCGAAGTAAATCCAAATGACACCAATCTTAGACAAGATTTTGATGCAAAAAATAAAGCACATCTTGATATGATGAATACCTATCATGAAAAACATAGAGATTTATCAGAGATTCGTGAAGCTATGGGTGAACTCTTGCACGGAAGGAAGCCAAGAATCAGAATCTGAGAAAATCATGTCAGATCAGTCAAATGACTCAAAGGAAGTGCCAAGATTCTCGGCATACTCGCTCTCACAGTATGAGCTTGAGTTGCGATTGAAAAAGTAGCAGGAGCTATTCATGGAGATTCACATGAAGAAAAAGATACTCCTGAATCCACAAGCGAAGACGATGATAAGTATTTTGGATTCAAAAATGATACCGATTCAGGTGTAGAAAGAAATAAAGAAAAGAATGAATTTAGTTGCGAAACACCTGAAGAATTCAATCGCCGCATTGAAGCAATAGAAACACAATATACTGAAGCGATTAGCAGATTCTTTGATCCAGAATTCGTCAACAATCTGTCAGCAGAAGAACGAGAGAAAAAAATTCAAGAAGCAGCTGATGGTCATATGCTTCGTGTCGATATGATGAAGTCACTTATCCGAGAAAACAAAACAATGATGGAAGCATTTTGGAATAAAAAATTTACCGATGAGGAAACAGGTGAAGAGATCGTACCAGCAGATATACGAGAACAAGGCGTCAAAGCATTTATGTTTATCCACAAAAAAGATGGAAAACTGACACTCGACTATATGAATCATCAGGATATGAAAAACGTCTTCTATATCCTCTATGATGCGAGTCGTGAGTCTCTACTCGAACAATGACTTTGAGAAAAATGAGCTATGGCAGCAGATCTCGCTCTCCGTGTCGCACCTTTTACTGGGTCATTTATGGATGGTAGAGATGCCTATGAACATTTCTCTCGAGGCAATACTATGGATGGTGTATGGAGTACTGCCTGGTGCGTAGGAGGTTTAATAATTGATGTTGCAACAACAGCTGCAACACTTACAGGCGTATGAGCAGCAGCATGAGTACCGGTTCAAGGACTAGCAATGTCTGCAAGAGGTGCTAAAATAGCAAAAATTGCAAAATCAGCATGAGGAGCCCTCTTACATAATGGGGTCCAACTCTGAGTACAATTTGGCACCAGTCTGGCAAAAGTGCCTCGTTCAGAATCAGTGAGTATAGAGAGTCTCTAAAAATCCTCTTGCCTCCAGAAAAAAATCTCTACAATCAGGAGACATATTTTATGGCTCCTGATAAAAGAATAGTCCCGGAAAATCAAATTGTCTATCTACTTGAAGAGGAGCATATTCCAGAACGTACCAAAACTATCAGACACAGACTCATCAAATCACCGAAAAAAATCGACAAAGTTGCAGAACACTGGATAGAGAACAGTGGGGTGAATACTATGGCCCGGGTGATGCTCAATAATGTAGACAAGATACCACGCACAGAGAGCCATCACCAACAGAATATAATTGACCATCAACTATCCAATACACACCATTCTGTATCTCATGATATTACACCCATACCAGAGCATCGTACACAACATAGCCACAGTGTATGAAAAAATATTGAACATGAACACACACATCACCATCACAGTACACACTGAGATACACACCATGATGAACATTGACACCACAACCATGATCACGCATCTCATCACGAACATCACGGATGACACGAACATCACGGATGACATTTTCAGAGTTTTTCAAGTTCATGACACTGGTGTGGAGAGCAATGATCACGAATCTTTGGTATGATTGGTAGAATAATATGAGAAATAATTTGATATATTCTTAAGACGTTGATCTTGGCAATACTCTTTTGACCGACAAGGACGACTCTGCTCGTCTTTCTCGTAAGTATTTTACTCAATAATACCATGGATACGTCTCTTCCTGTATGAATTGTAGCAGGTATTGCTGGTATTATTCATCTTATTTTTACTGGTATAGATAAGATCAATGGTTGATGAGGTGCACATGAGCACTGATGAGGGCATGGACACGGCTGACACGGACACCACTAATCATTGACGAAATACAGAGATATATATACTGTGAATATATGATCTCTACTTTCGATATACACCTTCTAAACAAGGAATACAAAAAATATAGCCAAAAATATGGTTCTGAGAATGTGCTCCTTATACAGCGGGATGGTATTTATAGAAACATTTATATTGTCTTGCCAAGTATTGGTTTCCTAGCAATAATGAGTATATTTATTATCTTTTGAATCATTAACAATATTGATTATTCAGCGTATTGGTACTTTAAAGTCTCAATTTTAGTACTATGATTGTTATTTTTCTTATACAGAATATCAGATAAGGTATTGAATTACTATCTTGATTTTACAATTATTACACCACTTGAGATTGTTCAGTATGATCAAAAGTGATTTTTTTCTCGTCCTATGAAGACTGTCGCCTCAGAAAAAATTAAAACGATTTCGATACGCAAATGAGGCATCATGCAGAGTATTTTTAATTTTGGAACACTTATATTTCTTTCAGAATGAGATGAGCAATGACGATGAGATATTGAAATATATTTTGTTCACAAACCTGAAGAAAAAAAAGAACGAATACGCAACATACTCAAGCAGTTATAATACAACACACCTCTCTCTCGCTAGAGGGGTGTGTTTGATTACTTTACTATACAACTCTACCCTTTCGCCTCCTCAGGATCACCATGAACTATCCTTTTAATGAGAGTATACGCAGCGCTATATTGATTTGCTTGAATAATACTCGGAGACAGTGTGTATAGAGTATCTCCTATATATACCCCTCGTTGTACAAAAAATGGATAATAATTCCATATTTGATTTGCCAGATAAGATGAATCATCATTTTCTGCAAAACAGTATGCTGGAATATTCTGATTTACTGGATTATCAGCAGGCTTTACACAGATTTTCTCCCCTGTTGTAACATGAGTATAGCATTTTTCTTCATTTACAGTATTACTATATTGAGCGCATTCCTGTTTACGTTTCTCTGCAATACCAGACATATCAATATGTGTGATGCGAGCTGCCTCAGAAATACCCTCAGTACTTATCTTCACTGCAAGCAGTCCTTGCCAAGCATAACTTGATTGATATGTTACTTGATTCTGGTCCATTAGTTGTGCAGGTATAAGGAGTATCTTTTTTGAATTATCCCATACGAGTGCTCTCGGATTCCAGAGAGCATCTGAAGAAGACCCCATTCCTCCAATCACTTTTGAATACTTTTGTTTTGGGTTCTTGATATCACTGACGTCGTAGAGATCAAATTTTATTCCTCCGTTATTCACGCCTCACCATTGATTCTGTTTTGTATCAAATCCTATACCAATTAAATGATTTTTATCATATGGATGAAGATATGTTGAATATCCTGGCATTTTGAGCTCTCAGAGGACAGTCATATTCTTTGGATCCTTGATATCAATGACAAAAAATGGATCAACTTGTTCAAATGTCACTAAGTACAATCTATCATCTATGTAGCGTGCAGACTGAAAACGCTCGCGAGCCCCAACATTCTCCAATTTTGAGAGAAGTTTACCACTTGCGTCAATAGCAAAAATATCAACTCAATTTGTCATCCAATCCTTCTGATTTGCAGTATAGAGAACACCGTTCTTTTCATGGAGAGCATACTGAGATAATGGCATACCTGGTGTTAAGACAGAGTATTCATACTTCACGGAGTCTTTTTTGGTACTAAAACGGTGAATCAGTGCATTTTGTTCTGATGAAAACATCGACATAATACATCGAGCATTTGGTGGACATGTACTATCGCCTGTTCCCTGTTTCCAATAATTACTTACAATATAGAGACTTCCTTGTGTCATAAAAAATTGACTTGCATCCCCATATACAACTTTCTTTTTTACTGGCGCATCAGCTTTAAGAGGAATAATTGAAAGGGTGAGAAAAGAAAGTCATTGTGGTTTTTTGGGAAGAATATATTCAATCTCATTACATCCTATATTGCTCTTCTCAAGAGCATACGGTACTTTTTTACCTTTTAGAGTGAATTGCTTAGATGTATCGTTCGTCTTACGGATATCAATTGCTGTTGGAAGAGTTTTTTTGATATCAAACTTCTGATCAATATATGATGTGATATCTGTTTTTGCATAAATCCCAGCATTACCCCAGACATTAAGATTCATCCAATTCTGAGAAATAACATAAAGATAATCACCTTCTCGACGAGATTGAGAATAATCACCCGATACAGTATAAAATCTCTCTAGCTTTGGTTGTGTAACATCTGTAGTATCATAGACAACAACTACCGTCATACTACCACTCCCTATAGAGACTGGAGATGGATTATAAACAATATTTTGATTCCATTTATTCGCTATAATAGTGAGTTTATTATCAGCAAGATATAGCTGTACATTGCCATAATTTACTGGGAGTTTAATTTTTTTTATGATTGACAAATCTTTCGCTGGAGAAGCAAGTGCAATGGTAATATACTGAGAACCATCCTTTTCTGGAGTATTAGAAGCATAATAAATATATTTTCCATCTGTCTTGACGACATCAGCTTCATCAATGCCCTCAACCTGAATATTAGTACCACTAAAAGCTGGAGCACCATCTCCACCTCATCCAATTCACTCACGATAATCCATTCCTCATTTATCTCCCATATCTCATTCTACTGGCGCAGGATTTCCATAGAGATTGACTTGCTCGAGAAGCGCATCTTTAAAATATTTTTTCAAAACAGTATTCATATCCTCACAAGAAGCGAATTTCTGAAAAGAAACGGCAGAATCTTCTTGGAGTTTTTCACGATCAACAATCTGAGTATCAATAGTCTCTGCAGAGACTCAAAAAGTTATAAACAACCAACTCGCGACAAGAACAAGAGCAAAATTTTTGTGCATAAAAAAAAAGTTATAGAATGTTTCCAAATAAAAGTGTATCTATTTTTTTACTATAACAAGATGCTTCACCGATTCTTCACAAAAACACGGATTAGTATCTTCCTGGTTATTTTACTGGGAATAGGAGGGTTGTTCGTCTATTTTTGATGGTTTCATCCAGCACCCACAGAAACACCCAAAACAGTTTTGGAACCAGAGATAACTATACCTATAGTTTCTGAAACTCAGAAAATACAAAAGAAAAAAGAGCTTCGTATACAGAGAGAACGTGCCAGTGATGCTCTCCTATCATCTGAGACAAAAAAAGAACGAGCACTCCTTCTTTCGAAAAAAGCAGATTACCTCAGAATCAATAATGAATTTAATGATGCTCTAGATATTTACGAGCGAATTATCCTGCTTGATCCTCAAGATGCGTATAAGAAAAAGGCGGCCGCAATTGCCTTTGAAGCTCGTAATTTTATCAAGAGTGCAGGATGGTACCGGGAAACACTTGCTACCTTATCTATGCGAGAAAAAGAAGAACTCTTAATGAGCATGCGTTATACTGGAGACAAGGAATTTCTCACAATTTTGTCTACCATAGATTTACCATCCTATATTAAAAAAGCATACGAAGTATCTTGGAAATGTGAGACTTCTTTTATTGAATGCGAAACAAAAATCAAAGAATATTCTTTTGACTACAAACCCATCAATGCTCTCAAAAAAGCGCTTGATGATTTTAAAAACCTCAAAAATACTGATATTGCTTACAAAGAAGCCCTTCTGCTCGGTGCTTTTTATCAGAATAAAGACTACAGTACTGTTATTCGCTTAGGATCCAATCTGCTCTCAAGAAAACCAGATTATAAACCCATTCTCAAGATAGTAGGATTTTCTGCATATCTCATTAATCAGCATGAACGTGCTGAAAGTGCACTCAAAAAATACAAATCCCTTGATGCAAAAGACCCAGAAGTAGATTTCCTACTTGGTCTTATTTATTTTGAGAGGCAAGACTATAAACTCTCAAACTTGTATTTCAACAATGCTGTTCTAGGATGATATATGCCAAAAAATGTTGTAGAACGCAAACTCGCATATAATTACGGTATTCTCGGTATGAATGAAAACATGTTCCAAGTACTTGGTTATCTCCTCACTGCCTCAGATGTTACTGAACTTGATATCACCAATGCTCTCTACTTATGACTCACTGAAGAACGACTCGACTTAGTGGAACGATGGATTACGATTGGTACAGAAAAATATCCTAGTTCACTTGATATTCTAGCTCTGAGAGGTTGGTATCTACGCCTCAAAGGCAGCCCAGACACATGACTTGCAATTCTTGCCACCGTCCTTGAGAAAGATCCCAATCATCTCATCGCTCTCGTGCAGGCTGGTATTATCTATACAGAAAAAGGTGAAAAAGAAACTGCAAAATCCTTATTAGACAAAGCAGCTCTTATAGATGGTGGCGGTATATGGGCAGATACAATCGAGTTATATATTTGAGGAAAGGTCCCCAAAGAGGAGAAGAAGAAAATCGAGAAAAAAGACTAATCCATAACAATGACATCTTCTTTCTGACTCTTCTTGTGAATAAAAGTTGTCTTTCCGAGAAGCTTTTTTAGGTGCTGAACAACAATGTTTTGCGCTTCTATGACGCTAATTTTATTATTTTTTACCAATGATCGAAGTGCCTTATAAGTCGTCTTTCATTGATTATTTATACTTAGAAAATCCCAATCAACATCTTTAATAAGGATATCTTTCTGAGCTTTTTGGAAACATTCTTCCGAACAGAATCCAAGGTGCTTTTTGTGTTCCTTGATATCAACTATCAATCGTGCGTTGCAGGGTGTGTAACGACAATTATCACAGTGATCTGTGAGTTTACCAGAATGCATACACGTACCTATTGTAGTATGCGTTTTCTCATCACCTATTTGCGTACTCACACGACCATCGAAAGTGTAGAGATTACCAAGCCAATTACCGTCGTTATAGGTATTAGTATATTTTACTACTCCCCCTTCAATGGCATAAATATCAGCAATGCCTGCTTTATTCGCCAGTACAGCTGCTTTTTCACAACGTATCCCACCAGTACAGTACCAGACGATTTTTTTACCCTTTGCTTGTTCTTTGTAACGTTCAAGAAGTTGTGGAACTTCACGAAAATTTACAGTACCAGCTGGCACAGCTCATTTGAAATGTCCCAATCTATACTCATAATCATTTCTCATATCCAAGATTAAATAATTATCATCCTCTTCATCAACAATGCGTTTAAATTCGGCTGCAGTAAGTTCTTTTTTATATTTTCTCACTTCTTCAGCAGTGACTTTTTCTCAAAGGACAACAATTTCATTACGTATCTTAACAATCATTTTTGCAAACTGATGCCCATCAACAATCGTAGATTTTGTATCAATATCAACAATGTTTTTGAAGTATGTGGAATCCTTGAGATAGAGACGATATGCTCTACATTGACCAAAGTTGCCAGAAACGGTTGAGCTAATGCCTTCTGTGCCAATATAAATACGTCCTTTAAGTCCTATATCATGACAAAAAGAAAGATGGTCAGCAACAACTGATTCAAGTTCATCATTTGGAATATCAACAAAATGATAGAATGTTAGAAGCTCAAAAGGAGTTTTAGGTGGTTTCATAATGGTCGGATTGTATCAAATTTTTTCGTTTTTCAAGAGATATAATCACACAAAACACCGAACTCTCATTCGGTGTTTTGTTTCAAATATTTATTTGAACTATAATAATCCTACAATAAGTAAAGCAATAATATTTATAATCTTGATCATAGGGTTAATTGCTGGGCCGGCTGTATCTTTGTATGGATCACCTACAGTATCTCCAGTAACAGCTGCTTTGTGAGCATCTGAACCTTTGCCACCAAAGAAACCAAGTTCTATATATTTTTTAGCATTATCCCAAGCACCACCACCACTCGTCATAGAGATAGCCAAGAAAACACCAACAATAATAGAGCCAATCAGGATTCCTCCGAGAGCCTGTTTCGCCACTATAGCATCTACAAAATAGCCAAGACCAAAGAATGCAACAAGAGGAACAAGTACAGGTAAGATAGCCGGTACTACCATTTCTTTGAGAGCAGCCTTTGTCACGATATCAACGGTTCGACCATAATCTGGTTTTTCAGTACCAGTCATGATACCTTTTTTTTCTTTAAACTGTGCACGTACATCTTCAACCACAGATCATGCTGCACGACCAACAGCCTGCATACAGAGTGCTGAAAAATAGTATGTCACGAGACCTCCGAGGAAAAGACCAGAAAGGACATATGGATTACTGATATCAAAAGTCACATCTGTACCTGCCTTTTGTGCATATTCATTAAAGAGAACAAGGGCTGCAAGGGCTGCAGAACCAATAGCATATCCCTTTGTTACTGCCTTTGTTGTATTTCCTACTGCATCGAGAGGATCAGTCACGTCACGTACAGAAGAAGGAAGTTCTGCCATTTCTGCTATACCACCTGCATTATCTGTAATAGGACCATATGAATCGATTGTGACTATGATTCCCGCCATAGAAAGCATGGCAACAGCTGCAATAGCAATACCATAGATGCCCCCCAAAGACGATGCTACAATGATAGCTGCTACAATAACAACGACAGGGAGAGCAGTCGATTTCATAGAAACAGCAAGACCGGTAATAATATTTGTACCATGCCCTGTCTTAGACGCCTCAGCAATTTGTTGTACTGGCTTAAAACTTGTAGAAGTAAAATATTCCGTGATCATCACCATAGCCGCTGTCAACACCAAACCAACAAGAGTTGTGTAGAAAATACTTATATCATCAATCATGTATTTTGTCACATAATAAAATCCTATAGCACTCAAGAGACCAGCAACGATTAATCCCTTATAGAGAGCAAACATAATCTTGTCCTTATTTTTTCCAAGTCGAATAAAGAATGAACCGATAATAGAGAAGAAAATAGATGCACCTCCGAGCACAAGAGGATAGAGAATATATGTATCACTCTCACCAAGAGTAAATGCAAGCATCATGGCAGCAATAATAGTGACTACATAGGTCTCAAAAAGATCAGCCGCCATACCAGCACAATCACCCACATTATCTCCAACATTATCTGCGATGACAGCAGGATTTCTTGGATCATCCTCTGGGATACCAGCTTCAACTTTACCAACAAGATCAGCACCTACATCAGCGGCTTTTGTGAATATTCCACCTCCGAGACGTGCAAAAACTGAGATAAGAGAACCACCAAACCCGAGACCAATCAATGCATGTACTGCTTGTTCTGTTTCGATACCCATGTATTTTGCTCCAACATAAAATCATGCTACTCCAAAAAGTGCAAGACCAACAACGAGCATACCTGTAATGTTACCACCCTTAACTGCAACAGAAAGAGCACGATCAATACCTTTTTTTGCTGCTTCTGTTGTACGAATATTTGCACGAACAGAAATATTCATACCGATATATCCTGCAATTGCAGAGAGTACAGAACCAACTAAAAATGCTGCTGCTGTTAACCAGCCAAGCTGAGGAATAAAACCGATAACAAGACAGAGAATAACTGCTACCACTGCAACTGTCGAATATTGTCGATTCAAGAAAGCTTTTGCACCTTCTTGAATAGCGTCTGCAATATCTCGCATTTTCTTGTCTCCTGTGGGAAGTCGGAGAATACTCGTAATCAAAATAACGCCGTAAATGAGAGCAGCGAGAGCTCCTCCAAATATGATGACATATGCATAGGCATCTGACATAAAAAAAGAATAAAAAAATAAAAGGACTTCGGTAGTATAACAATTATTATTCTTTTTCAAGAGCATAGCAAAGACTGTCAAATATCTTTGTTTCTTTTTTCTTGCATATACACAAAATATATGGCATACTCTCTGTATGAGATTCCAAAAAATACCCTATTATCTCCGCAAGAGTATAGACGAAATCCTGCAAGATGCTCGTCAAAATATCACTATACACTATATCACCAGTCGATGACATGGTGGACAAAATATCAACAAGGTTGCTACTTGTTGCCAAATTACTGATCATAATGACTATTCTCAATACTTTTTTGAGCCAATAAAATTCGAAATTCCCGAATCCAAAGTAATCAAATGCATGGACCAACGTTCTGCTCATCAAAATGGTGTTATTGCTATTAAACGATGGGAAAAATCCGTGAAAGAATTTCTAGAAAAACCTCTCAAAAAATCTCAAGATACTCATTGGGATGAAGATATTAGAGAAAATAATCGAGAAAAAGACGAACAAAAATCATGGGAAAAAATCTTTCATCACACAACACCAGAAACACATCTCTCAATGTTAAAAAACAAACAACATTCTCTCAAAGAGAATCAATATACCAATACATAGGATATCTCTCTGAAATATACCACTATGGAACATACATCTTGAAATTATTCTGAAAAAAAACGAATACATCTTGCGATCAATATCTTTATGGTTGTGATTGTTATAATAAGCATTCTCCTGACGATCATAGAATCTGCTGATCATATCATGACTCCCCAGTTACGCTGAATATTTCTTTCTGCACATCTCACTATACTCATTATTTTCTTTGCAGAGTTTCTCTATAGATTCTGGTCAGCACCATCTCGCTCCGAAAACAAAAATCCTACCAGAGCCCGATTACTCTTCCTGGCTCACCCCCTCACCATCATTGATATAATAGTTCTGATCCCTTTATTTGCCATGATATGGACTCATAATCTCCACAATGCTGACCTTGTTATCTTGCGTATTCTTCGTTTTACAAGTCTACTCAATATCTTTCGATTCTATAGGTCTTCTCGAGTATTAATACTCTTAAAGAGGTTATCTCACGAAGTATGGTATGAAATACTTGTTTTCGGGATTATCACTCTACAGTGTGTCATTATCGCGGGAACACTCTTTTATCTTGCAGAAAATGATATGAACCCGAGTATAAGCAGTATAGGAGATGGTATCTGGTGGGCAATAGTGACTATGGCAACTATCTGATATGGAGACATATATCCCATGACAGCCATTGGTCGTGTTATTGCTTCCTTACTAGCATTCTTTTGAATTGGTCTTGTTGCCCTCCCGACTGGTATTCTAGCAAGTGGTTTTATGCGCGCCCTGCGAGAAGAAAAGAGACTCGCTCATATTGAAGAAGAAATAGAAGAAGAGTCTGAAGATATATATACACGCCTAAAAAGAATTGAAAAAAGACTTCAAGAAATTGATCTCTAGATCTCCTGAATCGTCTTCCAAAAAATCTCCTTTTTCTGAGAATAAAGAGGGTCTTGACGAATAATCTTATATCATTCTTGTGGTAAAATAATATACTTAATAGCTTCCTCGAGATAGATAGTATTCTGACTTCCCTTTGCAAAAACAAGTATTTTTTTATCAGCATTAAGTATCGATTCCTGTATGTATTTTCCCGCCTCACGAGCATCAACAAAAAATGAGGTATATGCTTGCTCCTCTCTGGTCAACATTGGGGCTATAACATTTTGTGATACTTTTCACACAAAAACGTACTGAACATGAGCTATGTTTCTCAATATATTCCAGAGTTCCTGATGCCGGGATACTTCTTGATCTCATAATTCCCTCATATCACCAAGTAAAGCTATCATCTTTCTCTCACTTTTATCTGCTAAACGAGAAGCAAGTTTGACTCCAGCCAACATAGGCTCAAATCCACCATTGTAGGTACCATCTATAATAAGCGTATTATTGATTCATTGAAGTATATTTCATCTTCAGTACGGCATATCTATCGATTTAAGTGACTCAATACTATCAGAAATAGAGATTCTACACTGCAACGCGACTAAAATTGATCATGCAATAAGACCAATATGATGTCATCCTAAAATAGGAGTCTGTATAGTATACGCAACACCTTGATAGTGAACAACTGCTGTTGTTGTATCAATATACTCTTCTATATTCGAAAAAGTAATATCGGACATGCTGTGACCATACCACATCTGACAATCAAAAAATGCTTGATGAATATCATCTTTATTTCCTATAGCAAAGGTATTTTTCTTTTTTCGGCAAAGAAGTTTTTGTTTTTCAGCATAATATTCTTCAACAGAAGCAAAACCATCAAGATGACTAGGAGAAAGAGTGGTAAAAAGAGCAATATCTGGCTCAACTATCTGTGTCTGAATGCGCATCTCGCCAGTATGGTCTATACCATATTCTAAAACAAGTATATCGGGGTATTCTTTTTTAAGAATAGTATACAGTGCGTCTTTGCATACCTTGAGCCATAAGCGTATATTCTTGCCTCCACTTCTTACTTGTAGTACAGAAAGAGCCAATCACCATTCTCCATTATAATTACCTTCTGCTGTCCATACATTCTTATTATTTCTTTTGAGTATCTCAGTAATAATGTGTCTCGCAGTTGTCTTACCAAAACTCCCTGTAATACCAATCACAAAGGGCTTGTGTCGGAGAATACAGAGACGTGCGAGGAAACAAAAAAGAGGACGAAGAAGAGACGACATGCAACCATAATATGATTTTTCGGTTTTTGTCGAGAAAATACTTTACCCCTTCTGCAAAACTATATCCTTCTCAGACTGTATTTTTTTGCAAAATTCTTCAGAGATTTTTGAACGCATATTCAGTATTTCATCTATATGAACAAAAACTTTTGCACGGAGAATGATACCACTTGTGTCAATAATAACATCAATACGAGGATGGAGATCAGCATCATTATATCCATACGTATATCGGAGCTTATTGAGAATGCTTCGAGAATTATAATAGAGAGTCAGGTCTCGTTGTCATATAATTCCCATCAACACTTCTCGAGCCCGATCAATATTGCTCTGATGAGTCAGAATAAAATCAAGGGAAATAAAAGTAAATCCATGAGCACGAGAGAGATTCCGAATGGTTTTATCAAAAATGATCTTGTTTGGAAATGAAACCATTTTTCCCGTTACTCCTTGTTCGCCATGCTCTTCAAGTGTCGTCAAAAGTGGTGTAATACGAAATACTTTTCCTTGAAAATCCTCAACCTGAATGACGTCTCCTTCTTGATATCAATCACTGGCACCAATCATAAACCATCCAATAAATGAGTATACTACGTCACGAAGGGCAAAACCAATAGCAGTTGCCATGATCGCTATAAAAGGGAGAAATGCGCTAAATTCAGAAGAAAAAAGAACAAGAAATGCTATCAAGAATATTGCCCGAAATGACCAACGATGCACAAACCACATTGCTTCCTTGTGTTGCCGAGAAAAATCTTCTTGAAAACGAGCTAAAATACGACCTGAAACATATCGTATGAGAAGAATGACAAGAAATATGCCAATATACGTAAGTACTTTTTTAATGGCCTCTGAGATTTGGCTCTGTTGAACATATTTTGCCCGTTCGATATCGAGATTTATCTGCTCGAGCTCCTTCTCTTTTTGTGCGATAAATTCATCTCGCATTTTTTCAGCTTTTTTAATATCTTCCTCATATGATTTGAGTTTATTATTTGCTATCTTTCTCATAGCAGGATATTCTTTTTGAATATCCGAAAGAGGTGTTTCGTTTGTAAAAGGTCATACATCAAGTGTGTTTGCTACACTTACAAACAATGTCGCAATATCTTTATGTACTGAATCACGATCATCGACAAGTTTTTTTAATTCATCAGAAGCGGCTGCAAGAATTCCACGAGAAACATCATAATTCATTTTGTCTGAGATATCCTGCCAGGTTTGGAGTCCTGATTCTATAGATACAAGATCTTGTTTGAGGGCATTTCTTTTTTTAGCCTCATCGAGAATACGAGTTTTTTCGAGAAAGATAATACTTTCAAGATCTCTCTTTTTTGCAGTCAGGTTTTTCAGTGTGTCACCCGTACTAACAATCTCAGATTTTTCCTCCACAGATCATGACTGTGGTAAAATACTCACATCATCCACTGTAAGAGCAAAACTTGAACAGGTGGTAAACAAAATAATGTATAAAAATAGTCGTGCCATAAAAAATTACCGAGAAAACCCTACAACATAAATACCTCCCCGGACAAATGGTTGTCAATTTTTGAGAATAAGAGGAAAAATAGAATCACATGTCTGAAGACCAGATAAACTCGATATCACTGGACATGTATTGGTCACAGAATCACATATAGGCTGAATACCAACCACTATAACATTTTTTTGTTGTTGATAACAAACATTGAGCGTCCTCAAAGGCGTAGGAGCAACTAAAGTAGGACATCCATTTGTAGAACGTGCAAAGACTCGCGGGCAAATATCTTTATCGTCAGGAATTTGATCCTTGTCAGTATCTATGAGAGCAAAAGAATAAAAAAAGCAAGAAAAGCAAAATATTGTAAACAGTTTTTTCATACCTCCAGTGTAGCATATGTTTCTGAGAAAATCAAATATTTATGACACTTTTTGAAGAGAAACAATACTTCTTGCAAATTCTGACTTTTTTGTATCATTCACCGCATGCAAATAAGAAATTTCGGCATCATAGCACATATTGACCATGGTAAATCCACCCTGGCTGATAGAATGCTCGAACTCACTGGAACAAAAGAAAAAAGAGAGATGAAAAATAGCCAAATGCTTGATACCATGGAAATCGAACAAGAACGCGGCATTACTATCAAGCTCACACCCGTACGTATGGAATGGAAATGATGTGAAGTAAATCTCATCGATACGCCATGACATGTTGATTTTCAATATGAAGTTTCTCGAAGTCTCGCCTCTGTAGAATGAGTTGTATTGGTAGTAGATGCTACGCAATGAATCGAAGCTCAAACACTCTCAAATCTCTATATGGCTATAGAGCATGATCTAGTGATCATTCCTGTACTCAATAAAATTGATCTTCCTTCTGCAGATATACCTCGTGTCACTCAAGAAATAGTTTCCCTGATAGGCTGCAATCCCGAAGATATCATCCCTATCTCTGCAAAAGTTGGTACAAATGTTGGCACAGTCCTTGATGCAATTGTCGAGAGAATCCCTGAACCAAGAACTATCAGCCATGAAGGTAAAATCCTTCCTCATGGCGATCACAAGAAAATACGAGAAGATCTGAAAGTAGGACTTATTTTTGATTCACAGTATGATTCATATCGTGGTGTTGTGATCTATATCAAACTCTTTTCTGGCAGCATACGGCGAGGCGATACACTAAAATTAATGAGTACCGATACAACAGTTACCGTCAATGAAGTAGGGTGTTTCAAGCCAGAATATTTCCCTCTTGAATCACTGAATGCGGGTGAAATTGGCTATATAGTTACTGGCATCAAAACCCTTCAAGAAGCCCGTGTAGGAGATACTGTCTTTGCAGGACCAGAAGAACAGCGTGTCAGAATACCAGGCTTTAAACAAATTACCCCTTTTGTCTTCGCTGGTGTGTATCCCGTAGATACAGAAGAATATAATCAACTCAAAACAGATATTGAAAAACTCAAAATGAATGATAGCTCTCTCACGAGTGAACATGAGGTCTCCCCTGCCCTATGACACGGTTTTCGATGTGGTTTTCTCGGTCTTCTCCATATGGAAATCGTCAAAGAACGACTTGATCGTGAATTTGATCTCGATGTTATCATGACTTCTCCTCAAGTGACCTACCAAGTCATGGTACGAGGAGATCATACTGATGAATACAAAAATATGCCCCATACCCTAGAAAAGCTCTGAGAGAATACTTATACTCGTCTCTGGATTAGAAATCCTGAAGACCTCCCAGAACCAGGCACATATGAGTGGATTGAGGAACCAATTGTCAAACTTGATATCATTACCAATACTGCTTCAGTAGGGGCTATGATGAAACTCGCACAAGATCATCGATGACTCTTTAAAAATCAAACCTATATTGATACTACTCGATCGATTCTGACATATGAGATACCTATGGCTGAAATTATCACTGATTTTTATGATGAACTCAAATCACTCTCATCAGGCTATGCTAGTATGAATTATGAACCGCTCAATTATAAAAGAGATGATCTCATCAAGCTCGATGTCCTCGTCAATCATGAGATGATAAGTGCCTTTTCTACTATCACTCATAGGAGCAAAGCAACCTATGTCGGTCAAGCCTTGTGTACCAAGCTCAAAGATGCTATTCCAAAGCAACTCTTTACTATACCAATCCAAGCAGCCATAGGAGCCAAAGTTATTGCTCGAGAGACTATATCAGCCTACCGAAAAGACGTAACATGATATCTCTATGGTGGGGATGTAACACGAAAAAAGAAACTTCTCGAAAAACAAAAAAAGTGAAAAAAGAAGATGAAACAATTTGGAAAAGTCTCCATCCCAAGCGAGACATTTATTGATATATTGAAGAAGTAACTGTAAAAATTTATCTCTTCTGAGCCTCTTTCTTTTTTATCTCACTCATCTTTGGTGCGAGAGCTTTTTGTGCCTCTTTGAGATCACGAACAGGAATACCATTTCTACGAGCATATTCTATCACGGTATTTTTTCTAATTTGCGTGAGTCAAAATTTTCTATCATTCATGCTGTCTACTCCTTCAACAGCAGACGCAATATATTGCCCTCACTTAACAGTTTCATCAGGAAATACATCGTAGAGTGTACGCACGACATCTATCCTCATTTGTTCAAACATATTTGAACCAATATGTGCTTTTAATTTTGAGGCATAGCGAGCAATTATTTTTCATGCATCTTCTGAAGACCGGAGTTTATTATGATATCGATCTTGCAATACAGTTCATACTGTATGCTGCTTACGGGCTAGTAATCGGTTTAAGAGAAGATACCGGTAAACCCCCCGCAAGTATTGTACCTTATTTGTTGACGCCTGAACATCAAATTCCTGACGAGCTTTTTTGATAAAATCTTGCTCATACTTTTGATACTGGGATTCAAAATTTTCTCCATTCATTTATATATTATAATCAATATTTGTTATTAATCAATATATTAATTCCCGCAATTACAAGAATTATCATTTGTATACGTATTCACATAGGCATCATTTTGGTCTTCGAATGTCAGATGAATTGGATCACACGAACCGCTGTATGCCTCACAAACAACCCCAGCAACACCAAACATTTTTTTTGAGATAAGAAAACGTTCATTTTGTTCATAGGTAGGACTTGGTAAATATACAACACGTTTAATACCAACCTGGATAATGAGTTTTGCACATTCATTACATGGCGGCATGGCACAGTAGAGTGTCGCTCATTGCATATCACGCCCCATAGAATTGAGGATCGCATTGGCTTCAGCATGGACAATATAGGCAAGCTTTGTGTCTTGAAGAGGGAGTAGATTTCATTGCTCATCAAATCTCCCAGCATTAGGGAATTCATCGTCTGGACAACCACGTGGAAAACCATTGTAACCGATACCAATAATACGGTTATGTGCATCAATAACACAAGCACCAATCTTGGTACGAGCATCCTTGCTTCGTTGAGCAGAGAGAAGAGCTAATCACATAAAATACTGATCCCATGAAATGCGGCTTTTTTGGGGAGACATAGAACGTAATTAAAAAGCAAGTACACCCTATAATAAGCAAAATACATCATTTGTGAAGAAAAACACACAAAAAACTTGCATTTCACTGAAAATCTATAGAATACTTGGGTATTTTTTCAATTATTCCTTATGTTAATGATTCGTTTTTCACGAGCAGGTCGCAAGAGATCACCTCACTACCGCATCGTCGTCACAGAACACACAAAACCAGCAAAATGCGGTGAAATAGAGGTTATCGGATGGTACGATCCTCGCTCAAAAAAATATGAACTCAATATGGACAGTGTTCGCCAGAGAGTTTCCTGTGGTGCACAAATGTCTGAGTCTTTTGCAAAACTTCTCAAGAAGAACGCTCTTTCAATATAAATATTGGTTGTTAGGGATTTGAAAGCATAGAGTATAATACCCATTTTTATGGCAGAAAATTTTATCCGTTTTTGTATCTCTCACATAGTATCACAACCTGAGTCTATTGCCCTCGAGATCCGAGAGGATGCAGACGCAACACGTTATCAACTCACTGTTCATCCAGATGACATGAAACGTGTTATTGGTCGTAGTGGCAAAACTATTCGTGCTCTCCAATCACTCGTTCGAGCAATTGGAATTAAGCAGAATAAGAAACTTTTCTTAAACCTTGTTGAACCATGTTCACCTCAATAGTCTACGCTCAAACAGCATGATTTGCTGATTCAGCTCAACAGATTTATACTCTCGAAGAGCTCATGACCGTTGGTATTGCTATTCTTCTCCTGATTGCCATTTTACTTACTGTCATCTTTGTCCTCTGGTGAGGTTTTCTCCTCGTCATATCTGGTGGAGACGAACACAAGGTAAGCCCCGCTATCAACATGATACGCTACTCTGCTATTGGTCTCCTTGTGATGTTTGTGATCATCCTTATTACTCCTGCTGTTTCAGCAGCTATTGGATTTGAAACTGTTGGACAAAAATTTAAACCTGGTGTCATTTTTCAGACAATGCGATGTGTTGCTGATCGTATATTTGGTAAAACAGATGAATCATGTTTCTCAGTTGCGAGTGATAGTGCATCTTCCTTTGATGGATATAATAATTTTGGTTCTGGGTCTTCTCGTACTGTACCTACCTTCTCAGAATCATCATGAAGATCGGGTAATAGCCCTAATGGTGTCGGCGTGTGGACAGAAAATCTCTAATAGTAGATATCATGTATCTCATTGTCTGACTCGGAAATCCTGGAGAACAATATCGAGAAACCCGTCATAATATCGGGTTTCTTTTTTTGGATTATCTCAAAGAGAATTTATGAATA
>Ga0114938_1000838_pt1 | contig 22224 bp, 23 predicted proteins | sample AshMeaBigSpring_FD_88675 | JGI IMG/M metagenome (GOLD analysis project Ga0114938, IMG submission 88675) | Groundwater microbial communities from Big Spring, Nevada to study Microbial Dark Matter (Phase II) - Ash Meadows Big Spring | ecosystem: Environmental > Aquatic > Deep subsurface >...
GGGCGCCTCGGATTCGGCCGCGGTGGGCTCGGTCCATTCCTCGCCTATCTCGACGACGACGTCGTCCTCCGCCGCCTCGCCGGTCTCGGCATCCTCGCGCCGCTCGCCCGACAGCGCCTCGAGCGTGGTGGTCGGCTCGACCTCTTCCTCGGCCTCGAGCATCACGTTGCTCTCGAGCGCCTGCTGGACCTGGGCCTGCAGCTCGGCCGTCGGCAGCTGCAGCAGCCGGATGGCCTGCTGCAGCTGCGGCGTCATCGTCAGCTGCTGCCCGATCCGTAACTGCAGGCTGGGTTTCATCATGCGGCGGGTGCGGCCTCGGGGATCGGCGGCCGTGCCAGCGGCGGATGCCGCGCGGTCAGAGCCGGAAGTCCTGCCCCAAGTAGACCTTGCGCACCTCGGGATTGGCAAGGATTTCGTCGGCGGTCCCGGAGGCCAGGATCGAGCCCTGGTTGACGATGTACGCGCGCCCGCAAATCCCCAGGGTTTCCCGCACGTTATGGTCGGTGATCAGCACGCCGATACCGCGGTCGGCGAGGTGCCGGGCGATGCGCTGGATGTCGTGCACCGAGAGCGGGTCGACGCCCGCGAATGGCTCGTCGAGCAGGATGAAGGCGGGCTCCGCGGCCAGCGCGCGCGCGATCTCGACGCGCCGCCGCTCGCCGCCCGAGAGGCTCATGCCGAGGTGGTCGCGCAGGTGCCCGACGTGCAGCTCCTCGAGCAGCCGCTCGAGCGCCTCCTCGCGCTGCGCGTCGTCGAGCCCGTCGCGCGTCTCGAGGATCGCCTGGATGTTCTCGGCGACCGTCATGCGCCTGAACACCGAGGCCTCCTGGGGCAGGTAGCCGAGGCCGCGGCGCGCGCGCGCGTGCATCGGCAGGCGCGTGATGTCCTCGCCGTCGAGCAGGATACGCCCGCCGTCGCAGGGCACGAGGCCGACGATCATGTAGAAGGCGGTGGTCTTGCCGGCGCCGTTCGGGCCGAGCAGGCCGACCACCTCGCCGCTCGAGATCTCGAGCGACAGCGAATGGACGACCTGGCGCTTCCGGTAGCTCTTCTCGAGGCCGGTGGCGGAGAGGACGCTCATTCCGGCGGCCGTTGCTCGGCCGGCGGCGGGGACCCGGGCGGCGGCGCGGGCGCCTCGCGCGGCTGGATCGTGAAGGTGACCGGCTCGCGCGAGATGACGCGCTGGTTGGCCGTGCTGTAGACGAGCGTCGAGCTCCGGATCTCGTTGCGCCCGTCGGTGAGCCACGCGTCGCCAGCGAGCTCCACCATGCCGCGGCCGAGGTCGTAGTCGATGCGGTTGGCCCGCCCCTGGGCGAGCTGCTCCTCGCGCTTCTGCTCGAAGGAGGCCGGCTGGCCGGTCACGGTTGCGCTCTGGATCTGCCCGCCGGAGAAGCGCACGCGGGCGGAATCGCTCGCCAGGCTCGAGTCCGTCATGACGATGCGCACGGCGCCGCTGAACTCCCAGCTGCTGTCCTCGAAGTTGAGCCCGCTCGCGCGCGCCCGCTCGGCCGTGATGCGGACGTCGCCCTGCGAGATGGTGATCCCGTTGAAGACGAGCACGCTGTCCTGGTAGTCGAAATCCGACGAGAGCGCCTCGACCTTGATCGGCAGCTGGCTGCGTTCCTCCGCGGCCGCCACGGCTGCCGCAAGGGCCAGTGCCAGCGCGGCACTACGGATTGAACAGGCCATGGACGTCGGATTCTAGCCGGAGGTTCCCGGCCTTCAAGTCGGCGCGCATCCCCTGCGCGGTGATCCGGTGACGGCCGAAAGCCAGCTCGACCTCGCTCCTGGTCTGCGCCTGCTCGGCCTCCGTGTCGAGCAGCATGCGGCTGGTGCGGAGTTCCGCGGCGGCCGCGCGCCCGGCCGGCGTTCCGGCGAGCAGCACTTCGCCCTCGAACTCGACCACGCGGCCGCCCTGCGGCACGCGCGCCTCGTTCGCGGTGAGCACCCACAGCTGGCCGGCCGGGGAGTGGTAGTTCACGGCGACGTCGCTGAGCCGCACGATGCCGCTGGACGCGTCCTCGTCCGCGCGCGCCGACTGCAGCCCGATGCGCAGCCCGCCGTCCGCGCCGAACTCCTCGAGGTCCACGCCGGTGAGGTAGTAGCCGGGCCGCACCGGCGGGGTCGCGGGTCCCGCGGGCTCGCGCCCGAGCCACTGCCATTGCGCGATCATCGCGAAGAGCGCGACCGCCGCGGCGAGCAGCAGGAGCCGCGCGATCATTTCCGCGCGTCCCGCGCGGCGAGCAGCCAGTCGCAGAACTCGCGCACCGCGCCGCGCCCGCCCGGGGCGCGCGTCACGTGCCGTGCCGCCGTCAGCACCTCGGGGTGCGCGTCCGCGACCGCGGCGGGCAGGCCGACGGCGGCCATCAGCCCGAGGTCCGGCGTGTCGTCGACGAGGCAGGCCACATGCCGGGATTCGATCCGCTCGCGCCGCAGGAGTTCGGCGAGCGCCTGTGCCTTGTCGCCGACGCCCTGCGCCACGTCCTTCACGCCGAGCTCCTGCATGCGCGCCGTCACCGCCTCCGAGCGCCGGCCGGAGATGATCGCCACGCGGATCCCGGCCTCGAGCAGGCGCCGGATGCCGTGGCCGTCGCGCACGTCGAAGACCTTCAGGCTCTCGCCGCCCGGGCCGAACCAGAGCCGGCCGTCGGTCAGCACGCCGTCCACGTCGAGGACGACCAGCGCGACTTCGGACGGGGAGGTCACATCACCCCGGCGCGCAGCAGGTCGTGCACGTTGAGCGCGCCGATCAGACGGCCGTCGGCGTCCTTGACGAGCAGCGCGTTGACCGCGTGCTTCTCCATCATGAGCACGGCCTCGGCCGCGAGCTCCTGCGGGCCGATGGAGCGGCCTCCCCGCGTCATGACGTCGGCCATGCGGCTCTGCTGGATGTCCACGCGCCGGTCGAGCGCGCGGCGCAGGTCGCCGTCGGTGAAGATGCCGAGCACGCGGTCCGACGCGTCCACGACCGCCGTCATGCCAAGGCGCTTGCGCGACATCTCGAGCAGGCCCTCCGGCAGCGGTGTCTCGGGCCGGACCTTCGGCAGGTCGGCGCCGGTGCGCATGACGTCGCCGACGTGCAGCAGCAGCCGCCGGCCGAGCGCGCCGCCGGGGTGCGAGCGCGCGAAGTCGGCCTCCGTGAAGCCGCGCTCGCCGAGCAGCGCGACCGCGAGCGCGTCGCCCATCGCGAGCGTCGCCGTCGTGCTCGCCGTCGGCGCGAGATTGAGCGGGCAGGCCTCGGCCGGCACGCTGACGTCGAGGTGCACGTCCGCCTCGCGCGCGAGCGTCGACTGCGCGTTGCCCGTCATCGCGACGAGCGGCACGTCCATCCGCTTGATGATCGGCAGGATGGTCAGGAATTCCGCGGTCTCGCCCGAGTAGGACAGCGCGAGCACCACGTCGCCCTTCGCGAGCATGCCGAGGTCGCCGTGGCTCGCCTCGGCCGGGTGCAGGAAGAAGGAGGGCGTGCCGGTCGAGGCGAGCGTGGCCGAGACCTTGCGGCCGACGTGGCCCGACTTGCCCATCCCGGAGACCACCACGCGCCCGCGGCAGCCGAGCAGCAGCCGGCAGGCGGCGGCGAAGTCGGCGCCGAGGCGCTCCACGAGCGCGGCCACCGCCTGCGCTTCGACCCGGAGCGCCTCGCGCCCGCGCTCGATCAGGCGCTGGCTGTCGGCGGCATCATTCATGCTGGCGGGATCATATTCCGAATTAGAATGCCGGTGTGACACCGGAGCAGATCCAGCGGCGGATCGAGGCGGCCCTGCCGGGCGCCAGGGTCGAGGTGCGCTCGGACGACAACGTGCACTTCGAGGCGCTGGTGGTCGCGCCTCAGTTCGACGGCCAGCGCACCATGCAGCGCCACCGGCTGGTCTACCAGGCGCTCGGCGCCGCGGTCGGCGGCGAGATCCACGCGCTCTCGCTCGAAACGCCGACGCCGGCCGAATGGGCGCGGCGCGGCGGCGGCTGAGCCGGGACCCGCCGTGGACCAGCTGCAGATCACCGGTGGCCGGCGCCTTGCGGGCGAGGTGCGCGCCTCGGGCGCGAAGAACGCGGCGCTGCCGATCCTCGCGGCGGGGCTGCTCGCGGACGCGCCGGTCACGGTCGGCAATGTCCCGCACCTGCACGACGTCACCACCATGATCGGCCTGCTCGGGCAGATGGGCGTCGCCGTCACGGTCGGCGACCGCATGCGCGTCGAGGTGGACGCCCGCGGGCTCACGACGCCGGTCGCGCCGTACGAGATGGTGAAGACCATGCGCGCCTCCATCCTCGTGCTGGGCCCGCTGGTGGCGCGCCACGGCGAGGCGCGCGTCTCCCTGCCGGGCGGCTGCGCGATCGGCGCGCGGCCGGTGAACCTGCACGTCGCCGGACTCGAGGCGATGGGCGCCGAGGTCGCGATCGAGGGGGGTTACATCCACGCGAAGGCGGGCCGCCTGCGCGGCGCGCGCATCGTGCTCGAGACGGTCACCGTCACCGGCACCGAGAACCTCATGATGGCCGCCGCGCTCGCCGAGGGGCGCACGATCATCGAGAACGCGGCGCGCGAGCCAGAGGTGGTGGACCTCGCCGGGTTCCTGAACGCGATGGGCGCGTCGGTCGCGGGCGCCGGCACCGATACGATCGTGGTCGAGGGACGCGAACGGCTCGGCGGCTGCGAGTACGAGGTGCTTCCGGACCGCATCGAGACCGGCACCTTCCTGGTCGCGGGCGCGATCACCGGCGGGCGCGTGCGTGTGCGCGGCGCGCGCGCCGACCACCTGGACGCCGTGCTCGCCAAGCTGCGGGAGGCCGGGGCGAAAGTCGAGGTCGGGCCGGACGGGGTCGCCGCCGACATGCAGGGCCGCCGGCCGGCGGCCGTGGACATCCGCACCGCGCCGCATCCCGGCTTCCCGACCGACATGCAGGCGCAGTTCGCGGCGCTCGACTGCGTCGCGGAGGGCGTCGGCACGATCGTCGAGACGATCTTCGAGAACCGCTACATGCACATGCTGGAGCTGCGCCGGCTCGGCGCCGACATCCGCATCGAGGGCCATACGGCCGTGATCCAGGGCGTGCCGCGGCTGTCCGGCGCGCCGGTCATGGCGACCGACCTGCGCGCGTCGGCCTCGCTCGTGATCGCGGGTCTGGTCGCGGAGGGCACGACCGACGTGCAGCGTATCTACCACATCGACCGCGGCTACGAATGCATCGAGGAGAAGCTCGGCCAGCTCGGCGCGGACATCCGCCGCGTGCCGGGGCCGCGCACCTGAGGCAGGCTACGACGAGCGGTCGACGATCGCCTGCGGTGGCCGCTCGCCGACCTGGATGCGTACGTTGTGCTCGCGCACCTCGGGCCCGAGTGGCGGCCCGCGCCAGATCCTGAGCCGCGCGCCCTGTCCCGGCGGCAGCACTGCGATCTTTGACAGCAGGTCCTGCGCGCCGCGCAGCGGATCGCCGTTGACCTGCGTGATCACGTCGCCCGGCGTGACGCCCTGCTGGCCGGCCGGGCTGTCGCGGTAGACCTGGCGCACCAGGACCGAGCCTTCCGGCATGCCGTACTGCGCGAACTCGGCCGGGCTCAGGTCGCGCGGGATCACGCCGATCCAGCCGCGTACCACGCGCCCGTCGCGCAGGATCGCGTCCACCACGCCGCGCACCAGGTCGGCGGGAATCGCAAAGCCGATGCCCTCGATGCCGGCCTGGCGGCCCGCGATCGCGCTGTTGAGGCCGATCATGCGGCCCTGGATGTTGACGAGCGCCCCGCCCGAGTTGCCGAAGTTGATCGCGGCGTCGGTCTGGATGAAGTTCTCGAAGGTGGTGACGCCGAGCTGCCCGCGGCCGGTCGCGCTGACGATGCCCTGCGTGACGGTCTGCCCGAGTCCGAGCGGGTTGCCGATGGCGAGCACCGGCTCGCCGACCCGTAGGTGGCTCGAGCGCCCGAACGTCATGATCGGCAGCGTCCTGAGGTCGATCCTGAGCACGGCCAGGTCGGTGTCCGGATCCACGCCCACGAGCGTCGCGCGGGCCTCGCGCCGGTCCTGCAGCTGGACGTTGATCTGCGTCGCCTGCGCGATCACGTGGTAGTTGGTGACCACGTGTCCCTTCACGTCGTAGATGATGCCGGAGCCGAGGCTGCGCTCGACGCGCTCGCGGTACTCCGGCCACACGTCGCCAAACAGCTGCCCGAACTGGGGGGGCAGGGCGCTGTTGCGCACGACCACGCGCCGCTCGGTGAAGATGTTGACGACCGCCGGCGCGGCGAGCGCGACCGCATCCGCGAAGCTCGGCAGGGCCGCGGGTGCGGCCGCGGCATCCGTCTCGGGCGCTGGCGGCGCGATGGCCTCGGGCGCGGCCGCGGGCGCCGCGGGTGCGACCGGCGCCTCGGCCGGCGGCCGCAGCAGCACGATCACGAGCGCCGCCGCGAGGCCGAGCGCGACCCAGGGTGAAATCCAGCGCAACCAGCCCCATCTTCCGGACATGGGTGTCGGCAACCTCCGTGTGTCGCCTGTATAATGCGGCAACTCCTGCCACGAACGAAAACCGAACCGATGGGCGAAGCCATTGACCGCGGCCGGCGACAGCTCCTGACCGCCGCCACGACCTTGACCGGTGCCGTTGGCGTCGCATTTGCGGCCGTGCCGTTCCTGGCGTCCTGGAAGCCGAGCGCGCGCGCCAAGGCGCTCGGCGCGCCGGTCGAGATCGACATCAGCAAGCTCGATCCGGGGGCGATGCTCAAGATCGAGTGGCGCGGCAAGCCGGTGTGGGTGGTGCGCCGCACGCCGGAGATGATCGCGCGGCTGGCGTCGGTGGAGGGCTTCCTCGCCGACCCGGCGTCCGAGCGCTCGCGGCAGCCCGCGTACGCGAAGAATGCGGGGCGCGCGGTGAACCCGGAGTATTTCGTCGTCCTCGGCGTCTGCACGCACCTCGGCTGCGCGCCGATGAGCCGCTTCGAGCCGGGCGACGCGGAGCTCACCACCTCGAGCCCGGGCGACTGGCCGGGCGGCTTCTACTGCCCCTGCCACGGCTCCAAGTTCGACCTCTCGGGGCGCGTGTTCCGCGGCGTGCCCGCGCCGACCAACCTCGAGGTCCCGCCGTACGCCTTCACCGGCGCCGGCCACATCCTCATCGGCCTGGACCAGGGGAGCGTCGCCTGATGGCGGAGCATGCGGCGCCGGCCGGAACCGGCAGGCTCGCGGCGCTGGTCGCGTGGATCGACGCGCGCTTCCCCATGACGAAGATGTGGAAGGAGCAGGCGGCCGAGTACTACGCGCCGAAGAACTTCAACGTCTGGTACTACTTCGGCTCGCTCGCGCTGCTCGTGTTCGCGCTGCAGATCGTCACGGGCATCTTCCTGACGATGAGCTACAAGCCGTCCGCGGCGGACGCCTTCGGCTCGGTCGAGTACATCATGCGCGACGTCGAGTGGGGCTGGCTGATCCGCTACCTTCACTCGACCGGCGCCTCCGCGTTCTTCATCCTCGTCTACCTGCACATGTTCCGCGCCCTGCTGTACGGCTCGCACCGCCGGCCTCGCGAACTGCTGTGGATCTTCGGCGTGCTGATCTACCTGGCGCTGATGGCCGAGGCCTTCTTCGGCTACCTGCTGCCCTGGGGCAACATGTCCTACTGGGGCGCACAGGTGATCGTGTCGCTGTTCGGCTCCTTCCCGCTGATCGGCGACGCGCTGGTCGAATGGATCCGGGGCGACTACTTCATCTCGGACATCACGCTGAACCGCTTCTTCGCACTGCACGTGGTCGCGTTGCCGCTGGTGCTCATCTTCCTGGTCGTCGCGCACCTGCTCGCGCTGCACGAGGTCGGCTCGAACAACCCGGACGGCATCGAGATCAAGAAAGTGAAGGGCCCTGATGGCCATCCGGCCGACGGCATCCCGTTCCACCCGTACTACACGGTCAAGGACCTGTTCGGGGTCGGCGTCTTCCTGGTGTTGTTCGCCGCGGTCGTGTTCTTCGCGCCGGAGATGGGTGGCCTGTTCCTGGAGGCGCCGAACTTCGAGCCGGCCAATCCGCTCCTCACGCCGGAGCACATCGCGCCGGTGTGGTACTTCACGCCGTACTACGCGATGCTGCGCGCGGTGCCGGCATTCGCCGGCACGCAGGTCTGGGGCGTGCTCGTGTTGTTCGCCGCGATCCTGCTGCTGTTCTTCCTGCCCTGGCTCGACCGCGCGCCGGTCAAGTCCATCCGCTACCGCGGCCCGATCTACAAGGCCGCGCTGATGCTGTTCGCGGCGACCTTCATCATGCTCGGCTACTGCGGCCTGAAGCCCGCGGTGGAGCCGTTCAAGACCATATCGGTCGTCGGCACGGTCTATTACTTCATCTTCTTCCTGGCGATGCCCTGGTACACGCGCATCGACAGCCACAAGCCCGAGCCCCCGCGGGTGACGGCGTGAGCGCCGCCGGCGGCCTGCTCGCGGTCCTCGCGCTCGGCTTCGCCGGGGCGGCGCAGTCCGCGACCACGGGCTGGCCGCTGGCGAAGGCACACACCGACGTCGGGAGCCTCGCGTCCCTGCAGCGCGGCGCACGCAACTTCGTGAACTACTGCCTCGGTTGCCATTCGCTGCAGTACATGCGCTACAGCCAGCTGGCCGAGGACCTTGCGCTGACCGAGCAGGAGCTGCGCGACAACCTGATGTTCACGGGCGAGCGCATCTATGACCCGATGCGCACGGCGATGCCGCCGGAACAGGCGCGCATCTGGTTCGGCAACGCGCCGCCCGACCTGTCGCTGATCGCGCGCAGCCGCGGCGTGGACTACGTCTACACCTTCCTGAAGTCGTTCTACGTCGATCCGTCGCGGCCGACCGGTGCGAACAACGCGCTGCTCGCGAACACGGTGATGCCGAACGTGCTGGCCACGCGCCAGGGCGAGCAGCGGCCGCGTTACGAGGAGCGGCCGGCTGCAGATGGAAAGCCGGCGCAGCACCTGGCCGCGCTCGAGGCCGGCGCACCCGGCGAGATGACGGCGGAGGAATTCGACGGCTTCGTGCGCGACACGGTCACGTTCCTCGAGTACGTGTCGGAACCCGCCAAGGCCGAGCGCAAAGCGCTCGGCGTATGGGTGATCCTGTTCCTGCTCATGTTCACGGGGTTTGCGTACCTCCTGTACAAGGAATACTGGAAGGACGTGAAGTGATGCCCGCGTCGCTGCGGAGGTCCTGAGCCCGTGGCCGCGCAGCAGACGTCGCGACGGCCGTACCTGGTTCGCGCGATGCACGAGTGGATGACCGACAACCGCCAGACGCCGCACCTCGTGGTCGACGCGGGCGTGGCCGGTACCGAGGTGCCGAAGGCCTATGTGCGGGACGGCCGCATCACGCTGAACGTCAGCTGGCAGGCGGCGCAGGACCTCAAGCTCGGCAACGACTGGATCGAGTTCGCCGCGCGCTTCGGTGGCGTGGCGCAGCAGGTGCGCGTGCCCATTGCCGCGGTGCTCGGCATCTACGCACGCGAGACCGGCCAGGGCATGCTGTTCCAGGACGACGGCGACTCGCTGCCCCCGGCGCCCGACCCCGACGACACCGGCAGCCGGCCGCGGCTGCGCGTCGTCAAATAGAAGGGGACGCATCCCAATCAAGGTAATTGGGATGCGTCCCCATTTATTTCACGGGCGGAACGCGTCGCGGATCAGGCGGCACTCGAGTGCCGCGGCGGGCCCCGAGACCTCCACCACGTCGAACCGCGCCGGCAGGCGCGCGAGCGCCGGTTCCCGGACGAGCAACACCTGTGCGGCCAGCGCGATGCGCCTTCGCTTCGCCGCCGTGATGCTGTCCGCGCCGCCGCCGAATCGGCCGCCTGCGCGGTAGCGCACCTCGACGATCGCGAGCACATCGCCGTCCCGCGCGACGATGTCGAGCTCGCCGCCGCGTGCGCGGAAGTTCCGCCGCAGGATCCTGAAGCCCTGCCGCGCGAGCGCGGAAGCCGCGGCATCCTCGGCCGCGCGGCCCGCCACGAGGTGCGGGGCGCTCACGTCGCGGGCGGCGTCACCACGGGCGGAGGCGGCGGGGACACCGGGCGGCCATTGACGACCTGCGCCCAGTCGAGCTCGCGCCGCACGTGCCCGGCGCCGTCCACGGACAGCCGCCCGGTCAGGCCGGGCAGTGGCGTCGATCCGCCGCCCTGCAGGCGCCGCAGCTCGCCGATGAGACGGAAGGCGTCGTAGCCGAAGGCGTGCAGGCGCCCGAGCTGCCCGGTGCGGCCGGGGAAGGCGCGTTCCGCGGCCTCGCGCGCGGCCGCCGCGGGGCCGAACGGGTCGAGCACCCAGGGCATGTCCGGGAAGGTCACGCCGTCGAGATCCACGGTGCCCGGGCCGACGCCGTCAAAGACGTCGGACGTCGCATACATGGGCAGGGCGCTCGCGTAGTTGAACCGCAGCTGCGTGCGGATCAGCCGGCCATGCACCGGCTGCGCGGCGACGAAGATGAACTGCGCGTCAGGACGCGGCGTGCTGCCGCGCTGGCCGGTGGTGCGCAGGAGCCGCCTCAGGATGTCGTTGAAGTCCACTGTCGCGGGCGCGTAGTCCGCCTGGTCCACGATCATGCCGCCGGCCGCGGCGAACTCGCCGGCGAACGCTGCCTGCACGCGCCGGCCCCAATCGGATTGCGGCACCAGCGTCACCCCGCTCAGGCGGCCATCGGCGACGATGCGCCGCGCGGCGAGGCGCGCCTCGTCTTCCGGCGACAGCGCGTACTGGTAGAAGCGATCGGGGGCCGCGACGCCGTCCGGCAGGAAATTGAGCGCGAGCGTCGTCGCGCGCCCGTCGGCGAGTGCCGCGAGCGAGGCGACTTCCTCGCGCGTCAGCGGGCCGACCACGAAATCGCTGCCGTCCGCGAGCGCCTGGAGGTAGGCCGACGGGGCATCGCGGGCGGCGACGTCGTAGACGCGCACGCGCGGACGCGTGGCGCTGCCGTGGTCGTAATAGGCGGCCAGGAACCCGTCGCGCACCGCCTGGCCGGCGGCCTCCGCGCGCCCCGACAGCGGCAGCAGCAGCGCGACCTGCCGTGGCAGGTCCCCGGAAGCTGCCGGCCGTTCCGCGGCGCCGCGCCAGAGCGCGTCGCTCGCCGGGTGCGCCGGGAAGCGCTCGCGCCAGGTCTGCAGGCGGCGCTGCGTGCCGAGCGCGCCCGCGCGCGCGTCCGCGAGGATGCGCCCGAGCTCCAGCCAGCCGGTGAGCGTGGCGTCGGCCCAGTCGGGCGCGCGCGCGCTGCCGCCGCGCTCGAGCGCAGCGCCGATGCCATCCACGATCAGGCGCTGGTTAGCGAGCCGGTCAGCCGGGTCCGGGAGCAGCGCCTCGCGCGCCACGAGCGCCGCGACGCCGTCGGCGACGCGCAGCTCCCCGAAGTGAACCCGCGCGCGGGTCGCGAGCGCGGCGGCGTCGCCGGTCTCGGGCAGCCCGCGCAGGAGCGCCGCGGCGCGCGCGCGGTCACCGCGCGCGAGGGCGATCTCCACGTCCAGCCGCAGCCGCTCGCGCGTGTCGGCCTCCGAGATCGGCGGCGCCAGCATGCCGATCGCCACCTCGGCGGCGCCGACGTCGGCGGCCGCGATCCATTCGGCCGCGGCCGCGAGCCACAGCCGGTTGCGGTCGGTCTCGGCGGCGTCCCGGGCCGCGACCTCGAAACTGCGCGCCGCCGCCGCGTGCTCGCCCTGGCGCGCGAGTCGCTGGCCGCGCTCGGTGGCGCCCTCGCGCCCGCCCATGCGGTCAAGGCCGGCCATCTGGCAGGCGGCGGCGAGCGAGGCCGCGAGGCAGACCGCGGCGAGGCGCAGGGCAGGTACATTCGCTTGCATCGGCGGCGGCCCTTGGAGAGGATCACCCGGCCGCCCGGCGCGGTCGGGGAGGGACATTATAGTGGCGCATCCCGGCGTGCTTTACCTGGTGGCGACGCCCATCGGCAACATGGGCGACATTTCCGCGCGAGCGCGCGAGATTCTCGCCGCCGCGGGCGTCGTGGCCGCCGAGGACACGCGCCGGAGCGGCAGGCTGCTGCGCGAGCTCGGGCTCGAGCGGCCGCTGCTCTCGCTGCACGAGCACAACGAGCGGGCGCGCGCCGCCGAGCTGGTCGCGCGCCTCGAGGCGGGCGAGAACGTCGCGCTCGTCTCGGACGCTGGCACGCCCCTCGTGAGCGACCCGGGCTACCCGCTGGTGCGGGCGGCGGTGGAGGCGGGCATCACCGTCACCCCCATCCCCGGACCCTGCGCGGCGATCGCCGCGCTCTCGGCATCGGGACTGCCCGGGGAGCGCTTTTGCTTCGAAGGCTTCCTGCCGGCGCGCGCGGGCGCGCGGCGCGCGCGGCTTGCCGAGCTCGCCGCCCTGCCGCACACGCTCGTGATCTACGAGGCGCCGCATCGCCTCGCTGCCGCGCTCGCCGACCTCGCGGCGGCGCTCGGCCGCGAGCGTCGCGCCTGCATCGCGCGCGAGCTGACCAAGCTGCACGAATCGTTCTACCGCGGCAGCCTCGGCGAGCTGGCGGAGCGCGCCGGGCGCGAGGCCGACCTCAGCCGCGGCGAAGCGGTGATCGTCATCGAGGCCGCGCCGCCGCGGGCCGAGGACGCGGCGCGGCTCGACGAGGCGCTCGCGGTGCTGCAGCGATTCCTGCCGCCGTCGGCGGCGGCGGCGGCGGCGGCCGAGCTGACCGGCGCACGGCGCAACGACGCCTACGCGCGCGCGCTCGAACTGGCGGAAAAACCCGCGCGCGAAAGCACTTGAGGCGCGCGGGCCTTCGGTCTATGGTGCAAGCCGGAGTCGGCCAGGCAATCGCCGTTTTCCCGCGAAAACGGAGGAAAGTCCGGGCTCCACAGGGCACGGCGCCAGGTAACGCCTGGGGGGCGTGAGCCCACGGAAAGTGCAACAGAAAACACACCGCCCAAGCGTGCGCGAGCACGACGGCAAGGGTGAAATGGTGCGGTAAGAGCGCACCGCGTCGACGGTAACGGCGACGGCACTGCAAACCCCGCCTGGAGCAAGGCCAAATAGGGAAGCAAGCGGCGCAAGCCGCAACGCGCGGCCCGCGCGCGCTTCCGGGTAGGCCGCTTGAGCTGCGCGGCGACGCGCATCCCAGAGGAATGGTTGCCCACGACAGAACCCGGCTTATCGGCCGACTCCTTCTTCCCGTCTCAAAGAGAACAAGAACGGATGCCTTCTGAGAATTCGCTGTAAGAGCGAACCGTAACTCTCTGATTTCCGTGTCCTCACGCGGCCCAGAATGGGCATTCGCGATTGTCTCTAAGTGATTGACACGTCACAAATTTTTTTGACCCGGCCCGTTGACCGACCCCGGGGCGCTGCCTATAGTGGCGGCGAGTGGGAAAAAGTGGGAGGAAATGGGACAAGTTCCCGTTTCAACAAGTGTTCCGGGGCGCCACCAAGGTCACGATCGATGCCAAGGGCCGGATGGTCATGCCGACCCGCCATCGCGAGCGCCTGCAGGAACGCGGCGAGGCGCGCGTCGTGGTCACGATCGACCGCGACCAGTGCCTGCTGATCTACCCGCTGCCCGACTGGGAAGAAATCGAACGCAAGCTGATGCGCCTGCCGTCGCTCAACGAGCACGCGCGCCGGCTGCAGCGCCTGATGGTCGGACACGCCACCGACGTGGACCTCGACGGCCACGGGCGGCTGCTGCTGCCGCCGAAACTGCGCGAGTTCGCGCACCTCGACCGCAACGCGATCCTGATCGGCCAGGGCAACCGCTTCGAATTGTGGGACGAGCAGCGCTGGGACGAGCGGCGCGAGCAGTGGCTGAACGGCGAGGAACCGTCGGTGTCGCTGCCGGCGGAAATGGACTCGCTGTCGTTGTGAGGCGCGCGCCGTGAGCGGCGCGCGCGTGGGTGGGCCGGGTGGCGGGGAACACGCGCCGGTGCTGCTGGATGCGGCGCTCGAGGCGCTGGCGGTCCGCGCCGACGGCTTCTACGTGGACGCGACCTACGGTCGCGGCGGTCACGCCGGGGAGATCCTCGGCCGGCTCGGGGAAGAGGGGAGGCTGCTTGTCATCGATCGCGATCCGGAGGCCTGCGCGGCAGCCGCGAAGCGTTTTGCGGGCGATGCGCGCGTGCAGATCCGGCAGACGCGCTTCTCCGGCCTCGCGGGCCTGGTCGCGCCCGGCTCGGCGGCGGGCATCCTGTTCGACCTCGGCGTCTCCTCGCCGCAGCTCGACGAGCCGCGCCGCGGCTTCAGCTTCCTGCGCGACGGGCCGCTCGACATGCGCATGGACCCGCGCGCGGGAGAATCCGCCGCGGAATTCCTCGCGCGCGCCGGCGAGCGGGAGATCATGGCGGTGATCGCGCGCTACGGCGAGGAGCGCCACGCGCGGCGCATCGCGCGGGCCATCGTCGCGGCGCGCGCCGCGGCGCCGGTCACGACCACGGGTCGCCTCGCCGAGATCGTGGCCGCCGCCGTGCCCGGGCGCGAGCCCGGCCGCCACCCGGCGACGCGCACGTTCCAGGCGATCCGCATCCACGTCAACGACGAGCTCGGTGAGATCAGCCGCGCGCTGCCGCAGGCGGTCGACGCGCTCGCACCGCGCGGGCGCCTCGTCGTGATCAGCTTCCACTCGCTCGAGGACCGCATCGTCAAGCGCTTCCTGCGCTCCGCCTCGCGCGAAGACCCGGCCTGGGCCGGCCTGCCGGAGCTGCCGCCCGGCGCGCGTCCGCGCCTGGCGCTCGCCGGCAAGGCCGTGTTCGCCAGCGAGGCGGAAGTCGCGCAGAACCCGCGCGCCAGGAGCGCCGTGCTGCGCGCGGCCGAAAGGGTCGCCGCATGAGCCGCCGCTGGATGATCGCCTTGCTGCCGGTCCTGTGGGTCGCCGTGCTCGGGTCGGCGATCGCGGTGGTGCGCGCACGCCACGAGTCGCGGGCGCTGTTCGTGCAGCTCGAGCGGCTGTCCGCCGAGCGCGACCGCCTCAACATCGAGTGGGGCCAGCTGCAGCTCGAGCAGAGCGCGTGGTCCAACCACGGCTTCGTCGAGCGGGTCGCCAGCGAGCGCCTGCACATGACGCTGCCGCGCCCCGAGGAAGTCCGGATCGTGGCGCCATGAGGCGGCGCGACGGCGAGATCGAGTTCGACGCGCAGCAGTTCCGGCTGCGCACGCGCATCGTGGCGGGCGCCATCGCGCTCGCGGCGGTGGCCCTGTTCGGGCGCTCGGTGCAGCTGCAGGTGCTCGACCGCCAGTTCCTCGCCGAGCAGGGCGACATGCGCCACGCGCGCGTCGCGACCATGCCGGCGCACCGTGGCGCCGTGCTCGACCGCTTCGGCGAGCCGCTCGCGGTCAGCTCGCCGGTGGACACGGTGTGGGTCAACCCGCCGGAGTTCGCGCAGGCCGGCGAGGGCATCGCGCAGCTCGCGCGCGCGCTGAAGCGCGACCGGCAGTGGCTCGCGCAGCGCGTCACCAGCAACCTCGACCGCCAGTTCCTCTATGTCGCGCGCCACATGGACCCGGCCGACGCGGCGAAGGTCAGGACGCTCGGCATCCCGGGCGTGTACCTGCTGCGCGAGTACCGCCGCTATTACCCGAACGGCGAGGTGACCGGCCACCTGCTCGGCTTCACCAACCTCGACGAGGCGGGGCAGGAGGGCCTGGAGCTCGCCTACGACCAGTCGCTCGCCGGCGTGGACGGCCAGAAGCGCGTGATCCAGGACGGCCACGGCCGCGTCGTGCAGGACGTCGAGAGCATCCGCGCGCCGCGCCCGGGCGAGGACCTGCACGCCAGCATCGACCTGCGCATCCAGTACCTCGCCTACCGCGAGCTGAAGGCCGCGATCCGCCGGCACCGCGCGCGCGCGGGTTCCGTGATCGTCCTCGACGTGAACACCGGCGAGGTGCTGGCGATGGTCAACCAGCCCTCGTTCAACCCGAACGACCGCTCGCAGTACGAGGTCGCGCGCTACCGCAACCGCGCGGTCACCGACATCTTCGAGCCGGGCTCCAGCATCAAGCCGTTCGTGGTCGCCGCGGCGCTCGCCTCGGGACGCTACCGGCCGGACTCGATGGTGGACACCGCCGCGCTCAAGGTCGGCATCAAGACGATCCGGGACAAGCACGACTACGGCGTCGTGGACCTGGGCCAGGTGCTCGCGCGCTCGAGCAATGCCGGCATGGCGAAGATCGCGCTGTCGCTCGAGCCCGCGCTGATGCACGACACGCTCGCGGCGCTCGGCTTCGGCGAGGTCACGGCGAGCGGGTTCCCGGGCGAGTCCGCGGGGCTCCTCTCGGGCGCCGCGCACTGGCGCCCGATCGGCATCGCCACGATGGCTTACGGCTACGGCCTCTCGGTCACACCGCTGCAGCTCGCGCAGGCGTACGCGACGATCGGCGCGGGCGGCGTGCGCCACCCGGTCACGTTCCGCCGCGCCGAGGGGCCGGTGCCGGGCGCGCGCGCGCTGCCCGAGCGCATCGCCCGCGACCTCGTGGGCCTGCTCGAGGAAGCGGTGCTGCCGACGGGCACGGGCATCAAGGCGGCGGTGCCCGGCTACCGCGTCGCCGGCAAGACCGGCACCGCCTGGAAGGCGACCGCCGGCGGCTACTCGACCGACAAGTACCTGTCCGTGTTCGCGGGCGTCGTGCCGGCCTCGCGGCCGCGCCTGGCGGTCGTTGTCATGGTGGACGAGCCGGGCGGAGCGCTCTACTACGGCGGCGACGTCGCCGCGCCGGTGTTCGCCGCGGTCGTCGCGGGCGCGCTGCGCCTGATGTCGGTCGCGCCGGACGACCTCGAGCGCGTCGCGCCCGTCACGCTCGCCGAGGCCGGGCCATGAGCGCGCCGGTCAGGCTCGATGCGCTGCTCGCGGGCGTCGCCGCCGCGCCGCCGCTCGAGGTGTCGGGGCTCGCGCTCGACTCGCGCGAGGTCGGGGCGGGCGACACCTTCGTCGCGCTGCAGGGCAGCAGCCGCCACGGGCTCGAGCACGCGGGCGAGGCCGCCCGGCGCGGCGCACGCGCCGTGCTGTTCGATCCGGAGGAATCCGGCGCGCGCGCACTCCCGGCCGGGGTCCCCTGCGTCGCCGTGCGCGAGCTGCGCGACCGCCTCGGCGGCATCGCGGACCGCTTCTACGGCGCGCCGTCCTCGCGGCTCGCCGTCGCGGGCGTGACGGGCACCAACGGCAAGACCACCTGCGCCTGGCTGCTGGCCGGGTCCGTGACGCGGCTCGCGCGCCGCGGCGCCTACCTCGGCACGCTGGGCGCCGGGTTCCCGCCCGGGGTCGCGGGCGGTGCGCTGACGACGCCGGACGTGATCACGCTGCACCGGCAACTGCGCTCGCTCGCGGACGCGGGCGCGACGCACGTCGCGATGGAGGTGTCCTCGCATGCGCTCGACCAGGGCCGCACCGACGGCGTGCGCATGCGTGTCGCGGGGTTCTGCAACCTGACGCGCGACCACCTCGACTACCACGGCACGATGGAACGCTACGAGGCGGCGAAGCAGCGCCTGTTCCGGCTGCCCGGCCTCGAGCACGCGGTCATCAACGTCGGCGACCCGGCGGGCGCGCGCTTCGCCGCCGCGCTCGCACCGACGGTGGCGCTGACCGCGGTCGCGGTCGGTGGCGCGGTGCCCGCGGCCGAGCGCTTTGTGCACGTCACGCGCGCCGTGCCCGCGCCGGGCGGCATCGAGCTGGAGCTCGCCGGGCACTTCGGTGCGCGCCGGCTGCGCTCGCGCCTGGTCGGCGGGTTCAACGCCGAGAACCTGGCGGTCACACTCGGGATGCTGCTCGCCTGGGACTTCGCCGTGGACGAGGCGCTCGCGGCGCTCGGCGACTGCGACGCGCCCCCGGGCCGCATGGAGGGCCTGCGCCTGCCGAACGGCGCGCTCGCCGTGGTCGACTACGCGCACACGCCGGACGCGCTCGCCAAGGCGCTTGCGGCGCTGCGCACGCACGCGCGCGGCCGCGTGCTGGTGGTGTTCGGCTGCGGCGGCGACCGCGACCCCGGCAAGCGGCCACTGATGGGCGGGACCGCCGAGCGCCTCGCAGACCGCGTGATCGTGACCGACGACAACCCGCGCAGCGAGGACCCGGACCGCATCGTGGCGATGATCCTCGCCGGCATGCGCGAGCCTGCGCGCGCGCAGGTGCTGCGCGACCGCGCGGTCGCGATAGCCTCCGCGCTCGGCGAGGCGCGGCCCGACGACGTGGTGCTCGTCGCCGGCAAGGGTCACGAGGACTACCAGCAGGTCGGCCATCGCCGCCTGCCGTTCAGCGACCGGGACTGCGTGCTGCGGCATGCCGGAGCCGCGCGATGAAGGGGAGCCTCGCGGACGTCGCCGCGGCGACCGGTGGGCGCCTCGTCGGCGCGGACGCCGGGTTCGACGGCGTGTCGACCGACTCGCGCACGATCGAGCGCGGGCAGCTCTTCTTCGCGCTCCGCGGCGAGCGCTTCGACGGACACGCCTGGGCCGCCGCGGCGGCGGCGCGCGGCGCCGCAGGCGTCGTGGTCGAGCAGGCCGGCGAGCCCGGCGTCGCGCAGGTCGTCGTGCCGGACTGCCAGGCCGCGCTCACGGCGCTGGCGCGCCACTGGCGCGGCCGTTGCCGCGCGCTCGTGATCGGCGTCGGCGGCAGCAATGGCAAGACCACCACCAAGGAGCTGCTGGCCTCGATCCTCGCCGGGGTCGCGCCGACGCTCGCGACGCGCGGCAACCTGAACAACCACATCGGGGTGCCGCTCACGCTCCTGCGCCTGGAACCGTCGCACCGCTTCGCGGTGGTCGAGATGGGCGCCAACCACCCCGGCGAGATCGCCGCGCTGGCGGCGGTCGCGCAGCCGTCCATCGCGCTCGTGACGAACGCGGGCGACGAGCACCTGGAGGGCTTCGGCGATCTCGAGGGCGTCGCGCGCGCCGAGGGCGAGATGTTCGCGGCGCTGCCGCCGGACGGCACGGCCGTGATCAATGCCGACGACCCGTTCCACGGCCTGTGGCGCACGATGTCGCGCGGCTCGCGGGCGCTCTCGTTCGGCATCGAGTCCGCGGCCGACGCGAGGGCCTCCGCGATCCAGGGGCGGATCGAGCAGGGCGCGTTCGTCACGGCGTTCACGCTGGCGCTGCCCGGCTCGAAGGCCAGGCTGCGGCTGCACCTCGCCGGGCGCCACAACGTGCTGAATGCGACGGGCGCCGCGGCGGCCGCCCACGCCGCGGGCGCGGACATGCCGGCGATCGTCGCCGGGCTCGAGCGCATGCGCGCGGTCGCCGGCCGCCTGCAGCTCAAGGCCGCCGCGCGCGGCGCCTGGGTCATCGATGACTCGTACAACGCGAACCCGAGCTCGATGCGCGCGGGCATCGACGTGCTCTGCAGCCTGCCGGGCGAGCACTGGCTGGTGCTCGGCGAGATGGCGGAGCTCGGCGAGGCGGCCGGGCCGGCGCACGCGGACATCGGCGATTACGCGCGCCGCGCCGGCATCACGCGGCTGTTCGCGATCGGCGAGGCGGCGCACCACGCGGTCGCCTCCTTCGGCGCGCGCGCGGCCTGGTACGGCGACGCGGCGCGCCTCGCGGACGAGGTCGCCGCGGGACTCGACGCGGGCGTGACCGTGCTGGTGAAGGGCTCGCGGGTCAACCGCCTGGAACGCGTGGTCGAGCGGCTGGTGCAGCCGCTCGCCGCCGCGGGCAACGGCAACTGAGGGCGCCATGCTGCTCGAATTATTCGGCTGGCTGACGGACTACTACGGCGGGTTCCGCGTCTTCGGCTACCTGACGCTGCGCGCGATCCTCGCGGCGCTCACCGCGCTCTCGATCGCGCTCATGGTCGGGCCGTGGATGATCCGCGTGCTGGCGGAGCGCCAGATCGGCCAGGTGGTGCGCGACTACGGCCCGGACACGCACCTCGGCAAGACCGGCACGCCGACCATGGGCGGCGCGCTGATCCTCGTCGCCATGACGGCCGGCACGCTCCTGTGGGCCGACCTCTCGAACCGCTTCGTATGGATCGCGCTCGCCGTCACGCTGGCGTACGGCCTGATCGGCTTCTACGACGACTACCTGAAGCTGATCGTGAAGGACCCGCGCGGGCTCGCCGCGCGCTGGAAATACCTGTGGCAGTCGGTCGCCGGGCTCGCGGCCGCGGCCGCGCTGTGGCAGACGGCGGCGACGCCGGCCGAGACCGCGCTCTACGTCCCGTTCTTCAAGGACGTGGCGCTGCCGATGAGCGCCGCCGCGTTCATCGTTCTCACCTATTTCGTGATCGTGGGCTCGAGCAACGCCGTCAACCTGACCGACGGCCTCGACGGGCTCGCGATCATGCCCTGTGTGATGGTCGCCGGCGGACTCGGCGTGTTCGCCTATGCGACCGGCCACGTCAACTTCGCCTCCTACCTGCAGATCCCGTACGTGCCGGGCGCGGGCGAGATGCTGATCTTCGTGGCGACAATCGTCGGCGCCGGGCTCGGGTTCCTCTGGTTCAACACCTACCCTGCGCAGGTGTTCATGGGCGACATCGGCGCGCTCGCGCTCGGCGCCGCGCTCGGCGTCGTCGCCGTGATCGTGCGCCAGGAGCTCGTGCTCGCCGTCATGGGCGGCATCTTCGTGCTCGAGACCGTGTCCGTGATCCTGCAGGTCGCGTCGTTCCGGCTGCGCGGCAAGCGCATCTTCCGGATGGCGCCCATCCATCACCACTACGAGCTGAAGGGCTGGGCCGAGCCCAAGGTCATCGTCCGCTTCTGGATCATCTCGTTCATGCTGGTCCTGGCCGGGCTGGCGACGCTGAAGCTGCGCTGATGCAGGCCGCCACCCGACCGCAGAGCGTGATCGTGGGCCTGGGCCGCACCGGGGTATCGGCGGCGCGGCACCTGGCCGCGCGCGGGCATCGCCTGGTCGTCACCGACTCGCGCGCGGAGCCGCCGGGGCTCGCGGAACTGCGCCGGCTGGTGCCGGAGGCCGCGACCGCGCTCGGCGGCTTCGACCCGGCCGTGCTCGCCGGCGCCGACCAGGTCGTCGTGTCGCCCGGCGTGTCGCTCTCCGAGCCGTTCCTGCAGCAGGCTGCGGCGCAGGGCCTCGACCTGGTCGGCGACGTCGAGCTGTTCGCGCGCGAAGCCGGCGGCCGCGTCATCGGCATCACGGGCACGAACGGCAAGAGCACCGTGACCACGCTGGTCGGCGAGTTCGCGAAGGCGGCCGGCATCGAGGTGCGCGTCGGCGGCAACCTCGGCGAGCCCGCGCTCGACCTGCTCGCGGGGCCGCCCGCGGCGATGTACGTGCTGGAGCTCTCCTCCTACCAGCTCGAGACCACGCATTCGCTGCAGCTCGAGGCCGCCGCGGTGCTGAACGTCACGCCCGACCACCTCGACCGCTACCGCGACGTCGCCGCATACGCGGCGGCGAAGGCGCGCATCTTCGAGCGCTGCGCGACCGCGGTCGTGAACCTCGACGACGAGCTCGTCGTGCGCATGCCGCGGCCCGGCCAGCGGCGCGTCGGCTTCAGCCTGCGCCGCGCGGATGCCGAGTTCCGCCTGCTGTCGCGGGACGGCGAGGACTGGCTGGCCGAGGGCGCGCAGGCGCTCATGCCGGTGTCGGCGCTGCGGCTGCCGGGCCGGCACAACGCCGCGAACGCCCTCGCGGCGCTCGCAATCGGCACGGTCTGCCGCCTGCCGCGCGAGGCGATGACCGGGGTGCTGGCGAGCTTCCGGGGCCTGCCGCATCGCGCGGCCCTGGTCGCCAACTGGCGCGGCATCCACTGGATCGACGACTCAAAGGGCACCAACGTCGGCGCCACCGCCGCCGCGATCGCCGGGCTCGACGGCCCGCTCGTGCTGATCGCGGGCGGCGAGGGCAAGGGCCAGGACTTCGCGCCGCTCGCGGCGGCCTGCCGCAGCAAGGTGCGCCACGCGGTGCTGATCGGGCGCGACGCGCGGGTCCTCGCCGGGGCGCTCGAGCGCGCCTGCGAGGTCTCGTTCGCCGACTCCTTGGAGAGCGCGGTCGGCGTGGCCGCTTCGCTGGCGCGGGCGGGCGAGACAGTGCTGCTGTCGCCGGCCTGCGCGAGCTTCGACATGTTCCGGGACTATGCGCACCGCGGCGACGCGTTCGCGGCCGCGGTGCGGGGGCTGCCGCCATGAATGCCACCGGCATCGCGCTGCAGTACTCGCGCTCGGCGGGCCGCCAGCCGCGGCTCGTGCTCGACCCGGTCATCGTCGCCGCGGTCGCGGGCCTGCTGCTGATCGGGCTCGTGATGATGACTTCCGCGTCGCTCAACGTCGCCGAGCGCGCGACCGGCGACCCGTTCTTCCATTTCGAGCGCCAGCTGCTCTCGGTGCTGGTCGGCGCGA